>JAABUS010002048.1_pt1 | contig 40084 bp, 37 predicted proteins | sample 5560161 | NCBI WGS metagenome assembly JAABUS01 (sample SAMN10711885, study PRJNA513376) | rock metagenome | isolation source: Antarctica rocks | place: Antarctica: Victoria Land, Trio Nunatak nord | collected 2016-01-04
CTCGCGAGCTCGTTGTCGCTGAAAATGACGAACGAGCTTGATATGTCAATCGTATTCTGAACTCTAAGCTCGATCGACGTTATAGTTCTTCGCTACTCAAGTACTATATCGATTGAAAAGATTATTTTCCTATCTGAAAATCTTTCAATCTCGTCGACAACTGTCAAATCGCTCTAGAGAAGTTTCATGTCATCAACTCTGCCGTCGTTGAATCTCATGTTCAATCTTGCACGATTTCTCGTTGTCAGTGCAACGATTTCTAGTTCTTGTCTAGATCTCGTCTCGTCTTAGTTATCTAGCCTCGTTCTCGTTTCTCGTTTTCAGTATCTAGTTCTCGATCGTTCAGCATGACAGTAAACTGCTTCAGTTTTCTTTTGTTCTTCGACATTCTCGTTATCATTATCTCGTCTCGTTCTTCGATCGATCAGTCGCTTCGCAGAAGCTCAGCCTTTAAGAGAAGAGCTACTGTCATGATGCTAGGCTGAAAGCTCGGCCGAGTCGCATGAAAGTCATGTGACTACATGCTTCTTTCGCGACTGCGCTAGCAGATCTAATTTTCCATGTAATATAGTCGCTTCGAGCTCACCTTGCTTTCTTTTCTTCTTGTCTTTCGTTCTGTACACTACTTGTATCTAGATCTGATTCTATCATAGCTATCATACGTTATATTGATAGTTCTTCAAACCTAGTCTCTGACAGAAAAGTTCTTTATGAATCATTGATAGAAATTGCAGAAGTTAATGAAAATCTGCACATGAATCAACGATCATGACACTTCTCAGCTTCAAATCACATTTACTTTTCAAGAATTCATTCGCAGATCATTGATGAATATCAATAGTTTTAAAAATGAGATTTTCTGAATCTTGAATTCACACTTGTCAATGTTCATCTGTAGATCAGCTTCACGAAGCTTGTTTAGTACTTCTTTCATGTGAGTTCTATGTTCTTTCAATGTTTTACTGTAAATGAGAATATCATTCAGATATGTTTGATAGAACTTATGCAGACAGTTAAACAACACATCATTAATATAATGTTGAAAGAACGCAGATTCATTGATTAATTTAAAAAGCATTACTTTATACTTGTAAACATCAAAGAAAGTAACAAAAGTAGTTAAATCTTCACTTTCTGAACTCATGCACAGTTTATTAAACATGATGATAATGTTGAGTTGAGTCAGATATTTACTGTCTTGAATTCAAGCTAATACTTCATCTATCAAGAATATTGAATAACGATTTCTTTTAATCAAAGCATTCAGTTTTTGATAGTTCATGCAAAAGCAAAGACTGTTATCTTTCTTTTCAATAAATAGTATTGACGAAGCAAAAGAAGCTTTGCTGAATGTGATGAACTTCTTCTTCAAATTTTTTTCAAGATACTCTTTGATCTTCTGCAACTTGTAGCTCGACATGAGATATAATTGACTTCAAGAAAATTGACTCTCATCTTTTAATTCAATCTTATGATCATATGATTAATGCAAAGACAACTGCGTTGTCTTTTCTCTATCAAAAACATTCAGAAAGTCGTAATAAACTATTGAAAGTTTCTTCTTCAGTTCATTTAATGACATGACAGAGATCATTTCATTCAGTTTCGCGAAATCTTTGACTGAGCTAAGCGCTTTGTTGATTTCACTAATGATCAAGAAGAAGATCTCAATCTTCTTATTCTTGACTAAAGATTGATACACAGCGACTTCGATTATGACAATATTGATGAATCTCTTTTTCTCAATTGACTGAAAGAAGCAAAGTTGATTGAGATCAACTTAAGTGCTTTGCTTTCATATGTGTACAGATTTAATGAATTGAACAGATTCAATGAATTGATTCACTAGTTTCTGATTCGTGAATCACTTCAAGATGATTATTGATGTAATCATTGAGTTCAAGTTCTTTCATTTCATTTCACAGATTTCACTTAAGTCAGATCTGTAAAATGCTGATTGACTGCTTGTCTTTGAAACAACAGATTTCAATGTTTAAATATTTAATGAAAATATTAATCAATTGTTTGCAGAATTTATCAAAATTTGATTTCTTTTTAATTAAAAGTTTTCAATGATTATCTTGTGCTGATCTAAACGAATTATTAATAGAAACATCATTTCATTCTTGTGTTCTTGAATCATGATTGATGTATACAGAGTATATGTAATCGACTTTCGTTCAGAAATTTCATCATATGATTGAATTGACTTTGATTTTGACAGCGATATTGACTGAATATCAAAGCATTCACATAGCTTTGACATCAAAGATTTATTGATAAAAGTCATGTTAATGACTTTGATATTTATCAGAGCGAAAGATCTGAATATCTTTTCTAGATTACTCAAGATAACATCAACAATGAACGACTTGAAATTAAATGAATCATCAGACATGCTGATGAAACAAAATATGAATATATTGTTTTAAGTCACTACTTTGATGAAAGCAGATTGTTTTTTAAACTTGCAGCAATCTTGTGCACTTGAGTTATCTTGAAACAATTATATGCTTTATGTTCTGACTTCTTGCATTTGAAGCAAAGTTCTTTCTTAAACAACTTTTTCTGAATAAAATCAAGATTTAATCTTCTAAGCTTCTTTCATGAAGAAACTGATGACGTGAGTCAAGCAATCAATGTGCTAAAGACAGAGTGAGCAGCTTGAGTCGCTGATGCTTTGACGACTGATCAAATGTTCAATTCAGTTAATTTAACATTGACTTGCATGCAGATGTCAATAAACTTATTCAAATTCGTGATTCATTCATTGAGCATTGCTCGCTGAAGATCTAAGCTGATCTTATGCTGAAGATCATTTAGTAAAATCTTGTTATTGTACTTTAGTTCTGCGCTAAATCTCTGAAATTTCATTCAAAATTCATGAAAGAAGATCTTATTCTGATACAGCTTTAAGTACTGTCGTTGAATCATATGATGTTGATTGAAATCATCATACATTTTGTTTATGATCGACAACATCTCTTCTACTTCTAGAAATGAGTTCGTGATTATGTTTCTTATTCGAAGTGCTATGTGTTTGATCATCGTTTTATTGACTCAACTTTTCACATATGCAATCTTCAATTCTTTGATAGAAAAATGATTCTTGTTCATCTTCAGCTTGTTTCGCATTTGAAACAATCAATTATTCACATTCTGTCTTGAATTTTCAAACAAAGATGAATCAAATAGCTTGATTGACTTCAAGAATCAATCTTCAGAAGTTGAAGTGCTTTATCAACTTGATGCAGCTTTTAAATGATGTATAATCACATTCTTGTTTCTATTTTCTTTCTGCAGACGCGTCTGTGTAATCTTCAACATGATGTTTATCTCATTAACATCTTCTAACATTTGAATCATGTCATTGTAAATCTCAATTTCGATGTTGTGCTGTTGACATATGTACTTGATAAAGACAACGATGTCGTCTGCTTTATGAATGTTTATTCAAGCATTCAATTCAGTGCTGATGCTGATCTTGATCATTTCATGATCAAAAAGCAACGCGTTCATGTTCTCTTCTTTTGTATTCAATGACACATTCGTGTCTTCTTCTTTTGATGCTGTTTGATTCTGTGATAGAAGTGATTTTCTTCTGACATTTTGAAGTTCATAACAAGCAATGCTCGCTGATTCTGAGCTTTTAGTCATTGTATAAATAGAAAATTGCTGATCGAAGTTCTGATGTTACTTTATCAAACTTTCTGAGTTCAAGCAACGACTAGTACTCTATCGAACGTTCTGAATTTAAGTACTGCTGAAATTTCTGATTTCTGATGATGAGCTCAATAAAAAGTTAATCAAGAGCAACGCGTTCATGTTCTTTAATTCTGATTCTATCGAAATTTCTGATTTCAAATCAAGATTCTTCTTTAGAAATTTCTGATTTCTATTGAGCTTTCTGAGCTCAAGTTCTGATTCTGCTGTTGAAATTTCTGAATTCAACTTCTGATTTGAATTGTGTAACTTGTTTTTATATCATCTACACGTTGATAGCAAGATTAATAAGCTTTGAACTAATGTTATGAGTCTGCATAGAGCGAATCATATGAATGTATTCTAACTAGAAGTTCAAAGCTGAAGAAGAAAGAAGATACAACACGTCATGAGTTTTATTCATGAAGACACGCTAGATTGCTAGCATGTCAACATCAGCTCTATACTAGTCTATGATAGTCTGACACAATCTATGTTAGACTAATTCGAAGTGCACGCTTGCAACAAGATCAAGGCGAAGTATCAATTTCAATGAATCAATCTTCAGAAAATTTATGACACAAGTCATGAATGAGCAATTTTCTATTTAAAGAATGATCTACTGCTGATTTACAAGAAGAAGTTTGTTAGATGCTGAATCAATCGCAAATTACACTTTAACAATCACATTACTTCTTGTGATAAAGAAAGTAATGCAACTCTGAAGCATAAGCTTGAATTCTTCATTGATAATCTGAAGAGCGTTGTAAATAGTCTGAAGCTGTTGTTTATGAATCAACATCATGACTACATTGAGATCATTCAGATGATGAAAATCAGACTTTCTTTTCATCTACGAGCTTCGATACTACGCGATCTTGTTGCTCATGTCACTTCATTTGCTTTACACAAAATCATTGAACAGTATAAGTTAATCACGATCATCGAAGAATCTTTGTCATCATGCATCAACGTCTTTAAACTGGTCGCGTCGAGTCGAGTCATCGAGGTCAAGTCGGGTTCTCGACTCGTCAAGACTCGATTCAAGTCAGAATTCTTGATTCAAGTATTCAAATCAAGTCAGAAGATTCGACTCAAGTAATTGAGTCGAGTTAGAGAGTTGAAATTGAGTATCGACTCGAAATTTTCGATTCGACTCGTCAAGACATGAAGGTAGATAGATAGATATTCTATTATGACTTTCTATTATGACTTTCTATTATGACTTTCTATCATGTTTCTCTATCATAGCTCTTCTTCATGACTCTTCTTCATGACTTCTCTTCATGACTCTCTATCAAACAGTCTTTATAGTTTCCCGTCATGAGTTTCTATCATAGCTTTCTATCATAGTTCTCTATCAAAGCTCTCTATCAAACGATCTTCATGTTTTTCTTCATGTTTCCCTTCATGTTTCTCTTCATGTTTCCCTTCATGACTTTCTACCAAAAAGGTAATGCAAAAAGGTAATGCAAAGGCGAAAAACCGGAAAAATTTCTATATTTAGCTCTCTTGACGTCATATTTGATTGCTTGGCGATTTGAGTCAAAAACCCGAATCGAACTCTGATTCAAGATCGATATCAAGTCGAGTCAGAAGATTCGATTCGAGTATTCGAGTCGAGTCAGAAGATTCGACCTGAGTAATCGAGTCGAATCAGAATGTAGGTATGAAAACTCGGTTCAACGATCAGTTTAAACGTCTTTATCACAACTCTGAGCTTGCCATGCGCTCATAGAATTCAACGACGCATGTATGATACAGCAGAAGATGAAGTTTTGAAGATAGAAGATATACACTTGCACTGATGCTTTGAAGATTCAGCTGTGAGTTTGTTGATTGATTCTTCTGAATCTACTTCTGAAGCTACTTCTGAAACATTCGATGTGAAAATGAACTACGATATTTCTACATTCTTCTTGTCGATCTTGTCAGATTCACTTTTACAAGTTCAAAACCTCGCTGTTGTTCGATCAAAGAATAGATTCGTAGAAGCAAGAGAACGACGAGGCGTTAGACGTCAGCAAGAGTTCGAGGTTTCTACACAAAGAGAGTTCTCACAGTATGAACATGTACTGATGAAGGCGAAACAACAAGGACTACAGCAGGGGGTGGAGCAGAGGCGAGGTCGAGGTCGAGGTCGAGGTCTCACACGGGCAAGAGGCGGAGGGCAGCGAGGTGAACGTGCTGCAACACCCCCTTTCATTCAAACGGATGCAGGTCTGTTTGCAGCGTTTCATATGTAGATATTGAAGCTCTTTTAAACAGTGCAAAATTACTGTGGAGAGATTGCTCAGGATCATATGTAAACCCTTGAATTGCCTACTAAATTTGGTGTGTAACTGAGTGATGCGCAATGGAAATTTCAGGTTTCCCCGAGGGGGTGTACATGTAAGCAAAGGGGGGTGTACAATTAAGCCAGGGGGGTGTACGGGTATCTGTTCCCAAAAATAATGGTCCATGACTTGCATATCTGCCTTCATCGGTTTAGTGCCTGTTTTCGAGGAAGAAATTGAGAATAGCCGAATATTCTCGACACTCAACACGGTACTTGTGTCAGACTCATGGTACCCTACTCCAGCGAAAGTTTGCCAAAAGATGAGAGGAAAATCGAACGATGACCAGAAGAAAATATCGCAGGGACGATCCGTGCAGCCTTTTTTGCGAAAGGAAGTACAAAGTGCGGTCCTTCACTTTATGGTTCTCGAATATTAGAGCATCTCGAGGTCCCTGCCTCTCTTGAACAGGACGACGTACTGTTTACCTCCTCATTAAAATGGGTGGCCCTTAATAATGCCATTCTATGTTGTGACCGGAGCCTCCGGGAATGGGGAGAGAATGTCTGGTTGATTATAGGCTCAGAAGACGATACGAAAGGATATCAGGATATGGCAACCAAATCCGCAACTTATGCTCCGCATATCAAGGCTCCGATGACTCCTGAAGCATCTGGGAGCACTCTTTCCGGCTCGGTTCGGTCAGCTAATTTTGGGAACGGTGACGGAGGCTCTTCTATCATTTCTTAGGAACAACGAACGGCTGTAAGGTCGGACACAATTATTCGCGATGGAAATAAAGTACTGTGACATGCTCGTTAATGCTTAGTCAAGAATGAACCCATCTTTTCAATTTCCCTTTCGGAGTGTGTACGTCGCTCTCCAAAGTACTCGGATGACCACTATCTTGCGTTCGTTTGATTGAATACATCTTATCCTTCGAACAACATCTTCCGTCGTGCATCAAGCTCATTTAGGAATTGGCTTTTTGGTGAGCCACTATTTGGCTTCTATTTGGTTTCTAGCCGTACTATGCCGACAAGGACTTACTCGCGACCATCATCGGACGAAAGTCGGTAACTTTGAACAAGCGCTCGGGGCAGCACCGTACCTAAGAAGAGGTTAAGCAGGCTTTCCGGTCACGGACGAAGATGTGTCAAGGTCGTCTTGTTTCCAAATGGTCTGAACCGGGATCCTCATACATGCTTGATACTACAGCTCTCCGATGGTCGTCCCCTTGAGTCCCGCAAGCCGCATTCTGTAGCCTCTGCGTTTTGTCGCCAACGGGACTCGATCTCAACAGTATAGGAGTCCCTGATTGCCGTGAAACTTCCCATCTGAGCACTTCTAAGTATCTAATGGTATTCCCTGGACCTCATGGAGATTCTTTGAAACTCTTACAGGTACAGCAGCCTCGACGATCACTACCGTTTCTCATCCTTTGAAATGGCGTAGAAGTAAGCTTGGTAGCAATTGGCAACTCTGAAAAGAGCACGCTTCAAGAACTAGAAGCCGAATTAACTCCGGGTTATATAATGCATAAAACGAGGTCAAACGCCATATGCACACGATCTTCCGATCATGTCTAATTCGAAAAGGATGGAGGAATAGGTTTGATAATACTAGCATATTCTTCTCATAAATCATTCATCAACGTCGTACAGTCACCAAATCAATTCGCAGCTGACCAAAACAAGAACTTGGTATGTGAGAAATGTTCAAGATCAACAGTGATAAAATCTGAGTGCCTGAATGTCTTAGAGGTCGCCGAAGCAACGAATCGATGTTTTGAACGTGTTCCTAAGTCGTTTTCAATAGCGGTTGCAGTGATCTGCACAGGGATATCAAGGCCGTGCTCGTGCCTCGGCTCCCCACATTGCTCGGTCTCTCTTTTCCATGACCCAGCTTGATCAACTTGATCAACTTCACCAACGCAGCCAGAATATGGCAGGTCCCGTGCGCCAACCGATCAATCTTGGTTCATTGTCAAGTTATATAGAGAACAACGTTCCTGAGATCAAGCTACCGATCACTATACAGCAGGTACCAACATGCGAATAGCCCCACCCGAGCCAGCGCAAGACTTACCTTTCCGTAGTTCGGCTTCGGACAATCGAATCCAACTTATCAGCTCACCGCAGCCGATAATAAGAGATATGTTGTACGTAAGAAGCCTCCGGGAGAATTGCTGTCCAAGACAGCCCACCAGGTCGAACGGGAGTATCGGGTCATTCATGCCTTGGAGAAGACCGATGTTCCAGTCCCAAAGGCCTACTGCTTGTGTGAGGACCCACAGGTGATAGAAACCCCTTTCTATATTATGAAATTCCTGGACGGGCGGATAATCGAAGACGCGTCGTTCCCTGGCGTTACAGCCGATGCGAGAAACGAAATGTGAGCACCTTGCTTCCAGACCGCATAAACAGCTCTCACGAACCTTAGGTGGCATGATGCAATACGTACTCTTGCCAAGCTTCATCGCGTCGATCCCAGCTCTGTTGGTCTTGGAGATTTCGGAAGGTCATCTGGATTTTACAACCGTCAGATCAAGACCTTCAGCACGATTTCTGCATCGCAAACTCAGGCTGTCGACGTCGAAACGAAAATCCCTGTTGGTAAGATCCCGCACTTTGACGACGTTGTTGCATTTTTCCGGGATCCAAAGACGCAGCCAAAGGATCGAGGAACACTAATCCATGGCGACTACAAGATCGACAACTTGGTCTACCACAAGACTGAGCCCAGGGTAATTGGTATTCTCGAGTAAGTACCTCGCCTCAACTTCGCTCGTTGTTATCGTGACTCCGCTGTCACGTTGACTGACCACTAATCAGCTGGGAGATGTCTACCATCGGTCACCCACTCTCGGATCTTTCCAATCTTCTGACTCCCTATACCTTTGCCGTTGACCCTCCCAATTCCTCACTCTCGTCTCGCACTGTTCATGCCTTCTCCGTGGCCGCATCCACGCCTGGGCTTCCCTCGCGGACCCAGTGCATTTCTTGGTACGCCGAAATTGCAGGCTGGGATCCCAACTCCGAGCGAGGATGGGGTGATGCGTTCGGTGTGTTCCGCAACAGCGTCATAATGCAGGGGATCGCGGCAAGGTATGCACTGAGACAAGCAAGCAGCGACAAGGCGAAGGAGAATGGTATGCTGATGGGGCCATTTGGAGAGTTCGTTTGGGGCCTAGTAGCGAGATTGAAGGACAAGGAGAAACCAAAGTTGTGACAACTCCCAAATCTCTGGAGCGACGGATTAAAAGAGCGAGCGAGATCTACCTGACTCGGCCCCAGCCGATTTGAGTGATTATTGGCGAGGCACACCAACGACTGCCTCCAAACCGCTATCTTTCCGCCGTTTAGTTAACCGGCAACGGAAACCGCTATGACTTCCGAATCCTCGCAGCGTCTTACCAGTTGATTCCGTGCACAAGCCTTTGAAGATTAGAAAGTACCCGTAGAGTATTGCAATAATGCCATGCAAGCAAATGTCCTGTCGGACTTAGCGGTGGTTGCACTCCCGACGACAACTCAGGCCTGTCTGATGGCCCGCCTAACGAAAAGCCCCCATTTGTGGTAGGTCGTCAGCATTTCTAATCATCATGACCGAGGTACGTAGACTCGCAAATATTAGGAAACAGCGAAGGCCTGGAAGAAGCGAGAGGCTTCAAATAGACTCCACACCTTCTGTTGACCCTTGGAAGAACACCCGATGACTTGCTGCTTCGCTGCAGTTGCCTCACTAAGTGCTGTCAAATCAGGGAGCCTGGGAGGCCGCCCATTGTAAGCGAGGTGATAGTTTTGCGCAACTTGTAAGTTGGGAGCATGCGACTAGAGTATTCTTGAGTAGTCCAAAGCACGCTCGACATTGCACCTTTGAGAGCCGCAGTAGTAGGAACAATGAGTTGGATGCAACGACAGGTGATTGGAGCAAAGGATTGGCGGTAGGGCCAACGGCCCAACAGCAGCAGCAGCAGCAGCAACATACCAGGGTGGGGTTCATACTCGTCCTTCCATTCGTTCCTAGGCCCTAGCTGTGCAGGACGGATTGGTACTCTGCAGCGCAGGATGCTGAACGTTCAATAGCATTACGTCCCAACGACCATGACGAGTTTTTCGGCTGATGCTTGCACATGCGTGTATTTGATGGCCAATACACACCCACACACACACATGGCTAATTGAGCTCATGGTCCTCCAATCCTTTAGTCGAGAGTAGTATCTTAGTGTTGGAGGGTACACGAAACCAGGTCGGTAAAGTAGGTAGATACCGTGGATACCTACGGAGTACGGCGTACTGTACTCCTCTAAGGTACCTAGCTAAGGTAGTTACCTGGCTGTAGTCAGCCGTGGAAGTCGGCGGGCCATGGGTTGGTCCAGTGTCCAGTGTCCAGTTACCTAGTGTTCAGCCGCAAATTGTCCAATTAGCTACATCCAAGGATCAATAACACGGTTAACACCTTACCTACCTTACCAGCTGCCAGCTGCGCCCTCTCCCTATGTATGCACCCTACTCTACCGGCATCCCGTATCCCCAACCTGATCGGTGGCCTCATCGCCATCACCGAATACCTCCTCCGACGCGCTTTGTTGGTCAGTGATCCTGATCAGTTGTACCGCTCTCCATCTCTTCCCAGTCACTTCGATATTCTGCTGAACTCGATCCGGATTGCGATCTTCAACCGCGCCAAATAGCCTTCTAAGCCTCCTGAGGCTCCGGCTTAGCTCCAATACTTGGGCCAGGTCGCGTACGACTGCACATCCCAAATTTCCCACTGTCACGTACTTCAGTGAGTACTTCAATTCTATTTGCAGTGTGCTCCTATACGATTGCGATTGAATACGATGATTGATTAATGCCGGGGCGATTGAGTGTTTCTTGACGCGTCGTACTTTGAGGGATCTAATCTTGAACTTGAGCTACGGAAGAAAGAAACCATTTTATTTAATACTCACTTTTTGACTCCTCCCTTTCTGATATTGCTCTCGATTTTGTGCGCTGTGGATCGCTGCCCATATTTGCAGATTTAGACGTCTCCACATATCCAAGGTCCATGGGGAAACAACCCGATTCTGTATCACCCGAGAGCTTTAATGTCTTCTCCAGATCTCTCCACATTCGCTCCTTCTCCCTTACAATCTTGACAGACTTTTTGGGGCAAGAACCATCATGCGATATTTTCATTAATCCAATATCTAGGCACTCATACCAAGTTCTGACGCCGCTAGTGAGCACAGATACGGAAGTCCATGCGTAGTATTCCAAATCCCATCTATGTGCGTACGTGCATTTGAGAATTGAAATCTTTTGAGGCCCGTTCCACCTATTTTGGGGCGGGGAGGGACTGGGTTCCCTCTGCGCCAGCAACCACGAAGCTGGCGGACAACTACGGCTCGGACGACGACGGCTTGAATCGCACGCCTCCACTTCTTCCCAGGATTGTTAATTTGAAACCTTCCCCTTCTCCCGAATATCTGCCCCAGCGAGCGCAGTCGTCGTCTCCTGAGCGCTCAAGTAAGTCAAGGCACAAAGGTCGCCGTCCAAAGACACAACCCTCCCAAGGAGACGAGGTGCTCATTGGGCTTATGGGAGACCTGAACAACCCAGAGATAGCGATAAGTGCAGGCCGGGAGCCTCTAAATTCAGCCTCTCAGTCGGAGGCTGATGACGAAGTGATGCAGCCAGATGATCACAAATCTACCGGCAAGAAGATTCACTCCCTCATGCAAACTGCTCGAGATGGGCTAGACGCCGTCGACGGCAATGATGTGTTGGTTGAAGATCCAAACGGTAGCTCAAAGTCTGACAGCGTACGACGAGTTCGTCCGACAATACAGGTTCCCCTTTCGAAAGAATCGAATTTGTCGGACGATGCCAGACCGAAAGAGGAAAGCGGATCCTCACATCAACGAGCGCCTTCGGATCCTAAAATCCCAGTTCCTAGCACGACTGAGCCAAGCGGTTCAATGGTTGGCCAATATGGAATGAAACCTGCAGTAACGAGCAAACGCCACAGTCCTTCCAGGCGGAGTGAATCTTTTCAGGCAACAAGATCGCCAGATCTACGGAAATACGCTATTCCGGCCTCTGTAGGCTCGCCAAAGGAGACACTGCCCGCCATGAAGGATCCGTCATCGGCATTGTCGTCAAAGTCACCAACTGGTCAGCAAAGCTTACCTCCTTTACATGCCATCAACCTAGAACCCCTCAACGATGATATTCGTGCGAACAACCTCAATCATCGGCAATCCTTTCCGCTGCCCAATGGCTCCCTACATTCGCCTCCCATGAGCTCCATAGCGTCGAAAATGAGCCCTTATCCCAGCCGAATAACTTCCCTAAACGGTCATTTTCCGCCTTTCTCCTCGAATCATCCATCACCGGTCACCACGTTCAACGAGTCTCCTCGCGAATTTTATCGGCCAGCCTCAGATCCCACAAGTATGTCTCCACCTGGGAAGCCCAACCAACCACAGAACCCCAGCGGGCGGATATCGCAAAGCGAGGAGAGCGCGCCTTTATCGGCAGAAAGTTATACGAGTACTGGCACTTTCAGTAGCGGAGCCTCATCGATTGGTGATCAAGCAAAGGTTGACGGCAACCAACGAACCCTCCCGCCACTTGGTAGTGGTCCGCTGATGACTGGCATATTCAAATGCGACCATTCTGGGTGTACCGCACCCCCTTTCCAAACGCAGTATCTCTTAAAGTGGGTCTCGTTATCCTTCAATTTGTGAGGAATGTTGAACTGATCTGTCCCACAGCTCTCACGCAAACGTACATTCGCAGATACGGCCACATTATTGCCCTGTGAAGAATTGCAACCGCTCAGAAGGTGGCAAGGGCTTCAAAAGAAAGAACGAAATGATACGCCACGGGCTAGTACATGCATCGCCAGGCTACATCTGTCCATTCTGCCCTGAACGAGAACACAAATATCCTCGGCCTGATAATCTACAAAGGTGCGAATACGCTTTAGAGTCCACTTTGACGTCGAAGTCATCTCACGCTTACTGATGTGTATCTCCAGGCACGTCCGCGTCAACCACCCAGACAGAAACACGAACGACCCCCAACTCCGCGAAGTCCTCGCCCAAAGATCCGAAGGCGGTAGTCGAGGCCGACGGAGACGGCTAGGCGGATGAAATGGTCCAACTTTCTTTAGAACCCTTTCTTTTCATATGACTGGGATTGCAATACTCATCAAAACAAAGGTCACATCCCTAGGCTAGGTGTAGCGGTGTTACATATCCCCCTAGCCGCTTTTTGCGGGTGGAGAAGGAGGGAGAGAGATACCCACGAGAGAGACACGACAGATATACGTGTTGAAATCGTCGAGAACATGAAGAGACTTTTCGGCTGACGCTCCCTCCGCTGCTTGTTTTTGTTGGGTATATATTGGGGGGGTAGCATTAACGAATCAATACGAGACCACGAATTAAGCATACAAGTTTTGTTGACTTGGTACCTCTGGAAATCGTTACTTTCCTGAAGAGATACAGATTTATATACATGTTTGGGGAAGGAGGTGCATTTGCTTGTCATAATCCAAGGACGCAGGGATTTACTGGCCCTCCAAAACCCACCTGTTTTGCTTCAGGTTCCGAATGCCTTTGCCGTTCTCTTTTCCATCTCCAATTTTCATTCAGTACGCTGTCGATTTCTAAAAGACGATTTGCCAAATCGTCATTGCTCCTCCCTTGAATGCTCCTCTACCCGCATCCCCCCAACCCAACCCAACCCCCATATCTATCTTCTGCCTCCATCACACGTTCTACGTAAGGAAACCGGGCGCTAAACACGCCGATTTAGGAATCTTTGATGTTGTGTGTCTTAAGATGTGCAGAAGGATTACGCGAGGGGCTGGTGAGGGGCTGGTGAGGTGGGGTGGGAAAGGTGGCAATGGGTTGGGGTGGAGGGAAGTGGAAGAGGAGAGGGGGAAGAGGGAAGAGGGAAGGTAAGTCAAGTCCGGCTCTGGCTTCTTCTCTCCCATCACCCCCCGTGCCCCCTCACCCTTACGTTCCCTACCCGACCCGACTCGACCCCATCTCAACAAATCATTTCAAACCACCACCACAACCAAAATTGGATCGACCCACGCTCGTGAAAGGGTTAGAGCATTGTGAGAAGAAGAGCTAGTGTTCATGCTTTGGGCGTGGATTTTAGAGTGGGATGTTGGAGATAGGGGATGTGTGAGGGAGTCATGGGGTTTGGGTTGAGGAGGGTGGGGAATTAAAGGGTATTGGGAGAGGATGGGGTGTTGTGGGGAGGTTTGGAATTGGAGGGCTGGGTAGAGGTGAAAGAGGATAGGAGCGGCGTGGCGGCGTGAATGTGGGAAATACCCTACATTGTAGGGAATCTTCGACCTGGAAGGATGGACAGTCAATCCCGGCCCTCAATGACGACGACATGTATCTTATGGAGAGAGAATCAATCCGGTTCACAAGAACCGAAGCGCTATAAAAGCTGTAACAGTGTGGTGTTCGTTTATCGCTCGAACTAGACTGATAGAGATGGTTGTAGAGACAGGAGCGTGGGAGGAGAGCACTTCAGACGAGTCAAAAGCAATGGGTTCAGCGTCGAGCCCACCGATACAATCACGTCCATCCTGGCACCCTTATCGAGCAACAGGTCGTAATCGGCGACCACCAGCCAGCGTTGAGTCGACCAATTCAACCACGTCCGTTATGTGATCCCTTTTTGGCAGCAGGTCGTAAATTGTAGTGAAAGCTGCTGTTGATATACGAGCGATCGCTCGAGCAGGATCAATCGCTGAACGAGCTTGCACCGGCGGGAACATCGCAGCCTACGTCTGGGGGATCTGCTCCCGTGCTGAAGGGGTGTGCTGAGTGTGACGGGGGGTACTGGAGGCGGGATCTGTAGTCGAGAACAGTTGGATACTAGAGCAGACGCTGTCAATTCAAAGGGAATCTGGTGCTGAAGCCGGGTATAATGCTGAAGCAGGAGCTGGCGCCGAAGTGCGGATGGTATTGGACGTGCTCTTATTGGTGGATCCAACAAGGCGTGAGTTAGGAGAAAGCGATGGGTCCTGGTAGAGAGCGCGGCCACAGGTTGCCTCTTTAGATGGATAGCGGCTTTGCTATTTTGCTGCGAAGAATCGCCAATCTCAATTCATCGTATCCAGTCGAATGGTCAATCACATCGGTCTCTTGACAGAGAGAATCCATCAACTCGGTTTTCGGTATAAATCAGGTGCGACAAGGAGTGGAAGAAGAAACATGTCGGATGGGTCATTCTGGACCCGAATTGCCACTTGTCCTAGTAGTCAGCCTAGCTATGGATTTTTATTTGCTGACTTTCACCTCCTCATGATGGCCTTTTGGATCTCTCGCCACACTCGGAATGTTGCCAGCACACCCACTTTTGTTGTCCCATTGTTCGTCAGCACCGTAACCCCCAATAACTCATGGCCGATAATTATGATAAGGTCCGGCGACTGTTCTTCACTTCGTTCCATAATGGTAAACGCTGATGTGGCCTATCCTGTCCAAGCTATATGACATAGCTTGCAAAGTACAGGGTTGGCCGTTAAAAGGGTGTACAGTTTTCTTTGACGAATCTATCAGTATCAGCGACGCTTTCCGCACAGGCATGGATAGGTGCAAGCCTTTGATGTGTTTAGTACTATTACGCCCCCCAAACTCCTATTGGATTTGGGTTCCTAATGGCGCTGGTGTCGCCATTTGTTTCGTTTTCCCTGAAAGAGCCCCTACATAGGCCTGCTTAAGGTCTAGAGGCTGGTGGGTCTTTTGCAGATAAAGTACAGATTCGAGAGTTCAGAATGCCATAAATGACTAATGAATGTCGTGGTGGTTAAAGAGCAGGGTATGTCCTGTCTGGGCCTTTGCGGGGATATGGAAGGTTATCTGCTTCATGTATAGAACAAAGATATTCCAGTTTTAGCAGAATATTCGATTTGTGTAAGCAAGGAAATCTCGTAATTTAAGAAGCAAGAGATCCGAGAGCCTTTCTGAGGACACAAATGGAAGTTAACTGCCGAAGAAATGGCTCGCCATTCTGAATATACCGAGTAAAAGAACAAAGCTCTAGTCCGAGCAAACGTCAACAACTCAGAACCGGAGATAGTAGTTAATTCAGTCTGGACCTGGAAGAATAGTCTCGGGTTGCCTAGTCTAATCTCTGGATGCCACTCTAAGAGTGTATATGCCAAGGGTTTCCTCAGGATAGATGCACGCCGCGTGTTTGCTTATCGGGCCGTCGTTGATTGGTAGACACAAAATTGCTGCGCTTTGGGAGTCCTTGATCCTAGAACATTCCCTGTTTCCTCACAAGGATCTTGGGTCGTTAAAGGTTGCAATCTCCATTCATGCTGCGGAGCGGTTAGAGATATAAGCCGATTATGATCTTATTGATTGGTCCACTCAGCGGTAAGTTCCCAAGAGATAAGGGGCGATGATAAATAGAGGTGAAATATAGCTGAGATTAGGGGGTGGCGAAAATGAGTGCTGTCGCGTCGCCTAGACTTCTACACAACGCTGCAATATATTTGGCTAAAGGGGTGTGCCAGGAAACTCAATGAAGACCAAAATAGAGAAAGCTTCGTCTCCACCATTCTTCACGCACATTCCAAGCTTGCGTTTGGCGGTGTACTAGTGTGGAGTGGTGTATCATCAATCAACGAGAAAAAAACCAGAAGAATCAGTCTCACCTATCTCCACAACTTGACGTGAATATGTTAAAGTGGCCAGACAAGTGACATCACAAGGCATTCGTTGCTTCGCAGGTCTAAGGAAAGGCACGAAGATCGAACAGAAGAAACAGGCCCAGCGTGAGGGGCCTTGGAGGCCTGAAGAACTTTCCCCCTTACCTCGGTGTCACCATCGACAGTCTATATCCTTGACTACTTCTTATGATCTTCCGGACAGCGTGTATCTCCCGTTCAGCTCCCAAAGCCACCAACATCACGACTTCGGACAGCTGGTAAGGTACTTGAGCAAACAGCTTGACGTTTCTAGACTTGGGGTTTTACATGTCCTTGCCAAAGCGATGGATGTCAGCCAATCGTCAGCCTCATGAGGCTGCTTCATTAATCAGCAACGGAAAGATGAGTGATCGAGTATGACCTTTTCAATGGGGGCGCGTGTGTGTACAGTAATGTGTGTGTTATTATTATCGCTCAGTCTCAAGATGCTTGAAGATTAAAGCAGTAATTCTGTTTTCTTGCCTCAGTTCTCAGACATGCCAGTGTTGCTAAGCCCCTTCGGGTTAGCGCCCCCTCTAAGCCCCTCCGGGTTAGCCTTGGCTGACTCCGCAGCGTACGGGCGGCAGCGACGCTGGCACGTCTGAGAACTAGGCAACTGTTTTCGGATTCGGAATTCTCGACGAGTAAGAAACCGTACAGGGGTCACGCCCATGTGTTCAGCCAAGCGAGCTCGGCGGAAACAACACCAGATGTGTTATATATTTATGTGGACCATACTTAAGGTACCGATATAATATATTCTCCAATCTCGAGTGTCAGCCCACTATCAACCATCGATGAAATCAAGGGGTTAAATCTTCAAGTCAATCCATCTTAAGTCCGATGTTCAGGGGTTACCTCAAGCCGATTTGCTTATCGTCAGTCTTCAACGCTTATTGTCAGCCGCCGGCAGCTGTAAAATAAATGTAGAAGTAGATGGGTTACCAGGGCTGTGTAGCTACCTGAATCATTATTCTCCCTCTCAGAGGATTTGCCGAGACCTTTCCAGCGCCTGGAAACCCCTAGGGCGCTTAAGGCGTCCTAGATCCCTGTGGCTTGGATTGTTTTGATATTGATTAATTGCTGTCTCCAAGCTGCGCCTACCTTTCATTTGTTTAGTTGAAATGTGAAGAGGCTGGTATTACAATTAATAGTTTAAGTGCGTTTAGAATAAGGGAATCGAAAATAATTATAGATACTTAGACTCTGTAATGACCTGGAATATTTGGGAGTTTGACAAGTTCGTTTGGCCAATTGTTGGTGACCTATTGGTCTGGTAACAGGACCATTTGGGTGGCGGCCAGAAAAATCTGGTAACCTTTATCACCTTCGGGAGCTGGAGCTTTGCCACATTCAGCCTCAGACTATCCTCTGTGACCTACATTGGACACCGATTATTCTCGCTTTTGTAAGCATGAGCAAACAGGCAGGTGGCGGATGGTGCTGCCCAAGGCCGTCTTCGATGGCCGCAATTTGGCCATACATCTAGTAGAAAGTGAGATGCGAGTAGCCCACCGTAGTTGCTGAAGGTCTTCGACGGTAAAGACGCGTGTGAAAAGTCTTGGAACGCAATAAAGATTCTTTCTCCTCTTTGTTCTTTCATCATCCCGCGTGAATTGGTGATCTGATGTCCCAGTCATATTGTTTGATTCGGCCTGAGACAAGCCATTAAGTCGGAAGCAATTACAGCTGGACCACACACAGGCTTCGACGCGCAGCCAAGACCTACCCACCTTTTGAGCCTGGACGGACATAGTCCTTTGTAGGATGGCTAAATCGGGTACTTTCAGCTGATGGCTTAAGGACTGTAGTTCCCTCCGAGTATGTTGACGGTTCGAGAAAGAAACGCCCGATAGCTGGAGTCATCTCACTACAAAAGTTCTGAAAGCCTAATGCCCCAAAGGACGAAGGCTTCGGTAATTTATGACACGTAGAACTTCTCGTATCAGTAGGTTAGAGATCGTGCAGCATCAATACTCATGACCAGCAAGAGAGTAGATTTGTTTTTAGATCAACACCAGCTGTAGCGACAGAATAGGAAAGAGAATAGAAAGTACAAGATTTACGATACAGTTTACGAACCACATGCGCCTCCCAAGATGCACCAGCCAACCATTCCAACCTCAAGCGCTTCGCCATCAACACCAAGGAGCCAGTACTATAACAAAGACAGCAGAGCCGAAACAGGCATAACGACGATGAAAAATCTTACCCGGGCTATCTAACCAGTAGTACTTTCTTGCTGAGGCAGGGCCGGATTGAATAGTGGTATGTCGGATGCAGTTCACTTCTTCTTGCGATGAATCCTGCGGACGTGATCTTTCATATTGTCCACTCGGCTGAACAATCTTTCGCATCCTTCCCATTCGCAAGACACGCCCGGGGCGTGCTTAGCTTCGTGACGGTCGCGGTCCTTTTTACTCGAAAAGCCCGGTTGCGCTGTCTGAGGGCAGCCTTCGAAGCGGCAGAAAAGCGATTTTGTGTGCCGCCGGAAGTGCTTGCGCAAGTCACAACCTCTAGTGAAAACTGCTTGAGAGGTACAGCCCGGATAAGCGCAGCGCCAGCTTCTACCGTCGGAGAGTGGGAAGCCAAAGTTCTGCAAATCAGCCGGGTTTCCTGGGGACGATGATCGGGAGGGCTGGGAAGATGTCCCATCGTCGAAGGCATCCGGACGAAGAGTGGACCAAGAGGAGTTTGACCATGGCTCTGTAGAGTAGTGGGCTGGGGCCGTAAGACCGTGGGAGGACGATTGAAACGGTATTCCTGCCGACGCTGGGTTGAATTCAGGAGCCCAGTGCTGCGAAGGTAGATACGGCAGGCCTGTGTGCTGTGTCGGAGGAAAGGCGCCGGAATCTTGAAGAAAAAGGCGACGAGCCTCTTCCTCTTCTCCTTGAAGAGCTCTTTCGGCTTCAGAAGATAGAAAACCCGACATGTTTGAACAAATTCGGAAGCGTCTCGACGCTGTTGTAGTCAACGATGGATCGGTTTGCCGACGTCGAAGGGAATGGGTACTGCTATTAGTGGTTGACGTTTTCGGATGGTAGGTCGGAAGTGAAGTGGCGAGGGCATGGGACGGGAACATATAGTAGCTACGATTGAACTCGTCCATTTCAGCGGATATTTTTACAAAGCAAGGCATGAAAGGTAGGCGTAAATTTCCCCTAAGGACTGAAGGAAGCAATTGCTGTCGAAGGCAATGTCGGAGTCTACACCCGCATCTGAAGGTTAGGCCACGCGGCGAAGTCCTGTGCCGCTGGAGAAGTTCAGTTATGTGGAAAGATGATTCGCTTGCATAAGCTATGAACACTTTGCTCACTATATCGAGGGTATCGATAGGGCTGCGACACACTGGCTACTGACTGCGTTCAATGTTCTATTGTCAGCAAACTATTGGCCTCTCAGCTCCGGCGCCAGCCTGTCAGGGTTGCCGCGCTTGGGGGTGAAGAAGCTGGATATGGGTTTTCACTGCCTCATAATCCAGGGCAAGACTTTATGGTTAAGATGGCGTATCCGATCCCTTGGAACGGGGACCGTTATGTTTCAAGTCTGCTGAGGCTGAGATCGAGTACCATGTAGAGTGCCGATGAAAGGTGTGGGTAGGGCGGGCAGTTGACTCATAGGGATAGCAATGCAATGCCTGAGGGAAGTAACGAATCTTTGTATTGCTGACCATTCTTCTCAGGTAGAACATAGATTTGTCATCTTTGTCAGAGCAATACTTGGGGACATCTCCAGGCTCACGCTGACCCATGGCATTGTGCAAAACCTATATAAACACTAATAGCCGAGAGGCGAAAGAAAGAGCTATAGAGCATGTTGACGTAAGGTAGCGTCCATTGTCACACCCCTCAGGTCTTCGGACGATACAAATGGGATAACGATCGTTTGGCAGTCCAGTTTTGGCTTACTTAGGTAGCTTTAGCCTTACTCTTCCAGTTACCTTTTCGAGCTTTTCTCATTCCGGGAAAAGGTACGAGGACGGATCCTGGAGACGCCATGCCATGCGATATTTGATGCCTTATGAGGCGCAATCAACCTTAATCTCATGTCCTCGGACTAGAAAAGGAAGATCAACGATAGTATTTCTGCGAATAAAACAATTTCTTAGAGATTACGTCCATAGCCCACATGCTCACGAATCGGCAGGCTGACGACATGATTGGAGCAATAATATGCTAAACGGAGATCAGATCTTTATTTTTTGCTTGCTGAACGCTAAGATCTGAAGATCACATATGTCGGAATCATAGGGTACATGTTCAGGTGTACAAGGGTATCTGACAGGTACCGTTTAGGTACACCTCAGGCACAATGGTCATAATCCGATACGAATCCCGCAAACGGGCGACAATAGAATATCTTTGCTGATATGGACTTGGGGTAGGGACAAGAGCGTGGCTTGCACCTCTGTAGCTGATCGTGTACAGCCCACGGCGTATGCTAACCTGTAGAGGCCCAGTCATGCAATTTCCAACAAGAGCGTTTTTTCGAGTGGCACCTGCGATGAAAGTACCTGCGACTGCTGTGACGAACATATTCGAACGCTCACCGGCCGCGAGGCTGTGAACAGTTAGTGGAAGCCACTAGATGGCTAAGCCTTACCGGTTGAACGTCAAGTCATCTCCATTACCACAGGGGGTGGAATTTCGTGCCGGGCAGGGGAAGTCTCCCTAAGGCACTTGGCGGATGCGCAGTGGGAGGCCTTAGAAAACAGAGTGAGGTGTGGTCAGCCTGGCCTAATCGACTCTCGTCGTCGCTTAAGGAGGCGGGATGTTCCATTAGCTTGGCTAGTCACGTGATCCTCTGCTCTTTCACCCAACACCGTCGTACTCTGTAGGACAAGAATCGATCAGGCATGCCACCGTGAGCGCTGGACATCCCGGCCCGTCTGTTTTACAGTGCTATAACTATCTCTCCAAGGATCATGCTACGAGTACGCGCTCAAACTCAGCTGCCACGAGTGAGCTGGATGGTTTTCATCTTTGCCTTAGCCGTCTCTGCAATATGTCTGTTTCACAGATGCTATTACTATCCATCTCCAACTCTCCAAGTACCTACTTCTATTGGCTCATCACTAAGAACATCAATGTCTACACCCTCACTATCTTGAATTCCCGAACACCCCAGTCTTTCGGCGACGATCCAAAGGCCCGTTCCATTACTCATGTTGGGCTGAACGTCCGTCTCTTTGATACGTAGATTGCTCGGATTCTCAATGAACTCACTGTTACCGCTAACACCAAGAACCTTCTTGGACAGGCCCTGACCACACTCGAACCCGAGCCTGATTGGCGACCTCACAATCTTGCTTGACCCTGTTCTATTTTGTTGCGGTTTAGCAATCAAGGATAGTCGGGTGACTCTGCGGACTAAGAGTGGTGCGAGGAGACGGTCATTGCCTGGCAAGAATATTGCAGTGGGAACCTTGTGGACCATTCGCCCAGCTTCTTCGACTGGCACGCGCTCGACTGCACATTCTGACATAGTGCCGATCCGCAGGCTGAATTTGCCAAGCTGGCCTTGCTCGAAGGTAGAACACACGATGGTATAGGCACCAGGTTGCAGATTTGAAATCTCAGCGAACGCAGATCCGGTCCTGTACTCGCCGCTATCGCTAATAATGTCTCGACTTGTGATCGAGTTGATCCGCCTCCCATTCGACCATAGAAGCTTGAAGTGGACAGGGAAATCTTTCTCCCAACTTTCGATCAGAACTGAAACATCTGATGCACTCGCCAATCTGATGCTGAACTGAGGGTTAATAGAATAAATTTTGGTACTCGCGTTCCCACCAGATGTTGAGAACGTCCACGCACCATTGTGCGTCTGTTGGTGAGTATATTTGTCCCGAGCTTCCTTGATAGACACATGCTTGAGAGAAAATGCTGATAGGGTGAAATTGTAGCTGGAGCAAGAGAGCCCTTGTTCGGATACTACCACTGTATAAGATGTGCGAGCTGGGCATTCAAGCTTAAGCAAGGCGTTAGGAGAGTCAACATATGGACCACGAGCAGCGGCGCCGTCATTCAAGAAGACCTTTTGGCTGTTGTTATAAAAAGCATACAAGCTGATAAAGCCGCCGTTGTTCATTCCATCTGCCTTACAGTCTTTCATGTAGGCCTCTGACGTTCGGCTGTTTGTTGTAAAATGTCTGCTCAGAAGCAGCCACACAATACCGCCACTAATGCTATATACCTGGTACTGCGGGTTTTGCGCAAATGAACCGGCGGAACGGCTTGACGAAGTAATGTCCCAAGTGAAATGAATGTCTTCTCGGAAAGAAAATAAGCCTGGGTTCCAATTTAGATATATCGATCCAAAGTTCTGAAAGACATCTTTCAGATCCATCCATAAGATTCCAGGTGCGAGGGTTTCCGTCTTCGTTTCTGTAACACTGGTTTGGTCTGGCCGCTGTTTAGGTAATATACCGTGATCAGTACTGGCTGAGATGTTCCCTAGCCAAACGGTCCCTTCGGACCAGGGGTTCTTGACCAGAAACATGGGCCGATCTCCATCCTCTTTCATGTCTAAGATCGCATAGTCATGTTCGCTGGCCAATCCCATACACTCTTCTTCACTCTCGGTCAACTTACCAGTGCCAATCGTCACGAGGACATCTCCGAATTTGAAAGCATGGAAAAGTCGGTGCCACGCTGATGGAGGTGTTATATCATCACTACACGATAATTCAGCACTTCGGTCCCGCAGCCCAGGTTTAAGAGTTTGTTGCGATTTCACCTCTGCAAAAACAGTTGCTCGGGAATCCACCCTGTTATAACCCACAAGTCTGTTCCCGAATTACTTCCCGGGAAATTATAGCCGCCTCTAACCTTCAGGTAGGCCTTCTCAATGAGCGCTGGCCAGAGTAATCCGGGATTCCTCCGGTCAATGACATGTAAAGCTCGTGCAGTCCTTGAGGTAGGTAAAAGATCGTCAACGACGACCTTTCGAAAACAGCCATTGAAGTGCAATCGAAAGATGTATTTTCCGTTTGACGAGAAAGATGGTTTCTCTAATTTATGGTCATAAGGAAAGAAGATGGATGAAGTAATCTGGCTTTTCATTAGATGAGAATGGACTGAACTCCCCGCTTATTTTTACTTTGGGGTGACCACGACTCGCCCTAGCGATGACCGCACAAAGGCTGGCAACAACAGAACAGTCGGTAGTGAAATCTTGAATGAGGTCAACGTTTTGTTCAGCTATCATGGTAGGACCTGCGTCTGTAGATAGACTAGATACTTGGGATTTAGGTGGAGGGAGGGCTTTGTCGGGCCGCCTCCAGCCATCGAAAATTTCCAGTTGCACATCTGAAAGCTTCAGTTCTGCTTCATCTCTATACGAGTTAGCTTGCCTGGTCACCCTACACTAAAGCAGATATGCATAATGCGTGCTTATGGAAAACTCACCTGAATCGAGGTTCCCCTGGATGTAAGCCGAATTCCGAGTCACTGGGACCTTCTCTCCAGGGCGGGAACATAAATCCATGCAACTTCGAGCCTTCCAGCAAGATAATCTGCTCCCGCGTTGAGAGATTGCGAGTGGATCTAGGCTCTTGCAGCTTCAAAGGATTCCCAGGAGGTCTCTCAGTCGTAGGGTGTTTGCTGGCCGTTAAACCTGTGGTAGAACTTGTCTCGGTCGCAATTTGGAGGGACTCGGCCTTTTCAAGTAGTGAACGGCATTTTCGGTCAAGGCGTTTCTTTTCCTCTCCAGTCTTTGCCAGCTTCAATTGACGCATACATGCTTCAATAGCATCAACTGTTGCTGCAAGAACTGCATTCTTGGAGTGAGGAGGTTGAATCTTCGTATCTGAATTCTGGGTATAGTTCAGTTACAAGTCCAAACCAGGCTTGAGTTGTAATTCACCTTCCTTCCAGCCTCCATTCTGTCTGACCGTTGCCATGGTGTTGGCGGCTTTAGATAGGATGAAGCGAGAAAGCGATCCTGGTTCTCGGACCCTTTCCATCATACCTCGGCTAACACATAACACTGACATGACGCGGGGCCGCTCTCGGGCACAAGGCTTTCCAAGTCCCGCCCGATCATTATATTTGTCTTCAGACGAGTTTGACTTAGGCAGGACCACTTCCGAAGCTGCACTCATATTTTCAGGAGTCAACAGCAGCTCCAATGGCCGGTAAAGCAGGTCAACCGCCTCTACCACCATGGGGTAATGCACTGGCAGGAGCCACTGGTGCGGTGTTGGCCAATGCAATTGTCTACCCTTTGGACATGTAAGCACTCTGGTTCAAGCTTGACGCATTTCTCCGTGGTCTTAGCTGACAAGTACTCTGGCAAAAAAGCGTGAAGACCCGTCTGCAAGTGCAAGTGAAGCGCAAGTCAACAGACCCGGAGCCCTTGACAGTAAACCATGCCCATTATACCTCTACTCTCGATGCCGTCAAAAAGATCATGGAGGATGAAGGTATCACAGGTCTGTATTCTGGAATCAACGGCTCCCTAATCGGTGTTGCGTCTACAAACTTTGCCTACTTTTATTGGTATTCGGTCGTCAGGACACTCTACCTCTCTACGCAGAAACTCCCGAAACCCCCAAGCACTGCGATAGAGCTCTCTTTGGGTGCCGCGGCTGGAGCCGTTGCTCAGATCTTTACCATACCAGTGGCTGTCGTTACCACTCGTCAACAAACACAGCCGAAAGGAGACAAGAAGGGCTTGATAGACACAGGCCGAGAGGTGGTAAATAGTGACGATGGAGTGGCCGGGCTATGGCGGGGGCTGAAGGCCAGCTTGGTCCTGGTGGTAAATCCTGCTATTACTTATGGCGCATATCAAAGGTTAAGGGATTTGATGTTCCCCGGCAAACCCAGTCTCAGGCCGTGGGAGTCCTTTTGTAAGTCGATTGCGGGCCTCAAAACTTAGAAGGCTTCTAATGTCGTTCCAGTACTCGGTGCCATGTCAAAAGCTCTAGCAACGATAGTCACCCAACCCCTCATCGTCGCCAAAGTCGGTCTCCAATCTCGCCCTCCACCAGCGAGACAAGGCAAACCCTTCAAGAGCTTCGTCGAGGTGATGTCCTACATCATCGAGCACGAAGGACCTTTGGCGTTGTTCAAAGGCATCGCGCCGCAAATTACGAAGGGTATACTTGTTCAGGGTCTCCTGATGATGACGAAGGAGAGGATGGAAATTCTCTTCGCTGTGCTTTTTACCTACCTTCGAAAACTGAAGTCGGCTAAACTAGCGCAAGCAGCAGAAGCTGCTGCTTCGAAGGCAAAGCAGATTTTGCCAGTGGTTGCTAAGTAATTGGTCGAAAAGGTATATTCTATTTCTCTGTGAATAATGCTTATGTATTGTACATATGTGGGGCCTCCTTTGTGCATTGGACAAGCGTTTCTGTAAATCTGTGCGACTTTCTTGCTCTTAGCCCGTTCCGCGTTTTGGTATATGTTGAAGGGAGAGGGGGTCACATAAGAGTCCATAGCTGCTTAGGTCGGTACGGAACACTACTACCTACCGATGTTCAGATAGAGAAAGGAACTATGCAAAGACCTGCGATAGCGCATAATCTCCTGAATCTTTTGGACCGCTCATAAGTCATTGCCATACATGAAAGAAGTTATGATTTAGTAAAACTTAATTTTAATTTTCGTAGTGGTAATAAGTGTGACTAATTTAAGTCAACATAAACTAAAAGAGATCATCTTGATCAGAATTACTTGAGATACTGAGAAGGCTTGATTATTTACTAAGATTAAAGAGGCTGTTAGCTATTGGCTATTGGGCCAGGTGGTGATATTGTAGATGCATTGCCGTATGTACGAAAATCGAACAGCCACCCACGTAGTTCTCCGAAAAACCTGAGCAAGCTTCAATTCCATTCAAGGCTCAATTTCATAACATCAAGACCGCCGAGACTGTTCCGATGAATGCTCCCCAGAGCGGCATTCTACTTTCAATCAGCGCCCCAGCTCCCATAAAAGGTGCTGCAGTCGGCCCTGCCACTCCAGCACTGGCACCGGAAGGGGCACCCGTACCTGTCGCATTCCCGCTCGTGGCATTTGCCCCAAGCTCAAAATAGTTCGCCGCCAATGGTCCCCCCGCCTTGAAGTCTGCTGCGATCCTACTGACATTGAATCCGGACCTGAAAGTGTTGTTATACGGGAAGTTTGGTGGGATAATAAAGTTTGGCGGCTGTGGGTATAGGAAAAAGATGTAAGGGTGGCCCACGACGGAGGGAGCAAGGTACGGGACTGTGGCAGGGGAGTTAATGGTGGCGTAGTAGATGTGGTAGTATGAGCTGGCGTTGGTGGAGAAGGTAATGTTCGGTTGGAACCATAGGAGTTTGGCGGGGTTAGGGGCGGACAGATTGGCGTTGGGATCCACAAGAACGGCAAGGTATTCCGAGGGGGCGGTTAGGGGCGTAGGAGAGCTCAGAAGGGGGGCTTTGGCGGGGACTGGAACAGTGTTAGCTACTTTTGGTGTTGGGTGTAGTATAGAAAGAGGAGACGGACTGGAGTAGTCGAGAACTTCTCCTTCTCGCACGTTATGGTGGCCATATCTGACGCCTAGGCTACCATTTGTGCTAGGGGAGTAACTCGGAGGAGTCCGTGCCAGGGCAGTGGCAGCAAGACACGCCGTTGCAACAATAAGAGAAAGCATAGTTGATTGGGCTTCTTTGGAACGAACGTGTAGATTTATGGAGTAGTGAAACAGCTTGCAGATACATATCAGCTGAGAAAGAGAGTGTTATATAAAATTCAAGAAAATCTCAAGCAGCATGAAAGGTAACAATCGGCTCATTGTCTTGCAATGATCGCATAGACTATGAAAGCTTAGAAAATGTTACACTTGTGGAAAAAGGCCAGAGCATGTCCCAAAAGGTGAAATCAAGGCACTTCGGGCTTGACCGAGACGATGAGGCTATTGCATTGTAGCCCTAAGTGGTGGAGGTTCATGTATATCTCGGCGACCGAATATGTATCATCCTACAAAATGCGGACTGAATTGCAAGCAAAGCTGTGAAGACGACGACTTCGCACTGACGGGGATGACAGTCAGGTACCTAACGACGCCGTAGCACGAGAAGAGTTTACCTTGTCAGCTCGTGGCAAGTACCTCGAACTCGCTGAAGTAAGTAAGGTAGCTTGGAGGTTAAGTAGTGGCTCCTCCGCAATATGTAGGGCTGGACTTTACCCTAGCGGCACCATACAGTACATAAGCGATATCCACTAACGACACTTTGAACATTGAGAAATTCAATCCTCCATACCAACTATCAAGCCATCTACAGCAACCGTTCGTCGCGATGGCCAGTAAGGACTCTAGCCTATATTTCGGGAATCCAAGTTATCTTGTGTGCTGATGTGCGGCTGGTGCAGAATCCAAAAACTCGTCTCAGCATAACCAGAGCAAGAAAGCTCACCGTAATGGGTTCGTGCTCCATTGATTCGATGCTTCTCGCCGTCCAACGCTTGCATTCAGTGGTACTTGGTACTAACGTCACTTTAATTCCGACAGTATCAAGAAGCCCAGAACCAACCGCTACCCCTCCTTAAAAGGCACCGACCCTAAATTTCGAAGAAACCATAGACATGCGCTGCACGGGACAATGAAGGCTTTGGTATGTTGTCTACGAGATACAAAAACAATGCCGAGTACCCGGTCGCAGGAGCGGGTGCTAACAATTTCCACAGAAGGAGGTCAAGGAGGGAAAGAGGGAGACGGCATAGCGGGGAAGAAAGTTGGGGTCTTGATCGGTTCGTGGATATGGATTGTCAGCTTCGCTGATTTACGGCTTGTCGAGGATCAATGCATGAGCGCAACTCTCCACAACACCACCTTGTTTCTCTTTGTTGAAATGCTGTGAGAAAAGCCCTGGCGTTCATTCTTCTAAAGTGAATAACCCTGTTGCTCCAAAAATATCCACTCAGGCATCTGTGTGTACAGCTCCGGTCGCTTCCTCATGCGCGGCTGCTGAAGGATTATAATCTTTATCGTGCCGATATCCACTTCCAGACCCTTTCATTACCAAACACCCTCCATCCTTCCCCGTGGTGCGAGGGCGCATGGAGACTGGGTTACATAACTTCTTTATAAACGCTGGTTATATGATATGATCAAGGTGCAGTGCTGCCTCAATTCACATTGATCTTCGGCGTTCTTGAATACGTTGTTCGCTTGAATTGTTCCAGTAATAAAGAAGATTTATGAAACTCAAGAAGGTTACAGTCAGGCGTGTGTCTGCGTCTCTGATTATATTAACTCTCATACACCTAAAGGTAGACTATAATCACCATCCGGTAGAGGCACATCGCTCAATAAAACTTCTACAACTACATCAGATCAGGGCACTGTATCGTCCTCTTTCTCTGGCTTCCAAATGACCAATCTCTTGTCAAAACCACCACTGATCAACCACTCTTCCTTTGTCCCACCGATGTCGACTAGTCCAGCCCAGATACTTCTGATCTTGCTGCCGACTTCGTGGCCATTATTAAGGGTGGCAATGATTTTCCCTGTTTTCGCTTCTATACCTCGCAGCACCCCGTCGTCTCCATTAACCCATACCCCAGATCCATCAGGCCGCCAAAAAACTTGCGGTGTTGAGTAAGCTGTTTGGGGTGCCAAGGTGCTGATGTGTATCTGGATGGCTGTTTCCTCTTTGTCCTGAATGGCTAGTTTGGCACGGGTTTGGGCTTCTTGAGTGGCGGGTTCCGGGAAATTTGAAGTTGGGAGATATAGGGATGGGTAGAGGAGACGGACGATGATGAGTTTCAAGTGTGGGATTGCCGATGTGGCTATGGCGAGGAGGGTAGGGTCGGTTGGGCATACAGCGACAGAGGAAGGGGAAAAGGCTATCCAGGCGTTTGAGTGGGGTGCAAGGTTTTGGGAACCCAGCAGCCGGAGTTCTGCTGGTGGTGGCGACCCCGAAACGGGGAGAGCATAGAAATGTAACGATGTCGAGTCTCGACGAGTCACAAGAAGAATTGGATCCGAAGATTCGGGGTGTTTGATAAAGATAATTGTTTCCGGATTAGTTGGTAATGTGAGCACACCCAATGGTTCTCCTAATCCGGGAGGTTTAGCATCTGTGATGTAGGTGTAACGGTAGATGAAGACCTTGGCATCCCAGCCGGCTGTTGCGATCCAGGTGAACCTATTTTCAGATCCTCCGTTCCACGTAGTAACTTTGACGGCATACTTCTTATGATCTCTTCTCTCTTCGATTACTCTATCTTCTTTATGGTCGTAGAGAATGACCTGGCCGGACATACTTGTGGAGACGGTGGTGAGGAATCGCTTGCCGATGACGGCATATGATAGTATTGGAGAGTCATGAAGATGATTGTTGGACTTGAAAAGAGTGAATACTGGATTGGGAGCAACAAGGTTCAATCGACGGTCAGCTGTCGTTGCAAAAACCAATTGGAAAGGCCGGTTCGATGTTTCATCCTCGACGGTTTCGAGAGAGACATGCAGTAAATTCGTTGAAGTGGGTAAAGTGGAAATTTCAAACGGCCGAGAGGGGGCTGAATGGATCAGGGTCAGGCCAAAGGAAAGCCGTCGGTTGATTGATCATACCAGGGAACCTCCATCCTCGACCACCGTCCCCAGTGCTGAGCTTCTCAAATCTCACGCTCAGATCATAAACCTTCTTCTCCTCTAGGATTTGCTCTATGGTGAGGTCACCCCTTTCAATATTTCCAGCATCTGGTGGTAAGCCCGCTTCACTGATGAAAGCTTCGAGTGTCTACAAGGTTAGTTTCTAGTCAATCAGAGACTGTTTGGCGACCTTCTGGGCTCTGACTGACCTCACGGTAATTGTTCGACTTAAGAAATCTAGCACAAATAGTGGCTGGAGAATCAGTCGATGGCATGATGGTTAGATCTGAATAACTAATGTTATGGTATCTATGATACTTTAGAGAATTGTAAGTTAAAGTATCTAGATACCTTGTAATATCCTCAAGCTTCTGTTGCAGCCTTACGTCATCTCTTCATGGGCTATCGCAGCGTAGACAAAGTGATATAGAGCACATTCGGGCACGCCCATGGTCTGCAATCTATCTGGAGCTGTTATGATTTCCAATCTGACTGGAAGAGGGCCTTCCAATCGCGCCAAGCTAATGCCTTACGGCAGTCAGATATCTGTCAACTTTGCAACGCTTGTAATAAGAAAACCAAGCACGATTGAGTTACTATCATGAATCCTATGCTAAATAGAGCTAGGATAACGAGCTTCGGTGTAACTGACGCAAGATGGCTCTGTGGGAACAAAGAGGGTTGTTAAAGGCGGCATTCTGGGTATCGTACGAAAACAAGTAAACGAAGCGCTGGGGGCTTCATAAACCCAAGATATGCTAGATTTGAGGGAGCATCCAAAAAAGAGTAGCCAGCTTCTAGTAGAACATGTCCTCAGCCCTGTTTCTCTTTCCACCTCTGCCCTGAAGCTTCTCAGCGAAAAGCTCCTTGCCTGCGTTACCGAGCGCCTTCCCTGGAAATAGTTCTTTGGCCATCCCACTGCGAGGGTTTTCGTCTGCAGCCCCACGGATTGAGAAACCTTGATCTTGCTTCTTCGAAACACCTCGGATACTAATACCACCACCCTCGAGGTTTTCCAGAGCTTCCGAGACCGGTTCGAATTCGGAGTCCTTCAATCGGCCAAAAGAAGATATTGGACCCGCAGTAGTCCTTCTGGGTGCATTGGTGGAGTTGTCGCGTTCAGTAAATGAAACAGACAGACGAGACGCAAAGAGGTCTGCCGTCTCATCAGCTGCGTCGAAAGCATCAGAACGGCGGTGGTTGACGTTGTTGGACTTATTCGGGAAAAGTTCTTTGATTACATTTGTAGTAACGGTCTTGTGGGGGAACAACTCTCTTCCGATTGGGTTTATATCTGTATCAAGTGTCGATTTGGATGGAAACAGCTCTTTGCCCTGGTTTTGTCGAAGAACTGGATGAGGATCGCGTGGCTGATATGGCGGAGGTGGTGTTCTTCGTCTAGATCTACGCCTCGAGTAATTTGAAGTGTGAGTGCTAGATCTGCCCGGTGATGCACTTCGATCCCTGGATATACCAATGCTGTGGCCATGTCTTCCTGGCCGGTAAGAGCCAACGCCGTGGGCGTGCCGAGTCCGTCTCTCTCCGCCACTATTACGTTCATCGGAGGATGAAACTGTGGAATGCATTGAATACGAGCCACGCCTACTCATATATCCATTCTCTCGAGAGGCAAGTGCACTTGGGTCGTCATCATACATGCTAGGCTTGAAACCCTGTGCACTGTCCCCATTTCTTCTGCGCCTGTGTTCGTCATGGCCATAGCGTCGCCTACGATAGCCATCGTAACCATTTTGGCTGCTTCGGTCACGAACATGCTGTTCCCGCGGATCATGCTCAGGATGCATCATATAGAATCTGCTAGCTTCATATGCTCGTGGGCGCTTCCGGTCGGTAAAGAGCGCGACCCGTATTTGCAATGAGGACTCGGGATGTTTTGAGAAGGTTTTAGCGAGTCGAGGTTGGAGAGAGGGCACAGAAGATGAGTCGCCAAAAGCAATGTTGGTGAGCTGGTCAAGAGCCTTCAACGCAGTAGCTGGGGTGCCGAACACCATGTTTGCAGAAGTATCGTCGATCCATTCAATACGAGTTGGGGTTTCGGAAGGGAAATGTTCTGCAGCGAAGGCGATGAGATCCTCCGTGGTGAGGTCGTCAACGCCACGGATGTGGATTTTGTGAGGAATCAGGTTGTCGGGATCAGCGCCAGGCGACTGAGTTTCGTCGCCAGCATGGTTTTGGCTTTGTGCGGTTGTAAAAGCGGACTGACCAGGCTCCTACTCAACAAAGTCAGTATCACCGACTCGAAAGGGACCTGAGGCATACATACAAGCTGGGTAGTTTCACCGTCGTCAACCGGCCCTAGATCTATGTCCATATCGTCGACGTCGTCCATTGTTGTATACGCTGTGTTCTGTTCGATGGGCGAGCCTGTGAGGACAGGTGTTTGAAGGTAGGAGACCTCCATTGGAGGCTTCCAGTAGCTCTTAAGTGGAAGTGATGTAAGGATGAATCCAAATATTCTGTAGACATTGATGATAGGTAGGTGAAAGATAGCTTTGTCCGCCAATCTTTCCGTATGTAAAGTAAGCTAAGCTAAGCTAAGGGTAAGGTACATATGTATCGATCTTTTTGGTCCCGCCGTTAGATCGTGTGGTCCGTGCCCTTAGTGCTGTTATGTACTCCCATGAATACCTTATGATCCTCTAAACACCAACCCGGAATCCAACAGTCCGTCGCCCAAACGCCAGTGAGTTTTCAATACAAGAGTATTCACGGGTGGCGCCTCTGGCGCTTGGTGATCGGTGGGTACTCGTAGTCTTCGCTTTCGTCGTCGCTCTCCTCTCCTAATGGCCTTGAGCGCTTGGTCGACTTGATGGGCTTGGTGAGCTTGGTGGTCGGTTGGTCGACTTCTTCTTCAATGTCTTCCTGCGCCGTCATCTCTGCCTTGGTTGCCTTATTCTTCTTCGCCGCCCTCAGTGCCTTGCGGTCCTCAGGGTCCTGTACCCCAGTGATAAGCTTGTTCGGATTCTTCTTGTTTCTCTCGTCGAGACCGGAAGTGCTTCTCCCTTCACGGTTCCAATAATTTTTGACAGCCGTAGCCGTTCTAGTAACATTATAACGTTGCTGGAGAAGATCTCGGACCTTTACCCATCGTTTTTCGGTCTTGGAAATACGCTCATCCCGCATGACCTCGTGCATCAGCGTTGTCACATACGCTTTCTCCGAAGTTGACCAATTTGCCCCCTTGGGGTTCCTATTGGTTGCAGCTTGCCCAGGCATCGTTCCACTAGCTGAAGGTGCGTAACTACGTTTTAAAGGCATCTTTTTGGGAGCAGTGTTGTCGTCGTCGGATTCATCGTCGTTGTCAGATTCGTCTTCTGTACTGGGTATAGACGCGGAGGCTCTATCCGAGGCTGGCCCCATTTCATCTTTGCATTCCCAGCAATACCACTGCTCTAGATGCAATATTAGCAGATTTTCATGCATAGGGCAGGACCTTGGTCTTACCATCCTCTGTTGGAGTGACATCCAGTCCTACGCACAGGAAATGAAACCAATGGTCATCTGTGCCATGGGCCTGCTCGTTCGAACAACAAATCATTGCCCCTATTGGATGACCGTTCTCTCCGTCCAATCCCAGACAAGTACGACACCGATTTATGTCAAACAACTCTTCAAGTGGTCTGTTGCGAGTAACAGGGGTGAGTTGTCGTCTACTTCGTATTGGTGAAATGCGCGCGTTTGGAGCATGGGTTGGACTCTCCAAACGAAAAGCTCTCTGTTGAGCGATCATGTTGGGCGGTGGCGTGGCCCCGCGAGAGCGGACTGGGCGCTTTGCCTTTGGCTCACCTGATGGTTCGCTAGCCTGCGATCTTTTACGGTTCTGTTTGAAATAGTCTTCGACTACTCCAGGAGGTCGAGAGGAGTATGCCGATGGAGGATAACTCGAAGGCATATTGCGTTCTCGATTGCGGGTTGGTTCGGGTACAAACATCGGTGTTGAAGTAGGCAAAGCGCCCCCTGTTCCTCGGGGGCTTTGTAATGCATCAAATGCCGCTTCTCGACGCCGACGGTTACCTGGCCCCAAATACCGCAGCAAAGCGTCATACGAATCGAACTGGGGGTCTTCTGGTAATGGGGACTCCCAATCCTGTATTCCGAGCGGCGGTGATGCTGCAGCAGAGACTCTTGTTCGATTGTTGCGTGGTGCTGAAAGACCAGTGTACCGTGGAGCTGGTTCGATAGATGGATCCAACGCTGGCCGCTTTGCCCTTGGGTCATCAAACGTCTTCTCGTCCTCTGATCGTTTGCGCTTTTGGTTTGTTGGTGCGCCGAGTGCTTGCGAAGCCGAATTTGGTGGTCGAATGTGAACTGGCACTGAAGCAGAGACTCCTGTTTGGTTTTGGGCTTGTGCAGCAGCAGGTGGAGGTGCCTGCCTTGGTGGATACGTCACAGCCACTGGTGGGATCATCGATGCCTGCGCAGGACGAAACCCGTGTGGTGCTAGAGGAAGAAAAACCTCATAAGGAAGGACCCTACCTTCGCGTACTGTTGTTCTTGGAAGCCCTAGTGTAGGCCGTGTAGGCGGACTACTATCATCACTGTAGCAGTTGCAGCCGATAATAGCAAGGGGACAACGGCGACCAGCTCCGCTCCCCACAATATTTTCGATGAATACCGGCAGAGTGAGCCTAGCGTTTTCCTACTCGGATATCAGAATATTTCTTCAAAATTCGGAGCCTAATCTCCAACTATATATACTTACCGGTGTGTTTTCATCGCCATACCTCCAGGGTATCCGAATTACAGGCTCAGGTGAAGGAAGCTGTGCTGCTATTGCTGCATATATCAATAGATCACCGCGCCTCAATAGTTCGTTTCGCTGGTCCATAGGTATTCTGACCGATCCGTCAATGCTCGTTGCTCGACGACGACGTGGCTGGCGTCGGGGCCCCATGGTTTGAGCTGGGCTGCTGGGAGGCACTGAGCGAACTCGAGACCGGCGTTTAAAAGGCATGATGTAAGGAACGGGCAAAGAAGGAGAAGATGGTGCTACATGAAACAATAAGGAGATACACGAGCAGACCAGCTGCTTGATTAAAAATAGTCTTCGCTTGTTATTGCTGGTGTACAATGCGAGAACTGAAGAACGACGATGGTGATAGCTTCTTGCAAGGCAAAACGAGGGAGATAATGAAATATGCTTCTCTAACGCAGACCAGCTACGTGTAACAGAAGCGAGTAGAGTATGCTGAGATTGGAACGAAAGGTTGTGGTATGAAGATATTGGAAGAAGAAGAGTAGATATAATTTGAGTACCCGGGTATGCACCAGGGGAAGAATGCTTTCTACAATAGGATTGCATACTCTATAAGATGTTGGGGCGTTCCCATTGAGCAAAAACTGTCTTGTTTCATATGCTATTGTCCGCCTCCTTTGCATTCCTATTGAGCATTTTCGTCTGGACATTGAGCGCCCATTCACCATTGTGTTTGAAAATCAGAACTAGGTTATGATATCAAATCCACTCGATAGGACGGCAGAGGTACTCTCTGTGTGATTTACCTCAAGTTCAGCGTACCTATTCCATGCCCGACCACATACATATATATCCATCCTCCAGATGGTGTTCCCTAATCCAAGGTTGATATAACACAACGTTCGTCGAACCAAGTCTCCGGCCAAAGCGGTTAACAAGGAGCACAGACCAACTTGGCGCCCAAAAATTCCTATTGTCGTTGCGGCCGCCTTGGTCTCATTTCCAGAAACAACAAGCTGAAAAATGTCTGTGTTACCACAGTGAATATCGAGCTTCTTGTTATATATGCATAACATCTGCAAACTATTCACATCCCAGCTTACTTGGGACCAATAGAATCCAGCCATTATGTTTTCCGTCTCCTCCAGCCAACACCCATGTCCTCAATCAATAAGGTATCAAGCAAGAAACAATGCCTCCGTTGTAAGAAAAAAGGCCTAACCACATCCATCCACGGTGTGTTCATTCTGTTCGGTTTCCATAATGCACCGCTCCATCACCATACTCTCGTGACCAAGTACTCTAGTTTCCCCATTCCGCAAGAAATCTTTCCCGATAACGTAAAGCACAATCGCAAAATTACTCCGTACACAGCAAAGGTTGCATGTAGCCAGGCGCAAAGCGACGATTTAGTACTAGCGCCGGCATCTTATCTTAGCACCCGCGTGTCAATCAGTTCGTTAAACGATCTTCGGAGTAGAGGTTCCATGAATACGAAGGCTTGGCAACGCTCCGCTCCGCTCCTTGGACCTCTGGCTCCCTGATCTCCGTGCTGTTGGTTGTGGAGGGTGGGAGCATTCGTTTCAATTGGATAAAAAATAATAATAATAATAGCAATAGCAATACCGTCTTCGATACTCTTCAGAATTCTCTTTCTCGGCTCTCTACTCGAAATATCAGCAGTACAAGCCTTGGGTTACCTCGTTTGCAATATCAATGATTCGTAAATCTCGAGATCTCTACATGACAAGCAAGTTGATGGTGTCTTTAAAATCGGTGTGTTACTATTATTACTGAGCTAAACCTCTCAATACAGGTCACAAAGTGATAAAATTTAGTAATAAGCTGATTGGAGCCATGTGATACCTCTCCATGGGTCCCTTGGAAAGTACTAGTTGTGCATCAGCATGAAAAAGGATCAAGGAGGTGGATAACATGCATCAGGGTGGAAAAGATACGAAGTATAAGTAATATGTTTGTAGTCTAGCACCGTCTTTTTATTGAACTCGGCGTATATCAAGCTGTATAGGAATAGCGTCGTATACATCACTTGCACAACCATCGCATATCATCCAGGTAGAATCATTCAAGTGGATTGGGACGAAGACCTGTCCTTCCCGCAACCGGCCAAGGCCCTACACCCTTTTCAGTCGCCGCTGGAAAGAATGATACAAAATATCAATGCCGTTCAGAGATCTAAAAGACTTAGTGAGGGAGGAGCTAGGCAACAGGTACTCGAGTTGGAAACGGGAGTAGTTCGCAATAGTATGGTCTTGCTCGCACCAGGAGAAGCAGAAGCCCTGTTCTTATCCATATTAAGACACCAGACCCCGCTGGTTCAGTTGAATGGTTCCGTCCACATGTGGGTGCTACCTAGTGGGTTTATAGATAGGTTGCTTACCATCTCCACCATCGATCAGCCTTTTGTGGCAGGCCGGTAAGACCTTCCGTCTCCATCTTCTGTTCCGTGAATAGTGTTTGACTTAAGCAGACCAAGCGGCGTTGAGTCATTTAGAGACCATTGAACCATGGCACTCCAAAGTCTCCACAAGTGCTGGCCAGCAACATCCGTCATGTACCGCTTGGAGCCGCACAATCCGGACCTGACGCGCATCCGCAGTATCCGTCATTTTTCACATTATGATCGGGATTGCGACGGCGCAATTGAGGCATTGGCTGGCGGAAGCCACGGCATTGAATCACTCCAACTCCGACGCTTGGCTCATTGGCTCTTGCACCGGCTAAGGCTTTGGTTCTCAATCATCCAATGGCCTCGTGAAACTGACCGGCTGGGTGCGGCGGTTGATAAGGGATTTGTCCTCCTGATACTGACAGTAAGTTCTACTGTATATCGAAGAGATCGAAGTCGGGAGGTGCCTAACTAGTGCTCCTTGACGTGCGAGCTGGATAGATGACAGCCTGTTGACTGCGCTGGTGCTTGAAAGGCTCCGCGGCGACCGCGAGAACTCAAGTTGAAGCACCCAAGCTTCACGATACCGAGTGTTCGTATCCTGTTCGTCAAGACTTCGTCAGCCGTGTCCTCTCTCAATGCTCACAACGATCTTATTGAAAATACTGCAGAGGGATTTGATTCCTCAGCCTCAGGCGCTATTGCTTGGGACAGACGGATGTTGAGTGTGCTTTCTTGATGTGAGATACGCCTAATGCATAACTAAGTAATCCAATCATGGATGGAAAATAGCGCCGAGCAAAAGAGCCCTTGTTTGATTTAATAGAGTCTGTAGAGATACACAATCGGTAACCGAGTAGATATAGGTATATTGTATTACGCACGACCAAGATAGGCCGTAAATCGTACCTCCCAAATAGAACCCGAGAATGGAAACAATCAAATCGGGCACAGCGCCGTTGGGTCTCTGAGCTTGGACTAAGGCAGCAGCGACCAATGAAGATGTAGCTGCGGTGCCTCTTGAAGAGGTGCTCAGTAGCTTCTATCGTTACACACACTTGCCCACGGTCGTAATCGGTGCAAGCGCATTACACATACCAAGCAGGCATATCCTGTTCAATAGCGATAATTGCAGCTTTTTATTACCCAAAACGACAAATGTGAAGGAGTACCCAGATCTTCCCAAAAGGCCGGAGGAACGCCCGCTAAAAGCACAACGAGTGGCGGCGCCAACTATAGATGGGTATTGAATACAAGATAAAGGACATGGGGGTATAAGAGCCTTGAAGCGCTGCAACTGTATTGAACAAAGCGGATGTGGACCGTCTCGGTGTACGCATTTTTGTGAAAGCAGATAGTAAAGATCCTGAAAAGCGGTAGGTCTAGTCCAGGATGGCGGATACGCTCATCTTCCCCTTGGTCGGAGTAGGGGCTGAGAGCTCGACCCCATGGAGGAGAGACTGGAACGGCGGGAGCTGGAACTGGGGCTGAGGGGAATGCTTGGGTTGAGAAGGATAGTAAAATTCCGAAGCGGTCCCGGTCGCAACTTCGGCGAATTGGTGTAGTCGTTGCTCCGTATGCCTCATATGCGGCGAGACGTTATGATAGGCACAGTCGCTGCCGCGGAGCTGGATGCTCGGCAGGATCGGTCCGTATGAGCTTGCTCGAAGGGTTCGTGGGGGTGGGAGCCTTGATGTCATCCGAGCGATATTCGGGGATGCCGAGATGTGAGAACTCGAGTCCGACACAAGCGAGGGGGCCTCTCCGATCGAGTCGGTCATTGAAACGTCCGAGGCGGCGGGTGATATCATGGGCGCTTCGATCCGTCTGTGAGGCGATGAAATCATGATGTTCTTGACGGTCCGTGGGAGCGTGTTTTGGATCGGCCGTGCGTAAGAGAGTGTCTGCGTTTTCTCATCGAAGTTTTGCCCACAATGTGAGCTCCCGTCTCGACGGACGACGATGCGACGTCGACGGTTCATTCCACCATTCCACCAGTTCTTGACGGCGTTGTCACTGCGACCTCGCAGGCGGCGTGCGATCTCGGCCCAGCGTTTCCCCATCTCGGCAACGAGTCTCTCAATGACGGCACCTTCCTCCGGAGTAATGGGGTCGTGGTTCAACGAAGGTTTCAGGTTCTGATGGAATCGTTCTCGGCACTGCTTCGGAGACCGAGTACCTATCATCTGGGATATCCTGACCCAGTTATGGGCGCCTTGGGTTTGGACGAGCTGGAGAAGATATCCATCTTCGCCTTGCGACCACGGTCCTCGTTTGTGGGAGCCCATTCTGTTTCAGCCGCTAGAAATCGGTGAGTTGCAACGATAAGTCTGCTCAGAACATCCACACCACCCGATTGAGCTACCAATTTGGAGGTAATGACAGGTACTGCAAGGGACGTTAGCAATTTACATGATGTTTCCGACGGAATAACATACGAAGTCCGGCAGGAGCAAGTTGCGATAGAGGAGGATAAATACTTGAAGAGTGTTGATTGTAGAAAGACTGTGGGAAGGGAAAGGTTAACGTCAAGGTATGTAATTTTTATTGGGTCAATGATGCTGGAGCAGAAGTAGCGGCGGATTTGAGACGGAGCGGTTGTACGGAAAGGTGGAGACCGAAGAAGGGGACCAGGGAATACTAGTAAGGTACTTTAGGGTAGTGGACACTTTGGGGACGATCTCAGA
>JAABUS010002050.1_pt1 | contig 40046 bp, 36 predicted proteins | sample 5560161 | NCBI WGS metagenome assembly JAABUS01 (sample SAMN10711885, study PRJNA513376) | rock metagenome | isolation source: Antarctica rocks | place: Antarctica: Victoria Land, Trio Nunatak nord | collected 2016-01-04
AACACCAGACGAAAAGGATCGTCAATCGACCGTTCGCGTCCAACATCGGACATGGTTGAACCCGGACCACCGTTATCGCCTTGCGGGGCGATGGCCGCTGCGGCGGCCGGTCGACCACAGGGGATCGCCCCGACGAACGGAGGACCATGCCGAACAAAAGAGCCCCTCTCCATCCGCGCCCGCAGGCGCGAGATGGGAGGGGTTGGGGTGGGGCAATCCGCTTACGCCACCGGCTGGAAGCCGTAGTCCTCCAGCGCGGCCTGGCCGTCCGGGCCGAGGACGTAGCTGATGAACGCCGCCGCCAGCTCCGAATCGCCGCCGGTGACGGGGGCGATCGGGTAGGACGCGACGACGTTGACGCTGTCCGGGATGGCGATCAACGTGACGCCGCCGCCTTCGGTCCCCACATAATCGGACACGTAGACGATGCCGGCGTCGGCCTCGCCGAGCTGGATCCGGGTCAGCACGTCCCGGACATCCTCCTCCTCGGAGACGATGTTGCCGGTGACCGCCGCGACGAAGCCGTCGCCGTACGTCGCGGTGTCCGCCCCGGCTAGGCAGAGGGACTGGCGAGCGTACTGGCCGACCGGCACGTCCGGCTGCGCCAGAACAACGGAGACCCCGTCATCAGCCAGATCGGCCAGCCCGGTTATCCCGGCCGGGTTATCGGTCGGGACGACCAGTGCCAGCCGGTTGCCGGCGAACGCCTGCGGGTCGCCATCGATCAGACCGGCGTCCGACGCCTTGGTCATCTGCGTGTCGTTGGCGGAGGCGAAGACGTCGGCCTCGGCGCCCTCGGTCAGCTGGGTGACGAGCGCCTGGGAGCCGGCGTAGTTGAAGGTGATATCGAGCCCCTCGTTCCCGGACTCCAGCGTCCCGCCGATCTCATCGAAGACGTCCTGGAGGGACTGGGCCGCGAAGACGGTCAGATCGCCACCCCCCTCCGGGAACGGGACGACGGCCGCCGGAGTCGCGTCCGTGGCCGGCATCGCGGCGACCGGTGACGACACGGCGGCCGGAGCCGGGAAGGCCGAGCAGTCGATCGGGGTCTGGGCGACAGCCTGGTACGAGCCCGTCGTCCCACCGATCCCGATCGCGGCGATGGCGAGCAGGAGCGCGAAGAGCGCCTGGGGCAGACGAGCTCCCCCGAACCGTGAGTCGGTCGACATCGACTTCTTCTCCTGGGTTGGCCGTTTCTGACGATGGGACGCCCTCGCCCCGACCAAGACGATAATCATCGCCTTGCTAATCAGAGATTGAATACGATAATGATGGGGTTGTCTACTCTCGTCGTCCCCATATCACAGGAGCATCCGCATGGCACTCAGTGCCCGCAACCAGATCACCGGCACCGTTACCTCGATCCGGACCGATGGCCTGATGGCCTGATGGCCGAGGTCATTGTCGACATCGGGGCGACCGCGCCGGTCGTCTCGGTCATCACCCGCTCCTCGGCCGAGTCCCTCGGGCTGGCCGAAGGGACGCCGGTCACGGTCGTGATCAAGTCGACCGAGGTGATGCTCGCCACCGCCGATTAGCCCCCGACGCGCCACTTGACGCTGATGGCGGGACCGCCTGGTCCCCGCTCGACCCGAAAGGCATCCCGATGACCATCGCCCGTCGTCTATCGGTCCGGACGCTGCTGTTCCTGATGCTCGCCGTGTCCGTCGTCGGCTGGGATGCCGGCGGCGCCGTCGCCGAGTCGACGCCAGCCGCGACTCCGGCTGGCTCTCCGGTCGCGGCGCGGACGATCGCCATCACCGGCGCGGTCTTGACGCCGCTGGAACTGACCGTGGACGATCTGCGCGCCTATCCGGCCAAGACCGTTGACGTCACCTACACCGCCGCCGGGGAGTCGGAGGACCACTCCTTCACCGGGACGCCGCTGATCGGCCTGATCGAAGCGGCTGGGCTGGACGTCCCCGAGGATGCCCGCAATCCACTGCTGACACATTATGTCGTCATCACGGCGACCGACGGCTACCAGGTCGTGCTGTCCGGCGGCGAACTCGACCCGAACTTCGGCAACGCGCCGATCCTGCTGGCCTGGGAACAGGACGGTGCCGTCCTCACCGGCGAGGATGCGCCAGCCCGGCTGGTCGTCCCCGGCGATGACCGTGGTGGTCGCTACGTCTCGGGCATGATTTCGATCGAGGTCGTCGCGCTGCCCGCCAACTGATCCGGCGGTCGTACTGGTGCGATCATTGCGTCAGTCAGGCGATGGCAACCAGATGAGCCTCGCTTCCGGCGGGGCCAACCAACCAGTGAGAACGGTGGCACCCATGCAGACATTCATCGACGAGATCGACCTCTGGCAGTCGGAGGGCAAGCAGGTGGCGGTCGCGACCGTCGTCTCGGTCGAGGGCTCGGCCCCCCGGCCGATCGGCTCCCGGCTGGTCGTCTCGGACAACGGCGACCTGGCCGGCTCGGTCAGCGGCGGCTGCGTCGAGACGGCGGTCTTCAGCGAGGCGCAGGAGGTGATGACGTCCGGGCAACCGAAGCTGGTCCGCTACGGCATCACCGACGAGCTGGCCTGGGAGGTCGGCCTGGCCTGCGGCGGCACGATCGAGGTGTTCATCGAGCCCGTCAGGTAACGCCGATCTCAAATGATGCGAATGACAGCCCCGAGACCCTCCTGGAGAGGCTTTCGGGGCTGTTCGATTTCGCCAGATGATCGTGACGAAGCGGCGGAGTTCCCAGGGGCGATCCCTTGTGGTCGCCCGGCCGCCGCAGCGGCCATCGCCCCGCAGAGCGATAACAGTGTTTGCCACTGACGCGGCCACCTTGAACCAGCAGGCCGGGCCAGTCAGTTGCGCCTTCGGGCGCCGGTCACCGCCAGCGAAGCGAGAGCGGATGACCCTACGTCACGGGCCGCTGCGCCCTTCGCCCGGTAGGCCCGAACTACGTCGTCTCTGTCGTCTCTAATGGTCCTGCTTCGACGTGAGGTACGACGAGAGCGAGAGGGTGATGATGACGAATCCGATCGCGCCGCCGAAGTAGACGATGTCCCGGCTGCCGTCCCAGTCGACGACGGCGACGAGGAAGTTCACCCCGAGCAGCACGATGATGACACCGATCAGCTTGCTCTTCAGGTCGTCCAGGTCGTCGACGTGCAGCCAGTCCGGCACCGGGATGCCGGGGTCGACGAAGAGTTCATACAGGCCGAGCGCGACGATGTAGAGCACCGTCCCGACGAGGAACAGATCGGTCAGCTCGACGAACTCGACCGAGAGGGTCTTGGCTCCGTCCGTATCCACCCCGTACTCGGCGATGATGCGCCAGATCGTCCGGAAGACGAGCAGGAAGCCGTAGACCAGCGTGATGATCGCGGCCGCGAGCAGCCCGGCGACGGCGATCGCGATGAACAGCCGCGTCGACCCGAGCAGCCGCGGCAGCAGCCCGGAACTGGTCCCCTGGATGAACTCCCGGTGCTGCCGATCGTCCGATCCCGCCGATGGCACCGGTTGCCCCTGCTCGCCCACCGTGCCACCTCCGTCCGATCATGACACGACACCGCCTCAGGGTCACATGATCGCATCCTGGCCACCAGATCAGGAGCCGCGCGTCCGATGGCCAAGTACCTGCCGGGTATTGGACACATCTCCGTGATGCCTGTCCCCTACACTCAGGAGCGATCGACCAGACGTGGTCGTGCGTATGGCGCCGGCGCTGCCCGGTGCTCGCGGCGCAGCGCCAGAGGACATGACGCCCCATGCAGGCCAACGACGCCCGACCGATTCCCCAGTCGTCGCTCGACCCAAAGGTGATCGGACTGTGGCGACTCAGCGGCCTGCTGTGGGCGGTCCTGCCGCTCGCAGCCGTCGCCGCGTTCGGTGGGTTCCTCCTCCACCGACTGGCCGACTGGACACTCGTTCAGGCGGTCCTGCCGCTGCTCGCCGTCCTGATCGTCTCCGTCCCGCTGGCGCTGATGCTGCCGGTCGCGAGCTATCGCAACTGGCGCTGGGACATCAGCGACGACGAGGTCGACACGATGCAGGGCCTGTTCACCGTCACGCGACGTCTCGTCCCGATGGCGCGGATCCAGCACGTCGACACGACCCGTGACGTCTTCGAGCGGTCGCTGCAGTTGGCGACGGTCGTGATCTACACCGCGGCCGGCTCGAGCGCGATCCCGGGACTGCCCGTCCAGCGGGCCGAGGCGATTCGCGACCAGATCGCTGGCCTCGCCAACACCTACGACGACATCTAGCCCGCAGCCCGCTCCATCCCGTTCCGACTGGACGACCCGCCAAGCGAGAGGATTCATCGCGATGTCGTCACCCTGGCAGACGCCCGGCAGCCCGGATACCCGCTCGCCGGTTTCCCAGCCGGGGTCGGCCAATGGGCGTGCCGATGAGATGCGGGCACCGGAGCCTGCCGAGGAGCAGGGCGATCGGGAGCGGTTCCACCCGGCCTACATGCTGATCACGATGGTCCGGTCGATCCGGGGGTTCATCGTCCCGATCGGGATCGCGGTCTTCTCGGGCAGCCGCGGTGACCTCGTCTGGCTGCTCATCGCCGCGGGGCTGGCCGGTCTGACGGTTCTGAACGCCGTCGCGAACTGGTGGATGAGCAGCTACGAGATCACCGGCCGATCGCTCCGGCTGCGGACCGGCTGGCTCAACCGGCAGGAGCGGGCCGTCGCGTTCGAGCGAATCCAGTCGATCGACATCCAGGAGCCGCCGCTGGCCCGGCTACTCGGCGTCGCCCAGCTCCGAGTCGAGACGGCGGCCGGCGGCGGGGCCAACGCGGACATCGTGATCGAGGCGATCGCCCGCGACGAGGCGACAGCGCTTCGAAACCAGCTCCTCGCCGAGCGGGCCCAGCGAACCAGCCGAATGGCACCGACGGCGACCGCTGCGGCATCGAACGGCTCATGGGCTGCCGCGCCTGATGGTCCCGGTCCCACCGCTGGCGAACATCGACATCCGGTGCCGGCGGCCGGCACCGTCGCCGCCGGCACCGTCGATACCGGCACGCTCATACGCTCCCTCTCCGGAGGCGACCTGCTGATCGCCGGGCTGACCTCGAGCCGGATCGGCCCGGCGGCGGCCATCCTCGCCGCCGTCAGCCAGTTCGGCGGCGACCTGGTTGGGAGCCGGGTCGAGTCGGTCGTCGAGTCGACCGTCTTCGGCCTGACCCAGGTCGTGATCGGCCTAATCGTGATCGGCGGCCTGATTGCCTGGGCGCTGTCCATCCTCGGGACCGTCATCACCTTCAGTGGGTTCACCGTGCGGCGGGAGGAGGACAACCTCGTGATCTCATCGGGGCTGGTCGAGCGCCGCCGGACGACGATCCCGATCCACCGGGTCCAGTCGGTCACGGTCAAGGAGGGGCTGTTCCGGCAGCCGTTCGGGCTGACGAGCGTCCACTTCGTCAGCGCCGGCTACGGCGGCGGGCAGCAGAACAACGACTCCGGCGTCCTCTTCCCGCTGATCAGGCGGGCCGACGTCGCGTCGCTGCTCGAACGCTCTCTCCCCGCCTTCGCCGCCGATGTCGAGGCCGTCCGGCGCGACGGCCAGCGCCTGCCGGAGCGGGCCCGGCGCCGGTACCTGACCCTGCCGATCGTCCGGGACATCGCGCTCCTCGCCGGTGCGATCGTCGCCTGCGCCCTGATCCCGTTCACTGAGTGGTGGTACGGCCTGGTGGTGCTGCTGTTCCAGAGCTGGCCGTGGGCGCTCCTGACCTACCGCGATACCCGCTGGCTCTGGGACGGCGAGGACCGATTGATCGTCCAGGGCCGCTCGATCGCCCGGGTCGTCACGATCATCCCGCGGCGCCGGGTCCAGTTCCGCGAGGTGAGCCAGAACTGGTTCCAGCGCCGGGCCGATCTGACCACCATCGGCGTCCGCGTCGCCGGGACGACCTTCGGCAACAGCGCCACCATCACCCACATGGACGCCGGCGACGCCAATCTACTCGCCGGTCGGCTCGGTTTTCACGACATCCCCCGGACACCGCGGCGTCGCCGCCGCTGGATGGGAACACCCGAGGTTAACGCTGCATCCAGCTCGGTCGTTGACTGAGGGCCACTCCACCCCCAACCACCTCTCCATCAGGCTGACGTGCTCCGGATGTGCGGATGGAGAGGGAGCTCTTTGCTGGTCGGTGTGGTTGGTAGCGGCGAAGCTTGCGAGCCAGGCCGCCGCGACGGCCATCGCCCCGCAGGGCGATAGCAGGATCTCGCGACCGATCGGACTACCGCGGGGCGCCGGCCCTCAACCGTCGGGACCGCTACGCGGTGCTGCGCCTGACGGCGCGTCAGCGACGCGAGCAAGGCCGGCGACGCGACAGCCATGTCCCCGCGACGACGTGCCGCAAAGGTCTGGGATCCCGTATAGAGAGACGGCCCAGCAGAATTGGGCCATCTGCGCAAATCAATCGACCTGGTTCAGGCAATCGCTGGCATTGAATGGCTGGAATCCTATTGACACGGTGCATATCGTCCCATAAGCTCGTGTCCTTCGGGAAGGGCACTGGAATAACCGTCCGATTGATGATCCTGAGCACGGGCTCACCGCCATCATTCCGGGCCCTCGTTTCGGCACCTTCGATATACTCGTGTCGCGCAATCATCAAGGGGGACCATGATGGCAGATAACTCCGGCAAGCTATCCAGCGCCAACCACAATGGGGATACCGTTGGGGCCTGTCAGCACGTCAGTCGCCGTGACGTTCTGAGTGGGGCTGCAAAGATGACGGTAGGCCTCGGCGTGTCTGGCTTCCTCGCGACCCACTACCATGTAAGTGAGTCCGGCGCTCAATCGGCGCCCGAGGGTGTTCTCACGCTGCCGATCGCCAGCAATCCCGCTGCCAACCCCATCACGGTCTCCACCGGGCTGTCCGGGATTCTGCTGGACAAGAATCTCTTCGGCCAGCTTGTTCGGCCCGATCCGACGACTGGCCAGCCAGCACCTGACCTGGCCGAGAGCTGGGAAATCTCCCCGGACGGGATGACCTATACCTTTCATCTTAGGCAAGGCGTCACGTGGCACAACGGCGACCCGTTTACCGCTGACGACGTCAAGTTCACCATCGATGCCATCCTGGACCCGGCCGTCAACGCCGCCTTCCTGACCAGTCTCGGGCCGCTCAAGGAAGCCGTCGTCGTCGACCCGAATACGGTCAACCTCGTGCTCGAGTCGCCCTATGCGCCACTCCTGGTCATGCTCGCCTATAACATCAGTATCCTCCCGAAGAACGTCCTGACCGGGCAGGATCTCAACGCGCCGACCAGCTTCATCGAGAACCCAATCGGCACCGGCCCCTATGTCTGGAAGGAATTCGTCTCCGGCGACCATATCACCCTGACCGCAAATCCGACGTTCTGGGATGGTGCGCCACAGATTCCCACGCTGGTCTACAAGATCCTGCCCGATTCCAACACCCAGGTTGCCCAGCTCCGGACCGGCGAAGTCGACATGGTGATGATCGAGCCCGCTCAGTCCGATGCCCTCAAGGGGGCCTCGAACGTCGTGATCGATACCGCCAATCAGACCAACAGCTATTACATCAGCCTGAACCACGCCAACCCGCTCTTCAGCGATGTGCGCGTCCGTCAGGCGCTGACGTATGGCCTCGACAGGGAGACGATCGTCGCCTCGGTGATGCAGGGCGCGGGCACTGTCTCGACCGGTCCGATCTCGCCGCCGATGGACTGGGCGTTCCCGGCGGAGCAGCAGCCCTTCCCGTTTGACACCACAACCGCCCAGGACCTGCTGACCCAGGCTGGCTGGACGCTGCAGGACGGCAAGCTGACCAAGGACGGCCAAGGGTTCGCGTTCCGGATCCTGCTCGACACAGGCAACCCGACCCGGCAGAACATCGCCCTCGCGGCTCAGCAGTACTGGCAGCAACTTGGCATGGAGCCGGAGATCGATGCGGTCGACTTCAATACCTGGTACACGCGTAGTACCGGGACCGACTGGGACTCGATCGTGAGCTGGTGGATCACGCCGGCTGACCCCAACGCCCTCGCCAGTGAGTATGCCGACGGCAACGGCACGTCCGGGTACAACAACGATCAGGTCAACCAGCTCTTCGCCGCCGGACGGACCGCCCTGACGCCGGAAGAGCGCAAGCCGATCTACGCGCAGATCCAGCAGTTGCTCTACCAGGACCAGGTCCATGTCTTCGTGGCCTACCCGAACGAGTTCCGGGCCTTCAGTTCGCGCCTCCAGGGCTACGCCCCGATCGGCATCCGTGACGCCCTCTACTACACCTACAAATGGACGCTCAACGGGTAAGCCTCACCCGTCGTCGGGAGGATAGCCGTGGGACGGTACGTACTGGGACGGCTTGGACAGTCGGCCGTTCTCCTGGTTCTCGTTACGATCATCGTCTTCGGTCTGATCCACGCCGCACCCGGGGGACCGGGTGCGGTGCTGGCTGATAACCGGTTACCGGCCGCCGACATCGCCCGGATGCGGGCCAACCTCGGGTTGGACGAATCGCTCCCGGTGCAATACCTGAAGTGGGCCAAAGGGCTGCTGTCGGGCGACTTCGGCATCTCCTACGCCGACAGCCGCCCGGTGCTCGATCTCGTTCTGCAGCGGGTGCCAAACACGTTGATCCTGGCAGGGACCGCCTTCCTTTTCGCCCTGCTGATCGCGATCCCGGTCGGTGTGCTGACGGGCGCGCGGGCGCACTCCCGTCTGGATAACGCGATCAGTGCCGTGACGTTCGTGGCCATGGCGCTCCCGGTCTTCTGGGTCGGCATCATCTTCGTAATCGTGTTCTCGATCACGCTGCATCTGCTCCCGTCGTCGGGGATGTACACCATCAACCAGACGCGGGCGTTACCGGACCTGCTCAAGCATCTGGTCATGCCAGCGTTCGTGCTGTCCCTACCGACAATGGCCGTATTCACACGCTTCGTCCGGGTGAGCATCCTGGAAACGATGCAGCACGATTACGTGCGAACGGCGCGAGCAAAGGGACTGACGCCCAGTGCGGTCATGTATCGGCATGTCCTGCGGACGGCCCTGTTGCCGATCATTACCATCGTTGGTATCAACCTCCCCATCGTCATCGCTGGCGCAGCGGTGACGGAGAGCGTCTTCGGCTGGCCTGGAATGGGGCGGCTCGCGGTCGATTCGGCTACGACCCGAGACTACCCGGTCGTCATGGCGGTAACCGTTCTCGTGGCCGCCATGGTAATCGTCGTGAACCTGTGCACCGATCTTCTGTATGTCGTCGTCGATCCCAGAGTGAGGTTGCGATGAGTTCCCGCGCACTGGTGTCGCCAACGAGCAGGGATCGGGAGCGTTCGGCCAAGCCGCGGACCGCCCTTCGCTACTATGCGGCCCGGTTCTGGAAGTTCAAGCTGGGGCTGGCGGCAATCATCGTCCTGTTCCTGCTCTACCTGGCGGCCTTTCTCGGCCCATACCTGCTGAGCACGTCGCCGAACCAGCTCAGCTTCATGAATGTCCTCCAGGGTCCCAGTCTGAAGCACTGGCTGGGAACCGATGACACTGGGCGAGACGTCTTCACTCGCCTTGTCTATGGCGGCCGGGTCTCGCTGTTCGCCAGCGCTTTCGCGGTGCTGATCTCCGCGACACTGGGCGTCCTTTTGGGGGCGATCGCGGGGTACTACGGTGGGTTCATCGACGCCGTCGTGATGCGCTGCACCGACGCCCTGCTGGCAATTCCGACGTTCCTGCTGCTGCTCGTGGTGCTCTCGATCTTCGGGTCGAATCTGACGCACCTCGTCGTTGCGATCGGACTCACCAGCTGGATGACCGTCACCCGCCTCGTCCGGAGTGATTTCCTGCGCTATCGCGAAGCGGAGTTCGTCCTGGCAGCCAACGCGATCGGCGCTTCGAACCTGCGGATCATCTTTCGGCATATCCTGCCTGAGGTGATATCGCCGGTGATCGTCGCGGGGAGCACACTCGTCGGGAGCATCATCCTGCTCGAGTCCGCGCTGAGTTACCTCGGGTTGGGTGTTCAGCCGCCTTCCGCGAGCTGGGGCAACATGCTCTCCAACGCCCAGAGCTACATGTGGACCCAGCCAATGCTGGCTGTCTATCCGGGCATCGCAATCGTCATTGCGGTGGTCGCCTTCAACTACTCGGGCGAGGCGCTTCGTCGCGCCCTGAACGCCCGGGAAGGCTGATCGCCGGTAGCTCGGGCCACATCACTCCCCGTATACGTTCGGCAGTCCTTTACGTTCGGCAGTCCTTTCGAAGCGTTCGGAGACTGTTCCTGCTCGGCCTCGCAAGGAGATCAACGGTCATGGTTCACGAACTCGAAACGACGCGCACGACGATGAGCCGGATCGTCGACGCCGCATCGGCCGACCATCTGATGGACTACACCCGAAACATCTCCCAGTGGGTCCGGCTATCTGGCTCGGACGACGAGCAGAAGGCGTTCGATTATATCGACGAGACGCTCCGGGGCTGGGGTATCGAGACCATATCCAACAATCCGGTATGTCTTGTCAGCCTGCCAATCGCTGCCTCGCTCACGTTGATCGAGACTGGAGAGCAATTCCGCTGCATCACCCATTCCTTCTCTGTCCAGACCGATACCGGCGGCGTCGAGGCCGACCTGATCTACGCGGGACGTGGAGAAGCGGCTGACTATGACGGGCTGGATGTCGCCGGCAAGATTGCCCTCGTCGACGGTTCGGGCAGTCCCGGCAAGGCGGTTGCGGCCGAAGGGCGTGGCGCCCTCGGGGTAATTCACATTAGCCCGGCCGACGAGATCCGCGAGATGATTATCTCTCCGGTCTGGGGCAGCCCAACTCCGGACACGTTCCATCTCCTGCCCACTCTTCCTCATGTCTCGGTCAACATCCAGAGCGGTGAGGCGCTCAAGTCGAAGCTCGCGTCAGGAACCGTCCGGGGCCGGATCACGACGGAGGTTGATACCGGGTGGTGGCCGCTCCCGGTACTTGTCGCCTCCATCAAGCCGGATCAGCCGAGTGACGACTACGTCCTGCTCAGCGGCCACGTCGATTCATGGCACTACGGGGCGCTTGATAACGGGACGGCCAATGCCTCCATGCTGGAGACAGCTCGCGTCCTGCAACTGCATCGCGGTGCATTGCGGCGCGAGGTCCGGGTCGCGTTCTGGTCAGGGCATTCCCATGCCCGGTACGCGACATCGGCATGGTTCGTCGATGAGAACTGGGTAGACCTTCATGACCACTGCGTCGCCCACGTTAACATCGACGGACCGGGCGCACGGGGGGCGACTGACCTGACGCAGGCGCCGACCACAGCGGAAAGCTTCGGACTGGCTCGGGACGTCATTGGGGAACTGAGTGGACAGCGGCTTGACTATCACCGCATGGAACGGATGGGCGACCAGTCGCTGTGGGGCGTCGGCGTGCCGGCGTTCTACGTCACCATCTCGTCACCGGGACCGGATGGGTCCATGGAATGGCACCATACGCCACTCGACACCATGGACTACGTTGATCCGGACCTGCTGGTCCGCGATGCCCGGATTCTGCTGGGGACGGTGTACCGCCTCGCGAGTGACCTGGTCCTCCGGCTCGATCAGACGAGCGTCGTCCACGAGATCCAGCGGGCGCTCTCCGGAATCTCGGAACGGGCCGGCGAGGCGTTCGATCTCTCCGGGCTCCAGTCGGACCTGGACGACCTGCTGGTGTCGGCAACGCGGCTCCGGGACCGCGCCAGCGGCTCGGTGAGCGACGAGCAGGCGCACGCGCTGAACCACGCGATCATGGCTGTCAGCCGCCACCTGATGCCGGTGAACTATACGGAACGGGGGCCGTTCGAGCAGGATCCGGCGCTGTCGGTTCCCGCCCTTCCCGGTCTTGAGCCAGCGATCACCCTGGCGGGACTACCCGAGGGTCAGGATCGTTACCTGCTCGAGACCCGACTGCGTCGCGAGCGCAACCGGGTCCGCCAGGCCCTTCGTGACGCGAGGACCACCATCGAATCCGCGTTGGTCCAAGCGTGAGGCAGACTGCTCGGACGATTGCGGCACAGGGAGGACCTGCTCGCTGAGGCCCCGGAGACGGGCACGAGCCCGGCTCCAGGCACGAGACCGACAGAGAGCCGAGGGGGACTCGACCGCGATGGTCGATTCCCCCTCGGCTCTCTCCCCGCAAAGCGGGTCTGAAACCGGGTCGCCGCCTGGCTCAGCCGGATGGTGCGCAGCTGGCAACCGCCATAACGGGACTATGTCACCGGTCGCTCTGGCTGCAGATGAGGCGCCAGGAATTGCCAGACCTCCCTGCGACTTTCCCGGGCGAGACGGGTATCGATGCGGTTGAAGAAGTGCGCGCCGGGGGCGTTGTCGTAAATCTTGCTCGTGACGAACTTGCCCGACGCCGTCAGCGCCTGGATCAGCCGCTCGACCTCCAGCACGTTCACGTCCTCATCGTTTGTCGTGGTGTGAATCAGGAGCGGCGTCCCGGTGTACCGGTCGGTCTGCCATGAGGGCGAGCGGCGGCGGTACTCCGCGACATCTTGTTCGGCCGTCTTGCCTATGTGATAGGGAGCGGAGAACAACTCGCTGTAGGCCTGGCCCTTGTAGCCCATCCGGGCAATGAGGTCGCTGACCGGCACCGCGGCGTAGGCCACGGCGAAGTCGTCCGGAAAGTTGAAGACGTTGAAGAGTGTGATCAGCCCGCCATGGCTCCAGCCAATGATGCCGACCCGGGCCGGTTCGAGGTGATCGAAGGCGTCGAGCGCCCATTCGCGGGCGGCATGGGCGTCATCGACCTCTCGACCGCCGTAGTCGATCGCCTCCCAGAACGCCTTGCCGTAGCCTTCGCTCCCACGATAGTCGGGCACCACCACGGTGTAGGCCTGCTGGACCAACTCGCGGACGATTGGTATGGCGTTTGCGTTGTGACGCCCGTGGACCCCGCCGTGAACCAGGACGACCAGCGGATGCTTGCGAGCGAGATCGAGGTCCTTCGGCACGTAGACGTGGCAGCTCATGACCAGTGGATTGCCGGCGTCCTGGGCGGTGGGGTTGGTTTCGACCGCCTTGCTCGGGCCGGTGAACCGGACAACATCGACATGGGCGATGTCGCCCATCCGCTGGGAGAGGATGACTTCATCCACCTGCCGCTGCAGGATCGCGATCTGATGAGCCTGGTCCCCAACCTGCTTTCTGAGCTGCTCCAGATCCGATGTCTGTCCCTGGTCACTCAACGGTCACAGTCCTCTCGTACGGTGCGAAATCCCGGTACAGCAGCATCGCGCAGAAGCTGCGTAGCGTCCAGCGGAAAGGGTCCGTCCAAGTGGATGTCTTTCAAACGAAGGTCGATCTGAATTGCGTGGATCTGAGCCGCTTGCTCCTCTGATCGAAGTCCTTTTCCTGCACGTCCGCCATCGAATGACGGTGATCACGGGCGTAAGGATGAGCAGTGACAGTGAGGTCCCCTGGGGACGACTCGCGTAAGATGTCGATCCTGACATGCTAATCCAAAGGAGGTGCGCTATGCGTGTAACGGTGGTTGGGGCGGGGGCGATCGGCGGCACTGTCGGTGTGCAGCTGCATCGGGCTGGTCACGATGTGGTGCTGGTCGACCGTGACGCAGCCCATGTTGCGACGATCAACCGGGACGGGTTCCGGATCAGCGGCCTTCTTGAAACGACGGAAAAGGTTCCGGCTATTGTCCCCGCCGACCTGCCTGATCTGGTGCGCGATCGAGGACCACTCCAAATGGTGGTGCTCGCCGTCAAGGCGATGGACACCGAGTCGGCCGTGGAGCAGGTCCACCCGTATCTCGCCCCTGACGGGTTCATCCTGTCCTATCAGAACGGTCTGAACGAGCAGACGATCGCAAGGATTGTCGGTGCGGGGCGAACAGTTGGGGTGTTCGTCCACTTTGGCGGTGACCTCGTCGAGCCAGCACACGTCGTCCTCGCGAATCAACTCAAGACCTACATCAGTGAACTCGATGGCACAGACAGCGAACGCATCCGGACTATCGCCGCTACCCTGTCGGCCGTGACGGACATGGAGGTCACGACTAACCTGGAGGGGTACCTCTGGGGAAAGTTGTGCTACGCCGCCCTTGGTTTCGTCGTTTCCACCATTGATGCGCCCATCGACGAGGTCGTCATGGTTTCGGAGGCTCGGATAGCCATTCGGGGTGCGGTGGCTGAGGTCATCGACGTGGCCCGCGAGTCGGGAATCGAACTGGAGAACATCCATGGGTTCGAGCCTCGCGAGTTCGATCGACGCAATCCCGACCTGATCGCCGAGACGGACGCCCTGTTCGAGCGATGGGCCGAAGAAGGCAAGACGGCGATCAAACGCCACATGGGCATTCACCGCGACATCAAGGTGCGCAAACGGCGCACGGAGGTCGATTATCAAGTCCGTCCGGTCGTGGAGCGGGGTCGTGCGCTGGGCGTGCCGACGCCTGTCTGTGAACTGCTCGTCGAGCTCGTGCATCAGATCGAAGCGGGGACACGCCCTCAGGACTGGTCGACGATCACTGAACTCAGCCGAATGCTGACCGCGGACGTTGCCACGCCGCGGTAATGACGTTCACTGTTGCAGGAATTCGCTCGCGATCCGGGCGCTACCAAGTACTTATGAATGGTAGCGGGGAGACCGGGCCCCGGGTTGGCCATGGCTCGTTTGGCGGTAGATGAGAGGCGCTCGATGGACGAATTCATGGGACACGTCGTGTTTGTGACGGGAGCTGCGTCAGGTATCGGCCTCGGTATTTCCAGGGCCTTCTACAACGCTGGAGCGAACGTGGTCCTGGGTGACTTTCGCCCGGCTACCCTGGACATCGTGCGAGCTGAGTTTGCGGACCAGTCGCGGGCCGCTTTCCAGCAGGTCGATGTCCGTGATGGTGCATCGGTCGCGGAGTTCATCCGTGCCGGAGAAGGCGCGTTCGGCCCAGCAACCGTCATGGTCGCGAACGCCGGCGTGTATCCCAATACACCGGTCCTTGAGATGTCCCAGACAGAATGGGACCAAGTGATGGAAACTAACGTTCGGGGTGTCTTTCTCTCATGTCAGGCCGCCGCTCGGAGCATGGTTGCTCACGCCACTCGGGGAAAGGTCATCACGATTTCCTCCGGAGCGCACATCAGTGGGCGACGCGGTGCCTCGCACTATTGTGCGTCGAAGGCCGGCGTGGTGATGTTCACGAAGGTTCTGGCGATGGAAATGGCGGAACACGGGATCAACGTGAACTGCGTGTCACCAGGTGCGGTCGAGGTCAGCAACGGGTTTTCTTCCACCTCCGAGGAGTACGTGACAATCCTTAAAAAGTCCATCCCATGGGGACGGATCGGGCAGCCAGAGGATATCGCGAAGGTTGTCCTGTTTCTCGCATCGCCAGCCGCAGAGTTCATTACTGGGGCAGTCCTACCGGTCGATGGCGGTAGTAGCGCTGGACGCGCTCACTTGCCACTCAGTTCGCCGACAGGAGTTAGAGCGACCGGCAATAGGGAGAGATGAGGCACAGGCACGGGTCCAGCGAGAAGAGCGATCTCACCCGACTCTGACCGCTGGAGGATCCCGTGCCTGCCATGCCCGTAGGCCTGTTCGAGCCCGTCTGGGAACCGTTCTCCGTGGTGTTGCCCGTCCACCCACCCGTCGTTCCCACCCATCCGCTCGGTTGCCATCGGCGGCGCATCCCCGACCGCGTCGTCTTCGAGCATGTCGTGGCGACCCTGGTCCACGGATCGGGCTATGAACGCATCGCTCGTCCCGGCTGCTCAGACCGCACCATTCGCCGTCGCGTGCACGCCTGGGCCGAGGCCGGGTTGGCGCAGCGCCTGCACACGTTGGTGCTCGAGCAATACGACCGGATGATCGGGCTCGACGTGACCGACCTCGCGGTCGACGGCTGCATCACCAAGGCGCCGAGCGGTGGGGATAAGGCAGGCCGCTCCCCGGTCGACCGGGGGAAACAGGGGCTCAAGCGCATGACCGTGACCGACGCGACCGGTATCCCGCTGCACCTGGTCTCGGATGGTGCCAACCGGAACGACAGCCCATTGCTCGGGCCGACACTGGCCGGGTTGCCGGCGGTGGGACCGTCGACGCTGGGGAGCACGGTCCATCTGGACCGCGCCTTCGACACCGGACCGAGCCGGGCCCTACTCGACGAGCTGGGGTTCCACGGGGTAATCGCCCGCAAGGGCATTCCGGCGCCGATCCAGGCGGGGAGCCGCTGGGTGGTGGAGCGGACGCAGGCGTGGATGAACGGCTACGGCAAGCTGCGCCGCTGCACGGAAACGACCGGCGCCGTGGTCGATTTCTTCCGGTTCCTGGCAGCGGCGTTCGTTATCGCCCGACAACTCATCCAGCGCGCCAGGACGCGCTTTCGGTGGCCAAGTCGGCCGACCACTCGTCGGCTCACCTGACGCCTATTGCCGGTCGCTCTTAGTCCCGATCAGTGAATCGCAGGACAATCGGTAGTCGCGCTCTGCGACTATGTCCAGTACCTGCTGATGAACTGGGGCCACGACCGGCTCAGAACGTAACCGCTGCGTCACTACGATCTCCCGTGGAGTGCGAACCTGGCGACCCGTTGCGCAACGTCGTCGCCGAGGAATGCCCCGTTCCGAACGAGCGTCCACTGCAACTGGTTCGGCCTGACATCCCGCGGCTGAACGCGGTGCTCAATGGCGATCGCAGCGGCGGTCCCAGCCGCTTCGCCGAGCGCAAAGGCTGGCGGCATCACCCGAACGGCGCCGAGCGCCTCGTGACTGGCCGAGATACAGCGTCCGGCCACCAGGAGCCCGTCCATCGTCTTCGGTACCAAGCTCCGGTACGGAATCTGGTAGATGTTCGCCGTGGGAATCTCTCCGGTCGTGCCGCCCCCAGCGTCGGTCGGGCTGTGAATGTCGACCGGATACCCGCAGAGCACCACGGTGTCGTCGAAGTCCCGGCCGGTCACGAGGTCATCGATCGAGAGCGTGTATTCCCCGATGATGCGACGAGTCTCGCGGACGCCCATGGTGGCGGCCGTGTCCATCAGCTCAACCCGCTCGAACCCTGGCAGGTAGGCCCGAAAGAATCGCATCAACTCAACGACCTGGCGTCGACCCTCGATCTCGGCGGTGGTCAGATCGCTGGCGCTGGTCCCATCCAGCCGCTGGAGGCGCGTGGTATTGATGCGCCAGATGCCCGGTCTGACCGTCTTGTACATGCCGACGCCTTTGCGCGGGATCGTGAAGTCGCCCTTCTCCCGAGCCTCGGCAACGATCGACGCGAAGGGTCGGAAGTCGTCGGGATGCTCCCGGACATACGCCTCGACAACGTCGTCGTCAACGCCGGAGATTCGGAAGAACAGCGTCATCGGCTGGGTGAGCTGATCCTCGTCCCGGCCCTGAACGGTCTCGACCCCGGCCCGGAACGCAACGTCGGCGTCGGCCGAGCAGTCGATCGTGATGCCCGCCCGCCAGCCTTCAAATCCCGACTTGCTCAGGGTGATGATCCCGGTTACGCGACCATCCTCGACCATCGTGTCGGCGAAGGAGGTGTGCAGGCGCACACTGACGCCGGCCTCGAGCAGCATTTCCGCGGCAACGATCTTGACCGCCTCTGGCTCGAATGGTGTCACCTTGTCGTGGCCGTACTCGATGAAGCCGCAGTAGGCGCTGCTCGCCGGCACCTTCGAAGGGTGGATCGCATCCCCGGTCGCCTCCATCCGGAGGATCATCTCCTCGAAGATGCCCTTGATCAGCTGCTGCTGGCCGTCAAGGCTGTACGATGTCATGCACGGCCCGACCAGTCCGGCGGTCAGGTTGCCGCCCAGTGAACCGTACCGCTCGATCAGCGTCGTCTCGGCCCCGTTGCGCGCGGCGGCGAGCGCGGCGGCGATCCCCGCTGGCCCACCCCCAACGACGAGGACATCACCGGCATCATGAATCGGGATCTCCCGCTGGAGTGAATAGGTCGTGGGCATCTCTTCGGCGACCGTCATATCGTGTCCTCCCGGACTGTGAAACTGCGTTGGAATCGGAGCCAGCCGTGATCAGGTCAGCATCTCGTCGGAGCGTCCGGCAGCATCGGCCATGACCGTTGTGATGGCGGACAGGATGTCTGGCGACAGGTGAAGATCCATCGCGGCGGCCGAATCAATGATCTCCGCGTCCGTCCGGGCACCGCAAAGGGCGACGGTGACAGTCGGATTGGTCAGGACCCATGCAATGGCCAGCCGGGGCAGCGTGGTCCCGAAATCCTGGGCAAGGCCGTTCAGGCGGTCGATGACGGCGTGGTTGCGCACACGATTCTCAGGGGTCAGCAGCGCCTGGCCGAAGATCATCCCGCTCGCCCGCCAGTCGGTCGGATCGAAGATGGTCTCCCGCGTGATCCCACCCGACAGGAGCCCATGGGCGAGCGGCCCATATGCCATCGCGCCCATTCCCAGGTCGTCACACGCGGGGAAACTGGAGCGGGCCCAGCGATCGTCGAACAGGTGATAGCTGACCTGGTTGGCCACCAAGCGCCTCGTGTGCAGCGCACCGGCGGCGGCCCGGACCTGGTTGCCGGTGAAGTTGCAGACACCGATCTTCCGGGCCCGCCCACTGCTGACGATTGTCTCCATGGCGCGCATGGTCTCGTCGAGCGGTGTCTCCGCATCGGGCCAGTGAATGGCGTAGATATCGATGTAGTCGGTCCCAAGGCGACGAAGGCTCTCGTCGAGTCGCGCGACGAGGTAATCCTCGCGGGAGTTGCGGCCAAGCACATGACTGCCGTCGTCCCAGATCAACCCACCCTTGGTAATGATCGTGACCTTGTCCCGGCCAGTCGCCATTGCCTGGCCGAGCAACTCCTCGGCGTGCCCGGCACCGTAGGAGGGGGCCGTGTCGAAGCACGTCACCCCGGCATCACGGGCCGCGTGAAGCGCCCGAATGGCGGCGTCATCGTCGGATGTGCCGTAACGGGCTCCGCCAATCGGCCAGGTTCCGAACCCCACTGGCGCGACCGCCAGATCACTCGCCCCGAAGCGTCGCATCGTCGTCGTCATGTCTGGATCACCTGCCCTCTTTGATGCGTGAGATCGAACGAGCAGACCGCCCGCCCGTTGAAAAGCCCTGGGTCAAACCGAAGCCGAGCGTGGATCGAGCCAGTCCCGCAGACGATCGCCGAACAGACCGACGCTGAGCACAACGAGACTCAGGGCGAGACCGGGCATGGTGGCGATCCACCACGCGTTGGACAGGTAGTCGCGACCGTTGGCGACTGTCTGCCCCCAGGACGGCTGGTCCGGTGGTGTGCCGAGGCCGAGGAAACTGAGGGACGCCTCGGCGATGATGACCAGCCCGACCTCGACCGTGGCGACCACAATCAATGGTCCGAGCGTGGCGGGAATGATGTGCCGGACCAGGAGTCGGCCCGGCCCGGCCCCAATCGCCTGGGCAGCCGTCACGTACTCGCGCTCCTTGGCTGCCAGCGTGGCTGCCCTTGCCACCCGGGCGAAGATCACCCACCGAGTCAGCGCCAGGGCGAGGATGACATTGGTCACACTCGGCCCGATCACGGCGGCGAGCAGGATCGCGAGGAGAATCGACGGAAAGGCAAGCTGGATGTCCGCCAGCCGCATGATCACGGTGTCCCACCAGCCCCCCAGATAGGCGGCCAGCACGCCAGCCAGCATCCCAACCGCACCGGCGATCGCGACGGTCACCGCGCCGACGAGCAGCGAGACCCGCGCACCCTGGATCACTTGGGCAAGGATGTCGCGGCCTACCTGGTCGGTCCCCAGCCAGGCATGGCTCCCGTCACGCATCACCGCGCCCGGCGCCTCGAGCCGGTCGCCGGTCCGGACCGACAACGTGCTGTACTCGACGACCATCGGGCCGACGACGGCGATCAGCACGAAGACGAGGATCGGGCTCGCCCAGAGCAACAGGTTCAGTCGGGCCCAGCGGCGTCGGGCGGCGTTCGACGATGAGGTACCAGCACGGGAGCCAATCGTCGGCTCGCTCTGGTCACTCAGCGGTCGCTCGGAGGAAATCTGCTGGGCGGTCTGGACCATCACATTCGCCTCCTTTTCAACCATCGAAACCATCTGGCAGGTATCGTGTCTCCCATCACCGCAGCCGAATCCGGGGATCGAGGTAGCCATAGCTCAGGTCGACGAGCAGGTTGATCGTCACGAACGTCGCGGTAATCAGCAGGATCACCGCCTGAATGACCGGGTAGTCCCGGTTGTCGATCGCCTCGACCAGCAGCCGCCCGATGCCCGGCCAGGCGAAGACGGTCTCGACGATGACAGCGCCGCCGAGGAGATTGCCGGCCTGGAGCCCGATCACCGTGATGACCGGGATCAACATGTTGCGCATCGCGTGGCTGCGCAGCACGGCGTCAGGGGCGAGCCCCTTGGCGCGAGCCGTCCGGATGTAATCCTCGACCAGCACATCGACTAGTCCACTCCGGACTAGCCGGGTCAGGACACCGACCAGCGGTAACGCCAGCGTGAACGCCGGCAGGATGGCGTGCTTCCATGTCTCCGAGCCGGCACTCGGCAACCACCGGAGATCCCGGGCGAAGACCAGGATCAGGACGATGCCGAGCCAGAAGTTCGGGACCGACTGGCCGATCAGCGACACGACCGATATCACCCGGTCCACGATCGAGCGCGGACGGAGCGCGGCCAGAACGCCGAGAGGGAAGCTGATCAGCAGCGAGATCAGCAGCGCCAGCCCGGCCAGACGGGCGGTCGCTCCGACCCGTGAGATGACTTCCGCGGCGGCCGATTGATTCAGGCGAAGGGACTCCCCGAAGTCGAACCGGGAGACGTCACGCAGAAACGCACCGTACTGCGCGATCAGCGGATCGTTGAGCCCGAGCCGGTTCCGCAGCGCCATAACGTCATCTGCGGTCGCCGTCGCGCCGAGCATCAGCTGGGCCGGGTCGCCGGGAATGATCCGAACGGCGATGAAGACGATGGTGAGCGCTCCCCAGAGCACGAAGATGGAATAGCCGAGACGTTGAATGACGTAACCCGTCATGGCATCACCGATCGCATTGCCGGGTGTGACAGCGGCCATGGTCGCTGTCACACCCGGCTTGGAATTCCGGATACGGTTAGTCCGTTACCGTGACGTCGATGAAGGTTGGGATAGCGTTCGGGGCGGGTACAAAGCCCTGGAGGCGGTTGCGGTAGATGTAGTTCTCAACGAGGTCGAAGGGGAAGATACCGACCGCCTCGTCCCAGAGGATCTTGCAGGCCTGGCCATAGAGCATTTCGCGCTCGGTGGCCTCGCTGGACGCGGCGGCGGCGGCCAGAATCTTGTCGAGCTCCGGGTTGGCATAGCCGGTCCGGTTGGCCGACGAGGTGTAGAGGCGGCGCAGCGTGAAGTCGGCGTCACCGGTTCGTACGGTGTTGTCCTGGAAGTTCAGATCCCAGTTCAGGGCGAGCAGATCTTCCAGCCAGACCGCACGCTCCTTCTCCAGGTTGTTGACCCGAACTCCGATCGCCTCCCAATACGCCAGCATGGTCAGCAGGAGTTCCCGGTCCTGCGGCGCCGCGCCGGGGTTCCACTGGATCGACGTCTCAAACCCGTCCGGGAAGCCCGCCTCGGCCAGCATCGACATCGCGAGCTCCGGGTCGTAGGCATATGGCGTCTGCGGGACGCTGCCGAAGACCGTCGTGGGGATCGGCGCCTGGGCGCGAACGGCGACGTCGGTCATGAGATCGGTGACCATCGTGTCGATGTCGAGGGCATGGATCAGCGCCCGGCGAACCTGCGGATTGGTGAACGGCTCGCGGGTGGCATTGAACCAGATGAAGTAGTAGCGGAAGCTGGGCGTGCTGGCGATCGTGAGATCGGCGTTCTCCCGCAGGGCCGGCAGCTGGTCGGGCGAGATGCCGTAGGTGAAATCGATCTCGCCCGTCTCGAGTGACGTCGAACGGGCCGACTGCTCCGGAATCTCCCGGATCGTGATCGTCGAGAGCCCCGGCGCACCACCGTAATACGCCGGATTTGAGGTCATCTCCAGTTGGCTATCAGGGGTCCAGGAGACGAACTGATACGGACCCAGCCCGTATGGGTTCTGGAAGAAGTCCGGGTTCTCCAGCCCGGCGGCCGGCGCGACGAACAGCAGCGTCGCGCTAACAGGAATCGTTCCAATCGTGGTACCGGTCAGGATCCGGACCGTGAGCGGGTCTGGCGCCTCGACGCTCGTCACCCCGGCCCAGAGCGGGGCCAATGGACCCTCGAGCGCGATGAGTCGATCGAGCGAGGCCTTGACGTCGGCGCTGGTGAACGGCGCCCCGTTGTGGAAGGTGACGCCGGACCGGAGCGTAAAGATCCAGGTCGTCGGATCGGTCATCTCCCAACGTTCCGCCAGTCGCGGCAGGATCTCTCCGGTCTCCGGGTTCCGGGTCGTCAAGGTGTCGTGGATGTGGCTCGAGACAACGGCCGTGGTCTCCTCGACCGCCTGGGCCCCATGAGGATCCAGCGCCACGATCGTCCGCGGCAGCGTAATGGTCAGCCCACCGGGAGCGGACTGAGCAGCAGCTGGATTCCGGCCCAGATACCCGGCCAGAACCGGAGTCAATCCGACCGCGATAGCCGACTGGACGAATGCGCGACGCCCGAGGGCACCACTCCGCAATTGCTCGAGCAACGCACCGGGCCCACTGACCTCTGACTGATCGTCTCCGCTGATTACCGCTCGCTGCGCCATCGCAGGTTCCTCCTCATTGGTCTGGCAACGGACCTCTTGGTCAGCCGCGCATCACTGCTCCGTGATCGTGAGAACATCTATCACCCGGTCTCCCACCGGACCCTCGCTCCTTTCCTACCGGGAGGCCCGGGCGCTCGTCATGTCTGGACGCCTCGCCTGTGTCTTCGGCTGGTTGTCGATCAACCCCAGCAGGGCCTCCAGTCCCTCCACGATATGGAGCCGCATCGCGACCGCGGCAGCCTCGCCATCCTTCGTTCGCAGCGACTCCAGCACCGGACCATGCCGGTCGCCGGTCGGCCGGACGAGTGACGCTTGATCCAGCAGCCGGGCCCGATATCCCTCGCACTGATCCGCCAGATTCACGAGTGTCCGGGCCAGCAACGGCATGTCGCTGATCGCCCGGAGCCGCTCGTGGAACTGCCGATCCAGCGACCGAATATCACGGATATCGGCTCCGGCTTTCGCCATGGCGTCGATCTCCTCGTTCCGGCGCTCAAGGTCAGCGAGATCGTCCGCGGAGACCCTGCTCGCCGCCTCCCGTGCCGACAGCGCTTCGAGGGCAGCTCGCATCAGGTAGATCTCACGAACAGCCGCCGGCTCGAGCGGCGCGACTTCGGCACCCTTGTGCGGGGTCGACCGAACGAAGCCCTCTCCGGCGAGCCGTTTCAGTGCATTGGCAATCGTGATCCGGCTGACACCGAGCTCCTCGGCGAGGCGGCTCCCGACCAGCGGGCTCTCCGAAGCCCACCGTCCAGCGACGATCGCTTCGCGCAGCACGTCGTAGGCAGCCTGTTCCCGCGTCTTCGACTGCAACATTTCAAAGGCTGGCGTCCCGGATTTCGATTGCATGCAACATACCGTATGTAACCGAGGGGTCGATGTCAAGACCCTGTCACCCCTGAGTCAGCAAGCTGAGTGAGACATCGAACGAACCAGGAGGCCGCTTCTGGTGTTCTCGTTATCATCCCGCTTTGGGAGATCCGCTATTCGTCCGCCCCTGCTACGATGTCGCGCACTGCCCGACAATCGCGGCGCCGGGGTAGCCGTTCGCTTCCCCTCGGGGCCCACCGATGGAGGCTCCGTGTTCCAGGACCTGCACGTCTTCGATGTCCATGCGCACTTCCCGATCAAGGGCGACGTCGCGATGGGCGGCGGCAACCGGTCCCGGCAGACCGGCCGGATCGACGACCCGACCGCCGCCGAGCGCCAGGCCTTCCGCCAGCGCCAGCTCGAGCAGACCCGGCACCAGTGGCGGATGGCGTTCGACTTCCCGACGCCCGAGACCGAGGCGCGATCCAGCGAGGAGCAGGCCCAGCGCTGGGTCGCCGAGCTGGACCGCTACGGGCTGGAGAAGATCGGCTTCGTCACCGGGCGCAACAACGACGAGCTTGCCCGCGTCGTCCAGATGTACCCCGACCGCTTCGTCGGCTTCGCCCACCACGACATCACGCAACCCGACGCCCCGGCCGAACTCGAGCGGGCCGTCACCCAGCTCGGGCTCAGGGGGCTCAAGCTGTTCGGCCCGATGACCGAGGTCATCATGCACGACCGCTCGCTCTACCCTGTCTGGGAGGTCTGCGAGCGCCTCGGCATCCCGGTCCTGATCCACTTCGGGATGCAGGGCGCGGCCGGCGGGATCTCCTACCACATGAACATGTCGCCCGCCGTCCTGGAGCCGGTCGCGCGGGACTTCCCGACGGTCGACTTCATCATCCCCCACTTCGGTATCCAGCACGTCACCGACCTGCTGTTCCTCTGCTGGTCCTGCCCGAACGTCAACGTCGACTCCTCAGGCTCCAACCAGTGGGTCCGCTGGATGCCGTACAAGCTGACGCTCGAGGACCTGTTCCAGCGCTTCTTCGAGACGATCGGGCCGGAGCGGATCCTGTTCGGGAGCGACTCGTCCTGGTTCCCGCGCGGCTTCGCCCTCCGCTACCTGCAGGACCAGCTCCGGATCTGCCGGTTCATGAATATGTCCCACGAGCAGTTGCAGATGATCTTCGGTGGCAACGCCGCCCGCATCCTCAAGGTCCCGCTGATCTCGTCCGCGACGACAAGTCCCGACGTCGACGTGGTTCCCGAAGAGCCGACCTACGGGTAGGCTAGGGGGAAGAACGTCATCGACGCCTGCTCGCCGAACCAGATCGGCATATCGATGGAAGGAGGGGTTCGATCGACTGTCGCCTCGCATCGCTTGCAAGTCACCACGTCAACAACATCCGGCCGTGCAATTCCACCCCATCAGGAAGGACCACCCGATGACCACCCGTGATCGAAACAGCCGCCGTCCCGCCATCGACCGCCGCGACGTCCTCAAGCTTGGGGCAGCCGGCGCCGGGGCCCTCGCCGCCGGCCGCTTCAGTGGCCGGGCCGCCGCGCAGGACGCCACCCCGGTCGGAACACCGGTCGATGCCGCCCCCGCGCCCACGAGCGGGTTCGCCACCGTCGACCTCCAGATCAGCGCCCCGGTCACGATCCAGTACTGGCAGTACGAGCTCGAGTCCAAGACGACGCTGGTCAACGAGCTCATCCCGGAGTTCATGGCCGCCAACCCGAACATCACCGTCGAGCACGTCAACTTTCCCTACGACGACTTCCGCCAGCAGGTCGCCGCCGCCGTCCAGGCCGGCGAGGGGCCGGACGTCCTCAACGTCTACTACGGCTGGATCCCGGCCTACGTCCAGCAGCAGTTCCTCGCCCCGCTGTCGCCGGACATCTTCCCGACGGCCCAGATCGAGGCCGACTTCTACCCCACGGTCGTCGCGGCCAGGGTCGCCGACAGCTACTACGCCCTACCGACCGCGGTCCGGACCCTCGCGCTGTTCTGCAACATGGACCTCCTCGGCGCCGCCGGCGTCCAGCCACCGACGACCTGGGAGGAGACCGTCTCCGTCGCGCAGGCGACGGTGAAGAAGGATGGCGACACGTTCACCAACGTCGGCATCACGTCGGACATCGGCGGGCAGGGCCACAACTGGTGGCGTGAGGCGCTGATCCGGCAGAACGGGCTCGTGCCGTACTCCGAGGACAACCGGACGCTGTACTGGTCCAACCCGGAGGGCGTCGAGGCGTTCAACTACCTGACCGCCTTCCAGACGGAGCTCGGCGTCACCCAGAGCGGTTTCCAGACCGACGGCCCGACGGCCTTCCAGGTCGGTGCGGCCGCGCTCCACGTCGACGGCTCCTACCGGGTCGGCTCCCTCGCCACCGCCGCGCCGGACCTGAACTACGCGGTCGTGCCGCTGCCGGCCCACAAGAGCCAGGCGTCGTTCGCGTCGTTCTGGGCCAACACCATCACCCGCAACGCCGCCGAGGGCGACAAGAACATCGCCGCGATGAAGTTCATCGACTTCCTCTCGTCGGAGTCGGTCCAGCGGCGCTGGACCCCGCGCGTCGGCGAGCTCCCGGCCCGGCAGGCCCTCTCCGCCCTGCCAGAGTTCACGAGCAACCCGCGGCTCGCCCCGTTCATCGACTCGCTGCCGTTCTCGTACGCGACGTTCCTCGTCAACGAGGCCGACCTGCGCCAGGCCGTGATCGACGCCTACGACCAAGTGACGCTCAACGGCCTCGACGCCGAATCGGCCATCGCCGAGGCGCAGGCCAAGGTCCAGACGCAGCTCGACGAGTACTGGGCCACGTTCGGGTAGGGGTTTTGCCCCACCCCCAATCCCCACCCCATCTCGACTCATCCCTTCGGTCTTCATCGGATGGAGCGGGAAAGCATTACCGGGGTGGGCGAGATCGTTCTCCCCCTCTCCATCCGGCCACGAACGATGTCGTCCCAGAGGGCGACGTTGTGAGGGCCGACATGGGGAGGGGGTCGGGGGGTGGGGTCGCACCAGGCCGACCACAGGAAGGCAATCCCCATGCAGATGACCCTGGAACGACGGCGATGGCTCTGGGCGTACACGTTCATCGCCATCCCGCTGCTCTTCTTCCTCGCGATCCGGATCGGGCCGACGCTCTACGCGGTCTGGGTCAGCCTCCACCAGTGGGACCCGATCGCCCTCCAGCGGCCGTTCATCGGGCTGGACAACTACCGGACGCTCGCCAGCGACGAGGTGTTCTGGACGGCGATGCGGAACACCTGGATCTACGTCATCGTCGGGGTGCCCGTCAGCCTGGCGATCAGCCTCGTGATCGCGCTCGGCCTCCAGCGCCTCACCCATTACGTCGGCTTCTACCGCGTGCTGTACTTCGCCCCCTATGTCACGTCGCTGGTCGCGGTCGGCTGGGTCTGGCGCTGGATGTACATGCCGAACGGCCTGTTCAATGACGTCGTCGGCTGGGTGGGGCTCGGCCCGTACCAGTGGCTCGGCAGCCCGAACACGGCGATCTACGCGATCATCGTGACGACGATCTGGCAGGGGCTCGGCTTCCAGATCATCATCTTCCTGGCCGGGCTGGAGAGCATCCCGGCGGTCTACCATGAGGCGGCGGCGATCGACGGCGCGTCACCCTGGCAGCGCTTCCGGGACATCACGATCCCGATGCTGAACCCGACGCTGGTCTTCCTCATCATCACCGGCGTGATCAGCAACCTGCAGGTCTTCACCCAGATCCGCTCGATGAGCTCTTCCGGCACGGGCGGTCCGCTGAACAGCACGATCAGCGTCGTGCTCTACGTCTACCAGCAGGCCTTCCAGGCACTCCCGGCGAAGATGGGCTACGCGTCGTCGATGACGGTCGTGCTGTTCCTGATGATCCTCGCGATCACCATCTTCCAGCTCAAGGTCCTGTCGAGGAACAACAATGACTACTAACCCTGTATCGCGAGGCGATGAGACCGCCCGGCGGGAACACCTGTCCCTTCCAGGCGCAATATTCGACCATCTCGATGGCGTTGCCGCTGCCTGCCAGAGATACGAGGTCAGAACGCTCTGGCTGTTTGGCTCGGCAGTCCATGGGACATTTGATCCAGCAACAAGCGATCTCGACTTCCTCGTCGATCTCGGGGACTACGAACCCAGCGTGGCCGAGCGATATGGTGGGCTCTACATGGCACTTCGCGATCTCTTCGATCGGGAAATCGACCTGGTGACAGTCCGCGCTAGCGGCAACGCCGGAGTTCTCGATCACATCACGGAGACCCGGCAGGTGTTGTATGCCGCGTAGGTCACGCGATGACTATCTCCGGGATGCCCTTGTGGCAGCCGACAAGATCGTTCGCTGGACAGAGGGCCAGACACTGGAGTCGTATGCAGGCGACGAACTGCTCCAGAGCGCCGTTGAGCGCCAGTTCGACACCTTCAGCGAGGCGTTGCGAAATGCCAGTCACATCGACGAATCAGTAGCGAAGCACATCCCAAATCTGAGAGAGATCATGGGCCAGCGGAATATCCTTACCCACCAGTATTTCGGCATCGAAGTTCCGCTCGTCTGGTCCGCCGTCACCGTAACGCTTCCCCTGGCCCGGGATCGGGTTCGGCGCCTGCTATCCGGAGAGGAACGACCATGACGACGAACCCCGTCTCACGCAGCGACGCCGCCGTCCCGATCGCGGACGTGATCGCCCGACCCGACCCGCTGACCGGCGCCCGGTCGGTGAGCATCGTCGATGCCCGGCGGCAGCGGGACCCGAAGCGGACGGCGGCGCGGTGGTTCCTCTACCTGATCCTGCTGGTCGGTGGGCTCGGGATGATCTTCCCGTTCGTCTGGATGGTGACGTCGTCGCTCAAGCACGCGGCCGACATCTACACCCTGTCGCTGATCCCGCTGTCGCCGACGCTGGAGAACTACCGGGAGGTCTTCGCGAAGACCGAGTACGTCCGCTGGTTCCTCAACAGCATCATCGTCGCGGCGATCACCACGGCCAGCGTCGCCTTCTTCGACTCGCTGGCCGGCTACACCCTGGCCAAGTTCCAGTTCCCCGGCTCCTTCCTGATCTTCATCCTGATCCTGAGCACGCTGATGGTGCCGACCGAGATGCTCGTCATCCCGTGGTACATGCTGTCGATCGAATTGAGCTGGACCGACTCCTACATCGGCATCATGTTCCCCGGCCTGATCAGCGCCTTCGGTGTCTTCCTGATGCGCCAGTTCTTCACTGGCGTCCCGAACGACCTGATCGACGCGGCCCGGCTGGACGGCTTCAACGAGTTCCAGATCTTCTGGCGGATCGCCCTGCCGCTGGTCCGGCCGGCGCTGGCCGCCCTCTGCATCTTCACGTTCCTCGGCAACTGGAACGCCTACATCTGGCCCCTGATCGTGACCCGCTCCGAGGACATGCGGACGCTGCCGGTCGGGATCGCCTTCTTCTCCAGCGAGGCCCAGAGCTCGTTCCACCTCATCATGGCGGCGGCGGCGCTGGCGACCGTCCCGGTGCTGGTCATCTTCATCATCTTCCAGCGCCAGATCATCAAGGGCATCGTCCTGACCGGGCTGAAGGGGTAACCGCCATGACGCCCAGCGACGGGACCTTTCCCCACCCGGACTACGCCCGCTACGTCCTGGCGCCCGCCTTCGAGGAGAGCAAGCGGCTGCTGTTCCCGTACATGATGGCGGCCAACGAGGCCCACGCGCTGATGCTGGCGGCGACCGGGATCCTCTCGCCGGAGCGGGCCGGGCCGCTGCTGGCCGCCATCCGGCAGGTCCGTGACGCCGAACCGGACACGTTCAGCTACGCGCCGAAGATCGAGGATCTGTTCTTCGCCGTCGAGGGTCGCCTGATCAAGCTGACCAGTCCGGAGATCGGCGGCAACCTGCAGATCGGCCGGTCGCGCAACGATCTCGCGGCCGGCATGACGCGGATGCTCCTGCGCGACCTCGTCCTCGGCGCAGAGCGGCAGGTGCTCGGGCTGCGGGAGGTGCTGCTCGGGCTGATCGAGCGGCACGCCGGCACGCTCATGCCGGGGATCACGCACACCCAGCCCGCCCAGCCGACGACGCTCGGGCACTACCTGCTCGGCGTTCTCGGGCCGCTGGAACGGGACAGCGAGCGCCTCCGGCAGAGCTACGCCCGGGTCAACCGCTCCCCCTTCGGCGTCGCCGCCTTCACGACGACCAGCTTCCCGATCGACCGCGAGCTGACGGCCCGGCTGCTCGGCTTCGACGGCCTGGTCGAGAACGGCTACGACGCCGTCGGGGCAAGCGACTCGATGCTGGAGACGACACAGGCGTTGGTCACGCTGGTCAGCAGCCTGTCGCGATTCGTCTACGACCTGCTGATCTGGACCCGGCTGGAGGTCGGTGTCCTCCGGATCGCGGACGAGTTCATCCAGATCAGCTCGATCATGCCGCAGAAGCGCAACCCGGTCGTCCTGGAGCACGTCCGGGTGCGGATCGGCTGGGTCTACGGCGACGCCAGCACCGTCGCGACGATCGCCCACTCGGCGGCGCTCGGCGACACGAACGACGTCGAGGACCCGATGGTTCTGCCGCTGGCGCGCGCATTCGATTCGGCGGCATCCGTTCTTGTCCTCCTGACGGCGGCGCTGGCGACGGCGGAGTTCAACGTCGCGCTCCTGGCCGAGCGGGCCGGACAGGGCAACACGACAGCCACGGCCCTCGCCGACGCCCTGGTTCAGGATCATGGCCTGGCCTTCCGGACCGCGCATCACATCGTCGTGCTCCTCGTCCGGCGCGGCGCGGCGATCGACGCCGACGCCGTCAACGCGGTCGCCAGCGAGGTCACCGACCAGCCGTTCGACGTGCCGGACGATTGGGTCCGGCACGCGCTCGACCCGGCCACGTTCGTCGCGGCCCGGACCCTGCCCGGCGGACCGGCCCCCGCCGCGATGGCGACAGCGATCCGGTCGGCCCGGGCACAACTCCTGGCCGACCGGGGCCGGACCGAGCTGGCCGCGGACGGGATCACGAACGCGGCCACCGAGCGTTCCCGCCAGTCGGTGGACCTGCTCACCGGATTGGGATAGCGGCGGCCAGAACCCGAACCCTCTCCTGGTCAGGACGCTTGCGCTTCGGTAAAGCGGAGCCGGTTGCCAAAGGGATCGATGACTTCGAAGTTACGGCCCCATGGGTCGGTCTCGATGCCCGGCTTCGCGTAGGGATAGTCGCGATCGAGCAGTTCCCGGTGCAGGGCATCGACGCCGACCATCGGGAGGAAGACCGCGGAGCCGGGCGAGCCATCGCCGTGATGCTCGCTCAGGTGAAGCTTCAATCCGGCGCGGGAGACCTGAGCATAGAGCGGGAAGTTGTCGCCGAAGCGGTGTTCCCAGTCGAGCGCAAACCCGAGGAACCCGAGGTAGAACTCCATCGCCTTCTCGACCGAGAAGATCCGCAGGATGGGCACACAGGGTCCAAACCGGACTGGGTCGGATGACACGGCCACATTGGTTCCAGGGTCGTCAGCGATCCTGGCGGCGAGGGCGTTCCAGTCGGCGAGACCGAACTGATGGGCGACGATCTCGAGCGCCTCGCTGTGCGAGACCGTCGTCTGCCGGCGGGCGAGATCGTCGCGCAGTGACCGTGCCATCGACTTGGCGTCGTGATATGTGCGCACGGGTCTGAGTCCTTCGGGCGTGGGCGAACGCTGGTCAGGGCTCGCATTGCTGACTCGTTCGCCACGCGAAGGTGGGGCAGAGGAGCGCCATCACTCGATACGTTCACCATCCCCAGAAGGGTGCGAGCGGCAGGCCGTATCAGCCCGCCGAAACCATAGCGGCACCGTCACTGGCCGGTCAAGCCCCGAAAAGCCCCCTCTCCATCCGGACGTGCGTAGCACGCCAGCGTGATGGGGAGGGGGTTGGTGGTGGGGTCAGACAGCGAAAACGCTTCAGGGCCGCCCCCCCGATCATCGTGGGACAGCCCTGAAGGGACATGGTGATTTCGTACTTCGCCCCGGTACCGGGCCCAGCTCGTGGTTTCAATCCACACTAACGTCGCACCGAGTTGGTGGCCTGTCTCCACCTCACTCACGATCGCACTGGCTAGCGGTCAGGATCCGGACTTCATCTGGCCTCGCGAAGCTCGAGACCTGTCCTGTCCACCTGCCAGATTCCGTACCAGACGTGGAGTTTGCGCTGATTTTGCATATCTGCGTCTCCTCCAATCACCTGCAACTCGGCTGGCGGATACCTGCCTCGTTCCGGGGTGTCCCCGGCTGGTGATTCGATGTGTGAAGGTTAGCATCACGTCGATAACCCGTCAAGGTCGGTTCCGCCAGATCGACCGGCAATTGTTGCCCGATGCGTTACATGTTTCACAATCGTTGACGTCCGCCCAGAATCCGGTCGACCGCGCAGTGCTGGCCGTCCGGACAACGTCACGCCTGAGCTTCACTGGCCTGAGCTTCACCGGCCTGAGCCTCGCTGGCCTGAGCCGCGCTCGCCTCCTGGCCCCGGTGGATCATCTCCGCCTCGACGCTGACCGCGGCGATCCGGCGGTCGAGCCCGAGCTGCTGGATCCGGACGAACTCCCGCTGGCTCGGCTCCGGGAGCTGCTGGACGACCGGGTTGAGGGCAATCCGCAGGCCGGTCAGTCGGCGGCGGATCTCGTCGAGTTCCACCAGGGGCTGGGCAAACTGCTGCTCGGCCGGCAGCGTCGCGCGGACGGCGGCAAAGCGTCCCATCGCCGCCTCCATCTCCTCCGGGGCGACCGTCTCGCCGGCTGTCAGGCGGCGGATCACGCCGGACATCGGGTGGCGGTCCTCCGGGATCGCCGACCCGAGGAACTTGATTCCCATCGCCGCGACGAAGTCCCGCTCGCTGCCCCGGATCGCCCCCATCATCATCCGGACGAACCGCTGCTCGTCCTCCGGGCCTTCGGGCGGGGTCGGGCCGGTACTCCGGACCTCCTGCAGCGTCCGGTAGAGCCCCTTGAGCCGCCCGGCGTCGACGTCTCCGCCGGCCGGGAACATCTCCTGGGCGCCGCACCGCTCACAGAACCGGTCGCTCCCGAGATGGGACTGGCAGTTTCGGCAGACGATGGCCATGCGGTGAAGCTCCTTGCGTAATCGTGCGTGGGTCGACGGGTACTGCTGATGTCGTTGCGATGGTACGTTCGTTACGTCCCCTACGGAACACGATAACTGCACCACCCGGATCCGTCTGCCGCTTGAACATGTACGGCCCGTTGTCCGGAATCACTCCGCGTGTCAGCTACGATCAGGCGCTTCCTCCACCGTGACAACCTAAAGCCAAAGCGCGGAACGCATCCGGGCTGATCCGGGACGGGCAGCCCGAGTGTCAGGCCCCATCGTTGACATCTCGGTCGTGACTTCCCGCACTTCATCCTGCCTTCATGTTGAGAGCCGATCCTGTCGCTCGCGGGAAAGCCCGACGACACGACCACGTCGAACGTTCGTCGCCATGCCGGCTGGAGTTGCTGGTGTCTGCTGCCGACGTCATGATCGGTAGGGTCCAATGACAACACAGACCTAATAGTGATCCCGTGAGTGGTTGACCCCGATTGGCGATCGCCCGCATACAAGCGCGGAGGATGCGCACAAACGAACCCTACGCCTCCATGACTCCATGACTCCATGACTCCATCACGGTGATCGCCGCGCCGGTCGCCGTCGCGTTCCGCTCGCTCCGGATGTCGTGGTCAAGGACCAGGTGTGCCTGGCTCCGCAAGGCTGGCTCCGCACAAGAGACGACCCTCAGCATGAGAAGGAAGATGAACCGAGTGGACTATCGCCTGGAGCGCTGGATCAATTCACCTGCTGGCTCCCACCCTGTCCTCGACGCGTCGATGAAGGCGGTGGCGACCTGGGGAGAAGCTGCGTTCATCGGGATCGTGATCGTCTGGTTTCTCTTCGGCTGGCTCACGCGTCGCACCGCAGATCGCCGGGGGGCGATCACGGCCGTCTCGGCTGCGGGCCTGGCGTTGCTGGCGAACCAGGTCATCATCCATCTCTGGGAGCGACCACGACCATTCGTCGCCCATCCCGACACAGTCCATGTCCTGCTCGCGCACGCGAGTGACCCGTCCTTCCCGAGTGATCACGCGTCCCCGGCGTTCGCCATCGCGATCGTCGTCCTGTGGTTCCACCGAAGGTTCGGGGTGGGGGCACTGCTCCTGGCGACGATCATGTCCGTGGCGCGCGTCTACGTTGGCGACCACTATCCCGGAGACGTCACGGCCGGCGCGATCGTCGGCCTGATCGCCGCGATCGTTCTCGTCACCTGGCTCTCGCCGGTCATGGTGGCCATCGAACGTGCGGTCGATCGGGTGCTCACTCTGGCTCACCTGATCCCCAGGGCGTCCAGTCAGGCATGAGCCGAGACGCCACCGCCAACAGCGGTCGGTGGCCGCGTCTCGTTCGGCTGCTCACGCGTTCCAGGCTCAGGCGGGTGCCGTAGTGATGATCTCCGGCCCGTCCAGACCAGACAGGACCCGACCGACGATCTCGGCCAGTACCACTCGCTCGGCCGTATCCGCCGCACGCCCCTTGACCTCGGCCTCGCCATCGGCGAGCGTCCGGGCGGAGACGACGACCCGCAGCGGCAGGCCGATCAGGTCGGCGTCGGCCAGCTTCACCCCCGGCGAGACGGCGCGGTCATCCCAGAGGACCTGCCGCTGCCCGACCGCCTCGGCGAGCTGCCGGTGCAGGTCCTCGCCGGCCGCGGCGACCGCCGGGTCGCTGCCCAGCGTCGCGAGGTGGACCCGCGCCGGGGCGACCGCCGCCGGCCAGATCAGCCCGCGATCGTCGTGGAAGAGCTCGGCCAGGACGCCCATCACCCGCGAGATGCCCAGCCCGAAGCAGCCCATGACCGGGTAGACCCGGCCGCCGCCGGCGCCGCGGACCGGCCGGTCGAACGCCCGGCTGTACTTCTCCCCGAGGTCGAAGACGTTGCCGACTTCCGACGCCCGCGCCGCCCGCAGCGTGTCATCCCCACGAGCCGGGCAGGCGTCACCCTCGGACAGATCGCTGATCTCGACGTTGACGCAGTAGTCGCAGGCCGGGCAGTAGAGGATGTCGTCCTCGCCGGCGTCGGTCAGGACCATGAACTCATACGAGATCTTGGCGGAGAAGGCGCCGCCCGACGCCTCGGTCACCTTCGCCGTCAGCCCCAGCCGCCGGTAGACGCGCAGGTAGGCCGCCTTGACGATGGCGTAGTGGCGCTCGAAGTCGGTCTGGTCGGCGTGGAACGAGTACATGTCGGCCATCAGGAACTCGCGACCGCGCATCAGGCCGGACTTCGACCGGAGCTCGTCGCGGAACTTCCAGCCGATCTGGTAGATCGCGAGCGGCAGGTCGGCGACCGTCTGGATCCGGGCGAGGGCCAGCGGCGCGGCGACCTCCTCCTCGCTCTGGCCGAGGGCGTACTCGCGCCCGGTCCGGCTCGGGACGTGGAACAGGACATCGATGGCGTCCCAGCCACCGGTCGCGACCCAGTTGGCCTTCGGGTGCAGCATCGGCAGCCGCACTTCCTGACCACCGATCCCGTCCATCTCCTCGCGGACGATGGCGGCGATGTTGTCGAGGGTTCGCAGGCCGAGCGGCAGGTACGAGTAGACTCCCGCCATGAGCTTGTCGACGTAGCCGGCCTGGACGAGCAGGCGGGCGTTGGCGGTCGTCTCGTCCTTCGGGGCCTGGCGGATCGTGTGGCCGAACAGCTGGCTGTAGCGCATGGGGTGAGGTCACGTTTCCCCACGGGAATCCGGCGGCGCGACGCGGCGGGCCGGATTCCCGTGGGATGGCACCCTCGCTACGTCATCGGCTGGGACCGCCCGCCAGCGGCACGGCACCCCGCGGCACCGCGCCAGTGGCGGGCCGGATAGGGGAGGTCATGGGGGTGATCGCCGCCCAGAGGATCGGGGCGATGCCGAACGCGTTGCTCATGGTCATGCCCTCCTCGGGTGGATGCGGCGTCGTGTGCCGGAGAGCGTAGCATCGATTCGAACTGGTCGCTTCAATTGACGACCCCGGCCCCGTCGCACTGGTTGGCGACGGCGTGATCCTGTGGCGTCTTGTCGACGGCAAGGGGCTGGGCGCTGCGCAGGCGATGGGCCGACAGGTCCGCGACCGCCACCTCGATGTCGTAGCTGCCGGTCGTCTCGCCGCGTGGCAGCGTGACATCGAGTTCGACGGTGCTGAGCAACCCGTCACCGGCCGACGGCTGGAGCGTGCCGAAGGCGGTGATCGGGCTGAGTGTGGCGTCCCGTGGCATCAACTGAACGCGGACCGGGGTGTCGGCCGGCAGGTCGCTGACGGTCTGAAAGTAAAGCGTCAGCCGGCGCCGGTTGGGATCGTCCGGGTGGCGCTTGACGCTCTGGTCGTTGTACGTCAGCAGCGTTGCCTGACCGTCGAAGTCCCACCGGCAAGGCAGCGCCCCGACCAGCGCGGGTGACGGCGGGATCGTCCGGAGGTCGTAGACGTGGGCGAAGTCGACCCCGTCGATCGTGACGGTGTCGACTGGCGGGTAGCGGGCCGCCTGGTCCTGCATGACGGGGTTGAGGTCGCGCTCCCACTGCGGCAGGTAGGAGACGTAGTAGTCGGTGGTGGACCAGTCGACCAGCCCGTGGGCGTCGTTCGACAGCTCCGAGTTGAGGACGGTCGCGGTCGGGGGCATGAAGTAGAGCAGCGTCACCTGGTTGGTCTGCGTCCGGATCGTCGCAGTTGCGCCATCGGGCTGATCGAGGATGAACGCCGCCGCCGCGTCCATCCCTTCGCCCGCGCCGAGCTGCATGTCACGCTGGGCGCTGGCGATGCCGCCCCGGATCGGGTTGTAGTAGTCGAGGCCGTAGATCCGGTCCGACCACGCCGACCCGGCCTGGGCGATCACGATGACGGCGACCATCCCGACGGCCACGGCCGGTCGCCAGTCGATCTGGAACGCGCGACGGGGCAGGGCGTGCCAGACCAGCCGGGCGAGCCCGACCCAGCCAAGCGCCGCGAGCAGGTCGAGGACCGGAAAGACGGGCAGGATGTAGCGGTCGAACTTCTTCGCCCCCGCATCCATCAGGACGGCGTAGAGCAGCGCGAACGAGAGGACGGTCGCGACCGGCAGCCAGGTGTTCCGTGGCAGGACGACGCGCCGCCGGAGCACGGCGCCGACGATGAGCAGGGCGACGCCAAGCAGCACGATCGGGGTCAGCCGCCAGAGGATCGCGTCGGGATAGAACACCCAGCCGGGGTCGCCGTGGACGATCTCGCCGCCGTAGAAGGTCGGCAGCTCGTGCCCGACGGTCGCGGCGTTGCTGACGTACGCCCACATGCGCTGGATGGTGCTGACGGGATCGACGATGAGGGTCGGCCAGAGCACGAACGTCGAGACGACCGATGAGCTCAGGTAGCTGAACAGCGGTCGGCCCGTAGCAGCCACGGTCTGCCGCAGCGTCGCCCGGCGACGGAGCAGCGCGATCAGCGGGATGGCGACGATCGCCACGACGGCGACGACACCGAGCACGCCAGCCGTGAAGCGGGTCAGCCAGGCGAGCGCCGACAGCAGGCCCGCCAGCGCCCAGAGCCAGCGGCGCTCCCGCTCCCGCAGGGCGGAGGCGATCGCCAGCACGGCGGCGAAGGACGCGATGGCGGTCAGCCCGTCGATGTGCAGCAGCCGGTCGTAACCGATCAGGAACGGGTCGAAGGCGATCAGCAGGAGCGCCGTCGTCGCCACCCACCGGTCGAACAGACGGCGCAGCAGCCAGGCGGAGACGAGGAACAGCGCCGTCTGGAAAAGCAGTTTGACGATCCGGGCGGTGACGAGCAGATCCATCGGGTCGGCACCGACGCCACGGAGGACCATGTCGACGCGATGGTACGGGACCGCGTCCGGATACAGCGCCGGGTAGTCCGGGATGGCGATGACGTAGGCCAGCACACCGGCCCACTGCGTCGTCGCCCCGGGGTGCGGCAGCTGATACGTCGAGCCCAGGTCGCCGCCAGCGAGACCGCTGTAGACGTTCGCGGAGGCGCCGAGCCAGTCCGCCTCGTCGGTCTGCATCATCCGGTCGATCCCGGCGAGGCGCGGTCCGAGGTAGATCACGGTCAGGACGGCGACGATTCCGATCAGGCGCATGGTCTTTCCTGACCGCACGACCATATCTCCCGGCGAAGGCGTCCAACGGGCAACTGATACCTGTCTGATCAACTATCAAGATCGGCTCTGGACGCGGATGATCGACCGGACTGAGTAGCTGGCCGGGCTGGATACGCAGTCTCCGTGCCGGACCAACAAGCAGGCCCGATCCGACAGACATTGCGTCGCCAATCCTGACCATCCCAGCGAACCGAAATCGCCCCGCCACCGCGGGTCTGCGGTGACGGGGCGCTCCATGACCTGGGGGCGTACGTGGTCGGAGATCAGCCGCAGTTGCTGCCCGAGACCTGGACGTTGACACAGTTCAGGCACTGCTGGACGCAGCGATCGTGGTCGAACCCGGCCACGCAGATGCCCGACCAGCAGCAGTTCGGCGGCGACGCACAGCCACCAAAGGCACAGGCAGCCATGAACAACGCGCAGTTGCCGACCGTGAACGTGTTGTTGCAGGTGCAGTTGCAGTAGTCGGCGCCATTGCCCATCCCCTGACACTGTCCCGAAAGACCAAGCATCAGGTCCGGACCGCCGATCGACTTGGACGTCCCGAACACGATCGCGCCGGGGGTCGCCCCGGGCGTTGCCGGGGTGTAGTCGGCGTTGACGTCGGCCAGGCTGTGCGGCGAGTCCGAGACCTCGACGTACCCGCAGCGCGTCAGTGCCAGCTGGATCGCGATCGACGCCTGCTGGACCCGCGGACCGTAGGCCTGCTGGTGCGCGGCAACCTGTTCCGGCGCATACGCCGCCGTCTCCTCCTGCATCTGCTGGAAGCGGTCGGCGTTCTGCATCTGGAACGCCTGCATCGCGTCAGCGACATTCGAGCAGGCCCCGTCGATCGTGTCGACCGCCGCGGCCATCTCCTCGTAGAGCTGGACCCACTCCTCGCCGTCGGCCGTCTGGGCGTGCGACGACGACGCCGTCATCAGGGCGGCCCCGCCAACCGTACCGGCCGCCATCGTCTTCAACGCCCCACGGCGGGTCGTCGCCCGAGCCATCATTCGAGTCAACCGGTCGAAACGCGTACTCTCCATGCGACCCCCCCGTCACCCGTGCCCGGCTCCGAATCCGCCGGCGCCGGGCCACGTCGACCAGCCACGCCGGCCGTCGAGGTGAGCAGATCGCCGACGAGCCGAACGTGTTTCCACGATAGTGGGCGACCGGCGGCGGGTCTATCCGTGGAAGTACGGGATCGGGCACCGTGGAGTACGGGATCACCTTTGGGTCCCGATCTCCTGACCCGGCCCGACACACGTCCCGCTCGACAGGACGGGGCGGGCCGAACGGTCAGTGATCGTCCTGGAGGGTCGGGTCGGCCTCCTCGCTGCCCATTAGGCCACTGTCCATGTCGCCCATCACCATGTCGGCGATCGCGTGCTCCGTCCGCCGCTCCTCGGGCGAGAGCAGCGCGGCGCTCGGCGTCCCGAACCGGGGCTTGGCGAAGGGGAGGTGCGTGTCGCCCCGGGCCAGGATGTGCGAGCCGTTGCTCATCCCCGTCTCCGGGTCGACCGGCAGCTCGGCCCCCCACTGCGTGAAGGAGCGGGCGTTGCTGTAGTGCCCGACGAACGAGCGCCGGAAGCGGTCGGTGGTGACGTTCTTCTTGCTCCGGTGCATGACGTGCCCACCGAAGAAGACGACGTCGCCCGCCTTCGCCGCGACCAGCAGGTGCGGGTACCGGTCCGCGATCCGGGCGAGGTCGTTGTGCTCGTCGTCCGGGTCGCTGACGCCGCTGACGGCCCCGATGTCGGCGATGTCCGTGTCGCCGTAGCCGTAGCCGGAGTGCGGCGGGTAGACCGGCTCGTGCTGGGAGCCGGAGGCGAACCACATCGCCCCGTTGTGCTCGTCACAGTCGTCGATCGCCATCCAGGCGCCGCAGAGCGTGTCCGGGTGGGTCGGGATGTAGAAGGTGTCCTGGTGCCAGCCCTGGCCCGGCTTGCCCGGCCCCTTGAGGAACAGCATCGACTGGAGCGCGGACACGTCGGGGCCGATCAGGACCTGGAGGACGTCCAGCACCCGCGGGTGGAGCAGGTAGCGCTCATGCAGCTCCAGCTGCCGGTGCAGCATGTGGATGCGGAGGAAGTAGTCGGCCTTCTCCTCCGGGCTGAGGTCGGCCGGCGGGGCGGCCAGCTCCTGCGTGCTGACGCCCTTGTCGCCCATCGTGTCACGCTGGTCCAGCTGCTGGCCGGACTGCTCCGGGAGCCGGCCCTGCATCAGGTCCTCGGTGTGCTCGCGCAGCTCCCGGACCTCGTCGGGGGAGAGCAGCCCCAGGACGACGAGGAACCCGTCCCGGCGGAAGGCGACGTACTCGGCGACGGAGACGCGGTACGGCGTGTGAGTCGGGACGGACGTTTCGGTGGTTTCGGTCGGGGCTTCGGCGGCAATCGCTGCCATGGGGACACCTCGCTGGGGTGGTGGCCGGACCGGTCGTGGTCCGGCGGCGGGTTGGTCAGGTCGGGTGATTGTAGCAACGGTCGGTGGCGAACGATTGGGGTGGCG
>JAABUS010002051.1_pt1 | contig 40025 bp, 33 predicted proteins | sample 5560161 | NCBI WGS metagenome assembly JAABUS01 (sample SAMN10711885, study PRJNA513376) | rock metagenome | isolation source: Antarctica rocks | place: Antarctica: Victoria Land, Trio Nunatak nord | collected 2016-01-04
TGGTGCGCCGGCCGTCACACTGCCACGGAGGAAGCATGGCGGGTTCTGGTCGCGTCATCGGCATCATCCTCGCCGCCGCGGGGATCATCATCGGCATCGGCGGCGTCGCCTTCCTGATCGCCGGCCAGGGTGAGGGCCAGACGACGGGCAGCGCGACGATCCTCGGGCTGATCCTGCTGTTCGGCGTGCTGGTCATCCCGCTGGTCGGCGGCGGTATCTTCCTGGTCCTGCGCTCGGCCTCCGAGGGCCGCGAGCTGGCGGCCGTCGGCGAGCAGCGCCGGCTCCTCGATATCGTCAAGACCCGCGGCTCGATCGGCGTCCCCGACCTCGTCCTGGAGCTCAACACGACCCGGGACAAGGTCCAGCGCGACCTCGAACTCCTGGTCGGCCGGGGCCTGTTCACGGGCTACGTCGACTGGAACAAGGGGATGCTCTACTCGGTGGAGGCGCAGGCACTCCAGGGCCGCCAGACCTGCCCCAACTGCGGTGGTCAGCTCACGCTCGCTGGCAAGGGGCTGATCAAGTGCCCGTACTGCGGTGCCGAGATCTTCCTGTAGACGATGAGACGATGCTGTCCGGCCTCACGATTCGCCGGAGAGAGAGGATGAACCCGTGACGGACGACAGCCAGGGGCGCACGACGACGTTCGACGAGCGGTCGAAGGAGGCGTCGCAGGGCCGCTCCGAACCCGCCCTCGGTGGCGGACTGGTCCAGCGGATCGCCCGGCGCGGTGCGGCGACGCTGCAATCGTTTCCAGGCTACTCCGGCTACCGCGACAAGGAGGATCGGCGCGACGCCGATCGCCGGGTCCGGGACCACCTCACCGAGGAGTATCGCCGCCAGCTCGGCCGGGTCGAGCGGGTCGCCCGTGACCTCGCCGACGACCGCAAGATCATCGCGATCGGCCCGGTCGACGACTTCGCCAAAGCGATCCGGCACCTGAGCGACCGGATCAACACGGCGACGTACGGCTACGGCGGGCTGTTCGCTGACCGAGACGTCAATGCGGGCGCACTCGACCAGCTCCGCCTGTTCGATGAAGGGATGCTCTCAGGGGTCGGTCAGCTGGATGCGCCAATCGCCTCCCTGGAAGCAGCTTACGGGGCCGGTAGCGACCTCAAGGAGCCGGCCCGGGCCGGCCGCGACCTCGTCAGCCGGCTCAATGAGCGGTTCGACACCCGTGGCCGGGTGATCGAGAGCGGGACGCCGGAGCCAGAGGAGTCAGTCCGGGCGCTGCTGGCCCTCGATTCCGGAGCGGACGGTCCGGCGCCGACCTTCTGGCTGGACGAGAACGACGCCATCGACGTCATGGGACAGAGCGGCATCGTCGACAGTCGGCTGGACGTCGCCGCCGGCGCGGCCTCGGTCCGGCTGTTCCGGTTCACCGAGACTCCGGAGGAGCAGTGGGTCCTGATTCCGGCCCAGCCCGGGGCGCCGCTCGCGCTTGTCTCATCGCGTCCGTCCCCCGGTTCGGTGTCGGCCGGCGATCAGCGGGTGACGGTCGGCGACGAGACCTTCGCGGTCGTCTCGACGACCAGCGGCCAGGCTGAGCTGATCACGCCGGGCGCTGTCTCGGGCTACCGCCCCGTCACAGCCCGGAGCCTCGCGACGCCCGACGGCGCGGCGGTCGGACTCCTGCTGGACTGGGGCAACGAGCAGCAGGCGTTCACCGGTCTGAGCCTCGGGATCGGCGACGTCGAGAACTTCGGCAACGCCGCTCAACAGTCAAGGCAAGGTTCGTGATAACGGATACTGCAATCAGGACGGCCATCTGACCGTCTGGCCGCCGAACGCCATCCATCGCTCCGGCAATCGGGAGCGATTATCCAGAAGGAGACCTGAACAGATGGGCATCATGGATCGTATCTCCCGGCTGGTCCGCGCCAATGTCAACGAGATCATCGACAAGGCCGAAGACCCCGAGAAGATGCTCGACCAGATCCTGCGCGACATGCAGACCAACATCCAGACCGCCCGCGGTCAGGTAGCGGCCATGATCGCCCAGGAGAAGGAGCTCGAGGCGGACATGAAGGAGACGCGGACGCTCGCGCTCCAGTGGTCGGCCAAGGCGCAGCGTTCGGTCGAGGCCAGCCGGGACGATCTCGCCCGGGAAGCCCTGCGGCGCAAGAAGGACAACGACGAGAACGCCCGCGTCTACGCCCAGCAGTACCAGGCTCAGACCCAGATGGTCGAGAAGCTCAAGGGGCAGCTCCGCCAGCTGGAGAGCAAGTACCAGACGACGATGAGCCAGCGCGACTCGCTGATCGCGCGCCAGCGCCGGGCCAAGGCCCAGGTCCAGGTCACGCAGTCGCTGACCACGCTCTCGCCGATGAACCCGACCAGCGAGCTGGACCGGATGGAGCGGAAGATCCGCAGCCAGGAGGCCCAGGCCAGCGCCATTGGCGAGCTCGCCTCGACTGGGTTCGACGCCCAGTTCGAGGAGCTCGACTACGACGTGGAGATCGAGGAGGAGCTCGCCGCCCTCAAGCTCGGCCAGGGCGACATCGACGATGAGTTGAACGCCCTCAAGTCCGGCAGCGGGTCGGCGCTGCCGGATGCCCAGTCCGGGTCCCTGGAGCCCGGCGCGGCCATGCCGGACTCGATCGAGAAGTCGGACGAAGTCGGGATCACCGACCCGCCGATCCGCGCCAACCAGTAGGCATCGAGTCGGCCAACCTTCCCGAACGGCAACAGAACAGGTCTCGGACAGGCGACCGGGCAGATTGCCCGGTCGCCTTCACGTAGAGGGAGCAGCACCATATGGCACTCTTCGACCTCATCGAGCACCCCAACGAAGCGTCCGGCGAGATCGTCCGCCGGTTCCCGGAAGATGGTTCCGGCGAGTTCCGGCTCGGCTCACAGCTCGTCGTCCGCGAGAGCCAGCGGGCCGTCTTCTTCCGCGACGGCAAGGCCCTGGACCTGTTCGGCCCGGGCCGCCACACCCTCTCGACCAACAACATTCCCCTCCTGACGAACCTGATCGGGATCCCGTTCGGCGGCAAGTCGCCCTTCACGGCCGAAGTCGTCTTCGTCTCGATGCGCGACTTCAACGATATGAAGTGGGGCTCTCCCCAGCCGCTCGTCTTCCGGGACACCGAGCTCGGCATGGTCCGGCTCCGCGCCTTCGGCACCTACGCGATGCGCGTCGCCGACCCCCAGCTGTTCGTCAACCAGGTCGTCGGCACCCGTGGCGCCTTCTCGACGGTGCAGATCGACGACTACCTCAAGAGCATCATCATCTCGGAGTTCAACGACCTCCTCGCCGAGGTCCAGACCTCGATCCTCGACCTGGCGAAGATGAGCCGCGAGTTGAGCGACGCGACGCGGAACGCCCTCGGCGACGACTTCGCCCAGATGGGTCTGGCGCTGACCTCGTTCCAGATCGGCGCGATCACCCCGCCGGAGGAAGTCCAGAAGCGGATCGACGAGCGGTCCGGCATGGCCGCCCTCGGCGACATGAACACCTACACCCAGTTCCAGGCGGCCCAGGCGCTCCGTGACGCCGCCCAGAACGAGGGTGGCGGGGCCGCGGCGACCGGGCTCGGGCTCGGTGCCGGCGTCGGGCTGGGCCAGACCCTCGCCAGTTCCCTCCAGAATGCTAACCAGCCGGCGGCCCCCGCAACACCGGTGACACCTCCGGTCAACCCGGCCACCTCACCCAGGGGCCGGTTCTGCCCGGAGTGCGGAACGGAGAACGCCCCAACGAACAAGTTCTGCGTCAACTGCGGTCACAGGCTCACGGAATAATCGGAGCGACGGGTCGAGAGTGAGCCGCATTTCATCCTGACAACGGGTGAATCGCATTACGTGATACGTATTCATCGGCTCTTTGACCTTTCGTAATTCCCTCACTACACTCACTCCGGCAGGGGCAGGGAATGGGCGGTTCGGTCCGTCCTTCCCGCCCGATATCCGGAGGTCTCAACCCATGTCCGCAACGCCCATCCCCCCGACCGGTCTCCCCATCCGCCGCAACGACGGCAAGGTTCGCGTCGCCATCATCGGCGTCGGCAACTGCGCCTCGTCCCTCGTCCAGGGCGTGCAGTACTACCAGAACGCCCCGGAGGACGAGTTCGTCCCGGGCCTGATGCACGTCAACCTTGGCGGCTACCACATCCGCGACGTCGAGTTCAGCGCCGCCTTCGACGTCGACAGCGAGAAGGTCGGCAAGGACCTGAGCGAGGCGATCAGGAGCGGCCCAAACAACACCATCACCTTCGCCCAGGTCCCCCATCTCGGCGTCACCGTCCACCGCGGTCCGACGATGGACGGGATCGGCAAGTACCTGTCCGAGGTCATCACGGAGTCCGAAGCGCCGGCGGCCGACATCGTCCGCATCCTGCGCGAGACGCAGACGGACGTCGTCGTCAGCTACCTGCCGGTCGGCTCCGAGGCGGCGACGCGCTGGTACGTCGAGCAGGTCCTGGAGGCCGGCTGCGCCTTCGTCAACTGCATCCCGGTCTTCATCGCCGGGCAGCCGGAGTGGGCCCAGAAGTTCATCGACGCCGGGCTCCCGATCGTGGGCGACGACATCAAGAGCCAGGTCGGCGCGACGATCACCCACCGGATGCTGACCCGCCTGTTCGCCGACCGCGGTGTCCGGATCGACCGGACCTACCAGCTCAACTTTGGCGGCAACACCGACTTCCTCAACATGCTGGAGCGCGACCGGCTGGAGTCCAAGAAGATCTCCAAGACCAACGCCGTCACCAGCCAGATGGACCGGGAGATCGGCAAGGGCAACGTCCACGTCGGTCCGAGCGACCACGTCCCCTGGCTGGAGGACCGCAAGTGGGCCCACATCCGGCTGGAGGGCACGACCTTCGGCGACGTCCCGCTCAACGTCGAGCTCAAGCTCGAGGTCTGGGATTCCCCGAACTCGGCCGGCGTCGTGATCGATGCGATCCGCTGCTGCAAGCTGGCGCTCGACAACGGCATCGGTGGTCCGCTGCTGGCCCCGTCGTCCTACTTCATGAAGTCCCCGCCAGAGCAGTACCACGACGACATCGCCCGCGACCGGATGGAGCAGTTCATCGCCGACTACCGCCGCCCGACGACCTCGGAGGCCGTCCTGATGGCCGACGAGATCCTCGACGCCACCCCGGCGGACTAGCCTCGATCGCTCCCGACCCTGAACGACGTCCGTCCGGTACGATATGCCGGACGGGCGTTTCGGGTTTTCATCTCAGCAGGGGCAACGGCGAATGGCGAGCACAGCAACCGACGTCACGACGGATCAGCGCAGCGTCACGATCGACCATGTCCGGGCGGCGGCCCGGCGGCTCGACGGTGTCGCGACGCGGACACCCATGTTCAACAGCCGGACGGTCGACGACCTGGTCGGCGCCGAGGTCTGGTTCAAGGGCGAGCAGTTCCAGCGGTCCGGCTCGTTCAAGTTCCGTGGCGCCTACAACGCCCTCGCCGCAATGCCACCCGGGCAGCGGGCGCGGGGCGTCGTCGCCTACTCCTCCGGCAACCACGCCCAAGCAGTCGGACTCGCCGCCCGCGAGTTCGGCTGCCCGGCGGTGATCGTGATGCCGTCCGATGCGCCGGCGGTCAAGGTCGCGGCGACGCGGGGATACGGGGCCGAGGTTGTCTTCTACGACCGCCGGACCGAGAGCCGCGAGCGGATCGGCCAGGAGATCTCGGAGCGGCGCGGCCTGACGCTCGTCCCGCCGTTCAACCACCCGGACGTCGTCGCCGGGCAAGGCACCCTCGCCCTGGAGATGCTCGAAGAGCAGCCCGAGCTCGACATCGTCCTCGCTCCGGTCGGCGGCGGCGGGCTGATCAGTGGGATCGCCGTCGCGGCGCACGGCCTCCGTCCCGGCGTCACGGTCTACGGTGTCGAGCCGGAGGTCGCCAACGACGCCCAGCGATCGCTGGAGAGCGGTCAGATCGTCACCATCTCGCCGCCGGACACGATCGCCGACGGGGTGCGAACGGCGGCGGTCGGCGACGTGACCTTCCCGCTGATGCGGGCCAACCTCGCCGGGATCGTCACGGTCTCGGACGACGAGATCCGGTCGGCGCTGCGCTTCCTGGCCGGCCGGCTCAAGTTGCTGGTCGAGCCGACCGGCGCCGTCGGGGCGGCGGCGGTCTTCGAGGGACGCATTCCCGACATGTCCGGCAAGCGGGTCGGCGTCGTCCTCTGCGGCGGCAACGCCGACCTCGCCGACCTCGCGGCGATCCTCGCCCATGTGGATATTGCAACGGCCTAGCGGCCCGTCAGAGGAGTTCGCCCAAGAAAGACTGGTCGATTCGGGCGTGCCCGTTCTCCCCCTGACCGTCCCCTGGAACATCCCACTGATCCACCGAGCATCCGGAACGAAATCAACACTAACAGGAGCTAGACAATGGCAGCGACGATGCTCGGGGTCCGGTTGCCGGGCAACCGTGAAGTGACGTTCGACCAGATCGCCCGGCCGGTCCCCGGTTCGCGCCAGGTCCTGCTGCGCATGCGCGCCTCGTCGATCTGCGGGAGCGACATCCGGGCGATCTACCGCGAGCACGTCGGCCAGGGCGACGAGGCCTATCAGAACGTGATCGCGGGCCATGAGCCGGCCGGCGAGATCGTCGAGACCGGGCCAGACTGCCGCCGGTTCAAGGTGGGCGACCGCGTCCTCGTCTACCACATCAGCGGCTGCGGGGTCTGCCCGGACTGCCGGGCCGGCTACATGATCAGCTGTACCTCACCCAGCCGGGCCGCCTACGGCTGGCAGCGGGACGGCGGTCACGCCGAGTACATGCTGGCCGAGGAGAGCACCTTGATCGCCCTGCCGGACGAGCTTAGCTACGTCGACGGCGCCCTGGTCGCCTGCGGCTTCGGAACGGCCTACGAGGCGCTCCTGAAAGCGGAGGTCTCGGGCCGGGACCGCGTCCTCGTCACCGGCATTGGACCGGTCGGGATGGCGGCCGGGCTGCTGGCGAAGGCGATGGGCTCGCCGGCGGTGATCGGCGTCGACGTCAGCCGGGAGCGGCTGGACTGGGCGCTGGAGATCGGGGCGATCGACATCGCCGTGACCTCGGGGCCGGACACCGTCGAGGAGATCCGGAGCTACACCGGCGGCTTTGGTTGCGAGGTCTCGGTCGACTGCTCCGGGTCCAGCGCCGCCCGGCTCGTCGCGCTCGGGGCGACCCGGCACCACGGCCGCTGCGTCATGGTCGGCGAGGGCAACCGGATCGAATTCGACGTCAGCCCGATGCTGATCCACCCGCAGATCACGCTCTCCGGCTCGTGGGTGACGAGCGTCGGCCACATGGAGGAACTCGTCGAGAAGCTCGTCACGTGGAACCTGCGACCGGAGATCACCGTCTCGCACCGCTTCGACCTCGCCCACGCCGCCGAGGCCTACCAGGTCGCGGACGGTGGCCAGTCCGGCAAGGTCTGCATCGTCATGGACGGCGCCTGAAGACGATGTCCGGCCGTCATTGGGTTTACGGAAAGGGTCTGGTGGTCAGGCAACACGCCGGGAGACCGCGTCATGGCGCCTAGGGCAACGGGTAGAAAGGTTGTCCGGAGCAAGGTCGGCTGCCCGCTATCGCCTGACGGCGATGCCCGGCCATAAATGGACCGGGCTCAGGAACGGCGCGGAGCGTACAGAACAACCTGTCCAGGGCGGACAACGATTTGGCGGACAACCTTTTTGACCCCCGCTGTAATGGCGCAGCCCGGCCCTGAAGGGACCGGGCTCAGGAACGGCACAGAGCGTTGCTGTCGGCACTGAAATAAAGCCGCAATTCCAATAACCGATATCCGCGGCCGCCATTCGTAGGGGCGATCCCTTGTGGTCGCCCGGTCGCCGCAGCGGCCATCGCCCCGCAGGGCGATAACTGGCGTCGCCAAGGACGATTCACCTTGAACCTGGTCATTGCGAACACAGGCACCGCTGCGCGGTATGGCGCCTGCGGCGCGGCAGCGCAGCGAGCGAGGCCAACGAAGCGCGAGCCATGTTTCTACGCTCAATTCCTCGGCTCTATCCGAGTACGCCGAGTTCAGCGTCTTCAGACGGGACGGCAGGGCGGTCGCGTCGAATCCTGTCGTTAAGTCCGAGCCGTTTACGGCCGAACCCCGCCCGTACCGGTCTTGACCCCGATCGATAAGCTGGAACCGGAGCAGGGCGATGTTGCCTGCCTGCCTTCGGTCACACAACCCGGGAGATCCTATGATACCGAATCATGTCCCTTCACATGACGAGCCGATGTTCGATTTGCTCGACACCACGAACTCGACCGCTCAACGACGGAGACACGTCAGATGGAGACCCCACGCCGCCTCGCACCGCTGCTGAGACAGTTCGATTTCGCCCGCGCCCGCCTGGTAGGACGGATGGCCGGTCCGACGATGAACAGTGGCGACCATGAGCCCGTCGCCGTCCCGCCGATGACCGACCAGGAGTATCTCTGGGAGCCGGTCCCGAACTGCTGGTCGGTTCGGTGACGCATCGACGGGCCGGCGCCGTCCGCGCTGGAACTGGTCGGCGCGGGCGATTAGGGCCGAGACCGTTCCCCGACAGCCCGGAACCGCCGCCGTTCCCGACGATCGCCTGGCGGCTGGCGCACATCAACGAGATGCTGGCCCTCCGGGCCGACCACATGATCGGGAGCCACTCCCTGACCCGGGCGAGCTACCAGCAGTTCCACGGCGATGCGGCCAGCGCGATCGCCGCATACGGCGAGGCCGCCGACGCCTGGCGTGAGGTGCTGACCAGCGCCGACGAGGCCGCGCTCGACGCCATCGGGCAGAGCAGCTACCCCTATGGCAGCGACCCGGAGGACTCGCTCATCGACACCGTCTGGTAGATGAACCAGGAGCTCCTCCACCACGGCGCCGAGATCGCCCTGCTGCGCGACCTCTGCACCATGCACGGCTGACCAACGCCAGCACCGGGCGCGATGTCATCTACGACGAGGCGGCAACCCGGATTGGGTTGCCGCCTCGCCATGCAGCGTCGATTCACATCGTTCCGGTCGTGTTACCGACCGACAACCACCACGTTCTGGTCGAACAGGATCGGGAGGCGGCCGGTCCAGGCGCCCTGGCGGGTCCCTTGCAGCCACGGCTTCTGGACGTACTGCTGGACCCAGTTCCCGATTGGGATGTAGACCGCGTTCTGCAACGCGAGCGTCTCGGCCTGCTGGTAGAGGTCGTTACGGGCCGCCTGGTCCTGCTCCCGGTCGGCGTCGCCGACCAGGTCGCTGAACTGCTGGGCGTCGGCGCCGGGCTTGAAGTCGCCATCGTCCTCGAGGTCGGGGTTCCAGTTGAAGAAGCCGCTCATGTACGGTGAGTCCGGCCGGAGGGCATAACTGAGCAGGTACGGCGTGTCGCCGATCGACGACCAGTCGGTGATCGCAAGCTGGAGGCCGTTGTTGTCCTCGCGCTGCAACTCGATCTGGGCGGCGGTCAGCGTCGTGTCGTGGGTGATCGCGACGCCGAGCGTGTCCTGGTAGGTCGCCAGGAAGGCGGCCGTCCGGGCGATCTCCTCGTCGGTATCGCCGGCGCTCTGGTAGAGGATGATCTCCGGCAGCCCGGCCCCACCCTCGAACCCGGCGTCGGACAGCGCCGCGGCGGCATCGCCGGCGTTGAAGTCCAGCCCGGCCGGCGCCTCGTACGTGGCGACCTCGCCCGTCACCGGTGGAGTGAAAGCCGTTGCCGGCTTATAGGTGCCGAGGTAGATCCCGGTCCCGTACTGCTCACGGTCGGTCGCCAGGGCGAAGGCGCGGCGGACGCCAACGGAGTTGAATGGCTCCTGGTTGAAGTCCATGGCCAGTGACCGGGTCGTCCCGGAGAACTCGACCGTCTTGAGGTCGGCCGAGAGCGCCTCGTCGGCCGTGACGGCCTCGATCAGCGAGATCGTCACGTCGGCCGAGATGGCGTCGTCATTGGTGTAGAGATCGAGGGCCGCCTGCCCTGCGTCGGAACCGGAGACCGTCCGCCAGGTCAGCTTCGTGAGCGACGGTGACGTGCCGCCGTAGTACTCGGTGTTCGGCTCCATGACGAGGTCGCCGCCCGGCTCGAAGGCGGTCACCTGCCACGGTCCGGTCCCGGCTCCGTTCAGGTAGAAGTCATCCGGGTTGGATTCGACGACCGTCGGGTCGACCACCGCGTAGACGAAGGAGGCGGCGTAGGACGGGAAGAAGGTGTAGCCATCGGAGAGCGTGACTTCCAGCGTCTGGTCGTCGACCGCCTTGATCCCGATGTCCTCGCTGGCCCGGCTGGTGTAGTCGCCGTAGCCGTCGATGATCGACATGAACTCGGCCATCGGCGACAGGCTGTCCGGGTTGAGCGCCCGCTTCCAGGACTTGACGAAGTCGTCGGCCACGACGGTGTTGCCGTTGGCGTAGCGGACATCGGAGCGAATCCGGAAGGTGTAGGTCTTCCCGTCGTCGCTGACTTCGTAGGACTCGGCGAGGTCGTACTCGATCTTGCCGGTCTCGGAGTAGCGCATCAGTCCGCCGAAGACGTTCGGCAGCAGCAGCCAGAAGGGACCCCAGTTGACGGCCTGCTGGGGGTCGAGCACGATCGGCTCACCGTACGGGTCGAACGGGATCAGCAACTCCTGGTCGGTCTGTGGGTCGCCGTCCTGGGCCCGGCTGGCGACGCCGACCGGCGCGGCCGAGGCCGGCCGGACGCCGTAGCGGGCGGTCGCGACGGCTCCGGCCGCCAGCGCCGACATCCGGGCGAGGTCGCGGCGGGACAACCTGGTGCCGGCGGTCGTGCGGAGCGTGGTCACGAGGTGCTGGAGCTGATCGCGCTCGGACAGCGCTCGACCGGTGCCGTTGGGATCGCTGGACATTCGCTGGGTCCTCCTGGGCTCGGTTCGGCCCGAGCGATTGCACGAGGTTCGGACGGATTCGGGCGATGCAGAGTTCGGTTCGGAGGTCGCTGGCGCGGGAACGGGTGCACGCCAGTCCTCCCGGCGTCCGGAGATCCCCAAGCTACCACGCAGGGACCTCCCCGGCCAACGGCGACTGTCGCCGGGGCGACAGCTATCACTGTTCCCCATCTGTTACGCATGGCGGCAACGTTTGGTTCCGTAACACCCATCCGACCTAGGCAGGAAGGTCGCGCCGGTTGAACACGACCGCCCCGAGGAGCAGACCGACCAACCCGATCGAACCGAGGACGATCAGGTTGCGGACGGTGTAGTCGGACTGGATCAGTGTCGTCGTCGGCGCGAAGTAGTTGAAGATGCTCAGTGGCGTGAACCGTCCCAGCGCCGACCACAGCGTGGCGAAGTAGTCGACGAAGTAGCTGATCACCAGCCAGCTGATCGACCAGCCGACGACCTGTCCGCCGCGCTGGCCGAGCGCCGACAGCAGCAGCGTCACCCCGGCCACGGACCAGAGCAGCGCGAACATCGCCAGCCCGGTCGGGATCAGCGCCGCCCGGTCGATGGTCTCGTCCGTATCGATCAGGTTGAGACCGACCAGGATTCCGAGCGGTCCGACGACGGCGAAGGCCGCCGCCAGCGTCACCGCGCCCACGACCCGGGCCCCGTAGACGGACAGCCGGGAGACGGAGCGGCTCAGGGCCAGCTGGATCGAGCCGCGCTCGATCTCGCCGGCCAGCCCGGACGTGAAGGAGACGATGCCGGCGCAGATCATCAGCAGGAAGACCGGGCTGGTGAACCCGACCGAGAGGTAGCCCTGGATCCCCTGGCCGATGATGAGATCGGGGCTTGACCGGGTCAGCGCCTGGATGGCCGGCGGCAGCGCCGACAGAACCGGGTCGAGTTGCTCGGTGCCGACGTCCTCCGCGACCGGCGGAACGATCAGCTCGAAGATGAACAGCCCGATCAGCAGCGCGATCGATCCGAAGACGCCTTGCCGGACCGAACGCAGCGTCAGCATCCAGATCATGAGGGATGTGCCCCAGACTCGGTGTCCACCGGGACGGTTCTGGACGCCCCGTAGAAGCCGAAGAAAACCTCCTCCAGGCTGGGCGGGCTCAGGATCAGGTCGTCCACCCGCTGCCCGGCCAGGAAGCCGAGCAGGGGCTGCAGGTCGCCTTCAATGGCAACCCGGACCCGATCTCCCGGCCGATCCACCAGACGGATACCCTCGACCTCCATCAGCGCGGCCGGCTCGTCGCCGGCGAAGCGGATCTCGGCCAGCCTCATCCGGCGCCGGACGAGGTCATCGACGCGCTCATCCGCGACCAGCCGGCCATCCCGGACGATCGCGACCCGTTCGCAGACCCGCTCGATCTCGGCCAGGTCATGCGAGGACATCAGGATCGTCCGCCCCGCCGTGACCCGCTCCCGGAGCAGCTCCTCGAAGTTGCGCTGGACAAGCGGGTCCAGCCCGTCGGTCGGCTCATCGAGGATCAGGACCTCGGGGTCGGTCTGGAAGGCCGCCGTCAGGGCGAGCTTCTGCTTCATGCCCTTCGAGAAGGTCCCGAGCCGCCGCGACAGGGTCCGGCGGTCGAGTTCCAGCGCGTCGAGGAAGCGGTCGCGGAGAACGGGCCTGGCCCGGCTCAGCCCGGCGGTGTAGTCGAGCTGGGCGCGACCGCTCAGGTCCGGGTAGAGGGAATCGGGCGGGACGAGGTACCCCAGCCGGGCGCGGGCGGCGAGCCCGTCCGACCAGGAGTCGTGGCCGAAGATCGCCGTGGTCCCGGAGGTCGGTCGGATGAAGCCGAGCAGCGCCCGGATGGTCGTCGTCTTGCCGGCGCCGTTCGGCCCGAGGAAGCCGTAGATCATCCCGTCGGGAACGCTAAGATCCAGTGTGTCGACCGCCAGGGACGAGCCGAACCGCTTGCTGAACGACCGCACCGAGATCACGCCCGCGCCCGCCGTCTCGCCCATCCCGTCCCTCAGTCCCGATCTCTCACCACGTACGCCATTACGTCAATCCGCCGGAACGAGGACCGTTCCGAGCACTGCACCACCAGCGGCCTGGATCGCGGCCCGGGCCTGGACGAGGGCCGAGCCCCCGGTCCGGCCCATCGCGACGAGCAGCACGGTCCCGTCGACATGCCGCGCCAGCGCCATCGCGTCGGCCGAGACCGCGACGGGCCGGGCGGCGATCAGGATGACATCGTACGTGGTCCGCGCCTGCGCGAGCGCCCGGTCCCATCGCGGTCCGCGCATGACGTCACGTCCGTCGGCGGCGGGCGAGAGCGGGACGACCCTGAGGAGGTCTGTGGGTGAGGTGGCGGGCCACGGCGCCACATCTTCCTCGCCGCCGGTCAGCCAGTCGGTCAGGGCCGTGGAGCCAGCCTCGTTGCCAGCGGAGGATGTGGCAACGATCACGAGACAGCGCTCACCGGCCGCCGCGCAGACCCTGCCGAGGCGTCCGACCACCTGCGAGACGGAGTGGTCGTCGCTCTCGACCCCGGCGAACATGAGAGTCCGACCGGTGGCCGCGTCAACGGCGTCGCCGGTGAGCCCTGTGGCATCGAGCGTAGCCCGAAGCGCCCGGACAGGCTCATCGGGGACGACCGGAACGGTCGGCTCGGTGGTGGGCGATTGAGCCGTCATCGGTACGGGCGCCGCCTCGTGTCGCCGCCACCATCGCCAGCCATCAGACCCATGGTTCGCACGAAGATCGACAAGGACCGGGACCGGCAGGACCGTCACAACATCGGAGCGCGAGTGAATCCGCTGGTCGAATGCCGCCGCCAGCGCCGCCAGCCCACAGCCGATCCCTAGGGCGACCAATGTCTGGATGATCAACGCGAACTGGCCCGTCGCCGGGCTATCGCGACTGATGGTCGGCGTCTCGATGATTCGAACCGTCGCTGGCTGACCACCATCGGCGATCAGGTAGTAATTGATTTCGCGCTCGAAGATGCTCTGCACCGCCGTGGCGAGCGCCAGTGCTTCCTGCTCATCATCCCGGGTGGCTCGTACGGTGACATTGCGACTGTAGTAGTCGGCTGAAAGCGACGTCTGGATCGCCGCGGTCGACAGCACATATTGCGGTGCCGATGTCTGGAGCTCGACGCTGACGTTGTTGGCGAACGCCGGGCTCCTGACGAGGTCGGGGACGCCATCAAGGACCATGAGCTCCGGCCGCTCGGCGTTGCCGGTCACCTGGGTGTCGCCGGGGATCAGCACCGTCGCCCGCATCGTGGCGATGTAGGGGCTGGTGGACAGCAGGACGAGGGAGATGCCCAGGACGAGGGCCGGCATCCCGAGGACCAGCCACCAGCGACGCAGCAATATCGTGACGATCCGCTGCAGGTCCATGCGGTGCTGCCCCCGGGCGGTGTCTGGCCCATGCGCGTCGCGAGTTGACGAGGGCCATCCCGGCGGCACTGGGGGACGTCTTGTCTGGCCCATGCGCGTCGCGAGTTGACTCCTTGAGAGACGGAGCCTACCAAAGTGCGGCTCCACAGCGCGGCACTCGGTCATCTGATGAATCGAACCGGGTCAGTAGGCGCCCTTGCCCCCGACGACGGCCGGCACGGTCCGCGTGATCAGCTTGAGGTCCAGCCACGGCGACCAGGTCTCGACGTAGTACAGGTCGAGCCGGATCATTTCCTCGAAGCTCAGGTCGCTCCGGCCGTTGACCTGCCAGAGGCCAGTCAGGCCCGGCACGACGGCGAGGCGCTGACGGTGGGTCGGTTCGTACAGGGCGACCTCCTCGGGCAGCGGTGGCCGAGGGCCGACGACGCTCATCTCGCCCCGGACGATGTTCCAGACCTGCGGGAACTCGTCCAGGCTCCAGCGCCGCAGCCACCCGCCGACCCGGGTCAGGCGCGGGTCGGCGGCGTGCTTGAACAGGCGAGGGTCGGCCGAATCCGCTCCGGCAATGAGGTCGTCGCGGAGCAGATCGGCATTCTTGACCATCGTCCGGAACTTGAGCGCGTCGAAGTGACGACCATCCTTGCCGACCCGTGGCTGTCGGAGCAGGACCGGACCGGGCGAGTCCAGCCGGATCAGCAGGGCGATCAGCAGCATCGGGATCAGCGCCAGGATCAGCGTCACCGCGGCGATCGAGAGATCGATCACCCGCTTGAAGGCACTGCCCCGCCGTGACATGACATCGTGATCGAACTGGATGACCGGCACTCCGGCCAGCTCGGTGACGACCGCCCGGCCGACACCACCTTCCAGCGCCGGCGCGATCCTGACCGTCAGTCCGGCGGATCGCGCTTCGCTGACCAGCGTCCCGAGCCGTGGCAGGTCCGATTCACCGAGGACGAAGATCACCTGGTCGGCCCGCTGGCGTCGCGCGACTTCGGCCAGCTGGTCGAGCGACCCGAGTCGATGGGCGGTCACGATCCGGCGCTCGGTCGCGACCGGCAGCTCGCCAGCGCCGGTCTCGTCGCAGAGGTAGCCGACGAGGTGAGCGCCGAGGCGAGGATCGTTGACGACGGCCTGTATCAGCCGCCGGCCGGTCTCGCCCTCCGCCCCGGCGAAGAGGATGCGCGAGACGCCGATCCCCCGGCGCCAGGCGAGGACGTCGGCGAGATTGACCGCCCAGCGCTTGAGCAGCAGCGCCACTGACGTCACCGCCCACGTCCCGAGGAGCGGTCCGAATGACTGCGGGACCCCGAGAGCCGCGCCGGCGACGATGACCACCGCCAGCGCGACGACCAGCACCTCGCCCAGCACGATCGCCCGGTCGAAACGGGAGGTCCGCGGGTCGGGCCCATAGACGTCGCGAAGCAGCCCGATCCCCAGCGTCGCGACGACGAGCAGGACCGCCGACCGCTGCTCGAGGGAGCCGATCGCGAGGACGGTCGTGAACAGCACGAGCAGCACGGCGTCAGACAGCAGGTCGGCGCCGACGCCGACGCGGCGCAACCACAGCGGGCGGCCATGCCGGTTCCACCACGGCCGCTTCACGGCGCCGTGGGGGGTGGCGATATTCGTGACGGGGACGGGGAGGGCCTTCTCGAACAACGCTGCGAACCCTCTTCTCTGCCGCCGGACCGACCGCTGGGGACGGCGACGGCGGCAGGTAACCAACGCAGTATGGTAGCACTTCCCGTGCTTGAGCTTCTCACCATATTTGCGGGCCGACCCAGGCATCACCGGGCGTCATGAACCGCCTCGCCCTATCGGCAGACTACAACCGCGGCGGGTCAGGTACGGGCGTCGGCCTATACTGCGGCCCAGAATGGCCCCGCCTGCGCCAAACGCCCGTCCACACCTGGGCGACACTGATCCGCCCAGCCGGTGCCTCCGGCATGTCGAGGCGGAATGTCCAGCGAACACTCACGAAGGAAGCGTCACCTTGCCAAGAGCCGAGATCGGACGGTACGCGAGCGCCCAGCGTGGCCGGACCGGCGCGTTCGTCGCCGGCCAGTTCGTCGGCCTGCTCTCCACCGCCGCCAGCGCGATCCTCAACCCGATCGTCGTCCTGCCGGCCCTGATCATCGGCTTCACGGAGTCGTGGTACCTGATCGCGCTGCCGGTCGTGCTGGCCGGGCTGCTCTGGGGCGTTGGCGCCGGGATCGGCGGCCTGTCGGCCGGCCGGGAACGGCCGGTGATCTGGGCGATCGCCGGCAATATCGTCCGGCTGCTGGTCGTGATCGCTCTCGCCTTCGTCGTCGACCGGAGCGAGCAGTACAGCGACGACGCGATGCTCCGGGCGCTCTTCGTCTGCTTCGGGATCTACGTCGTCGGTTCGGGACTCGCATCGCAGGCGGGCGTGTCGGTCGCGACGCGGATGATCCCGGCCGGCCGGCGGACGAGCTACTTCGCGTCCCGGACGGTGCTGGGTGCGCTGGCCGCGATCGCCGTCGCGCTCGTCGCCGCGGCGATCTTCGCCGACGACTCGATCGTCTTCCCGGCCCAGTACGCCGTCCTGTTCGTGATCGCCGCCGCCTGCCTCGCTGTCGCGACCTACTTCCAGTCCACCATCCGGTCCCCGGCGAATGTCACCGTCCCGTCCCGGCCCATCGCCACGGCCGCAACTCGACCCGGCCGTGGTCTGATCACCTACGTCGGCTTCCGCTGGTTCCTGGCGGCATCGGCGCTCGCCGACCCGTTCCTGATCGTCTACGCCCTGCGGGACCTGAGCGCGTCACCGGCCGTGATCGGGCTCTACGTCGCGGCGCTCGTCGCCTGCCGGCTGCTCTCCGAGCCAATGTGGACGCGGCTGGCCCGGCGCGGCCGGATCCGGGCCGGCCTCCAGGCCGTCGCGGTGATCCGGCTGCTCGTCCCGGTCCTGGCTCTGACGCTGCCGCAGCTCTACGAGGCGACGGTCTGGACCGACCGCGTCACGGATCCGGATACCCGAGGGTGGGTGTTCGCGCTCGTCTTCGCCCTGATCGGGATCGCGCAGGGCGGTCAGGCGCGGCTGAACCTGCCGTACCTGACCGAGATCGAGGCCCGGCATGGCGCGATCGCCCGACCACTGACCAACGGGATCGTCGCCATCGCGGCGCTCGCCCCGCTGGCCGGCGCCTGGGTCTACACCCGCTGGGGATTCGACGAGACCCTGCTGTCGGCCGGTGGCGTTGCCCTGCTCGGCGTGCTCCTCAGCGGCGCCCTCGTCGTCAGCAGCGGCGTCGCCCGGCCGGTCGGCAATTCGTGGCAGTTCCGGCGGCAGCGCGAGGCGGTCTCGCTCACCGGCCGGCGCGACTGAGGGTATGATCCCGGACGATCCCGTCCCGCCGGACCCCGGCATCGACGATGAGTCAGGAGCGCCGATGTTCGCCACCGGACAGCCAGTGACCCACGAGTTCCCCAACCTGCACGCCAGCTCCCACCCGCTCGTCGCCCACAACCTGACCGAACTGACCGACGAGCGGACCAGCTCCCGCGCATTCCGGGTCCTGGTCCGCCGCCTGACGACGCTCCTGATCTATGAGGCGACGGCCCACCTCGCGCTCGCCGGGACGACCTACCGGACGCCGATGGAGCCAGCGACTGGCGGGCGCATGTCGGAGCGGATCGGCCTCGTTCCCATCCTCCGGGCCGGACTCGGGATGGTCGAGCCAGCGCTGGATGCCCTGCCTGACGCCGAAGTCTGGCACCTCGGGCTCTACCGGGACGAGACGACCAAGCAGCCGGTGAGCTACTACAACCGGCTGCCGGAGCGCTGCCCGGACGACCGCATCTTCATCCTCGACCCGATGCTGGCGACCGGCGGTTCGGCTTCGGACGCGGTCGACGTCGTCAAGGCCTGGGGCGCCCCGGCGATCACGTTCATCGGCCTGATCGCCGCGCCGGAGGGCGTCGTCCGGATGCTCGAGCGGCACCCGGACGTCCCCCTCTACGTCGCCGCCCTCCACCGCCAACTCGACGAACACGCCTTCATCCTGCCGGGCCTTGGCGACGCCGGCGACCGCCAGTTCGGGACGGGCTGAGGCAGAGACCAAGCCCTTTCTGAGACCGAAGAAATACCTTGGTTGTTGCGCAACGCCTTGCCGTCCGCGTCATGGCGCCTCTCGCTTCGCTGGAGGCGCAGCCCGGCCACAAATGGCAGCGAAGCGAGCCGGGCTCAGGATCGGCGCCGAGCGTGGCAAAGATCCGGAATGATCGGAGAACGGGCGGTCCACAAGGCATCGTGGGACCGAGCAAATTAGTGGAGTCCGTCGCGTTCGTGCTCCCCTCCCTGGGACCCGTCGCAGCCGAACCATGACGAAGTCGTGGTGAGCAAGACGGGGAGCCGGGGAGGGGCTGGGGGTGGGGACTGTTCCGGATCGGACAATCACCCGTTACAGACCAGACTTGGACACCGCGTCAACCAGCCGGCGTGGCCGGAGCGCGGACGATCAGGACCGGAGCGGCACCGCTGCGGATGAGCTGATCCGAGACGCTGCCGGACAGGACCCGGTCGAGCCCGGACCGACCGTGGGTCGCCATCACGATCAGGTCGCCCGGCTTCGTCAGCTCCTCGATCGCCGGCGCTGCGCTGCCGGTCAGGAACTCCGTGTCGTTCGCCACGCCGGCCGCGGTCAGCTGGCGGCTGGCCGCGGACAGCCATTCCTGCGCCGAATCGCGGGTCTCCTCATAGACCTCCTCGACGTTCATCGCCATTCCGATGTCCTGGACCATCGACGGTGACGTCAGCGGGACGAGGTTGATCGTCGAGATTGCCAGCACTGGGACGGAGAACCGTTGGGCCAGTTCGGTGGCGACGGGCAGGGCCGCGGCGGACGCATCGGTCCCGTCGAGCGGCAGGACGATCCGGCTGATGCGGCGCGGCTCGCGGCCGGCCTCGTCGGAGGCGCTGTCATGGACATGGCCGTCGCTGTGGATCACCGCGACCGAGCGGTGGCTCCGGCGGACGACCTGATCGGTGACGGAGCCGAACGCCAGCCGGGCGAGGCCGCCCCGGCCACGGGTGCTCATCACGATCAGGTCGGCCCCGAGCCGGTCGGCTGCGGCAACGATGACGTCGGCGGGCTCGCCGGTCTGGACCGCGGTCTCAATCGAGCGCCCTTCGCCGGCCAGGGAGCGGAGGGCAGCGGTGACCGCGTCGAGATCGGTCCGGGGCTGATCGTCCTTCTTCTCATCGACGTGGAGGAGTGTGATTGTGGCGCTGGACGGGGCCAGCCCGAGTGCCAGTGAGAACGCCTGGGCGGACAGGGCGGAACCGTCGAACGGGACGAGGATGCGCTGGCCGACCGTCTGGGCTGATGTCGTCATGAGGTCTCTCCCGTGGCGGGTCGATCACGACCCGGTATCTGGCGCCGAGCATCTTCCCGTACGGGTAAGGAAGGGCTCGACGCGGCGATTCCCAACGCAGACGGCTCACCGTCGCGATCCGTGATGGACCGGGACGAGCCACCACGCCGGGCGGTGCTAGACTCGCAGCATATCGCGGGTCTGGCCGGGCTGCCGCGCCGTGCCCACTGAACCAGGCGCTTTTCACAGGAGATTCCCTTGACCACCGACAACGGGACCGGACCGGTTCACGGTCAGCCGACCGACCGCCTCGCCAACGCCGGCTTCGCCACCCGCAGTGTCCACGGCGGCGAGCGCCAGGGCACGCCCGACTACACCCCGACCGTCGCCCCGATCCACCTCAGTGCGTCGTACTTCTACGACGACACGATGGAGCTCGACGCCGTCTTCGCCAACGAGCGCCAGGGCTATGTCTACACACGCTACGGCAACCCGACGCTTCACGCCCTGGAGCAGTCGATCGCCGCCCTCGAACGGACCGAGGACGCCGTCACCTACTCCTCCGGCATGGCGGCAATTCACGCCGCGATCCTGCTCGACGCCCGGGCCGGGGACCGCGTCGTCGCCGGTCGCGACGTCTACGGCGCGACCTACGCGATCCTGTCGAAGCTGTTCCAGTCGCTCGGGATCGAGACGACGTTCGTAGACACCCGCGACCTGGCCGCCGTCGAGGAGGCCGTCCAGCGCGTCAGGCCGTCGCTGGTCGTCTGCGAGACCGTCTCCAACCCACTGGTCCGCGTCGCCAACATCCCCGAGCTGGCCCGCATCGCCCACGCCGGCGGAGCCCGGCTGATGGTCGACAACACCTTCGCCTCGCCGCTGCTGGTCAACCCGGCGAAGCTGGGAGCCGACACCGTCGTCCACTCCGCGACCAAGTACCTCGGCGGCCACGGCGACGCGACCGCCGGCGTGATCGCGACGACCGCCGAGCGGGCCCTCGCCCTCCGCGAGCAGGCCAAGCTGGTCGGTCCGACCCTTGGCGCCTTCGAGGCCTGGCTGATCCTGCGGGGGATCAAGACCCTGCCGCTGCGTGTCCGCGCCCAGAGCGATGGGGCGAAGCTGCTGGTCGACTGGCTCCGGCAGCACCCGCTGGTCTCGGAGGTCTACTACCCCGAGGACGCGGCGATCGGGGCGGCAGCCGCGATCTTCAACGACCACCGGCGCGGCGGGATGCTCGCCTTCGAGATCCGCGACGCCGGGCGGGCCGGCGCCTTCCGCTTCATGGAGGCACTGAAGCTGATCATCCCGGCCACGACGCTGGGCGACGTCTATACGCTCGTCCTCCACCCGGCGATGTCGTCCCACCGCGCCCTGACGCCGGAGCAGCGCGAGGAGATCGGCATCCGTGAGGGGCTGATCCGCCTCTCGATGGGGATCGAGGACCTCGACGACATCACCGGCGACATCGACCAGGCCCTCCGGGTCGCGGTCACCGCCAACGCGGTCAGCGTCTGATCGCCCGTCCCGCCAGCCCGACCCTGATCCCGAGGACCGACCATGACTGACCCGATCCCCATTCGGCCCCGGATCGATGGGCCGCGCTGGCCGTCCGGCTTCCGCTCCGCCCTCGCGATCATGGTCGACGCCCAGGGTCCGCAGGCGGACATCGCCTCCCGCTACGCCACGACCGGCCTGACCCGGCTCCTGACGATCTTCGCCGATCTCGGCATCCGCTCGACGGTCATCTGGACCGCCGACTCGGCCCTCGCCCAGCCGGGGCTGCTCCAGGAGACGCGGTCGCAGGGCCACGGCACGGCCCTGACGGTCCAAGACATCGCCGACCCGCGCCAGCTCGGGGCCGCCCTCAATGACCTGGCGGCGCGGCTGACCGGGCCGGCGCCGGGGATCGTCCTGCCGGATATCGCCGGGCCGGCCGCCAACCGGATCAACGTCCTCGCCGCGACGCTGGCCGACGCCGGGTTCGCCTGGGTGGCCGACACCGCGCTCGGCCTCGACATGCCGGTCCGGACGATGACCGCCGGGCAGGCCGTCGTCCGCGTCCCGCTGCCGCCCCGGCCGAGCGACATCGGGCTCGACACGGACCTGGTTTCGGACCAGCTCGTCGTGAACTGGCGCGACGACCTCGACGTCCTCCGCGACGAGGGCGCCCTCCAGGTCCTGCGCCTGTCGGCCTGGCGAGCCGGCCGCCCGGGAACATCGCGTGGCATCACCCGCTTCTTCGACTACGCGGTCGAGCTGGGCGATGTCTGGATGGCGCGGGTCGACGAGATCGCCGGCTGGTGGGATCAGCGTGAGCGCGGCGCGATCCCGTTCGCCGCCGAGGGAGATCGTGCGCCCGCAAGCGACAGCGACAGCGACGAGCCGGAGGACCGATGATGGGCACCACGATCTACCACAACGGCCAGATCAGGACGATGGACCGGCAGCGGCCGATCGTCGAGTCGGTCGTCTTCAGCGAGGGCCGCGTCGCCTTCGCCGGGGACCTCACGACGGCGCGAGCGATCGCCGGCTCCCGGGCCGAGCCGATCGACCTGCAGGGCCGGACGATGACGCCGGGCCTGAACGACGCCCACGCCCACCCGAAACTGTTCGGGCAGGCCCTGCTCGACATCGATCTGACGCTGGCCGAGCGATCCCCGCTCTCCGTCCTGATGGGACGAATGCGGATCGGCGCGGCCGAGCGACCCGACCGTGCCTGGGTGATCGGACGCGGCTACGACGACAATATGCTCAACGAGCAGCGCCACCCGACCTGGCAGGACCTCGACTCGGTCATCCCCGACCGGCCAGCCCTGATCGTCCGGGCCGACTATCACATCGGCGTCGCCAACAGCCGGGCCCTGGGACTGGCCGGGATCACCCGCGACACGCCTGACCCGGACAACGGCCGGATCGATCGCGACGAGCACGGCGAGCCGACCGGCGTCCTGCGGGAGTCGATGCTGACCGTGATCGAGGCCGTGCCGCCGCCGCTGACGGTCGACCAGCTCGCGGCCGCGATCACGCAGGCCGGCGAGGTCTACCGGACCTACGGAGTGACGAGCGTCGCCGAGGCCGGGATCCGGCGGCCGGAGGAGATGCTGGCCTACCAGCGCCTCCGGGAATCGGGCGAGCTGCCGCTCCGCACCTACCTGATGATGATCATCCAGAACAACCTGGACGAGCTGGCGGCACTCGGCATTCGGACCGGTTTCGGTGATGAGTGGCTCCGGATCGGTCCGGCCAAGCTGTTCGCCGACGGCACGATCGGCGGGCGAACGGCGAAGTTCCGCGAGCCGTTCGTCGGGGAGCCCGGCAACACCGGGCTGCTGATGCAGTCGGCCGAATCGCTCAGGGCCGATGTCCTTCGGGCCCACCGGGCCGGCTTCCAGGTCGCCATCCACGCGATCGGCGACGCGGCGATCGACCTCGTCCTCGACGCCTACGAGGCTGCCCTGGTCGACACCCCGCGAGCCGACCACCGCCACCGGGTCGAGCACTGCTCGATCGTCGATGAGGCCACGATCCAGCGGATCGCCCGACTCGGCGCCGTCCCGATCCCCGGCACGTCGTTCCTGTACTACTTCCGGGACGGCTACGTGAACAACCTCGGCTATGACCGGATCCGGTACGCCTACGGCCTGAACACCTACAACCGCTACGGCGTCATCGCCGCGGCCAGCACCGACTGCCCGGTCGTCGCGCCGAACCCGATGATCGGGCTCCAGACGATGATGACCCGGCTGGATCAGGCGGACAGGCCGGTCTGGCCCGAGGAGGCGATCAGCCTCGACGCCGCGCTCTACGCCTACACCGTCGCCGGTGCCTACGCCTCATTCGAGGACCGGATCAAGGGCCAGTTCGTGCCTGGCCAACTGGCCGATGCCGCCGTCTTCGAGCGAAACCTGGATGAGGTCGAGGCCGGCGACATCGGCTCGGTCCGGGCCGACCTGACGATCCAGGACGGCAACGTCGTCTACGAGCGGCCAGGTTCGGCGTAGCGCACATCCAGCCGGCGCCGATCCTGGGCACGGATCCGGCTTACGAAACGTCAGGCGATCGACCAACAGGGAATGATCCCAAGCAAGCGGCCCGGTGTGGGCCATGGAGCGCGACAGACGATGGTTCAGGTCACCTGGATTGGTCACGGCAGCTTTCAGATCGAAGCCGATGGGCACCGCGTCCTGATCGACCCCTTCATCACCGGCAACCCGGCCGCCGTTCAGAAGGCGGACGACTTCACCCCGGAGACGATCCTCGTCACCCACGCCCACGGCGACCACGTCGGCGACGTCGTCGAGATCGCGAAGCGGTCCGGCGCGACGGTCTACTCCATCGTCGAGCTGGCCTCGTGGTTCGCCGACCAGGGTCTGGACAAGACAGTGGGCTTCAACTTCGGCGGCACCGCCGAGTTCCCCGGCGGCAGCGCCAAGCTCGTTCCGGCCGTCCACACTTCGACGACGCCGGACGGCAAGGTGACGACGCCAGCCTCCGGCATGGTCGTCCGGCTCGGCGGGCGGACGATCTACTTCGCCGGCGACACGGCACTGTTCGGCGACATGGCCTTCGTCGGCGACGAGGGGCTCGACATCGCGGTCCTGCCGATCGGAGACCACTTCACGATGGGACCTGGCGACGCCCTCAAGGCTGCCCGGCTGTTGAACGCCCCGGTCATCGTTCCGGGCCACTACAACACCTTCCCGGCCATTGCCCAGGACGCGAAGGCGTTCGCGGCCGACGTCGCCGCCAACATGTCCAGCCGCGTCGAGATCTTCCAGCCCGGCGAGACCCGTGAGCTCTAGGGTGGGCGAGCCAGAGGGATCCGGTACCAACGCGAGCGAAGCCGCAGCCGAAGCAACTCCCGCCGGAGGGACGTCGCCAAGGGCCGCGTTCAACGCGGAGATCGAGCGAACGGCCTTCCAACGCAAGGCGGTCTCCCGTCTGCCGGTCACCGAGGTCCTCGAGCTGGCGGCGGCGTTCTTCCGCGACCGGGGCTACCGCGTCGGCCGGACCGGGCGACCGGGCCAGCTGTTCGTGATGGGCCAGGCCGAAGGGTCGCTCCCGCGGGTGACCGGTGAAGTCAACGCTCAAGCCGACGTCGGGAAGGCCCGGACGACGCTGATCCGGCTGGACGCCGCCGGCGAGCGGCTCGGGCCGGCAATGGCCGATTTTCACGCCCACCTGCGGGCGCGACGGAAACCGGCTTCGACGTCGGAACCGACGACGTCCTGACTGATTCGCCACAACTCACGAATACGAACAGCCACCCTTCGATGCGAGGGGTGGCTGTTCATATCTTGGGGCGTTCCTGATGGGTGCCCTACCCGCGGTTGGCGTCGGGCGTGCCGCGGCCGGTCTCGCGCTGGAGCTGGTCGATCATCTCCGACGCCGCCGCCTTGCTCGTGCCGGGGTCGAGGTCGTGCTCGGACTTACCGGCCTGCTGGAGCAGCGTTCGCAGGTAGGACGCCTGCGGACCGGTCATCGGCTCGTCGCCGGTCGTCCACTCGGATGGATCCTTGACGGCGTTCCGGCTCTCGTCCGGGAGGTTCTCGGGCAGATTACTGTCATTGCGATCGGACATGGTATCTCTCCTCTGGTTCGCCTTGCGTCCATCGCCATTGCCAGGGCCTTCTGCCTGAGGCGGATCGACGGGACCCACGGCTGCGCGTTCGTCTTCCTCTATGCAGCATCGGTGCCACGGACAGATCATTTGTTCGCCTTCCTTCCCGAGAGCGGAGGGCAGGCTGGTCGGATCGCGAACGACCGTGCTCTCCGAGCCCCATAAATGAGCCAACATGCGGGTTGTTATTCAATCATTGACTATTTACTACATCGTCCAATCGTTCTAGGAATGATATAGGGATTTGCTTGTGGGCAAACGAAAACTATAGACTTATCCTTTGTTGGAAACTACGTTCGGATCGCCGGGCGTGTGGCACCTCATGGCTGAGGAAGGGAACCGGGACATCATGGCGACGACGCTCAACATCAACGGCACGGACCAGACGGTCGACATCGACGAGAACACTCCGCTGCTCTGGGCGCTCCGGAGCGACCTTGGGATGACCGGAACGAAGTTCGGCTGCGGCCTCTCCCAGTGCGGCGCCTGCACCGTTCATCTCGACGGTGTCGCCGCCCGGTCCTGTGTCACGCCGATCAGCGCCGCCGCCGGCAAGCAGATCACGACCATCGAGGGGCTCGCCCAAGGTGGAACCCTGTCCAACCTTCAGCAGGCCTGGATCGAGGTCCAGGCGCCGCAGTGCGGCTATTGCCAGTCCGGCCAGCTGATGGCCGCGTCGGCCCTTCTCGCCGCCAATCCGAACCCGTCAGACGACGAGATCGTCGAGGCGATGCAGGGCAACCTCTGCCGCTGCGGGACCTACAACCGGATCTTCCAGGCGATCAAGCTCGCGGCCAGCCGCGGCTAGAGGGATTCCACGATGACTCACGACGAATCGACCCCGCTATCCGACGAGACCCATCAGCCCATCAGCCGCCGCCGGCTGCTCCAGACCGCTGGCATTGGAGCCGGGTTGACGATCGCCTGGTCCTCCGCTACTCGGGCCCTCGGGCAGGACGGATCCGGAACGCCACCCCCCGGGATTCCCGTGGAAGCCGGAGCAACCCCGGAGGCGACCCCGGTCGCTCCACCGTCTCCCTTCCCGGCCGATGTCGACGCCTACCTTCGCGTCAACGCCGACGGTACTGTCACCCTCCTGACCGGCAAGGTCGAGTACGGCCAAGGCATCGCAACGGGCTTCGCCCAGCTCGCCGCTGAGGAGCTCTCCCTCCCGTTCGAGGCGATCCAGCTCGTCATGGGTCAGACCGACCAGGCTCCATTCGACCTCGGTACCTTCGGCAGCCTGAGCACCCGGCTGACCGGCCCGCGAATCCGCCAGGCCGGTGCCGCGATGCGCGTCTGGCTGCTCGAGCTTGGCGCCCAGCAGCTCGGCGTGGACCCGACCGCCGTCGAGCTGAGTGGCGGCAACGTCGTCGTCTCCGCCGACCAGACGCTGCTCGTCTCCTTCGCCGAGCTCGCCGCCGGCCAGGCCTCGATGCGCCAGCTCGATCCCGATGTCGCGCTCAAGGACCCGTCGACGTTCACCGTCATCGGTCAGTCGATTCCCCGGCCGGACGTCACCACCAAGGTCGACGGCTCGCTCAGGTACGGTATCGACGGGACCGTCGAGGGGATGGTCTGGGGCAAGATCGTCCGGCCGCCGTCCTTCGGCGCGACGCTGACGTCGATCGACTTCTCGAAGGCGCAGGCCGCTCCGGGCGTCATCGGCGTCTTCCAGGACGGTGACTTCGCCGGGCTGGCCGCCGAGCGCTATGAGCAGGCCGAGGCCGCCGTGACGCTGGTCATGGCGACCTGGCAGGAACTCAACACCGGCACGACCTCCGAGAACATCCACGACGTCCTCCTGACGAAGTCCGATGCCGGCACGCGGCTCGGCGAGACCAACGTCGAGCCGGCCATCAACGACGACATCCTCGCCGGGATCACGGAGCCGCAGACGCTCACCTTCCGCGGACCGTTCGTCAACCACACCCCGATCGAGCCGCGCAACTCACTCGTCCAGATCGGTCCCGATCGGGTCGATGTCTACGCGTCGACCCAGGATCCGTTCGCTGTCCGGACGGCGGTGGCCGAGGTGCTTGGTCGTGCGCCGGAGACGGTCGTCGTCACGCCGATGGCCACGGGCGGCGCGTTCGGAAGCAAGATCATCCCCATGGCCGACGTCGAGGCCGCCCGGCTGGCCCAGGCCTTCGAGCGGCCCGTCAAGGTGCTCTGGCGCCGCGACGAAGAGCTCGGCAACGGCCAGTACCGCCCGGCGACCGTCGTGAACATCACCACTGGGCTCGACGGCCAGGGCGGGATCAGCGGCTGGATCTACGATCTCTACAGCGCCTCGTACTTCCCTGAGAACGCCCCCCAGGAAGAGGCCAACCAGAACGGCGCCGCGTCCGACTGGAGCGCCGACATTCATGAGATCTACGAGCTCCAGAACGCCCAGACGACCTGGTTCCAGGGACCGGCCCCGCTTCCGCCCTACTACTGGCGGGTCAACGGCGCAACGATGAACACGTTCGCCCGAGAGGTCACGCTCAACATGCTGGCCGAGCGGGAAGGGGTCGACCCGGTCACCTTCCGCCGGAACCTGCTTTCCAGCAACCCGAGGATGGCGGCGGTCATGGACGCCGTCATCGCCAAGGCGGGCTGGACGCCGGGCGTCGGCTCGACCGGCCGCGGCATCGGCATGGCGCTCGGCTTCGATGCCGAGAGCTACGTCGCCGAGATCGCCCAGGTCGAGGTCGACCAGATGACCGGCGAGATCTTCGTCCGCCACGTCGACGTCGCGATCGACTGCGGGCTGGTCGTCAACCCGGAGGGCGTCAGGCATCAGGTCGAAGGCTCGGTCGTGCTCGGCACGTCGTCGGCTCTGCGCGAGATCATCAAGTTCGACAACGGCCGGGTGACCAACCCGAGCTTCGCCGAGTACGCGCCGATCACCATGCGCGAGTCCCCGACGGTCGATACCGTATTCGTCGAGGACAAGATCCAGCCGATGGCCGGCGTCGGTGAACCGGCCGTCGCGCCGGTCGCCGGAGCGGTCGCGAATGCCCTCTACGACCTGCTCGGCTTCCGGCTCTACGATCTGCCGTTCACGGCCGACCGGGTACTGGCAGAACTCCAGAAGCAGAGCGGAGCAACGCCCGCGGCAACGCCAGTCGCAGCCGTGGCCGCGGACTAGCCGTCGACGGATCTCTAACCGGATCAGGGTGTGACAGGGGGTTGGCCCATACGGGTCGGCCCCCTGCTGCTGTCGTGCCATCTGCCCGCGCTGATCGACCCCTTCGGCGTTCCCGCGTCCGGCGTGGATATGCTCCCGCACTGAACGACCCTCTCGCGAGTCCTGACCACCGACGAACAATCAATCGCCTTTTGACACGGTATTGCACCCTCTTGCGTTCTGTGGATAATGGGGACAGGTACCCCTTCCAACCTTAGGAGTGGGCAATGCTCCAGGTTGGAGAAGAGGAGACGCTCCATGCCGAGGCTCCGGTTCCGGTTCCTGTCGTTCATCGCGGTTGCCATGCTGCTGGCAACGTTCTTCGCACAGAGTGCCCCGACGAGAGGGGCGCAGGACGACCCGACCCAGCCCCCCGCACCGTCCGTCGCCGACGCGGCCCAGCCGGGCGACTCACTACCTGGCGATCCACAGATCCAGCTCGTCCAGGTCGCGACCGGCCTGGCCGACCCTGTCAACGTCGCCAGCGCCAACGATGGCTCTGGCCGCCTCTTCATCGTCGAGCGGACCGGGACTATCCGGATTGTTCAGGACGGAAACCTCGTCGAAGAGCCGTTCCTCGACATTCAGAACCTGGTCAAGGTGGACTTCCTCGAGCAGGGTCTGCTCGGGCTAGCGTTCCACCCCGACTATGCGAACAATGGCCGGTTCTTCGTCTATTACAACGATTACAGCAGCAACGGGGCGACGACCCTCGCTTCCTACACCGTTTCTGCTGATGACCCCAACACCGCTGATCCCCAGTCGATCAAGATCCTGCTCCAGTATCCTCATCCGTACGTCAACCACAATGGCGGGACGATTCGCTTTGGTCCGGACGGGTATCTCTATATAGCCATCGGAGATGGTGGTTATGCGGGCGATCCGTTCGACAACGCCCAGGACCTCTCCATGCCACTCGGCAAGATCCTTCGGATTGACGTCAACAGCGGTGATCCGTATGGCATCCCGGCTGACAACCCCTTCGCCGACGCCGGACGAATCCTCCCGCGTGCCGCGATCGAGGAGCCGGGCCGCTATCACCCGGACGCCCGGCCGGAAATCTGGGCCTATGGGCTCCGTAATCCCTGGCAGTTCAATTTCGACAGTGAAACCGGCGAGATGTACATCGCCGACGTCGGGCAGAACTACTGGGAAGAGATCAACGTGTCACTGGGTGATGCCGGCGGTCTCAATTATGGCTGGGACCATCTGGAAGCAACCCACTGCTACCCAGGTGATGTGACGGAGTGCGACCCTTATGGTGTCCTGCCGGTTGCGGAGTACGTCCATGAGGACGCGAATTGCTCAATCACCGGCCTGGGCGTCTACCGCAGCGAGACACCTTCTGCCCTTGAAGGCGTCTACTTCAACTCGGACTACTGCTCCGGCAACTTCTGGGGCCTCGTCCGTGACGACTCCGGGGCTTGGGTTTATGCCCAGGTGTTGGACACGGACCTCTTGGTAAGTAGCGGCGGTCAGGGTGAGAACGGAGAACTCTTCGTTACCTCATGCTCATGCCAGTACGGTCGCGACTACGACCCCCGCCTCGACCCGAACGGCGTCGTCTGGCAACTCGTGCCGGCCGATCAGGTGCCGGACGGCGCAGTCGTCGCCCCGACTGCGGCACCGGTCGAGGCGACCGAGGAGCCAACCCCGGCAACGGAGAACGAGGGAACTCCGGACGCGACTCCAGCGGCGTAATCCCTACAACGTTTCCAACGTCGTGAGAGGAACGGGGACGAGGCGTCTGGCCTCGTCCCCGTTTCCTTTTGCGCATCCGTTTGCTTTGTATCGCAGCAACCAGGTTGATTTTTCGATCGCCTAACCCTGGAGGATGTGGGGACGACACACTGGCGACCAGGTTGCCGCCCAGCGTCGTTCCGAGATGCGATCGGTCCGAGTCTCAGGCTCCGCCCAGTACTCCGGCGCCGCAGTGGCGGTCCTCGCACTCGTCACCATAGACGTCGAGACACATTTGCTCCATTTTGCCGAAGTCGTCACCGGTGGAGCAGGGGAAGCACTGCAACTCGCTCCAGACCCAGCACTTGTGGACGGCAATGTCGCCCAGCGTGCGCTCCTGCAGCTCATTGTTGAAGCAGCGGATCCAACCGTCGTTGCAATCGTCGATGAACAGGTGCGAGGCCCCATAGGACGTGTCGCTGTGGGCCGCGGTCGAGAGATCCTGGGTGAAGTTCATGTCGACGACGTCGTCGTCCTGCATGAGCCGGACATCGTAGGTAGCTGTCCTGGACGCGTCATCGTAGACCGGGTTGATCAACTCGACGATCAGGATCTCCTCGTTCCCGTCTCCGGTCTGGGCAACCAGGGCGGCATTGGGCGGATTGTCAGCGTCGAAGCCGAGCGTCGCCAGAAAGTCCGGCGTCGGTACCGTCCCCACGATCCGCTCCGGGCGGTCGGAAAAGAACACCGTCTGCCCGAGCCCCTCACTGAGCGTCAGGGTATAGGAGGCTTCCCCACCAGCCGCCGGCGCAACCCCCGCGGCACCCTTCGGCACGAGCGAGCCGGAGCGAAAGCTCTGGACGAACAGGAATGCCGGATGTCCCTCAGTTGCGACTGGCGAGGCGGCGGGAGTCGGCGGTTGGGCCACGGCGGGAGCCACCTGGGAACCGGCTGTGGCGAGGGCCAGCCCGGCACCTCCTGAGGCGAGCACCGTCCGGCGGGATATCTTCCGACTGGCCAGCCGACGCGAGATCGAATCGAAGCGTGCACTCTCCATGGGGTCTTGCCTGACTCCTCCGGCGGCGGATGACCACCGGTCTATGTCCATTTTCCCGGTACATCCGGGTACAGGATCCGACGTCCGCTGTCAGGGGCACATGTCGAGGTGACAGTCTCCCTGGCACTGATCCGGGAATGCATCGTCGCAGTCGCCCGCGTAGTTCCGACAGAGGAGACAATCGATCTTCGACCAGGACCAACACGTACCAACGGTCAGATAGCCGGCTCGCGTGCCGTCGTTCGTCTTGCAGCAGTAGACGGTGTCCGGGCAGTCGTCGATGAACAGGTGGGACGCGCCATAGGCGGATGTCGTGGGGACCTCGTCGAGCGACTCCTGAACGAAGCGCATATCGACCCGCTTATCGTCCTGAAGGATGTTGACGTCGTAGGTTGCGGTCAGGCTGGACTCGTCGTAGCGCGGGTTCATCAACTCCAGGACCACGACATCCTGGTCGCCGTCCTCACGATCGGCCACCAGGGCCGCGTTGGGCGGATTCGCGGGATCGAATCCCAGCCGGTCGAGGAACTGAGTCGTCTCAAGGCTCCCGACGATCCGTTCCGGTCGGTTCGAGAAGGAGAGGGTCTGCCCGAGACCATGCGTCAGCGTCAAGGTGTAACCGGGAGCATCCCCTGCGACGGGTGTCGCCATAGTGCTACCTTCCGCCGCGGTCGCCTCAAGCAAGCTCTGCTCGAAACTCTGCACGAACAGGAACTCCTGATCCGCCTCGGCGATCTCCAGTTGGCTGGCAGCCGGAGTCCCTCGCCGAGCCCGCCCGGGGTTCAGCCCTGACGCGCCCTCGTTCAACTGGGAGGTCGCGTACCTCGTAGCCCTCGGAGCCAACCTCCGGCTGGCGAAGAGTTTGCAGATTCGATCGATTGAATGAATCACCATGTCTCTTTGTCCTCCGGAGAACTTGGAATGCAACCGGACCGATCGATGATCATGCCGCCGTCAGCAAAGACAACCCTCCTGCTCTGACAGTAGCTCGTTTCCCCGTAGCGACTACAGGCCTACGAATCAGGACCAGACCGGACATCACTGTCCGTGCCCGTGGTCGCATTTTCTCCATCTTTCCAGAAAACACAACATGCCGGCATGAACATCAGTGTTGATTCGGGCAGGACCTTTGGCCAGCCCCCCGGGCGGTCTCTCCTACTCTGTTCGGGGACCGCTGTGATGATCATCTCTGCCGGCCAGAACGCCTATGTGAACTGTCGCCGTGTCTGACATCCCAAACTGTGGTTCCGGTTCAGCGCAAGTCATTTACCCCGACTGTTTGATCTTGGTTGTCTGACTGCTAGACTTGACGGTTGGAGGCGTTAGCCGGTGCTGGCGCCATGTCGCATCGCGATGATGTCGACCAGAGCCCCAGTAGCTCAGCGGATAGAGCACTCGCCTTCTAAGCGATAGGTCGCAGGTTCGATTCCTGCCTGGGGTACCGCCCATCCGTCGACGACCGAACGTCGAAGCAGATCGTCGCCCCCCAGCGCGAGCGGCATCGGGTCACAGCGCCACTCCAGGCTCAGACCGCTCGATGGCCAGCCCGACCGATGGCGACTCCCGTCGGGCGGTGGATGTCTCGCGCGAGGATGGCCGATGAACCCCGTTCGGGCCTTCGGCCGCCGCACGTTCGCCTCGCTCGCGATCCGGAACTACCGGCTGTTCTTCATCGGCCAGGGCGTCTCCCAGTCCGGAACCTGGATGCAGACCGTCGCCCAGGGCCTGCTCGTGCTGCAACTAACCGGGTCCGGAACTGCCCTCGGCGTCGTGACAGCGCTCCAGACCCTGCCGGTGCTCCTCTTCGGCGCGTGGGGTGGCGTCATCGCCGACCGGCTGCCGAAGCGTTCCATCCTCTACGCCACCCAGACGGTCTCGGCCGTCGCCAGCCTGGCGCTCGGTGCGCTCGTCATCGCGGGGACGATCCAGCTCTGGGGCGTCTACGTCATCGCCGTCATCCTCGGCGCCGTCCGCGTCTTCGAGAACCCGGCCCGCCAGACCTTCGTCCGCGAGATGGTCGGCGATGACCGGCTCCGAAACGCCATCTCGCTCAACTCGACCGAGATGAACCTGGCACGCGTTATCGGCCCGACGATCGCCGCCGGCCTGGTCGCGTCAGTCGGACTCGGCGCCTGCTTCGTGGTCAACGGCCTCTCCTATATCGCCGTCATCGCCATGCTGGCGATGATGCGGAGCGAGGAGCTCCACCCGACCCAGCGCGTCGGCCGGGCCAGCGGTCAGCTGGTCGAGGGCTTCCGCTACGCCTGGTCGACGCCCGTCGTGCGCAATGTCCTCCTGATGATGGCGATCATCGAAACCTTCACCTACGAGTTCCAGGTGATCCTGCCGTTGCTGTCCGAGTTCACGTTCGACGCCGGGGCGAGCGGCTACGCGGCGCTGACGGCGGCGATGGGAATCGGCGCCGTGATCGGCGGTCTCTACACTGCCAGCCGGCGCCGGAGCACGCCGCGGATGCTCGTCATCGCCGCGTGCCTGTTCGGCCTGTCCGTGCTGCTGACGGCGATCGCCCCGACCCTGACACTGGCCTTCTGCGCCCTCATCGTGGTGGGCTTCTTCTCGATCAACTTCACGTCGCTCGGGAACGTCACCCTCCAGCTCGAGAGCGCCCCCACGATGCAGGGCCGGGTGATGGCGCTCTGGTCAGTCGCCTTCCTCGGTACGACGCCGATCGGCGGACCGATCATCGGGGCGATCGGCGAGCACATTGGTCCGCGCTGGGGCCTCGCCGTCGGCGGACTGGCCGCCCTCGCCGCAGCGGGGCTCGGTCTGCGAGCGCTTCCGCTGGTGCGTAGCCGATTACCGCCACCCGTCCTGAAGCCACTCACCGAGCCCGGCACGGAGTGAGCCCCGTTGACACCCCTTCCCGGAACGAAGCAGACCCCGACACCGATCGGTGTCATGACCCGGGATTCGATGGCGCCGAAGCGGGCTCAGGCGACACTACAGCGACTCTCAGAAAGGTTGTCCGGCTGATCGCTTTCTTGATCAAACGAGGGTCAAGGGACGCTTCGCGCCGTTCCTGAGCCCGGCTCGCTTCGCTGCCATTTCTGGCCGGGCATCGCCGCAGGCGATAGCGAGCGGCCAGCCTCGATCCGGACAACGCTTGTAAGCCTCGCTCTAGGGTCGGAGCATCACTTTGATACAGCCGTCCTTCTTGTCGCGGAACGTCCGGTACATCTCCGGCCCCTGGTCGAGCGAAACCGTGTGGGTGATCACGAACGAGGGGTCGATCTCCCCAGCGACGATCCGGGCGAGGAGCGGTTCCAGGTAGCGCTGAACATGGGTCTGACCGGTCTTGACGGTGAGCCCCTTGTTCATGAGCGGACCCATCGGGAACTTGTCGATGAATCCGGTGTAGGCACCTGGCACGGACAGCGTCCCACCCTTGCGGACGCAGCGAATCGCCTCGCGCAGCGCATTGGGACGATCGCTCTCGATCTTGAGCGTCTGCTTGGCCTTGTCGTAGATCCCACCGAGCCCACCACCGTGCGCCTCGGCCCCGACGGCCTCGATGGCGCGGTCCGGACCGCGACCGTCCGTCATCTCCATGAGCTGGTCATAGACGCTGTCCTCGTTGAAGTCGAGCGTCTCGGCCTGGCCCTTGTCCCGCGCCATCGCCAGCCGCTCGGCCACCCCGTCGATCGCGATGACGCGGCCGGCGCCCTGCATCCAGGCACTCCGGATCGCGAACTGCCCGACCGGTCCGCAGCCCCAGATGGCGACCGTGTCGCCCGGCTCGATCCCGGCGTTCTCGGCCGCCATCCAGCCGGTCGGGAAGATGTCGGACAGGAACAGCACCTGCTCGTCGGAGAGACCGTCGGGGACCTTGATCGGGCCGACGTCCGCGTACGGAACGCGCATGTACTCCGCCTGCCCACCGGGGAACCCGCCCAGTAGGTGTGAGTAGCCGAACAGCCCGGCTGGCGACTGCCCCATCACCTTGGCGGCCATCTCCCTGTTCGGGTTCGACCGGTCGCAGAGGGAGAACAGACCCTTCTGGCAGAAGTAGCACTCCCCGCAGGAGATCGTGAACGGGACGACGACCCGATCTCCCTTCTGGAGCCGCGTGACACCCTTGCCGACCTCGACGACCTCGCCCATCGGTTCATGGCCGAGGACGTCGCCCGACTCCATCGTCGGCATGATCCCGTCATAGATGTGGAGGTCCGAGCCGCAGATCGCCGTCGCCGTCACCTTGATGATGACGTCGCCCGGATCGATGATCGTCGGGTCCGGGACGGTCTCGACCCGGACGTCCTCTTTGCCATGCCATGTCAATGCGCGCATCCTGCATCTCCCAACCCGATAATCCGCGTCCCAGTACTGGTTACCCATCGCGGCTCGAATGACAGGCCACCGGATCGTCATTGCCAGCTGGCACTTCGACGACCAGGACGGTGCATTTCATGTACCGTCATCGGATCACAGCATCGCTCACGCCGTGTCCCCGATCGCAGGGCGTCACTGCCGTGGTACTAACGAGATGGAAGATGTACGTATTTCCGAGAACTGCTCATCTTACGTATGGCAGTCGCCACGACCGGCCGGTAATCTGATGACGTTGGCCCGATGATTGGTGTCGTGGAAACGGGAGCGTGGATGTTGGTCTTCTCGATGGTGCATTCGGGACGAGGGACGTATTCGGCCCTCTTCCCGCAGCGGTTGGTCAAGCGGTCCGATGTGCGGTGGCAGCGGTGGTTCTAGCCGTGGTGGAAGTTTCTGGTCCGCTGCGGTAGGGAGATGTGAATCGGTTTGTGGACGGCGTGGAAACGGCAATCCGCGGATCGCCCGATCGTGCCGGCACCGGTGTATGGGTCGATCGAACGTCACGCATTCAGCAATAGTGGAGAGCGGCGTCACCGGGTTGCCCGGTGGCGCCGCTTCATTGCCCCCGTGCCGCTGCCCTCAGCCAATCCGTTGCGTTCCCCCCTTTGGTATCATCTCCCCTTCGATCAACGGCCGGTCCGGAAGGGCGACGGGCCGTAAACAATGCCAGGAAGGGTATGGACGCGATGCGGGCTCTGCTCAGTGTTTCTGACAAACGCGGCCTCGTTTCACTGGCGCAGGCACTGGTCGATCATGGCTACGAACTGATCTCGACCGGCGGGAGTTACCAGACACTCACCGAAGCCGGTTTGCCGGTCACCGCGGTCGCCGACGTCACCGGTTTCCCCGAGATCATGGGCGGTCGCGTCAAGACGCTCCACCCGGCGATCCATGGAGGGCTGCTCGCCCGACGGGACGTCCCGGAGGATCTGGCGACGCTCGACGAGCTGGGCATCACGCCGATCGACATCGTCGTCAGCAACCTCTACCCATTCTCCGGGACCATCGCCCGACCGGGAACGACTCTGGCCGAGGCCGTCGAGCAGATCGACATCGGCGGTCCGGCGATGATCCGGGCCGCCGCAAAGAACTTCTCAGGGGTTGTCGTCATCACCGCACCGGACGACTACGACGAACTGGTCGAGACGCTGCCAGACGGTGGACCCGACCTCGCGATGCGCCGGGCGATGGCTGCCCGCGCTTTCGCCCATGTCGCCGCCTACGACACCCTCGTGGCGGATTACCTCCGTGGCCCGGACCTCCCGCTTCCAACGGAATGGAGCGTCGCCGGTCGGAAGGTGCAGGATCTCCGGTACGGCGAGAACCCGCACCAGGCGGCGGCCTCCTACCGACGGCTGTCGTCCGCTCCGGCCGGTCCGAGCGTGCTCGACGCGACCCAGCTCTCCGGCAAGGAGCTGTCGTTCAACAACCTGCTCGACGCCGACGCCGCGATCACCGCCATCAGGAGCTTCAGCGAGCCGGCGGTCTCGATCATCAAGCACACGATCCCCTGCGGCCTCGCCGTGCGGGAGCGGCTGGTCGACAGCTATGAGGCCGCCCTGGCCGGGGACCCGGTCTCCGCCTTCGGCGGGATCGTGGCGATGAACCGGGAGCTCGACGAGGAGACCACGAAGATCCTGACGAGGACGTTCTTCGAGGTCATCATCGCGCCGTCGTTCTCGCCCGAGTCGCTGGAGCGGCTCAGGCGGAAGCCGAACCTCCGCCTGCTGGAGTTGCCAGCAATTGCTGAAGGCTCAGCCGTCCAGTCGGCCCCGGTCGATCTTCGACCGATCACCGGTGGCCTGCTCGTCCAGCAGAGTGATACCGGGCTCGACGACGTGGACAACTGGAAGGTCGTGACCCAGCGCCAGCCGACCGATCAGGAGTGGGCCGACCTGGCGTTCGCCTGGGAGGCGGCCCGGCACATCAAGTCCAACGCAATCGTGATCGCCCGGGACCGCGCGATCCTCGGGATGGGCAGCGGCCAGCCCAACCGGCTCGAGAGCGTCGGCATCGCCTCCCGCCGGGCCGGGGAGCGAGCGGCAGGCGCCAGTCTGGCCAGCGACGCCTTCTTCCCGTTCGCTGACGGCCTCGAGCTGGCGCTGGCCTCGGGCGTGGTCGCCATCGTGCAACCCGGTGGCTCCGTCCGGGACGACGAGGTGATCGCCGCCGCGGACACGGCCGGCGCCGCCATGGTCTTCACGGGAACACGCCACTTCCGCCACTGACTGGATCCTCCAGGCACCCGCTGTCAGCACCGGCAAGGACGAAGGACCGCCGAAGCACATGCTCCGGTGGTCCTTCGTTGGTGCTGATCGAAGACCGGCTATGCCTCCGGGGAGAGCGCCGCCGTGTCAGCCGCGGCGACCGGCTGGCGGGGGTCCATTGTGTCGACCCGGCTCAGCCAACCGGCGGGGTTGCGGATCTCCTCCATCGTCGGCAGGTATTCCGGTCCGTCCCAGATCCGGCGGGCGACGGCGTGGCTTCGCGCCGCGACGATGGCGTCGATGAACTCTTCACCGAGGCGGTACTGCTCCATCTTGAGCTTGAGTCCGGTCAGACGGCCGAACAGCTCATCGGCCGGCGAACGTCGGGCCTTGCGCTGCTCGAAGCGGCGGGAGATCGTGTCATAGGTGGGCAGCAGATCGCGCCCGACGGCATTCATGACATGGTTGGAGTACCCCTCGACCATGCACATCAGGGCCTGGAGCTGGGCGAAGATGTCCCGCTGCTCCCGCGTCATGACCGCCTCGACCCAGCTCGCGTTGGCATCCCGGTTACGGGTCCGGTCGACGATCGTGCGCAACCCCGACAGGCCGCTCGTCAGGAGCTGGGCATCGTGCTGAACGGTACCGAGGTACTGGTTGAGCAGGCCATTGAAATAGGTCGGCACCCAGGGGTTGCCCTCGAACTCGAAGGCATGGGTTGTCTCGTGCAGGGCCAGCCACATCCGAAAGTCGTTTCGGGGCAGGCCGAGCGTCGCCTCGATCTGTCGGATGTTCGGTTCGACGTAGTAGAGCTTGCCACCTTCGACCGGCTCCCGGCCGAGCAGGGCGAGGTCGTACTGACCCAGCACCCGGCGAGCGAGGTAGCCGAGCAGCAGACCGACTTCGGCGCTGGCCAGCCGTCGATTCAGGCCGCTGAAGGCGCTGTTCCCCTTCGCTCGCTGGCTCGCGACCATCTGCTCGACGGGCTCAAGCAGGTGCTTGAAGGCATCGATGTTGGCCCCGATCCAGTCGACCCGGTCGAAGGTAAAGGTCCGCTCCGATGTCCCGGAGAGCTGGATGCCCGTGTAGGCCTGGACGATCGGGAAGCAGCGATCGACCAGGGAGCGGTAGTAGACATCGAGCCGCTCCCGCTCATCGGCCATGAGCGGCTCCTGCTGATTCATTCGGATGGCCAGCGACCGGGCAGCATCCCAGTCGATGAAGCTCTCCTGATCGACAATCAATGAAGGGTTGGATGGAACCGGCCGCGAGCGCCGGACACGGCTGCTGACCGCGGCGCCAACGGCCAGACCGGCGATCGCGCCGGCGGCAAGGAGTCGGCGATCCGTGGGAGCCGATTGTGATGATGTGCGGGGCATGAGTATCTCCTGGGAGCCGGGACCGCCGACGCCAGTCCGGTGTCGACGCGGTGCTTGGGACCATGGTACTCGCGTCTGACAGATCCGCGGCGATGGTACTTGGGAACGAGCTGAGTAGGTCGTGCCGATTTCGGGCTCTCGCCCGATACAAGTATCCATGCCGATCATGGGCCAGAGATGATGAAGCTGCGACGAACCTGTCCCGGAAACCCATCCGACAATGTCCAGTAAGGAGTACTCTGGCACAGAGAGGATCTGCGTTGAAAAAGACAATCGCCGCCGTTCCCTTGACGGGACCCGACGGCGAATTACCGATGTCTTTTTCTAAGCGTCTCCGCGTCTTCTGTGTTCGCGTCATGATCGGGTTGCGGGGGAGGGATTCGAACCCCCGACCTTTGGGTTATGAGCCCAACGAGCTGCCACTGCTCCACCCCGCGCCATGCTGGTGCCGTACCGTGCCGAACCAAGCCGTACCGTGCTGAACCGGTCGTCATGCCGGTCGTCGTGCCCGCCGTCCCATGTCGGCGCAGCCGACGGGACGGGGGGATGCTCGCGGTGGCCTCGCCTCCCAGGCAGTCGCCCACCAAGTACTCTCCGGCGCTGCGCTGGGTCACGACCGGGTTCGGGATGGGACCGGGTGGATCCAGCGCGCTCTCGACCACGAACATCCCCCCGCCTCGTCCAGCGATCGATGTCTCTCGACATCGGGCTAACGGCGTTGGTCTGACGTTAGAACTCGTATCTCGGCGACAACCCGACAGGGATGCGATTCGATACACCATGGATTCGCGTCGCTCCAGGCGACCGCGCGGCCATGACTGATTGCGTGTGATGGTGTAGATGAGGGGAAAGATCCTCGGTCATTAGGACGGTTCGGCTCCGGTCGGTTGCCCGCCGTCCACCCACCGCCTATCCACCCGGTGATCTCCCGGGGACCTTACCAGGTTCACCCTGTGGGGAGCTCCTCTTGGGGGGGGATTCCCGCTTAGATGCTTTCAGCGGTTCGCCCTCCCGAACATGGCTACCCAGCG
>JAABUS010002052.1_pt1 | contig 40002 bp, 41 predicted proteins | sample 5560161 | NCBI WGS metagenome assembly JAABUS01 (sample SAMN10711885, study PRJNA513376) | rock metagenome | isolation source: Antarctica rocks | place: Antarctica: Victoria Land, Trio Nunatak nord | collected 2016-01-04
TCTCTCTTTCATCACATATTTCTCTGCTCAATGAATGACAATCATTGAGTAAGAGAACACAGCTCTACGTACGTTACAATCACGAGCATCACGAATGCAAAGAAAACGTCTTTCGTCTTCGAATCGAAGATCGAATCAAAACATTGTTGTATAGAATATCGTCAATGAAGAGCAGAACAAAGACGATGCGTCATAATCAAACAGCACAGACACTTTCATCAAGAGTTTACTCGAGCGTCACGCGCTGAATAGAAGTTATAGATTCATTACTTGATAACACAGTGTCAATCTCATTGTTTCGGCTGCGCGAAGCAGTCGTATAGACGACGAGTGATTTTCTTTCTCAGAGAGTTTTGTTCACTCAATATAAGTAGCATAGAGTCTCTCATGAGTTGAGTCTAAATCGATGTCACAAGAGTGTATGAATTACAATTACAATTACAATTACAATTACAATTACAATTACAATTACAATTTACTGTCACTATCATTTAAGTAAACTTTTTGCTTCAATGCAAATGTGTTAAAATGATGTTAATTTATTAACATTTTCTTGTTTACAACTATAACTACTCTTAATGATTCTGATCAGAAAATCATCATGTAAAGATGATTTCACTTCATCTTTATTTATTCAAGTATTTCTTTCATTCACTTTTGCTTCAGTTATAAAGACATTTTGTGCAGCTTCGATTTTTGATCTCTTTTGAATATTAAGTTGTTGCAAATTTGATGCATCATCATCTCAATAACTTCATCTGATTTTTGAAAGTTCATGTTTATTATTGATCTTTGTATCAGCTTTTGTAAATGAATATTTATCAACATTGTATTTATTTCTATCTGTAAAGTCTTTATTGATGTTGCATAATAAACATTGATGATTTGTCATAATACTTTTTCTTGTACTGATCTCAGCTTAATATTCAGATTTTTTCAATGATTCTTCATTCTTTGTAACATGTATCATATGATGACTTTGTGACTAAGCAGAAAGTGCATCATTACAAAGTATATTTGCTTTCTCATCATCATTGATGAGTCTCAAGTAGACTCAATGATTGTCTGCATGATCTTTTGTTTAATCACTAGTTTTGCTTTGACATGATGCATGTGAATCACTCATTTCAGCTTGAAGTTCAATTAAACTTTCAAAATTCTGATATTTAATTTTGAATCAATCTGATGTTTTATCAACTTTACATTAACGTTCATATTGAATTACTTAGAAATTCTCGTAAAGTGAATCAACTCATGCTTTGTCTTTAAAAACTTGATGTTATGCATTTTTAATCACTGTTTGCATTTATCATAAATCTCATTAAGAATTCTGCAATTACACTTTATGAACTTCTTGTATGTTAAAATATTGACGTTGTTTATGAAATCTGTAAAGCTTGTTCTTAATCTGATGTCATCACATGCTTTTAACAAGTTCATGTTGTAAAACAGATATAATATTGATAATAGCAAAGAGTCTTGTAATATGTTAACGTTCATGCTGCATTTCATCATCATGTAATCATCAATTGTGATCGTGATACATCAATTTCTTAGAAAGTTTTTCACAAATTCAAGAAGTAGTCTGAGAACTTTTTTCTTTTTCATGTCATGCAAAAGTCTGCTATGTGCTACATTGTTAAATGCATTCTTCTCATTCAAATTTAATAATAAGATTACTTTTCTTCTTATGTCACTTCATACAATGTATATTTTTTCTATAATTAGTTGCGAAGTTGTATCTATTGATTTGTGTTTATAAACTTTTATTTAAGTATTCAATATTAAATTACACACTTTTATGATGTTTTGCAAATGTTCAAATATGATGAATTTCAGTATCTTACTTAACATGTTGAATAATGCAATTAATTTATATATTTTTGCATTAAAGTAGTTCTTCTTGTCTGACTTTTGCATTACTATTGTGATCACGCTCTTGAATTAAGTTGACTATATTTTCTTCTGCAAACATTTTTTAAAAAGAAAGTGTATTTATTTTAATGTGTTGTTAATGAGTCTGCGCATTATTCTATTTATGTATTCTGTGTATTTTGAAGTCTTGTTGAACATTATTTTGTAAATGACTCTCTTAATCTTGCAATGCATCAGCGAAGCATCATTCTCAATTGAGAGCAAGTACTTAAAGTTTTTTATGTTCAGCATGAGAATTTCTGAAGATGATGAAAAGTGAGTCTGAAACATCATCTTTGTCTTATTTTGCACTATTATAATGATGTCAAAGCACTCTGACTTGATCAGAGATAAAATTGTTGTTTAAGTCAATGTATCTGCAATTGCATTTCTTACTCATTTTGTAGTTTTGAATAGTTCTCTTGAGAATTGTTTAACATTTTGCATGATTTTTTAATATTCACTGCATTTCTGTTTTTTGATGATCTTGCTCTTCTTGTCACATACTTGAATGTACTCTGTTCAATCATCAATGATTCAACAGCTTCTTCTTATTCATTGCATGCTCTTAATGATCTTTATACACTTCTTCGTTCATTCTGCTTTAATCATTTCGTGTAATCTCACTTAGAGAGTGAAAATCTTAATGATCTTCTTCAGTGCATTCAGCAGTTGCTTAATGTATTCATTTATGCATTAACATTTCATCTCATAATTTAACAATGATTTTAACATTTGTTCTCTCAGAATATTAATGAACTTCTCTTCATTCATTGTCTTTCAATTACAACGCGATTTTCATGCTGATTCTTTGCAGATTTTAAAATCTATAATTGTCTGTATTAATAAATGATCTGAGAAGTTTTTCATTTCTTTATTGATTTCACATTGTATTAATCAATTCATAATATCATCTGTCGTGAAAATCAAATCTATTGTCATTTGAGATCTCTGATAATTTCTCGTAATTATATCTTAAAATAACATCAGCAATGTATTAACATTTATGATCATTTTAATTAAATTATTTGACAATAAATGCTGTCTTGAATAGAATGATTTTTCTCATGTGAAATGATGCAGATTGAAATCTTCTACAAGAATGCATTCTTTCAACATGTGTAATGTTTTTTCAATGTCTGAAAGACTTTCTTTTTCATGAATAACTTCATGATCTCTGAGTAATGAATTGTATGCTTCGTGAATATGTATAACTTTCTGAATCATCTGTGTATCATCTGTTAATGTTTATAATGTAATTGTGTTTACATTTTTGAAGTATCATGTTGAATATTAGATGTTGCTGTCAATTTTCTTGTTTATATAGAAACAGATTTTACTCTCATTATTCTTCAGCGTGAAGTTAACAGTTACTGAGCAGTATGCTCTCAAATTCTCATCAAATCATCAGAGTTCTTGAAGAATCAAAATGTCATAATTTTTTATCTTTTTCTCATGTAGTAGCATTATCATCATCTTTTCTCTGAACTTGTGAATGTTGTACTGTAGTATTTAAAGCTTCTTTTGCTGAAACATTAAAGTTTACATTCAAAGTCATTTGATGTTCTTTTGAGTGTTTATAATATGCTTACTTCTCTTGTAAAATCTTCAAAAGAAGATGATATTAAAATTGATGTGATTGATGTTGACTTCAACTCATTTATTTTTGACTTCTTGACTAAATGATTTAATATAGTGTTTTTGAATGTGATGATCATGCTAAGCAGATGACTTTCATTTGTTGAGCATTTCTGTTTTCTCTTCAAGTTATTGTCTATCAACAATTTTAAACTGATAAATATTTCTGTAAATATCTTTAACATCATCACTTTGAGTTCTTTCTGCTCTTGTACGACGTGATATAAAGATTTGTGTTTCGTGACTCTCTTTATTCTCTCTTTTTCAATCTGTTGTTTATGACATTAAGAATCAAAGTCTCTGTATATACTTTGACATGTTTTACATTTTCACATGTCTTAAGTCTGTTTATGAAAACAATGCTTTAAGTGATAATTTAACGTGCAGTAAACGCATCTTTGCTTGTTTCTGCATTTATATGTTTTATGATTGTAATCTTGATACTTTAAACATTGATATGTTTTACAATTCAAATCATAAAACTGCGTGATTTTTATGTTAATTTCATGATATATTTTCTCATCAATTAGCTTGTTCATCATCTCAGCGCTGACTATGTATATCATCAGCAAGATGTATCTCTTCTGTTCATTATTCTTTGTAAGTCACTCGACTTTCTCAATCATCATCTTCAAATGTATATCTTTATTGATCTTGATGAGTGCTTTCATTCTTTTCTTCTTTATGTCTTTAAACATTTCTTCAATTTTAATTTCATGTATCATTATTTCAAAACTGACTTCATGCAGACTTGCATTCAATGAAATCTCTTTGATTCAAAAATCATTTTTCTTCAGTAATTTTTTGCTGTCTTTCATCTTGACTTAAAATATCAGTAGATTTGATTATCTCTTCATAATTTCTATGTTCTTGCATGTTGATAACATCTTGTTAACATCAATTTCTCTCGCTCATCTTACTATGTTTTTTGTTATTGTTATCATGATTTTCTTGATCTTCTTTTTCTTTTTAACAAAGATTTTAATCTTGAATTTCTTGCAATGATTTTGCACTGACGATGCAATGTTGACGTTGAGAACAAGATGACTTTCAAACAATGTTGTTGACTTTATGTTTACTCTCTTTGCTCAGTTATCAACGCATTTCTTCTTCTTTGCAAACTTCTTTTTAAGTCTGCTCATTATCTTTTTCAATCTCTTCAGCTGATTCTTTATGCATTGATTGACAATCGACGCAGTGACGCGTTGACGCGTCAGCTTTTCTATCATCTTTGTCAATCTTCTCATCTTCTCTCAGAGCATCAGCTCGTTGTTTCTACGTTCATTGAGCTTATAAAGTACTCGCAGCTTGTTTAATTTCTCATGTATATTCTTCATCTTGATTGAATTTTTCTACAAGATAGTGATACTCATCTTTCGCTCACTCACTGACATCACATCAATGATGCTCATCATTTGTCTCTGATGATCAGAATGAAGCGTAAGCATCATGTTAACGATGTTTTATTATTAAAAGAGATTAATGTCAATTTTAATGCTTTTTGTTATTTATGTCTTCGTCAAAAGTCATTAGTAATCTTCAATAACTAGAATAAGTTTTGCTCAGTAATTGAAACTGATCATTGAAGTATCATAAAGACTTTATTAAAAGTTGCTGAAGAGATCAAAGTTGATCATGATCAACTTGAGTACTTTGAATTAAACAAAATCGAAATTATCGAAATTGAAATATTTAGTTGATCAGAAAAGACAATGATATCATATTGCATATTCAACAATATTTCATTTTTATTCATTCAAAGTTTGTCTAGTTGTTACAAATGTGTCAAAGATCAAACTTTAAGCAATTTACAATGAACATTAGTGAGTTCACTGTGTATTGATTAAAGCTAGTCAAGATCTAGTTGAGATCTGATTTAAATCTGACTCAGATTTAACTCAGATATAATTTAACATCTTTCTTCTTTTCTAGCATCTTCTAATCAGTTTCTATTGTTTTTTAAATAAACACACTTCTTTGTGTTACAAGTAGTTAACAGATATCTATGATAAACACATTTCTTTATATTAACGAAACATCTTTTGAATTAACATCTTTCTTGTGTTTCAACATGTTTTCTTTAAAACTAGCGTTAAATCTGAGTAACTACTATATAAAGCATGTTCTTCTTATATTTTATATCTTCTTTCTTCTGTATTCTTAAAGTCTTAGTTATAACTATCTTTATTGAATCAAACATTTCATTCATGACATGATTAGATTGAATATTTAAACACGATTTCAACATTACTTTAAGAATTCATTAATCACATGATATTGATTTCTATACTCATTCAAATTCACTCAACTGACAACGAAATGAGTATAAAGAAATTTGTGTATCTGATAATTAATGACATCAAAAGACAGAACAACATCAAGAAATTAATAAAATCAATGAGAATATATAATTATGTGATTGCTAGAGAATTTATCGCTCAGTCAGTAGCATCAGTTCAAATCAATTAAAAGAATCAAGAGATTAAGATCTTGATTACTTAAGAATCATTAAAAAAACTCTTTCTTAAATTAGCAACATTTTTCTTTGAAGATTAGACATTAAAACAGCGATCTTATCACATACTGTTGAACATCGCTTTTCGCTCAATCATCAACTCTTCGCTATGACTCAATCATCTGTGAAAAATTTCTTCAAGAATTATCAAAGTCTTTATTCTTCTGTCACTTCAGATTCAGTCATTTATTCTGAGCTATCACTTTGCATATCAAAATATCTTAGAATTGACTTCATACAAAAACATTATCAATCTTTGTCTCACTTTCAAACTTTCAATAAATCTCTGAAAGCTTTTACTTTCTGAGATATCAAAAATGTAAAGCAGTTACAATATTGAGTCAAACAAGACTCAGAAGTTTTTCTAGAAGATTTAAATAATTGTCATGATGAATTGATATATAAAGATTAGATCAGAGACTAAAGTCAAAGACTGAGTTGAAGATCAGATCTGAGTTAGCTTTGAAACTTTATAACTTTGTCAAAACATCATTTAGACTACGTCATATCTTCAACTTAATATGTCATGAGTTATGTTGTGCTTGACTTGACAATGCTTAACAAACTTTCTATAGTTGATCGATTTTCTTGAGTTATCAAGAGCTTCTTAATAATTAACTCTATCATAATATATACTTATTCTGTGTCTGCTTAGAATATCACATTATCATATCATTCTTATAGATCTCGTCTATTCAATTGATAGACTTAATCATCACAGTTCTAATTATTTTAAACTCTTCTTAGAAATGATGATTTAATATTCAAGCATGATAACAGTAATATGATTGCAACAAAGTTGAAATAATGACATCTCAATCTTGCAAAACATTATATCAGAATGTCATGATGTCAGATTATCAACTCAATTTAAAACATAAATCATCAATGTTTTAAATAATTTTGATTCATTGAATCTGTTTTGCAGTTCAATGAATCAAGTCATTAATCTAGTCATCATTATTTTAATTCAGTCTCAGCAATTCTGTTTCAATCATCTCAGTTATGTGTACAAATCTTTGCAATCTTAAGTCATAAAACTACTGTCTAGTCTTGATTCTGCTCAATTCATGTATATAAAAGTCAAGTTCTCATTCTTTTCTTTCACTCTTTGTCTTTCGTCTTATATATTATCTGATGTATTGTTTTGTATCTAGTTCAAGTAATATAATAATCAATTCTCTATATTGATAGAATCTCTAGTTCAGTTTAATCTTTGACATTATGAAAGATCTACACTTTCTGCAACGTTTTCATATGTTGAAATCTCGTCTAGTTATTCTTTTGCTCAAATGAAGTCATCTCACAATCTCTTGATCAACGATGAGCGTGCTGTCAAACAGTTCACTTAAAGTGTAATTGAAAATTCAGTTGAGATCTTTCGCGTAATGCAAAAGCTTCAAAATCAAGTTCAACAACATGATGTTATCATCTTGTTCTCATTCATCATTTTCAATTCTTCAATTTATATAAAATTGAATTCTCAGTCTCTTGCAATGATAGCTCAGATTGTCACACAAATCTTAAATAATTAATCTTCTTTCATTATTCACTTCTTTGCAAATTCTGTCGCTGTCATCATTGCTTCTAGATTCAAGAAGCTTCTTGACATATCTGAGTATAAGAGAAATAAAGATTGATTGAATGCATGAGAGCAGAGTCTGATACAGCGCATGAATATGAATGATGATCATTATTTCTTTCATTGAGCTAAAATCGTTTATGTCGAGTCATGATTCATCATAGATAAGAAGACTCATAATCTAATGAGTCAATATTGAATCAATAATTTCTATATCATTTTCATCTTTGCAGATTAACAACATAAGTTACATCATTGCTGTGACAATTCTTTCAAGACAAAAGATGTTCATTTATATTTTCGTGAAACTTTAAAGTAAGACGTGAATAACTTTGTTGACTATTACAATCTTTTTTATCAAAAGAAGAAACGTTTTTTGATGAAAAATTTCTCGTTGATTGACTGTCTGAAGCGTAATGTCAATTATTTCACTCAAGTCATCGCTTTCTTCTAACGAAATCTTGATGAAATTCAATCATTCATCTTTCATCAATGAGTTTAAGCATTTTCTGACATCGACGAAAAGCTTCAGCAGCTTAAGCATCATCAATCTCACTTCATCTTCATCATCATTTCATTTATTAAAGTCAAGAGCATCTTTGCATTAACTAGTAACTTTTTAAGTTCAAAGATCATCACTTTTGTAACTGTTGTTTCAACAATATCTTCATCTTTCTTTCTTTCATTTCTTGATGAATCAATGAATTTAAGCTTTGTCATTATCATCATTCAAGATAAGATTCTGATCGTTTCTGAGATCAAGAAAATCTGCAACAAGTAAAAGTTGTGTTACTACTGCAAATTGCAACATTCAAGCAAAATTGCTAAAGAATGCTCAAATAAGAAGTTCTTTACTCTGCATATCATGAACGTTTATGACAGTAATGTTGTCAGTATAAATGAAGAAGTCTCGCTGTCTGCAAGAAAAGTTTAGTTTCTGAACTAAGTCACGCTCAGAAATCTGTATACATATCATCTTGTTTACTAGTCTCAATCTTCTCATTCTCACTTCAATCATATAGAAAGTTTTCTGCTAAATCTGTCTTGAAACTCTTTGAATTTGATTCAACATTCAAAGATAATCACATGATAATACTCTGTATTCTACATTAAGCTTAATCTAGAGTTTTCATTCTCATTCTGATTGATAGTGAAGTCTTCACTTATGTCTTTATGAATAAATTCTTCACGCAACAACATCATCTTTTCTTGCATCAATTAATTCATTCTTGCAGACTTCAAGAATTTGATGATTAAGTTGCTTTAATTGATGACATCACTCATGTCGTTGAAATCACAATGATTCTTGATGAATACATCAAAAAACTATTTTTCTATGTCATTGAATTAAATCAATATTTCATCATCATGAGTTTGTTATGACTTCATCATCACGTCATTGATGTTAATTTTGAACACAATATTCTCATCTTGTCTTTCTTCTTTTGTCTTAATCATTGTTGTTCATTTCTCGTTAAAATCTATGATTTTAATCAATAAGAAGAAAATTTCTCGTTCAAAGTTAACAAAGTAACTTTCTCTCAGTCTCACTCTCAATTCACTCACAAGAAGCAACTCAGTTCATGAATCACTCACAAGAAGCAATTCAGTTTACAAATTGCTTACAAGAAGTAATTCAGCACTTAGTTTGCTCATAAGAAGCAATCTAATTTCTCATTCATTTGAAAGAAGTAACTCAGTTTTCAGTTCACTTGTAAGAAGTAACTCAGTTTCTCATTTGCTCAAAAGAAGTAACTCAGTTTCTCGTTTGCTCACAAGAAGTAATTTAACTCTTTGTTTACTTATGAGAAGTTAACTAATATTCAGTTCATTCACAAGAAACAAATCTCGTTTAATCTTGTCTCTCGTCTGAAACAAGAAGTTTCTAGTCATATTCTTCAAGTCATTCAAAAAAAATACTCATCAAAAATCAAGTGTTGAAATTCTTTTCTTTCTAGAACTTCTGTTATTCTTTAAGCAAATCAAATCAATTGATCTTTTATACAACTTGACATAGTCGAGTTAAAAGCTTGAAGCTTTGATCATGCTGCTCATGTCAAAGACATTGAAGTGTTTAGCATCATTCTAAGAAAAATCGATGTCTTCTTGAATCTTGAGTCAATCTCGTCTTCTAGTCTAGACTTTGATGAGTCAAAATCGCGTCATGTGACTTTAACTGTTCATTCAAAGAATAGTTCAACTTTTGCTCAGTTCTCATTTCATCTTCAAGACAGTATGTATGATAAGAATCATTGTCTGAATCTTCATCAAATGAAAAAGAAATTTTATTTGACTGCATTCACGACATAAGAAGATCTTGAAATCTATCAACAAAGTAAGAACATCAATTCAATCACAATTCTATCGTTTAGATATTTTAAGTTTCTAAATGTTTTCTTCAAGAAAAACGTCAATATCTTGTTTTTGCATTGAGTTCATGATCATGTCATACATTTTAAAGAAGATGCTCAACTCTCAATCTTTGCTTTGTATGACATGAGTCGTGATAAAATTCTAGAACTTCGTCATTATCTGAATGAAAATCTGAGCAAAGATTTCATTCAAGTCAGTCACTTTCAGACAATCATTTCTGTTCTCTTCATTAAGACATTTGAAGAAGAACTTTGCTTCTGCGTGAACTATCAAGATCTAAACGCTATCACAGTCAAGAATCAATATTCTCTGTCTTTGATCTCAGAAACGCTGAATCATTTAAGTCGAGCTAAAATCTTTATCAAGCTGAATATCATCTCTGCGTTCAATCAACTTTGAATCAAAGAAAAAGATGAAACACTCATCATCTTTTGCACTTGATTTGAATTATTCAAGTATCTAGTCATATTCTTTAATTTATGTAATGAGTTTGTCTTGTTTCAGAAATACATCAACAATACTCTTCACGAACATTTAAATAAGTTTTATACAACTTATTTAAATGACATCTTGATTCATTTTGACAATGAACTTGAGCACAAGATTCATGTTAAGCTCATTCTGCAAAAGCTGCAAGAAGCAGATGTTCAGATGAATATAATCAAATGCAAATTTCACGTCACTTAAGTCTTGTATCTAGAATTGATAATCATCATTGAAGAGATTAAGATGAACTCTTCTAAGATAAACATCATTGTCAACTAATTCATTCTGATTAATGTTAAAGACATTCAAAGTTTTCTAGATTTCGCGAACTTTTATAGAAGATTCATCTATGACTATAGTAGAATAGCTACTTCACTCACTCATCTTATCAGAAAAGATGTACTCTTTGTCTGATTTCAGAAATGTCAGATTGCATTCAACATTCTTAAGAAAGTCTTTACTTTCAAGATTATTCTTTGTCACTATAATTCAGATCACAAGATTGTGATAGAAATTAATGTTTTGAACTATGTATTTAAAGACATTCTCTTTCAATATGATGAGAACGAGATTCTTCATTCAGTCGCTTACTTTTCAAAGAAGCATAATTCAGTTAAGTGTAACTACAAAATCTACAATAAAGAACTCATGATCATTGTTCATGCTTTCAAGAAATGATGATTGAAGCTCAAAGACTTTATTTACTCTGTTGAGATGATCATGAATCATAAAAATCTTAAGTATTTCATGTCAATTAAGCAGTTAAGTCGTCATCAAGCTTGTTGAAGTGAGTTTCTGTCTAAATTCAACTGTTGCATTGCTTATCATCTCAACAAGATCAATGATAAGTTGAATGCTTTGACACGTCGCTCAAAAGATCTTTTTAAAGAGAAAAATACATTTGATTCTTGACATCAATATCAACATCAGACAATTCTGAAAACTCATGTTTTAAATCTTAATATTGTTAAGAATCTTACTCTCAACATCTTCAACATCAAAGTCATGAAGTTTCAATTACAAATCATTGCTTTAAATTCAGTTCAGTTACATCTGTTTTCAATTATCTTAGCACTCTTGCAAATTCTAGTTCTTATGAATCTAGAAATCGAAGAATTCGACGTTGAAAATGTCAAGTCTCAGCTAGATCAAGACACTCTGAATCTTGATGAAGATTCTGCTAACATTCTCACTCAAACATTGTAAAAGCAAGTTGAAATTAATGACAAATTCGCAGTTCAGATAATCAAAGTGCTTCACAATAAAGCACAACATTACAACAAGATTTCTTTAATTAAGTGTGAAGAACATGAGAATTATCTGTACTTTCAAGAAAGAAAGTATATGCTCAACTCAAATAAACTACATCTTCGTATCATTCAGCTCACTCATGATAGTGTCGTTGATGATCACTCAGAAAGAGCAAAAAGCTATGAACTGATCAGTTAAGCTTACTGATGATCAAACATTTATAAGTATGTTCAACACTTCATATAAAACTATTACATATGCATACACTTTAAACTCTTTAAACAATGAACTCAAGAATGATTGCATTTTCTTTTAATTTTTGAACATTGTTGACATGATGTTTTCATAAATTATATAAATTCTTTATCGCTCAGTATCTTTATGAGTATCACATATAAATATGTTCTAGTCTTTATTGATCATTTTATCAAAATAAGACATTTAGTTCTCACTACTTTTATGAAAGTTGAAGAAGTTATCAATTGCTTCTATGCTCATGTTTGAAAACATCATGATTTACTTGAGTTTTTTATGTCTGATCAAGACACACAATTCATCTTCAATGTCTGAAAGCATATGTGTAAAATGTTGAAGATAAATGCTAAGTTATCAACAATGTATCACTTTGAGATTGATGATTAAATCAAGAGAATCAATGCTGTCATGAAGCATTATCTTTGAGTCTTTGTCAACTACATGCAGAATGACTGAGTTAAATGACTTTCTGAAGTTAAATTCATCATTAATAATGCATCATCATTAATCACTTTAACATCATTCTTCTTGATCAATTCAAGTCAGAACTCTTGTTTAGACTTTAAGTTTTCTGAATCTTTGCTCAAGAATCTTACATCTCAAGCTTGAAACAAGTTAATCAATGTTGAAGAGTTCATTAAGAAGATGAAGAAATTAACTAAGCATCTACATGATGAGATGCTTATAGCTCAGATTATTTATGAATTCAATGTCAATTTCTTTCATCATTCTTGTTCTAAATACTTCGTCAAAAATGAAATCTGATTGAATGCTCACAATCTCAGCATCACTCACTTCATTGTCAAGTTAGATGATCATAACGTTGATCTTTTCAAGATTAAGCATATCTTTAAGAACAATTCTCTGATCATTGAGTTAAATCTTTCAGCATTCATGAAGATTCATTCAATCTTTCATGTCATTCTTTTGAATCATATTGCAAGTGACTTTCTCTTGAATCAACATCAGAAATCTCAAGAACTTGTTATCATTGAGAATGATGAAAGATTCTGATATGTAAACAGCATACTAAACTTCAAGCATGATAAACATTATAATTCATTTCTGCTCAAGTATTACATCAATTGAGAAAATCACTTTTCTACTTGAGAATCTTTTCATCTTCTGAATAATTGTGAGCAAATGCTTGATGAATATCATCTCATCAATTCTGTCATTGAAGAATCACATGTACTGTTATGTGTGATATCTCAATGTTAATGTCAAGAACTCTAAATTCAATCTTCATTATCTTGACTCAGATTTAACTCAGATGTATTTCAATCTCATCTGTGCATCATCACATTAAACTGCATTTCGTCTTTCTTTTATTCAGATTTGACTCAGATCTTGTCTAGATTTGACTCAGACATCTCATTTAAATTCGATTCAAATGTGACTCAGACGTGTTTCAATTTCTGTGCATCATCACGTTAAAATGCATCTCATCTTATTTTGCTCTTTAAACATCTTGCTCAAATTTAACTCAGATGTGACTCAGATTTATTCTAGTCTTTAAACTGATCATCAAGTTAAGTTTTGAGTTGACATTTTGAACTTGAATCAACGTTGAGTTGAATTGCTCACATTTTCAATTCAATTCAAGTTGAGTTGCTTATATTTTCAATTTGATGCAACTCGATTCAACTGAGAATTGAGTTAACTCAACTCAACTCGTCAAGAATTTAAGCTTGATGTCAAGAAAACTAAATATAGAAATTTTTTCGGTTTTTGCTTTTGCATTACCTTTTTGCATTATCTTTTTGATAGAAAGTCATGACGAGAAACATGAAAACTATATGATAAAGAGTCATGAAGAAAAGTCATGATAGAAAGTCATGACGAGAAAACATGAAGATTGTTTGATGAAAAGTCATGAAGAGAAATCATGAAGAAGAATCATAAAGAAGAATCATAAAAAAAAATCATGAAGAGAAACATGAAGGGAAACATGAAGAAAAACATGAAGAGAAACATGAAGATCATTTGATAGAAAGCTTCAAGTCATGTTGAGAAAACATGAAGATTGTTTGACTTTGATAGAAAGTCATGACGAAAAAACATGGTAGAAAGTCATGAAGAAAACTCATGAAGACTGTTCAATTAAGCTATTTACATCTGTCTAATATTTTGTTGAGTTGAATCGAGTTTTTGAATCGAGTTGTCGAGTCAAGCTTCTCAATTCAATTCAAGTTCTCGAATTCAACTTTTCAACTCAACGTAACTCAAATTCAAAAATCTTTCAATTTGACTCAACACTTTTTGAGTCAAGTACTTGACTTGAACTCGAGTATTTGACTTGACGCGATCAGTCTACTAGTCTCATCTGTGCTTCATTACATTAAAATGCATTCACATCAATTCTTATTTTGTTTCAATCTTCATCTTTAATTCTTTCTCATTTCATCTTGTTTCTTCTCATCATCTTGCAGAAGCTCAGTCTTGAAGAGAGAAGTTACTGTCATGATGTCAGATCATCAATTTAATTTAGAATATAAATCATTGATGTTTTAAATAATCTTGATTCATTGAATCTGTTTTGCAATTCAATGAATCAAGTCATTAATTTAGTCATCATCATCTTAATTCAGTCTCAGCAATTCTGTTTCAATCATCTCAGTCATGTGCATGAATCTTTGCAATCTTAAGTCATAAAACTACTGTCTAGTCTTGATTCTGCTTGATTCATGTATATAAAAGTTGAGCTTTCGTTCTTTTCTTTCACTCTTTGTCTTTCATCTTGTACATTATCTGATGTATTGTTCTGTATTTAGTTCAAGTAATATAATAATCAATTCTCTATATTAATAGAATCTCTAGTTCAGTCTAGTTTCTAACATTGAAAATAAATGTCATATAGTGAAATCAGAAAGTAAAGAAGCAGAAAATGAACTCTCTCTTGATATTGATGAACAGCTGACATGAGCAATGCTTCAACATGATGAACTGCAAAAGAAACAAAAGCTAACAGTTATTCAATCAAAGATTGAGACTCTGCAAGTTATTGAAACAATAAAGAAAAGTTATTGAGTTTTCACTTGAGTTTTCATGAAGAACTTAAATGATTTATGCATTGTCTTCATAATGTCAATGATGATGAAACAAAGTTATCATGAGATCATCTTGCAAAAGTGAAGATTCTCAATGTCTTTGAAGAAGTATCATGATAAAATCATAAGAGAACATAGAGAGTGAATTCGTGATGTCAAAATCTCATTTCAAAATATTTTTTGATATTTTGAAAATGATAAGAAAAAGATTTTGTACTGCATGATTTATCTGAAGAATGAATCAAAGAAACTTTGATTCAATCATGAAGAAACTATGTTTGCAGCTCAGCAAATGTGATTTGATTTTATTGACTTTTTTCTGAATCTAATCGAAGACTTAATGAATTGAGACATAAACGTGACTTAGCAATACGCGAATGCATTGCAACGTTCAGATCAAATAATATGAACATTTGCAACTCATTTAAGCATTCTGAAACATCAACTTTTGTTGTATAATGATAAGCATAAGCGAGCTCATTTATTTATCAAGTTGAGATCTGAGCTGCGTATGATCATTACTAATGTGCAGTTGATTTCTATCACATGAAATGCATTAATCGATCTTGTCGCTTAATTGAAAATAAATCTGCGAAAAGAACACGTCTTGTTGTCGAAATGACTTCAAGACAAGAACTCACATGATTGAGATAAAATCAATAAGAAGACTCATTTAAAGTGAAAGAAATCTCATCAATTGACTAAACTCAACTCTTCATCAAAGATGAACTCACATGCTTCATCATATTATAGCAAGAATTTGTTCAACATAATGTGTTATATATGCAATCAAAAAAATCATTACTTTACTGATTGTAAAGATGAAAAGATCAAGAATAGATCAAAAGAATTTGATGTAAATTGAGTATTCATTGATTTGATGTTGCATATGAATTGTCTCAAGATTTCAAAAAAAGACAAGCTTTTAATGAATGCTTCAAATCATCAAGAAAAAAACAAGAAGTTCTCTTCGTAAAGACTTTTATATATAAAAAGCATGTAATTCAAAGAAATCAGAAGACAGAAACGAAGATTCACATGAATATCAACATCAAGATGAACGTGATTAGTTAACATTTTATCATCAAGCAAAGTATGTTATTACTGAACGTTGATCTCTCAAAATCTATCTGAATAAATGATCAGAGTGTTTATTATTATGACGTCTATAAGATGTGTTATTGACTGAGAAACAGCTGAAATATAAAGAAAAAAGATATAAGTATCTTCTATGCTATTAACAAGAAAGAATCTCTTCTGATTCTGAGTATATCAAGTATGCAATTCAAGCATATTTGAAAAAACATGATCATAAGAACATGATGTTTCAACGTGAATGAGCACGTATTTGAGTTGTTCTTTGCACAAGCATTTGCAAAAGCTTTATAAGATGAGTTTACTGTGTATACTCTTGTCATGATCAACATCATCAAAGAGTCAATCATTAAACATTCAGTAAAAGTAATGAATAACGTGACAAGTTGTATCACAAATGCGCTTGAAACGTAAACTTTACTCATTAAATTAAAAGAATATGAAGATGTATTTTTAACAGAAAATGTTGTCAAATTGCTTTTGCATAAAGATCACAATCATGCAATTAAAATTACTGCAGAGTCATTGTATGAATCATTGTACAATTTGTTGAACACAGAGTTAGTGAATTTAAGACAGTATTTAGATGATGTTTTAGCGAAAGAAGAAATTAAGCACTTCGTCAGCTCAACTGACGCGTCTATTTTATTCATTTTCAAAAAGAATGATAATCTTCATTTATGCATGAACTATTGAGATTTAAATAAGATCACTATCAAAAATCATCATTTACTGTCTTTAATTAATGAAACTTTAGACAGACTCAATAAAATCAAGCAGTTCACTAAGTTAAATCTGAAGAATGCTTATCATTGTCTCAAAATTCAATGTGAAGATGAGTAAAAAATAATGTTTCATATTTATTATGATCACTTTGAATATATGATCATGTTGTTTATCTTGATTAATGCATTTATCATCTTTCAAATTTATATTAATAAGATCTTGACAAAACTTTTAAATAACTTTTATGTTATTTATCTGAATGACATTCTAATCTTCTTCGTAGAGAAAACTAATTACGTAGATCACATAAAGCAGATTCTAAAGAAACTAAGAAAGTTCAAGCTATATGCTAGCTTGAAGAAGTGTGCATTCTTCATCACTAAAGTGAACTTTCTAAAATTTGTCATATTCACAGAGAGTGTTTCAATGAATCTAAGTAGAATAGACATCATCAAAACGTGATTCAGATCAAAGATGTATCAAGAAATACAAGTTTTTCTGAGATTCATCAATTTCTATCAACGTTTTATACATCACTAATTTCAGATAGCAGAGTTTTTAACAGAACTGCTGAAAGATAGTGTAAAAAATGTAAAAATAAATTCATTCATATGATTAAACGAAGTAAAACAAGCTTTTAATCAGCTTCGCGACGTCTTTATAAGAGCATTTATACAAAGACACTTTGACTCAGAGCAACATATATGCATCAAGATCAACGCATTTAATTATGCAGTTGCAAGTATTTTGTCTCAGTCAAATGATGAAAGTCAGTGACATTTGATTGCATTCTGATTCAAAATGATGATAAATGTTAAAAGAAATTATAAAATATATGATCAGAAGTTTCTAGTCATAGTAGCAATGTTTAAACTTTGACGACACTATGTGAAAGACAATTATCATACTGTTAAAGTTCTGACTGATCATAATAATTTGAAGAATTTTATGAACATTCAAGAGCTAAACAAAAGACAAGTTAAATGAGTCATAAGATTGTCGATCTGCAACTTTGAAATAGCACATAGATCAGAAAAGATAAACTTGATCAATGCATCATCAAGATGATTTGATCATAAGAATGAAAATATTTCTGCAAATCATTTGCTGCTTACTCTGCAGCGAAAGTTGATGAGAATAGAAAGCTTAAATAACTTTATATTCGTAGCAATCAGAGAACTATACTGTATACAAGTGATTAACAATGTCAAGAAAATGTTCATTCACAGTATAAGTATGAACAAATATTCAGCAAAACATGTCGAGAGCAGACTGCAAGAAGAAACTCATTGATGAACATAAGTGATTAACGATGTTAAAAAGATGTTCGTTCACAATGTCAGTGAATGAAGATATTCAGTGAAACATATTGAAAGCAGATCGTCAGATGAAATCTACTGTACATGAGTGATTAACGAAGTCGAGAAGATATCTGTTCACAATGTCAGTGAAAATATGAATACATGTTCAGCAATGCATGTCAGAAGTATGCTGCTGAGAATCATGATTTTAACAGTGCAAGAAATGCATCTAGATGAAGTACATTTCTCAAGAGATAAAATCTCTTAATTCAAATCAACAACTTCAAGAAGCACAAATGTTGAAACATTAACTCATAAAGATTGCAACGTAACTGAGAAACAGCTTAATTCTGTTGCTAAAACTGTTGATTGCAAACAACTCGTTTTATGTGCAATTGTCAAAGTACTGACAATTCATGAAACAATATACAACTTCAATAATAAATTTGTAGTTGAACTCATCAAGATCTTATAGCAAGAAAATGAATTTGCTGTGAGATTAAAAGCAGATGAAACGATGAATATATAAAAGAATGACATCAAAGCTTAAACATTAAATAGTCAAGAAATGATAAAGTACAATGAATCATTGTATGTTTCAGAAGATCTTTCTGTCAGAGAAGAGTTGTTGAAACGTCATCATAATGATTTATTAGCAAAGCATTTTGATGTTGACAAGATCAGCAAGTTATTAGATTGCAAATATTACTGAAAAAGTATGATCAAAGATATCAAAGAGTACGTAGATACTTGTGACATTTGTCAGAGAATGAAGATGAAATGTCATCTATCATATAATGAGTTAAGATCATTATTTCAATTCACAGATTTATGAAAAGAAATTATTATGAATTTCATAACAGATCTGTCGTTTAGTAAATAAAAAAAATTCATGTATGACTTGATTCTTGTGATAGTTGATCACTACATGAAGATGATGCATTATCTGTCTATGAAGAAAACTCTGACTATTGTAGAGTTAGCAGAGTTGTTCTTTGAGAAGATTGCTTTAAGATATGAGATCTCAAGTGATATAGTTATTGATAAAGATAGTTTATTTATCAGTGCATTCTGATCAGAAATCTGCTATTATGTCAAGATAAAACAACGACTAAGCATCGCTTTTCATTCACAAACAGATAATCAGACAGAATGACAGAATCAAACGTTGAAACATTATCTAAGAGTGTATTGTTCTGAAAAGTAATATGACTGAGCTACGCTTTTACTCATAGTTGAGTTTGTTTATCATCAGACGAAGCACATTTCGTTGAGCTGTAATCTCTTTAAAATCATGTATGACTATGAGTTAATCTTTGACATACATATTAAGAATGATGCTATGAAAGAAGAAGTGTCAGCAGCAAAAAAACATGTTGAAATGCTGCAAGATGTGCAAAACATGTTGATGTAATGATGATAAAATGCAGTTGATGCTCAGACAAAGTACTATAATTGAAAACATAAGTCTAAGTTTTTTAATGTTAATGATTTAATCATGTTATCATCAAAAAACCTGAAGCAGAAAAAGTCAAGCAAGAAGTTATCAAATAAGATGATAAAGTTCTTTTGTATACAAGAATTCATAAACAAGCAGATGTATCATCTTGATCTTTTAATCATTTATAAAGTTTATTCTGTCTTTCATGTATTTCTTTTAAAGTTGTATAATCATAGATTAAACAATGACTCTATATTTGATTATCTTGTACTTAAGCTTATTGATGATGAATAAGAATAAAAGATAGAAAAGATTTTACAAAAGCGAAAAAGAAAGAAAATCTTATATTATAAGATATAATGAAAAGAATATCTTATTGAATATGATCAATAAATATTAAGTGAAGATATGAAAAATGTCTTAAAGCTTATAAAAGCTTTTGAAACAAGACTGAAATGTAAATGAAAAGCATAATCACTCATTTTCAAGCATAAACTCATTATTAGAAAAGAAAAATCACTGTATTATAATAGTTTCGCTCTTTAATGAGATGATTACATATGTAAATCAACAAACAGAAGAAAAAAGCGCAAAGACATTCAAACGCGCTCAACAAGAAAGCGTAATCATCATGATATAATAAACATCATGCAATCATCACTTCATCAAACATCTTTCATATGAGACAAGATTGCAAACTTCTTCTTCTTTTTCATTGTTAGATTTACATTGAGATGTGAAGACAAAGATTCAAAAGATGACAGATTGTGCTAAAATATATCAGAACAATTAGAAATGCTAACAAAATGATATATAATTGAGATTAAATGTATCACAAAGCGCTTTACATTCAGAATTTCTTTAACAATATCATTGATAATCATCATCTCTTTGAGAATGAGCTTTTGAATCTTTAAAAGCTTCAGTTTATAAACTCTTTTAAGATGATTCTTTATGCAAGTCGCTGTTATTAACTTCTTGTAAAGAATTTTCTGATGAGCAATGAATGTTTTCAGAGCGATGTTCTCTTCTTCATTCTTAATTACACTATCATGAATATTCTGCAGATGAAAAAATTTATTAACAGTTGAAATGCAGATGTTGAGAATCTAAATATTGAATCATGAGTGTTTAGTCGATGTATCAGATAAGTATACTTATTGCAATACAGAAATTCTCATTATCTGCACAGCGAGCACACTTCTTGTACATTGTCTTTCTTTAAAAGATGACATCACATCATGATGCTTCATTCTCAATGTGTAAAACTCAAGCACACTTTATACAAATCACTTTATCTAGAATTTTGAGATCAGCAATACTTCTTTCACTTATTTTCATAATTGACAGCTGAAAAGCATCAGTAACAACATCAAGAAGTGAGATAAGCAAATCTCATCATTATTCTTTGATTTCGCAAAGTCTGTAAATTTAACAAGATCATCAAGAAAACATTAACAATCATTTCTTTTTTCATCATTTTTCAAATTTTCTCTTTAATAGTTGAGATGTACTTAAAAGTTTAAATAGTAGAAGCAATGAGCTTTCAATTAGAATTTGATGATGTTTGCATCATCACAAGCAATTCAGCATCAATAACATTATGATTATCACATCTGATTGATGTCTTTTGAGCAAACTTATGATACTGTTAGTTGCAATAATAGTCATGAAATCTCAAGTTATGACATCACTTACTTTCATAATAATCTTGACTCAAGCATCAGTTAACTTCATCATCTTACAACTTTCTTTAAGCATCACTGCGCATTCATAACTCATGATCTAGATCTCTTACATCTGCAATTTGCAAAGAGTGACAGAGACAGATTTTAGCGCTTTTAATGATCAATATCTCAAATATTCATTTAATCTCATGTCTCAGATTTGCGTCACTTTTAGCTGATGCATATTCATAAAAGCGTTAATATTCTCAACATTTCTAGCATTTCTAGCATTCTCATGAGCACAGTATGCATCTTTATCATTTAATTCAATAAACACGACTATTTTAACATTTATAGCATTGATACGTAGTTGCAACGTTGAATAATTAATGATTGATTTGACTATCTAAATAATAGCTATTTAATATATGCGTCAAGAAAGTTAATGAAAAAGTCAATGAGAAAGTTAATGAGAAAGTTAATGAATAAACTAGAGAAGTAGAGAGTCATGTAGAATGATTGATAGAATCGTGTTTGAAGCTTGATAGAGAACAAATTTGATTCTTGATTACGAAGTAATTCAAAGCTTGATGAGAAGTCATGTAGAAAGTCATAAAGAGAGTCATGTAGAGAGTCATGTAGAAAGTCATGTAGTAAAATAATCAGTAAATGACTCAATCAAAAGATCAGTAGAAAGCTTACTAGTAGAAAGATCAATAGAAAGATCGATTGAAAGATCAGTAGAAAGCTCACTAGATGACTTGATCAAAAGATGAGTAGAAAGATCAGCGAAGATGCTTGATAGAAAAACATGAAGAGTGCTTGATAGAAAGTCATGAAGAATGCTTAATAAAGAGTCATGTAGAGAATCATGTAGAAAGCATTGTTTGATTCGTGTTATACGCTCGATCGACGTGTATTTTGAAGCATGTAGAATGTTTGATAGAGTGTTTGATAAAAAGCTCAGTTGATAGCTTAATAAATAGCTCAGTAGAAAGATTGATAGAAAGATTGATAGAAAGATTGATAGAAAGATTAATTGAAAGATCAGTAGAAAGCTCACTAGATGACTTGATCAAAAGATCAGTAGAAAGCTTACTAGATGACTTGATCAAAAGATCAGTAGAAAGCTCACTAGTAGAAAGATCAATAGAAAGATTGATCAAAAGATCAGTAGAAAGATCAGTAAGAAGCTCAGTAGAAAGCATTGTTTAAAGCATTGTTTGACTTATATTATGCGCTCGATCGACGCGTCTTTTAAAGCATGTTTCGAAACAATAGACTGACTACTAGATGAACGAGTAAATAGCTGAGTTGATAGCTGAGTTGATAGCTGAGTTGATAGCTGAGTTGATAGTTGAGTTGATAGCTGAACATGTTGATATTTTGATTGTTGTTGTTCTAGAAAGTAGAAACTACAAAGAAAAAAAGAAGATGAAAACTTTGAACTCTTTAGCGTCAGCGTAGATAGAAAGTCATATAGAAAGCATTGTTTAAAGCACTGTTTGACATGTTTTGTGCACTTAATCAACGCATTTGATAAAGCGTTTGATAAAGCATTTGATAGAAAGTTTAATAGAGAGTAAAGTGAAGAGTAAATGAGTGAGTAAATAATCGAGTAGAGTGAAGAGTAAATGAGTGAGTAGAGTGATGAGTAGATGAGCGAGTAACTAGATGAGTAGAGTAAAGAGTAGATGAGTGAGTAAATAAACGAGTAGAATGAAGAGTAGATGAGCGAGTAGGTAGATGAGAAGATGAGCGAGTAGATGAGCGAGTAAATGAGCGAGTAAATAGACGAGTAGTAGGCTGAATGCAACGAAAGAAACGAAAGCGATGAAAGTGATAAAAGTGATAAAAGCGACAAAAGCGCGATTCAGTTCAATGACATATGAACAAACGCAGATTCAGTTCAACAACATATAAAATGATTGCAGATTTTATTCATAAAATCTGATCACATTCAGATGAGCTTAGCTAAAATCTCGACTTTATTTCGCTTTAAGCGACAAATGTCTCTTTAGCTAAATTCAATAATTCAGTTCACTTCTCAAACTGCAAATGAACGTCTGTTCTTTTATTTAAAATATCATGAAAAGCAATTAATCATCAATTTACAAGACAAGATAGTTTATCATCTTCATGCAGCTTGAAGTAATTAGTTGATTCAGTCAGAATCTTTCAATGAAATTTGTAGTTACTTGATTCATTTGAACAATGAACATTGAGTCATAAATGACATAAAAGAAAAGAAATTTCTGATCAAGATCAGAAAGCAAGTCATTTTTGCTGAGAAATGAGATTTCTTGAATCTTTATAGAAAGATCAAAGTTATCATATCAGTTAACTCATCAAAATCATGTAATGCAACTTTGACTAATGTTAAAGAGACAGATTTACAAACTGAAAGTTGTTTCATTTATCATAAGTCAAATCATTTCTTTAAAGAGTGCTTTGATCAAACTTTGAAAGTTAATGTATTAGAAAATGATGAGTTTAATTGATTTACATTGAACTTTGAGTTAGATTCTGATTCAAAAAACTAGTTATTTCTTTTAAAGTCATTGAAAAGATAGAAATTATATCTTTATGCAGTCAAATCAAAGTTTTATTGAAAGAAAACTAAAAAAAAACAATCACAACGCGCGCAAAACGAACTTTTGAAAAGAGCATTATAAACGAGAGAGAAAAGATTGAGTAGACGAATAAACGATGATGAATTGCATGAGCAGCAATAATGCTGATTCAATGATGATTGCAAGCAGCGTTGACTTGTTGCAAAGAAACAGCGACGTGAGATTGTAATGCTTACGCAATGATGAAGAGAAGATAGCTGACATTATAAATCTACTAATAAAGACATTAACGTTAGAGAAAAAGATGAGCAAAGATTACTCATGAAGAGAAATAACATTGAAGCTGATGCGTCGTCTTCGACTCGAATCAGAAAAAAAACAACACACGACTCAGAACATATTCATTACGAAGAATGTACAGAAACTGAAGACATCAGTTCAACTGCTAAGCAAGCAGTTACAAACACAGAGAAATACATGTTTCTCATCGAAAATCATGTCATAAGCAAACGTGACAAGAGAAGAATCATCAACGAGAAAGCAACGTCTCAAAGAGAGATTGTTGTCGCTTCGCAAGAAATGCAAAGTCATGATAAAGATAGCAGACAGAGAAGAAATAAAGAAGATGCAGAAGAAGATTGTTGAGCAGATTCTTCAGAGAATAGCAGATGTGTCAACAAATCAACAAGATCTGATCATGTCTCTTTGCAAGCTGAGTAATGAAGACTTTTTTCTTCACGCAGTCAGCTCAAATGCATGAACAAATCTGAAAAAGACTCAAGAATGAGCAAAAGAAATTACGAACTTGACGCGCATATCGCGATGAATCTTCGCAATGCTGACACATGAGATGTGCACTACAATTGACATAAGCAATCAGAAGAAAGTCATTAGCAAGCTGATAAAGAATAACGCGAAGCTTCATGAAAATCTGAAGATTCTAAGAATAGTCTGACTCAAGAAAGTAGCAGAGAGCGAAAAGACTTATTCATTGCTCATCGTGAAGATAGTAATCAAAGCGATGACAAATCAATTGATGAACATGAGTATGCTAAATGCATATTGTGAATGTGTATGCAAACTGTTCAAGAAGAACTGTTGCATCACACAGTGCTTCAGATGTCAAGAATTTGATCACATAATCAAATTCTGCAGAAAGAATCAACGCTGCGTCAAGTGCACAGACAAACATCACATTAAGAAATGCGTGACGTCTTTGAATAAAAGACATTGTGTTAACTGCAACGAAAATCACGAATTCTGAAGACACATCTGTTTCAAATGACAACAGCAGATGAAACAAACGTTCAAAATCTATAGAAACAGATTGTTCAGATATTCAGAAGCATCTAAATACAATTGCACACTCTTGCAATTCTTGAACTCTTCGCTGTCTTCAAGCTCTGCAGATTCAATAAACTCTTTGAATTCAATGAACTCTTTGAATTCAATGAACTCTTTGAATTCAATGAACTCTTCAAGTTCAACGAACTCTTTGAATTCAATGAACTCTTTGAATTCAATGAACTCTTCAAGTTCAACGAACTCTTCAAAATTCACGAACTTTTTCAGTTCAGCGAACTCGTCAAGCTCAACGACAGTTGTGCTGAAAACATGCAGTCTAGCTGCTCATGAATCAACATGACAGATGATAGAAGTCAAGAAGAGACGTGTTGATCATTTCTCTTGTGTGAATAGCGACTCAAATAAGACGTTGCTTAAGCAGAGTCAGAAACAATAAATCAGAAAATGAGATAGACTCTTGATGATTGAGAGTATTCAAAGAGTCTTTTCTTTGCAGAATCAACAACAGCTACAAATAACTTTATGACAAAACAATCTTTTCTACAAATACTGCAGTACAACATCAGAAAATCATTGAAAATTCAGAAATCATTTCTAATCAACAGAGAAGTTCGTGATTTTGACATTGTAGTCATACAGAAGCAGAATTGCAACATTAACGACATGCAATCATTTAACTCAGCTCACAACTTCTTTTATTTAGTGAAAAACACGTCGTCACAGTCAAGAACTTGCATATATGTGAACAAATGCTTAAGACTCGATCAATAAATGATAGAAACAGCTGAGTCAGACATTTGCTTAATCAGAATATTAACTTGCAACACAGATGATAAAACGCAGACGTTGCAACTTATAAACATTTACAATTCATGTTCACTGTTCTCTACATTTATAAAGAGATCTTTAATCATTTCTCGCTTGAGTGAGCTACTCAAGAACGACTGTGAACAATTAATCATAAGAGATTTCAATCTACATCACTCTCATTGAGAGAAATGAAGATGCTTCACTCAACATGCAGCGATTGACAGTTTACTTGACATTATTACTAATGCTAAGCTGAAATTATTGCTGAAATCAGACATTATTACTTGCAAGACTTACAATCAGTTTACAACTATTAATCTAGTCTTTAGCAGCGAGAAAATACAGTTCATGACATGCAAGTGCAAGATACACATTGATCTGCATTAAAAGTTGAATCATCTTTCAATTATCACAGAACTTTATCTACAAACAACTTCAGTACAGTCTTCAATTCAATGACTATGAAAGAAAATGAATACAGAAGCATTGAGCGCGTATCTGCATATGCATCTTTCGTTGAATCATTCTTTGAACAGCAAGACAATGATGAACGAAAGAGTGTGCAAAGTTATTAAGATGTTACAAGAGATCATTAAGAAATTTATCTTCTTGACAAAGTCATCAAGTTGAGCAAGAAACTTCTGAAATTCAAACTGCTCAAAGATAGTAATGAAATCAAGATGACTGCAAATTATATGAAAAATACAGAGCACACTAGATGTGTGAAATGAATATCTGAAACATAATGATCATAAAAACAAGATCATTTGACAAGCGAAGCGCGTACATTTCAGATCACAAATGCATGAGCTGAGTGACACATTTGAATCAATATGATGCTTCGCAAAATGAGTCAGAATCGAAAGTCAGCTATCTAAAAAACTTTCTCAGTTTTCATCACTGAAGTGAAGTGACAATAAACAAATGACAACAATATTCGAAGAAAAAATCGAGATATTACGAGAAAAATTCTTTCTTTCATTCTTTCAGACAAATGTCAATGACATTGCAAACTCATTTATACTCTTGACAGTATCATTTGACTCATGCATCTCAGAAGATGAAGTGAGACAGACAATTAAAAGAATAAAAGCAGACAAAGCATTAAACATTTCAGACATTTTGAACAAAGCGCTGCAGACAAATCTTGCAGAACTAATCTTAATATTGATGAGTTTATTCAACACATGTGTAACATGCAAATATCATTCGAAGCAGTTTAAAAAGACTTAAATGATAGCATTATGCAAATCAAAGAAGAGCAATTATATTGATTTGAAAACATATTGACTCATTGCTTTGCTTGATATCATGAGCAAAGCTCTGAAGTTGATCATGACTAAAAGACTGAGCAATATAACTGAGACTCATTACGTGCTATCTGATACTCAAATGAGAGCGAGACGCAAGTGATTTGTGATCTCGACATTAAATCTACTAGTAGATCAGATTCACATGATATGAAACTGCAAAATCAAATACATAGCGTTCATGCTAAGTCTAGATATCATCAAAGCGTTTAATCAAGTCTTGCATGTCAGACTTCTGCATACTCTGAAAATGAAAAGAACTTCAGACTATATAGTCAAATGAGCACGCAGCTTTCTTGAAAATCAAGAAACATCACTGAGATTCAATGAATAAATGAGTAACATGCGCGAGATAAACATAAACATATCACAGAGATCTTTTATTTCATCAATTCTCTTTCTATTCTTCAATGTAAGTTTAATTGAGAAGTGCGAAGCATTGAAAATTAAGATCAAAGTGCTCAACTTCGTAAATAACATTAACATTCTAACATACAATAAATTCATTAAAGAAATTTGCAAAACATTGAGCAGAATGCACAACATCTGCGCAAAATGAGCTTGCACTCATGACGCAACATTCACATCAGAAAAGTATAAATTTACACACTTCATCAGAAAATCAAAGAGATTTGACATGATGATCAGCATACAAATAGAAAGCTCAGTTATTAAGTTGAAATCAAACATGCAAGTTTTGAAAGTACAACTGAACATGAAATTGCAATGAGACGCGCATCTTTGTCGAATTGAAGCGAATCACATCACATGAATGCTAGCACTTAGTCGACTTGAAGTCTTCACATGAGAGACAATCTTCACAAAAGCAAGACAGATATACTCAGCAGTAGTAAGATCAGAAATTGCATTTGAAGCATCAGTCTGACATCAGCGAGAGAAAGAGAAAAAGCTGTCAGGCAAAGAACACAAACTTGAAACATTGCAAAATCAGACTCTGTATCACGTTGCAAAGACATTCAAAAGAGTAAGCATTGAGATTTTGAAAGCAGAAATGTACACAAGCTCGCTGCATGTTCATCTGAACATGCTGCAAGACAAGATCACATTACGCAGTCAAGTTAATGATTGTATGCAGAAAATTAAACAAGCATGTGAACTGATATGCGCTCATCTGATGAGTGTCAATTGCATCATCTTTCGCTCTTTCATCATCAAAAAAGTGATGCTTCTGAACAACTTAATTCGAGAAGACGCGAAAATACAGCGAAGATGCAAGCAATTAGTTCTCGCTGCGACGATTTCAACTAGTGACAGCATCGCAATAGCGCAGTATCACAGAAGTCAGTGAAAGCAATGATGAAAAAAATATAGAAAACACATTGCAGATGTTCACATCATTTTGACACAAAGATCGCATCTGTTCAACAAGATGATAAAGATGCAAAACGATTTTCAGAAAGTTGAAAGCACTCTTATCACTTACATCAGAATTGAATGCATAGATTTAAATGTTTATCTGCACTTCAGAAATGTTTCAGACGCAGATAGTGTGCAATGCAACTGTGACTGAGATCATCAGATGACAAAACACATACTCATGCACTGCTTAAACTGATTGCATCTGCGATCAAGAATGCTACGAGACGTTAACTTCTTAAACTATTGAATAATCATTGCTATCACGAAAAGTTTCAGAGCAGCTGCAAGAATAATGATAAAAACAAAGCTTTTGAAGCAATTTAAAGTGATTGAATCACTCATTTTCTAACATGCAATCAACGCAAACTAATTTGATACATAGTTTCATAATGATAGTTTCAACTGCGTGAAGCAGTTGTATAAACAGCGAGTGATTTTCTACTTCAGAGAGTTTTGTTCACTCAATAAAGATAGCATAAAGTCTTTTATGAGTTGACTTAATCGATGTTACAAAAGTGTATGAATTTATTATTATTGAAAGAAAACTACTTTGAAAAGTCTTTTCTGATTAATGCATTTCTTAACTTGCAAAGCAAATCTTTCAGTCTTTGATTCATGATAAACAATGATTTTGTCATCTACACGTTGATACATATCAGACTAGTTGATAAAGTATGCAAGAAACTTAAAATACAATTTATATCATTAGCAAAAAAGAAGCTAATACAAGAATATGATGAGAAGTTAACTAAAAAGATTATTACTTATAAGATTCTACTCAATCTCACGATCAAAAGTCATAAGAAATTGACTATGTCAATGCTGATAGCAAATATTAAGCATCATGAAGCTATATTAAGCAATTTCTGAATGAACAAAAATGAAATATTATTGAAAATGAGACATAATACTATCGTATTCTCTGATTAATTAAATATTTCGATTTTGATTTTTTTGATTTCGTCAAATACAAAACACTTAAGTTGATCATGATCAACTTTAATTTCTTCAGCAGCTCACAGCAAAATTTCTAAGATGCTTAAGCACTCAGTTCTCTTCATTCAGAAAGAGTCTTTCTTAATTTAAAACATAAATATCATCTTTTTTCAAGCTTTGATAAATAGAAAAAGAAGAATCATACAAAGATATTTGCTATGTTCATTGAAGACATTAATAGAGAAATTGTTTACAATACTCAATGTAAACTAGATGTCATAAACGTCATCTTTCTTAATATATGAGAACACAAAAGTAGAAAGACATATAAATATATTTAACTGAACTATCTAATAAATAGAGCATATGAGATGAAGAAGAAAGAAAAGAAGTGAGCGAAGAGTAAATACTCATTTACTAGCGTTGAATCAATGCAAAGATTACTAATCACAGAGATAACAGTATCATTCTTTGTTTTCAACATTTTCAACACTCTCTCTTAGAAATTGAAGCTTTATATGAAGCTATTCAGACTCTTTACTGACTGTATATTCATGCTCTTTTACTCGTCGACGTCATGCTTAACGAAAGTAGCTTCATTTCTTGAAGCTAGTCTCATAATTGATCTGAATCTCAGAAATTTGCCTGACTTCAGAGACTTGATGAAATCATCAATCATCATTTGATCAATGAGTATGTATTTCAATCTAATTGCTTTCTCTTCTATCTTGTTTCAAACATAGTGATACGATATATCAATGTGCTTAACTTGAAAATGATTGACGAGATTGCTACTCAATTTTATAGTCGCTTGATTGTCAGCTAAAATGATAGTTAAATTCATATTCAAATCATCATATTTCATCTCTTTCAATGCTTGAATCAGAAAAATCAATTTCTTGACTGCATTACATTTATCAACGTATTCAACTTCAGCAGATGACGTGCTAACACATTGCTGATGTTTGAAGCTTCAGCTAATTAATTCATTTCATAGAAAAAACATATAGTCAAAGATAAATCTTCAAGAATTCAAGCAATTTGCATAAGCTGAATCGATAAAAAAAATTCAGCTTTCTCAACTTTCTTCACTTTGAAAGATTCATATCAAAGTCTCAGCTGAGCAGTTTCAACTAGATAACGAATAATTTGTTTGACAGCTAAATCATGATCAAAGATAAAATTCGTTAAATATCTGCTGCATTTGCTCACTGCATAGACTATGTCTAATCATGTTTGACAGACTACTCACATCAGTGTTTCAATGATTGATTGATAGCTCTCTATTTCTTTAAAGATAGCTTGATACTCAACTCACTTCTTGAACTTTCAATAAACGTTCTTTTTAAGCTGACATCTGTGATGCATTGATGTTTTAGTTGAGCTGCAATCGCTCATGCTCAGAAGCTCGATAACTCGCTTGATATAAATGCTTTGATTGATTCAAAAAGTTCATTCAGCTTTATCACGAGTTATATGCATTTTTAAATATCACTCAATTGAGTCAAGATCTTTCATTTGAAAGCGCTCTGCAAATTGCAGCTTCAGTGCTTTGATATCAAATATGTTTGATTCTAGAATGAGTAAATCGTTCACATAAATAGCAATAATGATGTCATTATCATGAATGAACATTGAATGATCAATTTCTATTCTTTGATAATCAATGAAGATGAGATAAACTTTCAGAATTGCATATCATTCTTGAGACATCTGTTTTAGTTCATATAGAGTCTTGTTTAGATGACAGGTCAAAAAGATTTTATTTGATTCTTTTTGCTCAAACTTTGAAGATTGCTGCATTCAGATTTCTTTCTTTAGATGTGCTTCTAGAAAAGCGATGACAACGTTTATTTGTTCAACTTCATAGTCATATTTAATCATCAATGCTAGAAGTATTTTGATGATCATGATTTTGATCATCGAAGCAAAGATCTTGTCATAGTCAATTCTCTGCTTCTGACAAAATCTCTTACACACTCATTTAGCTTTGTATTTGATCATTTTCTTTTTGAGTTCTCGCTTAATGATAGTTACTCAGCGTGTCAACAGTATTTATTAATTTAACGAAGATATCTTCAGAATAAAGATGTTATTTTTGATGTGAGCATCAAGCTCACTTCTAAATGCAAGCTTTCATTGTTCTCAATCGAGACTAGCTTTAGCATGTTTCACTGTTTGTGAAGTATTTGATTCAATTTGAACTCAGTTTGCTCTACTGACAAAGTCTCAATTATGATTTCTGACTTAAAGATTGTTTAATGCTCTGTAGTTAACTGATTCAGCGATGACTCGTTTGAGATGTTCACTTGAAGCATCAGAAGCATCAGAAGCATCAGAATTGTTTAAGCTATTTGACTCGTTTGATTCTAGTTCTAGTGATCTGCTTCTACTAACTTTCTGTAAAGCGACTGATGTTCTTGTTTGATGATTGTCAACTATTTTCGCAATCTTCGCATTTTCAGTGATCTTTATCAAGAAAGATGAATCGTTGATTTGATCATTGAAGCTTAGTATCAAAAGATCTTCATATCTCTTGACTTCAATGACTATCTTGTTTCATTAAACGTGACTAGATATTAGTACATTCTTCTCATTTCACAAGCGAAATTGATTGACTTTCTCATAACTCAAGAACTGACATTTTAAGCTCTTGTCATCGAGCTTTCAATGAGCTTTCTTCACATGATGATAAACTATGCATTTAAACGTATGTAAATAGCTAAGATCAAACTTCTTATTATGTCATGTCTCATAGAAAGTTATATTGTTCAACGCAGTGATGAAACTTCTGTTCTTCAGATAAATGACAGTCATTATTGCTTCATCTTATAGTTGTATTGACAAATTGACGCTAGTCAGTATAGCGCGAGTTCGTTCAAAAAGAGTGTGAAAACATTGCTTTGCAACTTCATTTTGACTTGAGTTATATGATGTTGTCAACTCTCATTTAATCTCATGCTCTTTGAGCAATTCAATGATTTGATGATCAGCATACTCATTTTCATTATCTGAACGTAGTCACTGAATTGAAGTACTCTGAGTCTTCATGAATTTCAGATATTTTCGAAGTACATCTTTTAGATCAAATTTTCGTTTGAGTAGATAAATGATCGTATATTGACTGTAGTCATTAATCATAGTAGCTACATATTTGAATTCTTCATCAATCTTAAATATCTTATCATCATCAACAAGGTTTAAATGTACTAGCTCATTTACTTTGATGACTCTGATGTGAAGTTTTCAACTTGACGTTCTATTTTGCTTGTCTATGACACAGATCTCACATATTAATTCTGAGAATTCTTCGTTTTTCAGACTATCAGTCGAATTCACATTGATGTTGATGCTCATGTTGACAAGACGTTTAACATCTGTCATATTCAGATGAGCTAATCATTTATATCATTAATGTCATGACGTCTTGACTGATTCTGTTCTGCTTGTCAGAGTAACTGATTGAGAATTTGAGAAATTGATTAATATATTCACGAAATATGCTTTCACATCATTTCTTAAGTCAATGAGAGCGACGACACTCTTTGAATTAGACTGATCGTTAAGTCAAGTTTTCATATCTACTTTCTGACTCGCTTGAGTACTTGATATCAATGTCGTGACTTGACTTGAATACTTGATATCAATCTTGTGACTTGACTTAACATTGATCTTGAGCCGAATCAGGATTTGAGTTCTCGACTCAACTCGTCAAGCAATCGAAAATTCAGAATTCAATGAAAAGAAATACTGATTACTACTAGTAGAAGTTTCTCGAGCAGAATCAGCATCTTCAGAATTCATGAAAATATTGACTACTACTAATAGAGGTTTCTTGAGCATGATTCATAAATAGTGATCGACATTTTCAGAGCTCATAACTCATGAAAATATTGACTACTACTGATAGAAGTTTCTCAAGCACTATTGATAATGTACTATTGATAATGCAACAAAGTAATGCAATTGATTAAAGCTTATGCTTGACTACGTAGTAATTACTAAGCTGAAAAACCACGTATTAATAGTAGTCAATATCTTCGTGAGTTCTGATCAATACTCGTGAGAAAATCTCTATCAGTAGTAGTCAGTATTCTCATGAATCATGAAGATGTGATCAAATCAATTGCATTACTTTATTGCATTATCAGATAAATATTAGTAGTAGTAAATCATATCTTGACGAATCGAGTCAAGAATTTGAGTCAATACTTGATATCAACATCATGACTTGACTTGAATACTTGATTTCAAAATTCTAACTCGAATCGAGTCTTGATGAGTCGAGAACTCAATTCAACCTCAATGACTCAACTTGACGTGATCAGTCTACTTTGAATTCATGAATCAAAATTTGTCGTTCTTTATACTACACATATATTCTTTGACTTTCATTTGATCGACTGACATCAAATTATAGTGTAGTTCTGAACAGTGATAAACATTGATTAGTCGAATTTTGATTAGTTGATTGTTCAGCAAAACTTCAATTATAATCAAATCTTTCTTGATGATGAGTACTGTCTTATTATTTGCAGTAACAATGCTGTTATCAATGATCTTTCAATATGACTGTTCATAGAACAAGTTTATATCATAACAGACATGATTCTCAGCTTCGCTGTCTATTCATCAGACATCTGTGTGACTATCAACTTGATAAATGATCTTTATTGTTCTGACTATTTTGACTTTGAAGCTTGTTTCAAAGTCATTTTCTTTGATCAGATTCTTTCTATTCTGATAAGACTTTCATTTATCTGAATGAAGATTCAAATGTAGATGTCAGCAGTTCTGTTCGCTGTGACTCTCTTGCTTGCAATGAGCGCATTTCTTCAATTTCTTTCGAAAAAACTTCAACTTCTTGTAATCAAACTGAGCTATCATACTTTTGAAGCTGAAGTTCTTCTCTTGATTTGATCATTTGTTATGATCAACTAAAGCGATAGTCATATTATCAACTAATAGTTCAAATTTATTGATCTTGATGCTCTGTATCAGGTCGAAGATGTACAATTCTAGACTTTCGTTGAGATCTAGAAGAAAAAAATTGCTCAGCATTCATGATTCTACTGTTTTTTCAATGTTTGCATACTTAATAATGACTTACTTAAGTAAGTCTGCATAGTTTTGAATGAATTTGAAATTCAATTGCTTTGATTGAGTCAGTTCTTTGATTGTCAGAAATAGAGTGATCAAATTTGACTGCTCATATTGAGTCTTCAGAATAAATCACATTTTAGTGATGTTATCTGCTTTGAATATATGTATTCTGAGTTTCTTTTTGCAGCTGAAGTTAATTATATTGCTGACTTTGTCGTTTCTATCTTTTTAATGTTGAATATCAGTAATATGCTTCTTTTTATCTGCTGTCAAGACGTTGAATGACAGTGATGCTGATTTCTTCAGCTTTCTCAAGATGATCATTCAGAGATCTTTGACTTTCAAGACATTGATTATATTCTTCTTTCATGACTCATAGTTCTCGCTCTTCTTTAGCTTAGAAATTTAATAAATCTTCGAATCTTTCATTATTGTATGATGATTGAAGTATGAGAGTAGTTCTAGAAATTTGATCGAAAGGAAAAATTTCGCCTTTTGATGACAGCGAGTTCGATGCTTCTGTTCTTTGTTATTTTTCCGATAGCGAAATAGCTAACTCAAGCTCATAATCTCTTGATATATGAGAACACAAGAATAGAAAGACATATAAATATATTTGACTAAACTATTTAGTAGATAGAGCATATGAAATGAAGAAGAAAGAAAAGAAGTGAGCGAAGGGTAAATATTCATTCACTAGCGTCGAATCAATGCGAAGATTACTAATCACAGAGATAACAGCATTGTTTTTTGTTTTCAACATTTTCAACAGTCTTTACTGATGAAATGACTCAGAATCTAGAAGATATTAAAGCTAAGTTATCATTAAAATATCAGAATTTTCTAGACGTCTTTGATTGAGTTTAAGCAGACAAACTATCGTCTCATTATTCATATGATCATAAGATAAAGCTTACTAGTGACGTAACATTATCTTGCTGTCAAGCATATCAAATGTCTCTTTACAAGCTTCAGAAAGTAAAGAAATATTTGAACGAGAATCTTTTTAAAGAATTTATAACTTCTAGCAAAGCTTTATATTTCTCGTTCATTCTGTTCATCTTAAAAGCAAATAAAAATCTACGATTCTGCGTTGACTATTGAAAGCTCAATGCTATTATCAGAAGAAATCATTATTCTCTATTACTCATAAATGAGATGATTGAAAAAATAGTTAATTGCAAGCATTTGACTTAATTAAATGTTGAGATCATGTCTAGAAACTAATCAGAGTGCGTGCGTGACTAGAATGTTTGATCTATAAAGATAGTTATAACTAAGACTTTAAGAATATAGAAGAAAGAAGATACAAAAAGCAAGAAGAACACGCTTTATATAGTAGTTACTCAGATTAACGCTAGTCTCAAAGAGAACGTGTTGAAACAAAAGAAAGATGTTGGTTTGAAAGATGTTTGTGACACAAAGAAATGTGTTTATCATAAACATTTGTCAACTACTTGTAACACAAAGAAGTGTGTTTATCATAGAAGATAATAGAAGCTGATTAAAAGATGCTAGAGAAGAAAAAAGATGCTGAGTCATATCTGAGTCAAATCTGAGTCAGATTCAGATCAGATCTCGACTAGCTTTAATCATTATGCAAAGAACTCGCTAGCGTTCACTGCAAATTGATTAAAGCTTCAGTCTTGTTCAGCTCTGATACGCTTGTAACATTATTTCTCTCTTTGAAAATTCATGTTTGCATGAATAGAATAAATGAAACGCAAAAATTTTCACTGTTTTTCAATTTAGTGTGACTTGTCTGAATAAAGCTTATGAAATTCAACTAGAACTTCTTTTGAGCTTTTGAATTCTTCTTTATTGACATAGTATTATTTATCATCTCGATCTAGTTTCGTTCATTTGATCTTGTATTATATTCAATCTTGATAACATCTAGAGTTCAAAATGTCATTTATCTCTTAATGTTCATTGTTTTCAATAGTAAGAGATTTAGATGATTCTGAATGTTGTTCTGATAAAAGATTATTGAAATAAGAACGTAATAGCTTTGAACTAAACATCAAATGCAGCTGCTTTATGCTTATTGATAAATGAAGATGATAGAAGATTTCAACTTTAACAGTGATTTGATAAAGTTTTAGCTATTTATCTTTCAAATTCTCACATGATCTAGTTGTCTTTATATTTCTAGAGAATAATCAAACTTAGTCGTTTACTTCATAAATGATGTCTCATTTATGTTTATTGACTTGAGCTTTGATGATCTGCTTCGTCTTTTTCAATTGCTGATGATTGAAGTTAAGAAGCTCTTTCATTCAAATAATAATATCATTTGCTTTTTTAGCTTCAAGACGTTCACAAGTAGTTTCATAGTCAGTTGTATCTGAATTGAAACTCATTCGTGAGTGAAAACTCTTATTAAAGTAGAATGAAGTCATTGAGATGATTGAGAAGATATTAAAATTCTCGCTGAATTTTATCATTGATAGTCATTTTGCTTAGTCATTCTGCATATAATTACAGTAAATTCTTAGTTCATGTTCAACATCTTGATTAGCTCATTTCAATTAATCATTGATCTCAGAATGATAAGCTGTTGATAAACTAGCTGTAATTCTTAGTCATTTGCAAAGACTTTGTTACATGATTGATATGAACTGAGAGTTTCTGTTCAAAACGATAGAACTAAATAAATCATGAAGTCAATAAACGTTTCATAGCATGATTCAAATCGTTTCTTTAACTGAGATGTCATCATCTTTTTAATGACAGAAGACATAATGATGTTTCTTGATGAGATGATATATGATTATGCAAATGATGATATAATCTTTCGATAGAGATAGCTCAGTGATGAAGTTCATAATTATATCTTTTCAACGTTTTTGTGAAATTGATAAAGAATGAAGTAGTTCATTGATGCTATTTCTAGATGTCTTGCTTCGTTGATAGACATGACAATTTCAAATGTAACGTCTAATCGTTGCTTGATGATCTGATCAATAGTAGAAACGTTGAACTAGATCAATAGTTCTTTAATTGTCAGAGTGAAAGATGAAAGACTGATCATAAATTTTCTTTAGCAATTTCGTATGCATATTCTCAGAAACTCACAATAAATCTTTTCTGAACAGAACGTTGTTAATGATCTTGCAGTACTTCAATTCAGTGCTATGTAACTTGAGCTTGTTTTCGCTTATAGCTTGTCTATACTTATTGCAAAGCTCATTCATCTTGTTGACATCTTTTACTCACTGATAGAGATCAACTTCAAATTCAATAGCTAAAATATTTATTCTATCAAGTGTCAGAATAATCTGATAGCGATCTTCAGTACACTAAGTTGATTTAGAAATGTCAATCAGAAACATTCTGATTAAAGCATCAACTTTAATGTTCATTTTGTCTGATTGAAAAATGATTTGAAAGTTAAACTCAAATAGAATGTCTAGATAATTGACTTGACATCAAGTCAACTATTTGTTTTTCATGAAAATCTTTAAAGTCTGATGATTAATGAACATCTGAATGAGCAGCTCTGTGCATTTTAACTTGAGTCTTTAGTGTTCAAAACATTGAATAATGACTAGCAATTTCTTGTCATAGATGTGATAATTGCATTCAGCGAGAATCATGCTTTTGCTGTAGAATGTTACTGAGTGAAGAACATTCTCATCATTGTACTGAGATAGTATTTCTTTTTTGACGTAGTCAAAGACATTAATTTTCAGAATAGTCTGTCGTTTTAAATTGAAGTGTCGTAAAACTGAGATTGAGCTGATCTGTTTCTTTAGATCATCAAAAGCTTGAACACAGACTTTGTTTCAAACAAAAGATGTATTCTTTCTAGTCAGCTGAGTGAATGATTTGACTAGCTTCGAGAAGTTCTAAATGAAATGACGATAGAAGTTAATAAATTTCACGAAGCTTTGAACTTCTTTTAGATTGATCAACGTAGTTTAGTTAACTATGACTTTCACTTTGATAGAATTCATACAAAGATTTTGTTCTGAAACTATGACTTTTAAGAAGACAGTTTCTTCTACGTTGAATTCGCACTTTCAAATATCTACTTGTAGATCAGCTTCTCATAAATGATTTAATATCATCTTGATATGTTGTCAATATTCTTGTTGAGTTTTGCTGTAAATCAGAATGTCATCTAGATAAACTTGACAAAAGTCATTTAAAAGATTTTAAAGAACATCATTCATATATTGCTGAAACGAAAAAAAAACAATCACAACGCACGCATCACAAATTTTGAAAAAGAGCATTACAAACAAGACAGAGTGAATCTAGAAGATGATTGAACGACGATGAATTGCACGAATCGCAGCAGTGCTGATTCGAAGATGATTGCGAGCGACGTTGATTCGTCGCAAGAAAACAGAGATGCAGAGTCGAAACACTCACGTGATGATGAAGAGAACATTGCTAACATTATTGATCTACTAATAAAGATATCAACGTTAGAGAAAGGAAAGAGCAAAGATCATTCGTGAAAAGAGATAGCATTGAAGCTGATTCAATGTCTTCAACTCGACTCAGAAGAAAAACATCACACGAATCAGAACGCGTTCATCGCGAAGAATGTACAGAAACTGAAGACATCAGTTCAACTGCTTAACAAGCAGTTGCATACACAGAAAAACACACGTCTTTCAACGAAAATCACGTCATGAGCGAACGTGACAAGAGAAGAAATAGCGACAAGAAAGTAACGTCTCAGAGTTGATTCATCATCGCTTCGCAAAAGACGAGAAGTCATGATTAAGATAATGAACAGAAGAAAAATAGAAGAGATACAGAAGAAGTTGATTAAACAGATTCTACAGAGAATTGCAGACGTGTCGACAGGCAAAAGAAATCTAATCGTGTCACTTCGCAAGCTGAGCAGCGATGACATTTTTCTTTACGCAGTTAGCTCAGATGCTCAAGCAAATCTGAAAAAGACTCAGACATAAGCAAAAGAAATCGCGAGTTTGACACGCGTAGCACGTCGAATCTTCGCAGTGCTGACACATGAAATACGCACTACAATAGACATGAGCAATCAAGAAAAGATCATTGAAAGACTGATAAAAGATAACGCGAGACTTCATGAAGATCTGAAAGTTCTAAGAATAGTCTGACTCAAGAAGATAGCAGATAGCGAAAAGACTCATTCGTCGCTCATTGTAGAGATCGCGATCGAAGCGATGACAAATCAACTAATGAACGTGAGCATGCTGAACTCGTATCAAGAATGTGCATGCGAGCTATTTGAAAAGAACTGTCGTATCACACAATGCTTCAGATGTCACGAATTTGATCACATGACTAAG
>JAABUS010002053.1_pt1 | contig 39981 bp, 25 predicted proteins | sample 5560161 | NCBI WGS metagenome assembly JAABUS01 (sample SAMN10711885, study PRJNA513376) | rock metagenome | isolation source: Antarctica rocks | place: Antarctica: Victoria Land, Trio Nunatak nord | collected 2016-01-04
ACAAAAACTATCGCCTCCAAGCCACCCCCCACAGCACCGCTCGCCTGCCCATGCGGAGTAGATCAGTCTCGGAACGAACGCCCAAACCCTCAACTGCCAAACACGGACGCTTCAGAGATGACAGCGATTTGGATTCGAGTCCCGCGATCGCAGCGCCGCAGCTACATGCGGAGATTTTTAATACCCCGGCAAGGAAAGCGAGGGTGCCGGGTGTGAGCGTGTTAATGCCTGCGAGGGGGAGGGGGTTGAGTAAGGGTGAAAGTGCGAAGAAGCCTACGCTGACGGAGGTGGGGGGAGGGTGGGATAGTGATGAGGATGAGGGTGGGGATATTGGGATGAGTCCACCGAAGACGATGCAGTTTCATGTTCCGCAGGGAAGGTTGATGAGGACGCCTGGTATGTGTTTTCCTGGTAGGAGTGCTTTCAAGGTTGGGTGGTGAGGCTAATGGGAAATAGCGAGAGAGGCGTCGAAGCGGATTGTTGAGGATTTATTGCTGACGGCTGGGAGAAATGTGACCGATGATTTGGAGGAGGATAGTCCGAGTGTGGTGAGGAGGACGGGTATGGTCGATGAGGATACTTTTTGAGTCAAGCCATGCTAGAAGTTGTTGGTGTCAGATTTGTGAATAGCCAATTTTCGTTGCTCTTGATCAATGTAACCATCGCCTCGCTGTATGAAACTCCAGCTTCTCCGTTCATGCTGCTGTGCATGACATCCTCATCACAATTCACGTTGCATAGAAGAGACGATATCAAGTCATCATCACCCATTCATACAAAAGAAGCTTACACTAGATACAATTGACATTTCCGTGATGGTAGATAGTCCACGCCCCACCCATAGGGCTCAATCGAGTACGCGGAGGACAAACAACAAGTATCGTCTCCGAAGGATATCCTCTCAAAGATATTCAGGTAGGTATAAAGTCAGATACGCCCGCTTGAAGTGCTGTAGAAATCAGATAGATGATGTGAGCCGGGGTATCCAGTAACCATTTCAAGGGGCGATGCCTCCCTCCCTTCTCTTCCTCTCGCTCGCGCTCTCTCGTTTCCACTCCTGGCCAAAGGATGGTGAGGTCGTCCGAATCCATGTTCCAACCATTCCCAAACGATCCCGAGCTGTGTCAATGCCTTTCCTTCTGAGATGGGGGCGGAGAACTCCATCTCTGACAGGATAGCCACCTCTTCTTTCTTCTCCTATTGATTTCATGTTCCCATCTGTTCACCTTTCATCAGACTACTCACTCCCCCCTCTCCGGCTGAAAAGCACCCTGACAATTCTCAATCAAAAACTGCACCGCCGAATTTTTCGCCTGCGTATCCTGCATCTCCCGCGCCAAACTCTCCGGCCGCATAATAGTCGGTGCAAAAACGACTGCAATATTCGTACTCGTCATCAGATTCTCCACCTGCTGCTCGACCACCCTCGCAAGATGGAAGATTAGCACCTCCAGCGTATCTCTGTGATGGCCTGGAAGTTCGTTGAGAGCGTGTCTCATGCTTGAGATGCGGTAATTGTGGTTGTTTGGGTTAGCTGGGTGTGCGGGGTGGGAGGGGTCAATGTCCTGGTTTGGGACTGGGGAGATTTCGAGGAGTTTGTCGTATACTTCATAGGTTATGAGGGGGGTGGGGAGCTTGCGGAAGTACTGTTTTAGGGTGCTGGTGACAGCGCTGATGTCGAGATCGGGGTCTGAAATGTCGTAGTCGTTGCTGCGTTCGAAACCCTCTTTTATGGATTGGACTTGTGAATTGCCGCCTGACTTGCGGTAGATGCCTTCGATGTCCATGCCTAAAGTCAATCGTATCAATAGTGTTACACGAGAGTGACGGGCTGTGCCAAGGCTTACCTCTGGCGTCCACTTCCTGAATACAGCGCATCACGATACCTGGGATATTCACCCGTTCGTATTCTGCGCGATGCTCAAGTTCGGAGCCGAACAAGGCTGCATCAAAAGTCAGCACTGCGGAGCTACGAGCAGAAACCATGATATCCTTACCAGGACCGCCATCAAAGTTGATAGCAGGCATGCTACCATTAGGCGAGTTCTTCCACTGTTGAGGTCTCGGTTTCTGGTTGCCGAACAGTCCTCCAAACCCTTCGCGCCGATCTTGACCTTGATTCCTGGGGAGGCTACTGCTAGGATATTCTTGTTGCTGCATCTGACCATAGGACATACCCTCGGGATACTGGCCCTCTCTTTGGCTTCTATTGCCATCGTTGAAGGCTGCTTTTAGGCCTTTCGTCACGCCCTTTGCAACGTTGTGACCACCTTTCTTCCAGTTGAACTTCTTAGGCTGCGCTTTGCGTATGTTGACGACTTGAGGTGCCGTCAAGTACGTGGCAGGCTCTACGTCATGTTCCTGTACAACCGTTGAGCCAGTCATATTACTTTCGGCGAGCGAAGGTCGCGGCTCCCGACTGTCTATTGATGCGTTTGGTCTCTCCTTGTGGTGTTGAGTGTAGATACCAAGGTCATTTGGTGGAGGCCGTACGATATCAAGCGGCGGACCAGCGTTTGCTTTGTACAACTCTTGAATCTGATGGACAAGTTGGTTGTTCAATTCTGCCAGCTGTGCATTTTTCAGAGATAACTGTTCAAATTCGCCGAAGCTCTTGTCCTTCATCAGGGTGATCCTGTCCACTTCTTCCAGGATCTCGTTTCTTCGCTGAGTAAGATCTTCGATTTGTGGCGCAAAGGAATCCTTCAGCTTCTGCAGGCTCTCCGCGAACTCTCGTAAGACGGTATTGCTCAACTTGCCGAGATCCAGTGGTTCTCCGCTCTTCTTCGCTGTTGAAATGTGTTCTGTCAGAACCTCCAATTCTCGAACCACAATCTCCTTTTGTGTGTCAAGGACGACCATGGTGGACCGCTTTTCTCTCAGCTCCGTGTTCATCTGCTTAATACTGTTCTTAGCTTCCAGTGCTGCCTCCAATTCTTGAAGCCTCTGTTCCTTTTCTAGACCCTTCTGCCGTTCTCTACGAAGTTGATCCTTGAACCATGTGAGCTCCTCCTTGTTCTCTGGAGACGAGGCCATGGGGCTGCTGATCTCATGAGAAAAGGCAGGACTGTGCGACCCTGATGGAATCAAAGGCGATTTCGGCCACTTCTGCTCCTTGGACATCCGGGTCCCTCTATCGCTATAACTTCTAGCATGGCGGACCGAATGGGACACCCGGCGTAGGAAGCCACCCTGTTCTTGCGGTGAGTCACTAGCTCCAGTGCGACCATTTTCTTCGTCCATGGTGAATTCTGCTGCATGGGGATGACGCGCCATGTTGGGTGAGAGAGAGTCTCCATTTCGCGAGGAATCCGACTTCATCGTACTGGTTGACTCTTTGTTCGGCTTATGAGCTGTGTTCGGCGGGTTGGGTGGCACCCTTGGGGTCACAAAGGTATCGCTCGAGGAACCGTCTTGATGCGTCAGGCGTTCACGAGCACGTAAAGGAGGTGGTGGCACTTCTGAGAATTTCCCAATAGACCGAGAGTCTTGAGCTCTTGGAGTACCTTGTTTGGAATTCGCACTTGCAAGCGAAGGTATAGTAGTAGTGGTCGGTGGAGCGGATGCTGGTTTCTCAAAGTGGCTTTCCGATGTTGATATGTTTGACAGTTTGCTAAGTGCTCCTACGTCCAGTTCTTTCCTAGAAACGGGTTGCTTGCCTCTGGCTAGCGAATCACCTCGTTCTGGCAGAGTCTTCAATTGGGTCCCAAGAGGTGATGAGTGTGAGCTTGGAGAGTCTGAAGTCTGACTCAAGGAGCGTTGTGTATCTCGAGGGGAACCACTCAACGTCGCCTCGGAGCGCGAGGATACTGGAGATTCATGTGGTATAGTGACCTGCTGTTCTTTCACATGTGCATTTGCGGACACAGGAGCCGAGTTCGATTGAGCTACCATCGTGTCTACTGATGGGCTCATAGGATCGGTCCTCGAGTTTCTCTTCTTCTTCGGTGCCTCTTGCAGCGTGAATTTGCCATTTTGGGTCTCACCATTACGACGATTCCGGGCATCATTGGTAGATGTGTCCCACGAAGGTTCTGATGCGATAGCGTTGATAGATTTGTTGCTAAGTTCCTTCTTCCTACGAGCCGGATCAGCCAAGTCTGCAGATATTTGGCGACCACGGTCTTGATATTGCTGAGAAATGTGAGGACTGTTAGGCACAGACGAATGGCGAGAGTCTGCAGGTGATTCGGATTGTACGGCCATATTCTCCTTCTCTTGTTCAATCGGCGCTTTTCGCGAAGCTGCATTTATAGCGTTGAAGTAGTCTCGGGCATTGGGCTTGCCATTTTCTTGTTGAGCATTGCTAATTTCCCACTGTGAATTGTTTTCCCGCCTTGAGAGAGGAGATGGTCCGGGTGCAGGGTTGGGATCGAGGGCCATAGGAATGAAGCAGCCTTCGCCATTAGCAGATTCTTCCGATCGTTGTGATTGTGTCGAGTTTCTATTGTTCTGGTGAGTTGAGGACGGTAGCGTTAGGTTTCCTGGAAGACATTAGTTTCTGAATCTTGAATGACAACACTGTCCTGATAGTACCTCTTCCCTCCTCTTCGTGACTGTGAGCAGATCTTTCACGCTTGTCGCTTCTCGATGAATGCGACCTTATGTTTGGAGGCCTCTTTGGCGGTTCTCGAGATCCTTCGCCAGGACCTCCAGTCTCTGATCTTGATCTTGAATTGCTTGGCCTTTTTTGCGAATTTTGGGGTAGCTCTGTGGGTGTCTCGGAGTATGTTTCGGATGGAGGACTTTCATTGTCAGGAGAGAATACGCTCTGATTGACTGCACTTGGCGGTAGAGATGGCAGCGACTTGTGCAAGAGCATAGTGTTGTTGGGGGGCTGCTGAAGGTGTTTTTGACGGTTTGACCCATTCCTCTGCGATTTCTTCCGCCGCCTTTGCATCAGGGACTCGTGACATTCCATGCAGAATATTCCCTGTGACGTCCGAGCATATTTTAGGTTCTCGATCTTCTTCTTGCAGTTCCGGCATTTGAAGCAGGTAGCGCAAAAGGCTTGGTCACCAGTCAGGATGGCCAGGTCCTCGATCTTATTCCCACATACGCTACAGCTGTATGTACAGTTGTTGCATATCAGCGACCCGTCGCCGAGGAGGAGGAGGTTGGCATCGGAGTCGAGGATGGTGCCGCAGGTATTGCAACGGAAGCAGTCTATGTGCCATCGATTGCCCGCTGGTAGAGACTTAGTATATCGATCTCGTAAAGTGACTCCCATCATTGTAGAACGTACCAAGTTCGAAGGCTTTCCCTTCTTCGAGTATCTAGCAGTGGCCTTGTTAGCATGACAGCCTGCATCAGGGGGCGGCATAGCTGAAAGGCAATCCAGCGGCGTATGACATACCTCACCACAGCCCTTACACGGGTATGCAATATCATCCTGTTCCATAGGAGACTCAGGAAAAGTGGCCGAATCCATTTCCAATAGACCGTCGTGAGTTTCCAGAACCCAAGTCTGCTGTGGCTGTCGACGATAGACGTCAGGGCCAGCGTATCGATTAGATGTGAGAGCGTCTTCCGCTAGCCTCTATTCATGGAAACAGGGCCAGACTTGCCCACATCCACCCGCCAAATTGGTGTCCCTTGCGAACAGGCAGGCTTCGGGCGGTATTGCAGCCAGCTATTCCGGCCGTAAGGCAAGCTTAATCGGCTGCCGATTGATAATCTGATGCGCCCAAGAGAACGGATTGGTGTTGTGCGACAGGTACAATAACGAGAGCCGCGAGCGACAAGCGGATGAAAATGAGTGGTTGGCCTAAGCTCTGACCCAGATAGCGAAGAAGGGTGGAGCTGCAAGCCTCAGGGTTCCCCCAATACCATCCAGTCGGGCAGAAGCCCACCCACACTTCGCCCTGAGAGAGCAGTCGAAGAATTGCTGTCGTATATATGTAAGACGAAAGCAGGGAGGGTAAGCGGGTGAGGTTGAAGGTTGGGGAGTCGCTTGGAGAAGCTGTGACCTCAACCTGGGCTCCGCACTGTTTCAGGAACTGGACAGGAAGGATGACAACCCGTTGGCTTCCTCCAGTGATGATGGGCACGATGCAAGAGTCAAGCAATGTGCGTTGTTGTGCAAGGCGATCAGAATGAAGTTCACATTTCCAAAGGTCAATCCCCATAGTCGAGATGAAATCGATTTGCGCTAGCCGAGTCAAAAGTAGCCCATCCGTAAAGTAAGGTACTATACAGTCTACAGTACTAGCACATGCCAATTTCAGGTCTACGAGGCCAGGTACAATGTCATTGTATGGTCTCAGTACCTGACGGCGATGTACCTCGTACAATGAAACCGCTGACTACGCACATTTCTGCTCGTCACCACCGAGAGCAACCTCGTTCGCGTGCTGAAACACGCACCAGCACTTTCAAATGTGAAACAGCCAAGTTCAAATGTCGGTGTCCTTATGCACGACATACTTTGATTGCAAGTGTGTGCACAGCCTAACGTATTCGCATTTTCTCGGTCTACACAATTTAGTGTTCGATATCTAGCAAAGCATTTCATGGTTGCATTGCCATTCGTCATGTAGAAACTCCTGCTTCCTTAAAGTACCTTACCTTACTTTGCCCTTTTCCCTTTTTGAGACCGTTATGCAGGTTGCCCTGGGTCCTTACAGGGATGAGAAGCCACAGCACGAAAAGCAGCTACTTTAGGAGTGGTGGGGGGCCAATCCTGGAGAGCCTAAGGTAGGTAAATAAAAGTTGCCCGATCCAAGAAAAATATCTACCCCAAGAAAGTGCACAACCTAAGCTCTACAAACGCTTCAGATGTTCCAAAACTTTGCTTTATTACCGCATGAATGTATCTGATCAAGCCTAGAAGCCTTGAAATTATCACTCACTCTACTTCGTGGTGTGTCAGCTTGGAAAAAGAACCCTACGAGTTTGGCGGGAGCGGCCCTAAGAGTGGCCGGAAGTTTCGACGTCTTGAAACGGTCTACTCCGTACTCTATTCATTACTTGCACTGTACTTTACTGCCCACCGCTCCTCAGGGGAGAGAACCGCTCGATCTACGTGGTTTTTGAGGGCAGTGTTGCAACATTTAGCAACCTCGTAGCCTATCACCAACCTTGACACATACGTGGCCGCAACCGTTGCCTGATACGTCTAGAGCCAGTTGCAGGCGGATAGCAAGGCTACCGTTGGTGGAGCGAGCGTTAGAAGCGCGCCTGAGGTTGGCAACAACACGAATTCTAAGTACGACTTTACTGCAGGCCTGCTGCCTGAATAGGTGGTAGTATTCTCAGACGCTAAACCCATGGGCCACGGCTTCCACCGGAACCACATTCGATATTCGATTTGAGCAGCGAATCGGGTATTCAGGCTTATTCTGTAGCCACTAATTGCCAAATCGCGACTCACCTTGAGCGCTGAAAGACCAATTCTTTGCTCCTCTCCACGAGCCCTCGCGACTGGCACTTTTGTGCCGCCTCGCCTAACGGGCTTCGCCATCTAGCGGTATCACACTGGTCTGTTGAGCGGCTCACGTCAAGCGTTAGTCATCTCGCTCTTCATGCCACCAGACGCCACGGAAATAACGACTCTAATGGAAATGCCCACAGAGGTGCTACTTGCGGTAGCATCTCACGCTCAGCCCTCACTGTGGGCTCTAGCACTCTGTTCAAAGCATCTTTACCAAGTCGCAATTCCCAAGCTATACCACTCAGTCCACTTCCCTGGCACCGACAATGGAGGTATGTCCGGCGCAAGGCCGAACAAACATGGCAAAGCAGTGACTCCAAGAGCTTCAATCAACGTGTCAATAGGGTTCTACTTCCTTGGCTTCATGGGGCGCCTGCACTATTCCCCGGATCTCAAAGTGATGGTGCGTGAACTATGCCTTAGCTGGAGCGACCATAAGAATCTCCGCCAGCCGACTACAACTTTTACCCTCCGAGACTTTCCAAGCCTCAGACGTCTTCGGCTTCACATCGACTACCTGGTTGTGTCGAAGCCCGACGAAGACGTCGCGAAAGCAGTTGGGGGTGCAATCTCTACGCTCAAAATTCATGAAGCACTTCCGCCGTCATTGGAGGAACTCCAGCTTGAAATGGCGACTTACCTCTCAACACGCCTTATCGGCGGCCAGCAGTGGTTCGAATTCGAGGAATTCGTAACGAGACTTGAGCAAATTGTGGGTAACAAGACCTCGTTGCCGGCTCTGAAGAAAGTCGCTTTCGGTAATCCAAAGGGTTATGCTCTTTACCCCGCACGTTCAAAGATCACAGGGTGTAGTCGAGGCCCCGCAATCAAAGCGGCCTATCGTGACGCCGGAATTCAGCTCTACTGCTGGCCAGAAGGGAAAGAATCTCCAGGCTACGGCTTTTGGGAGCGGCAACTTGCCTGGGATGAGACCTGAAATTCAGGCTTGGAGACACAAGATGTGATCAGATTCCAATATTGAGACTCAAAAGCAGGCCAATTTCGTGGTTTCAAGTTGCAAGTTTTGAAGCTTTGACAGAGAAGCCGAGCTCAAAACTTCAGAATCCGGGATTGTGGATGCAGGAAAAACTTCCATTACTAGAGGAAATAGCTCGCATTCACAGGATCATTACCTTTAGGGAACAGTAACAGAGCAACTGATCACCCCCGTGAGGAGGGAAGTCTAGACTTATGTGGAATCTTACCAGACTTCGCGCAGATAGCGCGCTCCACATACAATCATAGCAGACCATTTGACGAGCCAAAGGGATCCGAACGATCAATTCCTTGTTGGTCTTACCCCTTGATTATGCGCCCCGTAGGCTCAACAAGCCAGGAGACAGAGCATTTGATAGATGCGAGGAGAAGAAATATTCACTCTTCTTGGGAACTTGAGCACTGAATCATCCAAATTCGAAGCTCCAACGAAAAAACAACATTCCTTTCGACGACCATCAGAAGCAATAATGAACAACATCTTGGGCTTCGCTGCTCAAACTTGAGTAACGATTTCACTCAAATACCGCGAAAACGGTCGCACCAAGCAGCAGAGCACTCCGGGCTTCTAGCCCCAGACAATGCAAATCCCTCGCTCCAACCAGATCAGAATGATGGCCTTCAGCGCTCCGGAACACTCGAGGCAAGCACAATCCCAGGCTGGCTGTCAAGATATTTGAAAGTTGCGAGTTGCCAGTGGAGTCAACTGAAGCACATATTTAGGCTTCAAGCCTACCTTTTGAAGATACGTTACGACTAAGGTAGCTACCCGATGACGACTCCGGCCGAGAGATCATGAACCAATTCCCGACTCGTTTGCACATCATTACGTGCAGTTTCCAGCTCCGTAGCCCTCGCAACTGTCAATTCTTTCGACAGCTTGTCTGACTTTCATCTCACAACAAGATGCACCAAGCAAAGTTCTTACATAAACCAACCCTCCCCTGTGCGGTTTATGTTGTGAAGTAAGTGAAGGCGTTGATTACCTCGCTCCTAGCATTATCTATCCTACACCTCGCCGTCCATGAGAAGCACCGAACACCGCACGCCAACGCTCATTACAGACGTTTCCATCAAGCATGCAAGCATCGACTTTTCTCGTTCCCCGCTCTCTCTCCACTTTCTTGCTTCGTTATTCCATCACAGCCCTCTTCCTCGCTAGATAGTAGGTAATTAGCGCACGATGATCGTCCTTATTTCCTGTCACCAACCCCCAGAACCGCCCTTCATCAACTGAATCATGCAACTCAAGCACGAACTCCATAACAGCACGACGGATGTCTGGATTAGTGTCACTCAAACACCTCGCTCCCAAGCATCCAAGTCGTTGCTGTTGCTCTTCGCTCAATTGCATCGTGCTACCTTCTTCTTGACCATGGTGGAGCAGCCCGGCGAGGACGTAGAGGCCCATGAAGATGGTATTGCTTTCGGTGTCAGCGCCGCCGGAGCGTTCTGTTTCGAGCAGGTCGAGGACGGAATCGACGCAGGGGAGGGGATCGCATTGGTGAACTATGGACTCGGCCGTCTCTTCGAGGCCGCAGACGATGTGGGATGTGCTGTTGTAATGTTTACGGGTAGCGAGTACGGCGGTCAGAGCGCGTGGGTAGTAGGTGCGAAAGTAGGCGGGTCGGTGTTGGTTTAGTAGTCGTACTGTAACCAAGACTTGGGTTTTCAGGTCTTGTGCTTTTCCTGAACGGGGCATTGATTCGTCGTTTGGTGCCTCAAGATAGTCGAGGAGGGGGAGGATCAGCTCGTCGAATTTGTAGCCATTTTCCCAGAGGGAGTCGCCTGAGGTGCGGATTAGACCTTGGAGCTTTCGGAAGCCATGGACGTCTAATGTTCTTGCGCAAACTCGCTCGATGGCGCTGTCCAGGATCTTGCGTGCGAGACGCGGATTGTCGAAGTTTTCCTGGGCGCTGGTCCGTCGTTTTTCTGCGGCTTCGATTGCTAACCACTTCTGGTGGTATTCAGGGCTGTTTGGCTCCTCGGCCAAGAGCTGGTGATCGAATACGCCGCGATTCTGTTTCGTGGGTTCATTCACGGGGAGCTCCTCTAGAGCTCTTGGAGTATGGGTTCGGGGCAGGGGGAAGGGGCTTCCGTTAGCGGAGTCTCGTACGGGGTCTTCGTACACTTGAAGGGGTCGCTGGTCTTGCATATATGAGTTCTTCGGCGTTGAAATCTTCTCTTTGCGTGAGCCGATCGCTTTTGGACTTGGTGAAATTCTTTGGACCTTGTCGTCGTTCATTGACAAGCGACCGAAGTCACCAGCTAACTTGGTAGGACTCAGCTGCGGAATGCCACCACCCTGATGACTGTTTGGCCGTGGTGAACCGTTCGGCCCAGACTGGTTCTTTGGGCTCGACAACTTCGGCGTACCATTAGGATCTCTATATGTGAACGGATCACCGTAATTCGCCAGTCCTGGGGTTGGAGTGGTCCCGAATGCAGCAGGACCTTGATCGGATGATGCAGGATCAATAGACCGTGAAGGTTTGAGGTTTGGAATAACCATGGTGAACTCCTCTGCTGCCCTCGTTGGGCTAGGCGCAGGCGGTTCGTGATTCTTGTTGGAGTCTGCAACACGGGCACCTTGATGAAAGCCAAAAGTATTTGTTGAGCCATTCTTGACAGGGCTGGTACCGGCAGGGCTGTCAACCTTTTTCGGGGCAAGCTTCACTGAGCTGGTGGAGGGAGCAGGCGTCTTCGGCCTCTTCGCAGGACTTACTGCAGGACTCCTTGGTGGTGTCTCCGTCTTCGCAGGCTTCCTGTTAGCATAGGGATCTGCGGTAGCTGGTCTTGCAATGTCTGGTCTTCGACGAGGCCGGACTGGTGCGGAAGATAAATTGCCAATTGAGGTAGTGGAGACATTTCGAGAGGCTGCTGTTGACATGGCGGTCGCTGGTCTGCCCATACCTGACTGGCCTGCAGACTTCTTTGGTGACGAGAAGGGTTCAGCGGAGCCAGGCCGAGAAGGAAGATTTTTCTCTCTCGATGCCTTCTTCTGTGCAGCCATAACCTCCCTGATGGAAGGCTTATTAGGAACAGAGGTAGTGCTTTGAGAGAAAGCTGGTCGACCACCTACGATGGCCGTATGAGCAGTGGGTACCTTTTCGGGGTTCGGGTTAGAAGGATCTTTGATCAATTGTTGCTGTTGCTTAGTATCTAGTGCCGCCATGATACTATCGGTCGCATTAGCGAGATGAACTGAACATGTGAAAATGACAACTTACACTTCTGACTTGTCCGGCCAACGTCGAGCGAATGCCCAATATGTAGGTCGCATGCTCTCGCGGACGCTTGGATCCCTATCAACCAGCCCGGCCTTCAGGCATTTTTCGATCAGATCCAGACCACCGGCATGCTCGATGGTATTCTTGTTATGCCCATGTTTGTTGATGATGATTTTGAGCCATCCACAGGCAAAGCTCCTTGGCTGTACGTTTTTGTCCTGACTGGCCGCATAGACGTGTTGGGTCAAGCGAGCATGGTAAGACACATGTGATAGAATTGCATTGACAGTATCGTTGCCCTTTGCTGCTGTGATCTTTTTCGTGTTTCCACACAACTTGATCAGGTTCTGGAGAAGGATCTCAACCATGCCATCGAGACCAGGTCCAGCGACTCTAGCGAGGTCTTGGACAAGATGGCAACCAAGCGTCGAGACAGTAGTCCGTAGAGAGTTGACAGTCTTCAGTATGCCGTCGAGAAGGCTTTTGATGCATGAAAGGAACGGTGTAGTGAATTCCTGAGGGGCATTGCCTTTTGTGACTTTTCTCAGCTTCAGTATGCTCTTTTCTCGCTTCAGCCAATTTCCCTCTGATTCCTTTCCTTCAAAGTACGGGTGCATATCGCGGAATGTTTCTTCCAGATCTCGGCTGCTCTCGATATACAACGGTTCCAGCTGCACAGCTTCCTGCTCTGATATTGACATTGGTGGGGCATTCACCGGTGGATCGCTTGCTATGCTGCCGTTCATATTCTGTGTGTGCTTTGCTGGCTCGTTTGTGTGCACTTGTACTTGTGCAGTAGACGTATCAATATCAGTCGAAGTCGCAATACCAAGCTCTGCGAGAATGTGCTCAACGATTGTCTTCCGGACGTTACGTTGCTGCAAGTGTTTCTGGAGATCGTTCATTCCTCTGGGACTCGCATTCCTGTGTTTCGATTAGTATGGGAAAACCGAAAGGCGGTGCGCTCATTCGATGCTTACTGGAACAGCTCAATGAGTGTCGCTTGCGCTGTCCTTCGGACGGTTCCATCTGCGTCTTCCAGGCAGTCAACGATTCCAGGTACAAACGAACGAAATTGTATATTCTTCTCTTTGCGAGTCTGCGACACATTAGTACTGGATCTGGCATTGCCCCGACAAATAGGTCTTACACCAGCTACCCATTGCATGCCTGCTTCCTTCGCTTTTGGACTTCTGCTGATTAACACGTGGTCACGTACGAAAGCCTCGACGTCTTGCGCATCCACACCGTGGAAGTCTGTTAATGCTTGAATGGCCCGCTGCCGGATACGGTCTTTCTGATCGGCCAAACGCTCGAGGAGACAGGGGTAGGTCTTGAGACCTTGGGATTGAAGGTGTGCATGCTGGTCTTGCAATTCTAATCGTTTCATTAAGTGGCCCAGTATCGAGAAGCCAGCGTCGGTAAGATGAGGTGTAGAGATAGATAGTCGAATGACTTCGAAGAGAGGTGCCACGGCATTCTCTGGACAATGACGGTGTTTAATCTCAGCTTTGAGCTCTGTAAGCTGCTTGAGCTTGATCTCCACAGGCTTCCCACCCTTGACTGCAGCCAAGGTGTTGGTAGCCAGGGTGTCCATGGAGGCGCGAAAAGCAGACTTAATTCTTGAGCTGTGCAGTACAGATTGTGTCTTTTCAGTTCCCATTGTTTTGAAAACCAGTCTTGGCTCGCATCTATTTTGGCTTTCTGAACCGGCTGAAACAGGCGCGTTTAGCCGGATCTTAGCCTTGAAGATCCTTTCTACGAGTATCTCTTTGTGCAAGATTTTCGTTCATTGACGACCATTGTTTGCCACGCAAGATGTTAGAAAAAGTCGAAGCTGGGGTAATCTTAGTGCTCTAAGTACATAGAACCACAGGTGCAGGAGTGCAGACACATGGCCTGTCATGCGCTGCAAGCCGGACTGCGTTGGTACCCAAGACTGCGACCTGTTTCGTCACCTGCCATGTGGCTTATCTCCCCTTTCCTACTTCAAAAGCCTATGGTCTAGGATAAAGCAAACCGAACTACTTGATAAAAAGGCCCGACTGAGGAGAGATCACCACGTAATAATGGATGCGAACATACCGTTTTTCTACCATGCCAATTACCAGCAGTCTTCCTCTGCAAGCAGGCTTTTGAGGCGCCCCTTGTCCGTCTCGGGCTTCTTGGGCAGAGTCTCTGAATATTCCTCCCACAGATCTCTGACCTTTTTCCCAAACAGTGTTTCCCAAAATTCGTCTTCTACGTACTCATTGTCCTTCAGCGCCTGGTTGAGTCTTCTGATACTCCCATCGCCACAATTGTTTTCAATCCATTCCAAGAAATACGCTGTGTGCTGATATCCAGCGTCCCAATCCCCCTCTCTTGCTACCTCCCAATGGGGAGGGTTCAGTCCAGCCTTCAGACGTACGAAGTCGGCAATTCCCTCGGTCAACCCAACAGGAGCCGTACCGCGACCGTTCCACTGCCAACAGTGTACCATCTCGTGCACGAGCACGCCCTGTATTTCGTCTCGCTGCCTTGAGCAAGGCACCTTGTTGATGTACTCGAGAGAGAAGTGGATCTCCTTGTGGTCGTCATCCAGGTCTGAGCCGATGGTGTATGCCACGCCATCCATTGAACGCAGAGTCAGACTAATCGAACGAGTGGGAGGCATGTGATTATTGGTCTTGGCGGGTAGGTACAGAGTCGACAACACTGCGTGTACAGACTGAGAGAGGGAGGTGGCGGGGCTGTTGTGACTGAAGAAAGCATTGGCACCGGGGTGGTTCAAGTCTTGACAGATGAGTCGAAGCTTTGGACTTGGAAAGCTGGGTTTGGGATGGGGAAGACTTGTTTTGTCGGTCTTTCCATGCTAGCTTTGTCGTAAGTTAAATCTCTTTGTAAGTGAAGAACAAATCACATGCTCGTTGTCCATGCTTACCTCCTCCGGCGTGGACTTAGACTTTTGGGAGGACGGGCGTATTGGTAAAGGTGAGGGCGTAGGTGCAGCAGACATTGCGAGAGGATTTGGGAGAGGTTTAGGAGATGTCAGCGGTAAAGGAGATTTCCGAGTCATTTTCATCTGTTCTTAAGGTATTTTGAGCAATGCAAGGTTGAGCTTCTGTCTCGTTGGCGGGGCCTGCAGCTGCAGCTAACCGTGCGGGCACCTCGCTCTACTCGGTGCGGCTGGCCCTAACGCGAATCACGCCCCAACGCTAATTATTTCAACTACCCCATTAACTATAGAAATAATAATATAGGAAAGTCTACTATATGCTTCCCGATTTGGCCAGTCTTTTTTTATAACTTTACCTATCTAGACATGATCACGAAACATTTTTCCCTCTTCCACTTCTAGCCTCAAAGGTGAGCAGCGGCTGCTTTAAGGTGAGCCGGGGTGAGCGGCCCAGAGCCGTGCCTGAGCCGAGGTGAGCTCCCGCGGGGCAGTGCAGGGGCGCAGTACGCTGGAGCCTGAACAGGCTCCCTTGAACCCGGCTTCAATTGCCTTCATTGGCAGTACGCTGGTGCCTACAATCCTTCAATGTTGCTGCCTAGCACCCCCCAATCATTGCTGCCTAGGTTCACCACTGGCATGGCCCGACCCTTTCACTAGATCATGTCCAATACCAACTTTTCCCGGGCCATAGTTCCACTCGCAGTGCATGAAATACCATCCATCCCTGCGTCATCTTCAATCTTTCCTTCACCTCTCCTCTCCCTTTTCCCCTCTCTGCTGTCGGCTCCTGCTATCCATCTCGTGACCCTCACTGGGATATGTTGACAATTGCGACCATCGCTTCGCCGGCGCTTGGTGTCTTGCGTTTCACATAACTTTCCGCCGCCTTGTAGCACCCAGTCGTAGTGCCTCTGACCTGAGACTGGCGAGCTGAGCCAGATCTGCCCATTGGGTGGTTGTAAACGCAGGCTTCCTTGGCGCCCAGGATCATTCGCATTCCCATAGTCAAAGCGTAGCGCCCGGCACTGCAGTAGGTTCTCTTTAGCCGCCTTAAAGTGTGTCGGTGTTGCTGCACCATTAACAAGGCCCAATCGATCCACACCCTCATTATTGCAACCGAGCATACACATTCGTTCAGAAGGATGCTCTAGCTTGTCATGTATCACCCCCGCATATAGTCCACTGCATGAAGGTTGCGCTGTTAATCAATGGGGACCTCTCAATTTGATGCGTTGCCGAAACTATCCAGTTGTCTGACTCAGAGATCCTACTTAGAACCATGGAACCCGGTATTCTCATTAAGGTATTGCATAGTGTAGAACAGGGCAAAGGAACGTACTTGAACCTCCAAATCTCCTCCAGAATATCAAACTTTCATTGATTTGTCTACACTGAATCCTTGGCACTCACTTTACAATTCGATCCTTGGCGCATATCATATAATGTCTGGCCGTGTCGTCAAAGAAGTCGCTAACGGCGCAAGGAAAGTCTCCATTATTCTTGCAGAAGAAGTTCAAGACAAAGGCTATAAACGCGTCATTGATGCAATTGATCCAACTGTCGTTGCACAGACAGTAGAAAAGGTTGCAAATGCATTCAGCGGATCGAAAATGATGACGGCGGGCCAAAAAGCCCGAGCAGGCAAGATAATAATCACGTGTGCCATAGCTCAAGTGAAGACTTGAATGAGAGTTGCTGATGATGAACAGCTCCATGCCACACCCTAGTGCGGATGACCCTGATGATCACTCCACTATCTACGTGAAGGACTCTGCGGGCAAAGACGTCTGTGTTGGTCACGTTGCCACGAACCCTAGCAAGCAAAAAGTGAGACTTTACGATGAATCCCGTTCATATTCGAGACTAATGAATCTCCATAGCCAGCTAAATAGACATCATACGCGGCAGAGAAGGCTTCAATAAGAGGCTGGCGTTCGTGGTCTTGTTCAGATTGGACCGTTCGGAAGTTTGGACAACCCAGGGACTATGTTTGCGTGGGCGTGTGAAAGATTCTTTGTGTTTGCAGATAGTCCTGTTCGAGCGTATGATCCTGCTTGTAAACATAGAAATGTTATATGCAACGCAGCTGTGATACTCTTATACCTCCACACCACTGACAAGGAAACATGTGTACCCATGTCGGTAGCATTGAGCCGGGCTTCAGTTGTCCAAGGCGTAAATGAGATCATTCACCGCTCGGAGAACTCTTTCGCGTATCTCTTTATGAAAGAGATTGTAAAAACGGATGTTGTAGTGCCTCCATTGCTGCCGGTCTCTTCGTGTGGTTCACCAAGAGCAGGTATTGGATGAAATCTATCAACTCCGGCGACACTTTTGGGCCAGGCAAATTCTCGAGTTCCTCGCGCAAAGTGCCTACTTTGATAAATTTCGTTTCCAATCTGGTGTCCGGATGCTGAAAGGTCGTCGACTCGATATGTTCAGCGACCAAAAATTCTTCCTCGTAATCAGGATTGTTGACAGGTGGATCCAGCGGCCCAATCAGGCGCCGGATCTTTGCAATGCACCACGCTTCATTAAGTCCTTGGACTACCTTGTCCTTGGTCCCGAAAATAACAGACGGAGATAACCAATGTGCCAACTTCTCAATCAGTCAAGATCGTGATGGAGGCGATGCGACTAACCGTAACACCAAGTGACCATACATCGGAAGAATGCCAACAACCCAGGCCTCGCCACACCTCTGGGGCGCGAGTTGAAAGGCTCTGGACGCGAATTTTGTCGTAGCCCTCCTGCAACACTACAAGAGTAAGCGTCATTCATGAGGTTCACTAGGGCAAAGGCTCACTGTTCCCTAGATCTCCTACTTTGACCACTGGAGAAGGCCCGTTGATGCTGGATAGGAAGATATTGTTCGGGTTGATGTCTGGTCCATCAGCCGTTGATAGGTCACAAACCAAAAAGACAATACACTCACCAGTATGCACTGCACCATACTGCGTTTTGAGAAGGACCAGAGCTGACAAGACTGATTTAGCGATAATTTTGGGAAGGTATGAATTCTGTCGAAATTGATCGGAAGGCACTGTTCGTAGGTCATGCTCCATCCATTCAAATACCATGCACGGTGGATCTTCGGTCATCGATGCACTCTCGACTTGTGCATCATCTCCGTCTGGTCCCACAACGTCGTACAGAGTTCGAATGTATTGACATGTTATAATAGCAGGCAGCTTGTAATTACTCCGTTCGCGTTTCAAGCATGTTTTCTCAGGCCCTATCTCAGTCTTCACCACGGCACTGGATATGAGTGAGCCATCAGTCCAAATATTTAGGCACGTTCAATGAGCCATACAAGTCTGCTTTGATTGAAGAGCTTGGTAAGACTTGCGCTTTAAAGACCGTGGGGGCCTTCAACGCCTCTATTAGTCGATAGGTTCCTTTTCGTCCTCGGAGGATCTGCCCGATGCTTAGAGCCATTTCCTCTGGGATTGTTGAAAGTTCTGCCCGTACTGGATTTCGAGAAACCTGGTTTATGGGATCCTGAGATGATCACCGGGTCTCACAAGGGCACCAAGTTAGGCGCAGCACAACGGAGCCAACTCCGGCTCGGCCCGCTTTACTTTGTATAAATTAAGGCCTGTTGCCTAAATTCAGCCACTTCCTATTCCATATGGGAGCTCTTCTCTTCTCCCCCCTCCCTGTTAGCTACTAGCCTCACTAGATAGCGGGAGTAATGTAGCAGTGTGAAGTATCGCACTGAGAGGTATCACCTCAGCGCAGCATGACCGCTGGGAGCTCATGGCTATGCTAGAGCATGACTGAAAGACAGGGTAAAGAGCTACATACTATTGGCGGTGTTGTTGTTGTTGTTGTTATTATTGTTGTTGTTGTGAGCTGTGTGCGTTAGTAAGTCGACGGCGACGAGCCTGCGGAACGCAGGGAACACTTGAGAAGCTATGAGAAGGTCAGCAGTGATCCCTAACAAGGGATGCATGACTTGCATACCTTACGGAGAGAGGGTGGTGGGGCGGATGGAGTGGAGGATGTTGTTGTGGTGACGGAAGTTCACCACGAAAACGCGCATGATATATTGGAGGTTCGCCATCACCACGCAATGAGTCGCCATCACCACGAAACAAGATGGCTGGAAGGATCACTACACACAACAACGCAACGATGCACTACGCACCAACACCGGTGCTGCTATACGGCGGTGTGCTTGCGCCTACATCTATGAGACTCTTTTCCTTGTTTCTCCTACTGGATTTTCAAGGTTTTTAACGAGCTTGCAGAACGCGCAATGGGGACATTGACTATGGGCTGAATAGTTACTACTATCTACTTGCACTGGAGACCAGTGCCTTGGGAGGGGAGGTAGTTGTCAGAGGCTAAAGTAGCTAACTGGCTGCGCGGCGCCTGCGGTATGCTGCCCCCTAGCAGGGGTAAATTTCTTGGCAGGAGTTCAAATACAGGCGCTCCCCCTTGGTAGCTCAGTAGCCATTAGTCTTCTTCTAATATACAGTGATTACCCAGCGGTCATGCTGCGCTGAGGTGATGCCTTTTAGTGCAATACTTCACACTGCTACATTACTCCCGCTACCTAGTGAGGCTAGTAGCTAACAAATACGTTGTGGAGTTTGTCAGTATATGGTCTTTACACGCTGTTGATCATTGCTATCGCACATTAGCAAGGACGTCAAGACATTTAGGCTGCCCTAGCCGAGCTTAATACCTTTGTCCAAGCCAGACATTTGGACAATTATTTCTAATCAGCCGGAGGACTATGTACGTAGCGCCAAGTACCACGAAGAATGAGATTGGGGTGCAGAAAAGACATGGCAGCTACGTTCCAGAAGATTGAAGAAGCTGGAGCTGAAAGATGAGGGACTGCCAGACAAGTAGCTCTACCGGAGGCCTATGAGCAGCGTCGGCGGCTGCTTCTCTCAGGATAAGGACAACCTGCTCTGACAACGTCCCCTCCTTATCCATGTTCTCGATTACTGGCCCAAATGGTGGCGCGTATCATACCTGCGGGCATTTTGCGCACAGTCCACTGAAACAGCACCAACACACTTTCCAACACTGTGGTACACCGAAGGAATGTCGATGGGAACACAGCCGCTGAATCATGCTGCACTTGCCTAGAAGGCTTGGAGATTAGGGAAGAAGTGGTGACGCAACGGTGTGAATATCCCTACCTGTTTGGCCAAATCCGTTTTCGAGACTTGCCGTTGTCCGAGTTACCAAACATCGGTTGACCTTTTAGATAATAAGATTTATCTTATAATAACTACCGCCGAAGGAAATATAACTAAAATCAGGCGCTTATTAGAATAAGGTACCTAGTATTCTCTAAAAAAATTTAATAAACTCGATACCTCTTTTATAGGCTACTCGTTAAGGCTATTTAAAAATTATATAACTACTATTAAAATATATCGCCTTAGTATTAAAGCGGGATAGGTATTAAAAAATAGCGCTATATTAAGTATTAATAAATAGATATAAGAATATAGCGGAGGACCTTCGTATACGAGGAGTAGATATATCGATTACGGATAAAAAGGGGTAAATAATACTATATTTAATAATAGAGAGTAAATCTCCTTAAATAATAATATTACTTTTAAATAGAGGAGCGGCTATATTTATATAAGATTATAAAGATAGGACCGTTATATATCTAACGACTAAAAGAGGTATTTAGAAAATAATAAAATTATTAATTAATTAAAGAGCGGAAGCGTCCCCTATAAATAAATTTAGCCGTATATTATTATATCTTTCTATTTAACTAGGATATAGGGAAGTTACTAAACTTTTAATCGACAATAGTATATTAATCTCCGCGGTCGATAGTAGCGGATATATTACTCGTAATTTAATAGAAGAGAAGAGTAATATACGGGTTATAAAGACTCTAGATAATAAACCGTCGATAAACTATATATTTAAAGACCGTTTTATATTATTTTAAATAAGAACTTTATTTAATTAAATTAATTATTTACTAGTTTCCGTCCTCTAGTTTTTATTATTATTCCAAATAAAGTATATATATAGATAAATAGGAAAGCTCGTACGTAGCTAGTAATAAAATAGAATTATATATAAAATTATATATTACTAACTTACCCTACTTTTTTAAAATTATATTCGAAGTCCTCGCTAGCGGTAATAACGACCTCGAGATAAAATATAGTTAATCGATTTCTTTTTCGAGATACTAGAGCGTAAATCGTCGATATAATATTTTTAATCTAAAATATATAATTAATATAAAAGTCTTATAAAGAATTTATCCGGTTATTTACTTAACTACCGTTAAAATCCTTTTCTATAAGAAAGTTAAGGTTTTTATAACTATAATATACCCCTTTTTTTTTAGTAATAGTTTTTTTTAAAAAGTTCTTCTAGATACCTCTTTTAATAACGAGGCCTAACGATTTATACTTTAACGGGAGGTATATTTTATTTATAATAATATTATTAATCTATTTAACCCGGTTAATTATAAGGAATATAATTCCTTAATAATACTCTAGTCCTCTTAAGAATATAGAGATAAAAGTATTATAATAGATAGTATAAAAAGAGTATTACTCTAGAAATATATTAACTTTATCGAGAAGGAGGACGATATTCTATTTATTAATATATTAAAATATTAAAGGTAACTGCGCTTTAAGCCGAATTAAATATTTATTTATTATATATAATTTAGGGCTACTTAGTAGTATCTACGACCAAGGAGAGATAAATAGATTTGAAATAACGTTTATTAATACTATAATCTCGGGCACGGGTTAAGCGTTTATAAATAAACTATATAAAAGTTTATATAATTAATAGAAGATAGTCTCGTTTTAATAGGATTATTTTAGTATATTATACGTAGTTTAATAACTAGAAAATTATAAGTTAATAAAAGGTGTAATAAATAACTCTAAATAAAAATAAAAATAATTTTTATATATATAATTTAAAAATTTAATCGAGCCCTTCTCTTTTTAAATATTTCGAATATATCCTATAAGTTTCTATTACCCTCGGGCGCTAGGAATAACCACGTTAAAAGTACTATTATTATACGTGTCGTCGCTCTCGATTAATCGTCTATATCGGAGTAGAGAGTGCGACGAAGGTATAATAATTAATTATATAGAAAACTTAGTATTTTCTAGTAATCCTATAGGAGGCCGATAATATTATTTTAATATAAAGAGTATCGAGAGTTAATCGCTTCAATAGAGACGTTAATAAAGGGTTTTATTATTAATAAAAAAGTCAGCCCTATATTAAGAAACGCGTAATATTTTATCTTTTCTCTAATTTTTCTTAATTTTCCCCCGAATTTTTTATTTTACCCCTCTTTTTCGAGCTTTTAACTACTTATAATTAAACGACTTCTATTTTAATAATAGAAGAGTTTTATATTTCACTTTATATAAAGACCTAAAGTAGTTTTCACTATATTAACGGTTATAAAGGGGTATTAATTACCGACCTCGAGACTCTTTTTCGATAGAGGCGGGAGGTTATTATCTCGCTTAAAGGCGAATTAATAAAAAGGTAATATAAAAAAACCTCGGAAAACTCTATAATACCGCTCGGGAAATTAATATTATAGAATATATAAATAGTAGAGCGGCTAAGTAAATTAACGATATCGTCGAGACTTTTAATACTATCCAAATAAATTCGCTGTCGAAAACTTATTAAATATTTCTTTATAATATCCTCCGCTACTATAACCCGAGTTTTATTATTCTCTATATTATAAATTTTAGGAAAAAACGGATAATCGACTTAGGTTTAAAAAAGCGGGTAAGTCTTTTAATATATATTAAAGATATATAATTCTTTTTAAACTCTTCTATTTCCGAGACTTTAACTAGTAATTATCGAATACTTTTATTAAATAATATATACGCCTTACCTTATATTTACTAAAAAAGTTAATTTTTTATAAATTCGTAATTTATAACTATAATAACTTAGCCCCGAAAACGTACGAGACTTATAGATATTATATTAAATACTTATTAAGAAGGAGTTATAAAATAAAATTAATTTACTAAAGATAAATATTTAACTTTTATTAAAATAAATATTAATTTAACTAAAGATTATCCTATAAATAAAAGTCCTCGACTATTTATAATATATATTTAATTAATAGTTTACTCATTACTAGATTTATTTATTAAAGATATTTATAATTTAATAACCTAAAACGCCGAGACTATTACGAAGTCTAATTAGATCTAGGGCCAAATATAGTTAATAATTCTATATAATTAGGGGTCTCCGTCGTTTATAAACTAATTTTAAACTTAGTAATTTTATTTATAATATTACTATTAGGTAGAATTTCAATTTCTAAATTCTTAAACTTTTAATTTACTAGGCGACGAGTATAGATAATATAAAAACTAGAAAAAACAAAGCTCTTAAGTCTTCTCTATATATATAAAGTATATAGTTCCTATATAATAATACTACTAATTCTTTTCCTAGGGAATTATAATTAAGTTTCTAGCTACTTTTATCTTAACGCCGTTAATATATTCGTTAGACTATTTATTAGTAATTTGAATAACACCCTAGTTATTAATACGACGGAGAAAATACTAAGGAAATAGGGCGTTTATGACAAGGTTATAATATATATTTAGTAGTAATAATTGATTAATTAACTAGGTGTTCGTTACTAACGAATTAGAATAATAAATAACCTTCGGTACTAAGGAACTAACCTAATATAATAAGATCGGTATAACTATATTAGTTATTATTAAATAAATAAAGTTATCGCCCCGATAAATAGGGTATAAGGAAGCGCTAGTAGAAAGGGAATTCCATTAAACCGAAATTATTATAGTAGATAACTTCGTTTAAACCGAATAATTATTTATATTATATTAATAAACTAGCCGTAAGCCTCTTTATACTCCCTAATAATACTAGGTATATATTATAGTTACTTTATAAATATTTATTTATTATCTTCGGGCCCATAACCTTTCTAACGAATTAAATATTATAAAGTAGCGTTCTTCGCCCTCTTAAATCGACGCTATTATTTACGTAATAACTTTTTTATCTCCTATTCGTCCTCGTTATCGACGATAATTAGTGGCGGTACTATAGTGTATCTTCCGTAAGGATCCGCGTTAGGTACTATCGCTAATTCGAGGTAAACCACCGAGACTACGTTATAGATAGTTATAGTAGAGGGTAGCTTTAGGCGGTACGTTAACCTCCCGATCTTTTTAATAACCTCGAACGGGCCTATGAATTATTACTTTATTTTCTTCGAGAGTATACCAGCCATTTAATATCCGCGGTATAAATATAAATATACTAAATTACTAACCTTAAAAAATATTAACTTATAGTAGACGTCGTATTATTCTTTTATATAAATTAAAGTAAAGGTAATAGTGTTTTAAATATTAATATATTTAAGGCGGTAGACAGTAGTAGAGAATACGTCTCCTCGGAAAGTTTTTATAATACCGTGATATATTTTTAGGTCAGGGGATTTAATATCTCTAAAGACTTCTATAAAAATAGTTAAGACATTAGCTACCTTAAGATTATTAAAGTTAAAATTATTAATTCGTAATAAATTTAATAATTCTTTAATCTTAAAGTCGTATAGGACCTCTATTAATATTAGGCGCGTACTACTATATTTAATAAAATTATTTAGCGCCGCGGATAACTACGGTAGTACTACTAGCCATTTATTATAGTTAACTATAAAAAGGAAATAATATAATACGATCTCGATAACTTTATTTAACTTTTTAGATTAACTGTTAGTCTAAGGGTAATAAGTAGTTAAATATAATATATCGACTTTAAATTTATTTATAATCTACTTCTATAGTTGACCGACGAACCGATAGTCTCGATTAGAGATAATAGCGGCTGGTAGACCCTAATTTAATAAGAGTAGTCGAGTTAGTAGTAGGTAGGCCTATTAAGGCCCGCTCTAATCCGTTTAATTTATAATTAATATCACTACTTTACTAAATTTATATATAATAGATATAACGTAATCCTCCTTTATAGAAGCCTTTAGTAATACTAGAATAAAGTTAATAATTATTATATAGAACGGCCTAGTAGGTGAGTAGATCGGCTATAGCGATCTATATAATTAATATTTTAATATTTAATATAACTAATAATAGGGGTAGTATCTAAGATATTTATATAATTTCGTTAATATATTGAATATATAGACGTTATTTACGAGTTTCTCGTGGGTCCTAGCGTAGCTAGGGTACCCTATATTATTATATATCTTCTAGAATACTTTATATTCTAGAGTAGTCGGTAAATATAAACGAAGTCTATATTTATATTCGATATCGTCGAAGTAGAGTAGATTATTAATAAGTTTATATAGTAGTCTAGTTATATTTTTACCGAGTATAGTATTTTTTATTATTATAGTTATAATCCTAACCTAGCGTATTTTTACTTCGTAACTATTATATATATAGTCTTTAAAATCGTCGCTAACGGCGATAATACTAACTAGAAAAGCTAATAATATATTAAAGATTAACTCGTTTATTTCTAGGCGGTATAAACGACTAGTAAAGTATAATAAAATATCTAGGACGATATTCGCTTTATTAGGTTTATACCTCAATTTAATTCGAAACCTTTATAAATATTCGGATATACGGATTAGTCTAAGATTCAGCTTTTTAATAAAGGTAGTATTTATAGAAGTCTACCGTACTATACCTATAGTAGAGGTATAGTCGGTATAAATAATTATAATATTACTAGTTATTTTAATAAAATATCGAATCTTCTTTATAACCTAAATAATACTAGTTATTTTTAGTTCGGTAGGCTAGTACTTTATTTTAATAGATATTAATTATCTTAATAAGAAGAGAATAGGTTATAGAGACTTCTATTTCGGTACTTCCGTAATATTATTATCCTTAACGTAGTATATATATATACCGAATCCCTACTCCTTACTAGTATCTAGATTAATAAATAATAATCTCTTTAAATTAATATAATATAGTATAATAGGACTAGCGAAGAGCTCCTATAAATATTTATAGGTATTAAACTCCGTCGGCGTAGGTGTATCGACGAGAGCTTTTTTTATTATAGATTTACGAGTATTACCCCGTATACTCTTACCCTATAAATTTCGATAGTATTAATTTAGTAATATTTTGCGGTCTTATAAAGACTTGATTATTACCGCGTAGTACGGAATATACTATTTTAGGTAACCCGTTATTCCGAGGTACTACTTTAATACCTATAGTATTCGGGGAAATTAAAGATTCCGTATAATTACTAGTTTATCCTTAGTTATAGTAAGGCCTAGAGTATCGATATATTAATCTAGTAGTTATATAAAAGGATAGTTAAAAAAGGATTCCTTAATAGAAATATAAATATTCATATCTAATAGAGCCTAGAATATTAGTATTAAGTATTCGATATACTCTATTAACGAAGTAGAAAAGATAACGATATTATCGATGTATATACGGTAGAATTTTCGGTACGGCCGAAGTATATAGTTAATTATACGTTGGACGTAGGCCGGAGAGTTTCGGTACCTTATTACTAGTATATTAAAGGTCTCTTAACTACGGTACGTTATTATCGTAAAATAATATCGATAATATCGCTTTACCTACTATTAATAGAAAAAGACTACTATATTAATAGTCGAAATATATATAATATTTAGTAGAAGTATTAAAATCTTAATTTAAATAGGGACCGGATATATATTTAATATTATAATTTTATTAAGGGCCTTAATATCGATAATTATATATCCTTTAAAACCGGAGGCGGTATCTTTCTATACGACGAAATAAAGGAAAGAAAACGGTATCGTTATAATAATTTATTCTATTCGGCCTTACTAGTATAGTTTATCGAAGGCGCTATTAATAACCTCTTTATTATATTTCCTTAACGGATAAATACGAGTTTAATCGGCTTTATAAAACTCTTTCTAGTTATCGATAAAAGAAATCTTTATTTATTCGGATTCCGGGATATTCGTTATATTCCTAGTATCTTTCTATAAATCTAGAAACGAATCGACGACGTTAGTAATTATAAAGGCGGAAGTATTATTCCCGTAAATTATAGTATCTATAAGGTATAGTATCTTTAGTTAAGATAAAACGTTCGGTACTATTAAAAGTTTTAGTAATATTTACTTCGGCGCTATAAAAGCCTCTTATAAAGTAAATAAATTTAATAGAGTAAATATTAAATTAGAAATTATAAAACTCGGATAAATAATATTCGATATTATCGAATTAGATATACGGGGAGTTATTATTATATTAAAGGTTACTACTATAGTTAGTCCGGCCTTAAAGTAGGATTTAATTAAAAGTTTCGATACTAAAGTCTTCGGTAGTCTTATAACTAAATTAGTATATAAAGTATTAACTTAAAAGTATTTAATTACTTCGTATTTAATAATTTTCCTTAGTTTAGTATATCGGTTAATAATTACTAGTAAATCGGTATTATTCCGAATTATAATTCTATCTATATCGTAGTTAACGATATACGCGGTCACTATTAGTATATTAAGTTAAGAAGGTTTAAATAATAAATTACGATCTTAAGGTAGATCCGATTTTATAAATTTAACTATAATAACTATATTTAAATATACTAGTATAGTATAGCGGAATTTATTAACTATAATTACGTCTATTCTAGTACCCTTCGTAATTATAGAAATAGGGATCTAGAGGTTACTATAAAATATAATAATAACGAGATCTCTACCGGTATTAATTATAATTTCTTTTAATTTTATAATATCGATACTTATTAGAACCTTAATAGATAGGTTATCGACGATATATAATTCTCTAGTAATTAAGGCGATCTTATCGTCTTTACTAGGAATATATATAGGGATAATAACGAATTTATTAATATCGTAGTTATTCGACCCTAAATTACGGACTTTTATAATAGTAGGTATTTTACGGACCTTAATTTATAAATTAAATTTTATAAACTTTATAAAAAACTACCGGTTTATAAGGTTTATAATATATTTAATATCGAAATAAAATTCGTAGAGTTAACCGTTTAATTCTACGGAGACTTTAATAGTAGTATAGCGGTAACCACGAAATATATAACCGCGGGTAGGTTTATCGGTAGATATCGATTTAATAATTTACTTCGCCGAGAAGGTAATATTTAATAGAGTAGAAATTAATAAAGCGGAATTCGTTAAGGCGGAAGACGTAGTAGACTTTAATAAAATAAGATTTCGGTAAAACCGGATATATATATATAATTTATTATTTAAAGAGAAGGATTATTTATATAAATAGTATACTACTTTACTAATCGTGTCGACTACTTTAATAGTATATTGGCCGACGAAAAGATTATTAATTATCTTATTATAAAGTTACTCTAAATCGATAGTATCGTTAAGATATTTACTAGCCTACGTCGTACCTTAATAAAAAGTATCTTTTTAATTATTATAGTAACTTCTTTAGTTTTCGTTATAAAGGTTTTTAATCTAACGGAAAAATTTTACCGACTAATCTTCGTCGTAATTAACGTCTTTAGTAGTTTCTTAGTCTTTAGTATAATAGGCCCTTTAAGTCGAAAAAGGTTTTTTAAAAAAATTCCTATTAAAACTTCTTTTTACTCCGGAGCCTTAGTTTTAATATTTAAAAGAGAATATCTTCTATTTAAGTAACGGATTTAAATTTCCGTTTATTATTTATAATTACTTTCCGGGAGGTTATAGGCGGTTAAGATTCTATTATTATTACTACTAGTTAATATTACTCTATTACGGTTAGAAGGACGAAGAAGAAGAAGAAAATAATTTATATAAATTACTTCCGTAGGAAGTATTATTACTTCTATAAAGAGGTGGATCGTTATATAAAGATCTAAAGCCTTCGGTAGGACGGTAAGGAATAAAAGGTTAACGAAAATTTTAATATTAACTATACTACTAAAATTAACACTATCCGTAGCTACTACTATTATTATTACGGTTCGGTGGAACCGATCGATTATATTTATCTAACTTTCTAGATACTAGAGCCTACTATTTATATTTATAGTTATCGAGGCTCGTTAGAAAGTTATTAATAATAATATTATTATCGGGCCTCTTAATATCACGCCGTAGTTTAAAGTTAATTCCGTTATAAATAATATTAAACTGATTTTATAATAATAATATTCCCGTATTTTTAATAGACCTTAAAATCTTCTATATATATTTATACGGTTTACGACGGTTATTAGTATCTCTAATAAAGTAACGTTCTTTAAGGATAATATCGATAGTTATATTCGAAGGCTCTTTAAACCTTCCCGTTAATAACTAAGTTTATTTTATAATATTAATATCGGTGGTATTATATTTCGATAATCTCTTCTTAGTGTCTAAAAGCTTAGCGGTATATTATTTTAAAATAATACCGCGGAGGTAAATTTAGAGATTCTTATATATTATAGTATCTTTAATAGTTACTAGGTCCTTAGCTCGCTCGATAAATAAATATATATCGCGGAAGTAAATTTCTTTATTAATATACTCGAGACTAAACCCTATACTAGTAGACTTACTATTATATATAGGGTCGAAGAATCCGAGGTTAACTATATTCTACTTCGATAAAATAGTATTATCGCTTTAGGGACCTTATAAACCTTAGAGTCCTAATAGTCTAAAAGGGCCTACTAGAGGTACTACTATAAAACTTATAATAAAATTATGTAATTTTATTAACTATATTTTATTAAAGCCCGCGTTCGCTATAGTTAAAGACTATTACGGTCGTTAATTAAATCCGAGGAGTCTTTAATAAATTACTTCTTTTATAGAGGTCTATCTAATAGAATTTCTTAATAACGATATCGAATATAGTAATAACGAAGAAGGCGTTTACCTAAAGCTCGGCGGGGATAAAGGAGGTATATTCCTAATTAACGCCGGTATCTTAAAAAATTATCGAGTCGCTTAAATACTAGTTTAGAAATATATTATAGTAGTACGAAAAGTAGTAATATTAATAGTTTAATCGCTTGGCTAGCTCGGTACCTTAATAGATTTTAACCGTATTCGTTATTCTTAAGGATTAAGATTACGAAGAGGTTAAATAGGCCGGAAATTCCGCCGAATAAAATAATTAATAATATAACGAGTGATATCGTCGACCTCGCCGGCGAAAGTATGGCCCGACTATATAAATTCGTCGAGCTAGAATACTAAGACCATAGTATTACGGCTGGCGATATTACTAGATACTATAATAATAATCTTATAAAAATAGGAAAATTAAAAGTTAATAAATTAATAATTCTTTATAATTTACTTTTATTAAAGACGAACTAATTCTTATTTACTCTTTCGACTTTAAAAATAGAATACTTAGTACTCCTATAAATAGACAGAATATAACGAATAACCGTATATAGATTTTATATAAGAAATAATAATATATAAGGACTTAAATGGGGTTAAACTTAATACGACTTTAAATTATCTTAACGACGCTTCTCCTCTTTAGGGAAAATCGATATTTAACCGATTTTATTAAAGATATAATATAATTCTAGGCGAATTATATAATAGATTCGTTAAAGCCGAAGACGTAGTTATAGTAATACTTACTTTAGTAGACTAGTACGTCGTAGCGGAAGGTTTCTATAACTATACTAGATAATTGGGTATAATATACCGAAGTATAATATTTATAGTTTTAGTACTATCGTAATAGGCCTTAATATAGTAAAGCTATCTATTTCGGTAGGGAAGAAAGAGGTAGTATTCTATTCTAACGAGATTATCGTATAAATTATATTCTATTCCACCGAAACGAACTAGTAGAGGAGACGGGGTACGGATAAAAGGACACTACCGAATAATTTTAATTCGACTACTAGTACTACTATATAACTAGTGGATCGAACGTCTAGTAGGCGTAGTATAGCGTTTATTAAAATATATAATCGCCGTTACTACTAATTAATAAGGTTATAATATATATTTAGTAGTAATAATTAATTAATTAGCTAGGTATTCGTTATTAACGAACTAGAATAATAAATAGTTTTCGGTGTTAAGGAACTAACCTAATATAGTAAAATCGGTATAACCGTATCAATTTAAATATTATAAGTTTCTATCTTTATCCTAAATCGACTAAATCGTCGAGGGAAATATCGATAATTTAAATAAATATTTACTAATAGGAGTATTATATTATAGATATCGTTAACGTCTTAATTTTATATTTTTATTATTTTAATACCTAGTATATCTAAAGCTCCCCTATTAAAAAATAATTAAAATATAAAAATTTAATTAAATAATATATATTTATAAAGAAACTATTAAATTTACCGTTAATACTATATAAAGGCGCGGGTATATAGGGGTAACCGAGATAAAATAATAAAAAGAGTAAACGGCGGGGTTTACTATAGAGGAATATAAAAAAAAAATCGTTAAATACGGAAAAGAAGATAGAGAGTAGAAAAAGAAAAAACCGAATTAATAAAAATAATAGAGAGTATATAATATTAGAATAGTACCTATAAAATTAAGGTATAAAGAAACTAGTAATTATTTCTAATATCTATATATTTAGTTTTTTATCGAGTATTACTTTATCGTTAAAAGAACTTTATATATTAATAATAATAATCGCTATACGGCTGGCTAAAGGCTATATATTAAATAACCTAATTTATCTAATAAATATTTATTAAAATAGAATTATTATTTTTAAAAGTTTATTTAAAACTATTTAAGAATATCTAGTTTTTTATATTCGAAATTCTAATACTATTAACTTATAGTATACTAATTCCTTAATTTCTTCGACGCTCGCTCGATTATTTATATAAAGAAAGTAGTCGGTATAATTTTTTATAAATTTAGAAAGTTTAACTAGTTATTATCTTCGCTTAATATAAACCCGATATTTAATTACTATAAACTCTAATATATAGATTAGGAGAAAGAAGTAAATTAAGAAAAATTAAAATTAATATCGGCTAGTAAGTTATCGATACCCGAATAAATAATATTATAGAGTTTTAGCGAGTAATAATCGTAAACGTTTTTAATAAATTTATAAATAATCTACTTTTCCTTACTATCTAAGGCCGTGAAGTCGAATATATAAATTAAATAACGATAGAAGGTAGTTTTATCTTCTTTAATTATAGGGTAATATCCGTAGATTTTTATTAACCTATAGTCGTGCGAGATCGAAAAGACGAGGATCTCTTAGTCTAGTTCTTTCTCGCGCTTTATAAATCTAAAAAATTCGATAAGAGCTTTTAAGACGACGGTTATATTATATATATTCTAATAATTAGTAATATCGAGAGCCGCGGCGCCGTACTTTACCTCGTAGATAAGGAAAGAAAAGTATATCCGCGTTATAATTATAAAATAAATAAGAAACTTAGACCCGGGCTTATTTATAAACGGCTTAAATTTATTTAGTTATTCCTACGTGAATATAAATCGTCCGAATCCTAATAAGTAGTCCGGTTATAGACGAGTACCCTCGAACTCTTCTATATTATTCTAGCCTTCGTTGATACTTTCGTAAAAATAATTAAGATATTTAATACTATAGATTCTTAGAACTTGAGTAGATAAGTAAATAAGTAGAGAAATATCCTAGATAATTATAACTTCATTCCTCCTTTATATACTTTCGCAAGTTTCTTCGAATAGGTTATCGCGAAATAATATATCCTAAGGGAATATTTATTTCTTTTCTAATAAAATTCAATAAAGACCCTTATTTATATCCGTAATATTTAAAGTAGATTTATATATATAGCTACTCTTTTACTCTAGGCGGATTTTATACTCTAAATTTTTATATTAAATACTTTTAACTTCCCGCGATAGTTAATCGCTAGGTATCTAAAGAGTTAATTATAATTTTTTATAATTAAAAGAAGATAAAGACCTCTTTTTTATAAATAAAATAAATAAATAAAAAAAACTATATATTAATCTAATCGGCTCTTTAGTATAAAAATTTTATAATTAATTTTATTCGAATTTTTTTAGAGATTTACCCCTCTCGAAATCTTCTTTAATTTAATTATTTTACTCGAAATAGTCTTTACGTTACCTCCCGGTCTAAATTTAATATTAGAGAGGGTTAGAGTTATTTTAACTAATATTAATCGCCGCCCCCGGATATAATTCTTTTTTAGTAGTATAACTTAAAGGTTTAGCTCGTAGTCGCTTCGAAGGAGACTAGTCTCGGATTCGAGGAGAAAGATATCTAACTTCTTATACTTCTTACCTTCGTTTCCGTTTTCGAGAGGACGCGGATGGTTTTGGAAGAATTTAACGACTCTGTTATACCTAGACCGGGTCAGCGCTGTGATACGACAAGAGGAGTAATAAAGGCATATACGTTTCTACTCCCGGGGTTGTTGCTTACTAGAGGGGAAGGAGGTGCCTGCATTTCCCGAATATGATTACTTTCGGATAAGAATTGCTTGTGAGATTGTCGTATTGCTTGCAGACGTAGACTTTTGCGTACGGCTTGCTTTTTCTTAATGCCCTGGGGCCGCTTTCCTACAGGATAGTCAGCTCAAACATCAAGTATAGGCTCCAAGCACTTCACCTTGATCCTTTAGTATTAAAGGCTGCCGCCCATTCTTCTTGGTGTTTGACTTTACTTGACCACCGGCCATCTCGACTGGAATGACGGGGCAGGAGATGTCTTCATATAGCCGCTGGCTTGGAACAGGGTGTGAGGGGATTGGAAGGAAGATGGTGTGGCTAAAGGGCGCGAAAGTCTTAGCAAGGTTCATGCTAAATCAGCGCCTACCCTGACCCCGCGGCAAGCTCATGAGTCACAGGTAGATACGAGGTTATGATTTAAAGTGTTAGAAATATACTAGTAGGCGATTATAAATATCGCTTTTTACTACTAGCGCGTAGGCGTTAAAAAAAGTCGCCTATTTATAAAGTAATTATATTATAATCCCGGTTTATTATCTATAGAAGTTATTTCCACCGTTATACTCTATAACTTAGTTATAACGACGCTATATCGGTAACTTGGGAAACCCCGATTTTTGCGCATTTTATACCGAAATTGTACAAAATACTGGAAATGCGTATCTGCTCATGTCCCGCATTCTAAGTACATTATGCACCGATATTGCACCGATTTAGCAACTTTTTTTTTTGACTTTAACTTTTAAGAGTATCTAGACTAGGGCCCCTATATAGGAATATAAATATATTACTAAATCTATTTTTAGCCTAGATTCCGAATTTTTAATTAGATTTTTACTAACGTTGCTCTATAGGGTTATAAAGTTACTTTTAGGATTAAGTTTAGCGCTCCCGCGCAGACCTTAACTCTAATTTAAAAATCTTGGCGCCAAGATTTACCAAGGCTACAAAATGCGCATTTTGCACCGATTAAGTAGCGATTTTACAGAACTGTTTTTCCGGACTTACCGATATACTAGTTATTAATAAACGGGTTAATATTGTTTTCTATATTAAAATTTTCTTATTTTTTTAACTATATTATTCCTAACGCCTCTTTCTCTTTAATAAACGGCCGGCGCGTTATTATATAGTCCTTTATAAAATTCTAGATATACTCGATAAAGTTTAGATTAAGGTTATTACCGGGCTAGTCTAAAAAATTAATATAATATTAAATAAATAACGATTTCTACTACTACGATATATAATTACTAGTATCGTTTTATATAAGGTATACCGGCCGGTTTAAATAAAACGTAACGAAATAGTAATATACCGGTAGTAGGAGTAGTTTTAGAATATATTTCTAATATTAATACTAGTTAATTCTACCCCGTTTTAAGTGTCTATAGGGTGAAAAATTAAAATATCCGGGGTAGGATAAAACCCGGCTATATATAACCCTCTCGCCGAGAAGAATCGTAACTCTCTTTATATATATAGTCTTTTCCGCTTATTTTTATAATATATCCGTAGTTACTAGTTAGAGAATAGACGCGTCTCTTAATTTTAATTCTTCCGGTTAATAGATATAATATAGGTTCTTCTAATTCTAAATAATTACCCCCTAAAATATAAACGTTATAAATCCGGAAAATGATTTTTCTAAATACGTAGGCTCCTACTCCTTATTCTTTAACTAGGTAATATATACTTTATTTTAATTCTCACCTAATTTAACTAATATCTCGTTGATATAAATAATTAAATCCTAGCCGAGAATAAATCCCTAGTATATATAATCTAGGTATTAATTATAGTGTTTCTCCCGTATCTCTAGCGTAAGATTAAGTTTCGAATATAAAGAATATCTATTTAATCCCGCCTCCTAAAAGACTTTCTCTATTGTTTTTCGTAATACTTTAACGCGTACCTTACGGGCTACCGCTATTTATAATTTCCGGCGGTATATATAACTAGATATAACTAGTTACGTTATATAATCGATTTCTTTTTAATATAGTAATAGGGGCCGGCTAGACCGCGTACTAACTATTAAATTATAAATATAAATAAAGTTATCGTTATAGATTTTAGCCTATTTAGTTAAATAGTATATATTATTTATAATTAAAGTAATTACGACCCCGGTATATATTTAAATAACCTTAAGAGATACTCTTTTAATATTCTAGGTATAGGTAATTACCCTCTATATAACTAGGTTTATTTCCCGGCGTCGTTTCTATATAGATATAATTTAATAGGTAGTTATTTATATATAAATAGTTATTACTATAAGATTTTATAGTAGGGCTGAATAAGCTTGGCATTTCCAACACTTTAAATCATGACCTCGTAGGTCTCTGCGGTATTGACTAAACGGATTTATCGTTCAAGGGCCCTGTTTGGCGCTAGCTGCCGTGCATCAATACCTCCAAGAATAGAGAATCTCCGCCTTTCCTCTATTCTTATAGCCCTTAGTCACAACCCGTATATATCAGAAGAAGAGAAGAATTTGTCAAGTACACTGTCTTCCCGGGCCGAGAAAAAGTCTTTGACGGCAGAGGCAAAGTAAATATTCGGATATCTTACGGCGACCTTGAACTTGGCGGAGCCGCGCTACGTGTTAAATATCTAAGTGATCTATAGACGTATACTACAAGGAATATCCTACCAAGAACAACCATGTTATCGCTCCTTCCTCTGTCATTTTCCTCCACCCGTATATAGATGAGGACATGGGTTGATTTGCACCGTCGAAGTCTTTCGTATTCTATGTTGTTTCATTCCCCCCACGGCTACCAGCCGGAGCCGTATGCGCCTGCTGTGCCGGCGCATCTCTGCAAACCTTCCCACGATTACCTGTGGCACGGCCACGAAACGTAGAACTGCTCTGCTTCAGAACACAGCAGATCTACATTGTGGCGCCGTGCTCACTGCAAGCCTTCACGGAAGGACAATGCGGCGAAACAACAATACCTCACTCCTCCCGAAGAAAAAAGACTCCACATGGGTAAATAACTAGCAGAAGGCGGGGAGACCTTGGTTCGAACTCATCAATCGATTTAGGACTGGGATCTTGCTGCTTGTACCGGACGAAGTGACCAACCGCAGGTAAATGTAAAACCATCAGCCCTAGCATCTGCCGTGGGTAATACAGGGTCTCTTCTTCCCTAACTAATCTATCTCTTTTTAGGCTGCGAGATATTAAGAGCTTAGAATTCAATAATTTTCTAAAGCTTACGGAAGAACGAGAGCCGGTATTTAGAGGATTACTCGCTACTATAAACGATATAGTGAAGGAAGGATTCCAGGACTACGTTTTATATATACGAACAACGATAACTTACCCGCCGAGCCTACTGCCATCCCCACCGTCGGGCCGTAATATATTAGAGATCCCTGCCTCTATCATATCCGGATCTGAATATGGTGTCAGGGTAGGGGATACATATTCGGGGCCGGATCTAGACACTCTTATGACCTACGCTTTTTAATAAGCTGCAGAAGGCTAGTAGCTGAAATCCATCGTTAATTAGTATAACCTGTGGCCGAGTACTCGATTTAATGATCCGAATAGTATAGACGAACGACTAAGTTGATCCCCAAGCCTCCAACGAAGCTAAAGACGGTTATATCGTCATTAGGTATTACCTTTCTATGATACCGGACGTTAGTAACTGGCCGTTTTTGATATTATTAGAACCGAGGTAATATACTACGATACGATATAAACCTCTGGTTCGCCTAATTCTACGTTTTTAATTAGTTAGGCCTTATGCGCGTACTACGGATCAAACGTTAACTTAGAATTCTAGTTACTCCAATAATGAATTAATATAACAGTATTAAGTGCTTAGGAAATAGTATTTAATTGTTATCACGAGAAGGTTAGTTACTCTAATGAAGCTTTCGTAGTTCACTGATAAATGAAATTCAGGACACGCCTATCGTAAGCACTGCGAAAGAGACTGTGATCTTAACTTAGTGGTTTGCACGTCAGCTGTTTGATACCAACGAAGTTAAGAGTCGCTCTGTTGATTGGCGAATGGAAACGGTACTGGTAGATCACGTTCTCTTAAATGGCGGCCAGACCATAGATCCGACGAGAGGAATTTTGGAGGAGGAATTGGTGTCTCCATCAGTTTATTCGGGTGGTGGAAGAGACTGTCATATGGATGACCCTTAGCGATATCGTTCCATCTATTCAGAAGGCAGTTTCATGTTTCTTATCCCCCCCACTTCTGTGGCAACCCATCTTTGCACCGATTGGGCCGTGTTCATTGGGCGTGATGCCTCGGCGATAATGACAATATCCGAGAGGAGCTAGTCCTTTTAGGGAAATCTGGAAGTCCCGGGGATTTTTGACCTGTAGGCTGCGAATTCTAAAATCCTCTCAAACACCGTCTCATAGATGCAAACTAGCTCAGAATCTTTTTTCCATCTTCCAGGTTCTTGCTCTCCTTTTCGAGCTGTATTCTCCTTCGCTTCAGCGTCAAATCCTCCCTAGCCACTTCTTCCAGCTGTGTGGGTGTCATTTCCACTACGGAAGCTGGGGAGAATAATTTCAATGGGTTCGCGGCCCAGCGGTCAGATAATAGTCGGCGGCTTGCATGCGAAGAATCGAGGTGGGATTGCTAAGGGGATTGGCGGGAGGCTAATACGACTCACATTCGTGGATGATTACCGTCTCCTTTGGTATGAAGAAGAGTGGCATTCATAAAGACAAGGTTAGGCTTTCCTGGGATTTCGTTAGCAACGATACTAATGGTGAAATGTCGATAGAGAAATGCCCGAGTCTCTTCGGGTCCGGCATCGAATTCGTCATCGGTGTCAGCATCCTCGTCATCACTATAGATCGAACTGGAATCGCTATCGTGGTCGTTTCCGCTCCAATAGTTGCTGTCGCTGTCGTCGTCGTTATCGTTGTCGCCGTCGCTGTTTTCATCGCTTACTGTGCCGGTATTATTGTCAACGTCGCAGCCAGAACTGACTGCTGTTATAGCATCGCCGTCACGTCTCCTCTTCCTATAATGGCCACCATCATAGGTGGCCTCGTCCGAATCCTGTCTGTTCTTCGTGGCTTTGACGACCGCCACGGTCTCAAGGGGCTCTACCTAGCTCCGAAACTGGCTTGGAGGCCGTCCATAAGCCAAAACGCGGCGCCGACGAAGACACCACCAGTGAAATGCGTGTTGCGACCCTAGAGGTTTATGCTAGTAGCAATAGCCAATAGTGACTGCAGGTTGGGTTTCGCGGATGAGTGCTAGGTGTACAAGGGGTATTGGGTTATTGTCAAGTCACAACTGATTCAGTTCTCAGTAAGAATAGAATACTTTATTCAACACAAGGAAATCTATCTCAGCTATCAATGAGTGTTCTTATATATTTGAGGTTGCTCCGTCTGCTCCCATGGCTCAGGGCACTGAGCCCACTGAGCATCCTGAGCGTGCTCCCAGAGCTCAGATGCCAAGGCTCCTGAGCTCTCCTGAGCAACAGTCTCGGCTCGGATTATTGTTACCGCGGCCCGAGCGCCGGGTAATCGCCGTGATCGTAACAATGCGCCATGCTCCGACAGCATAACGACTTTGAAAGACGGTTTCATGGAAGATCGCGTTTCTGTCAATGCAGAACAGCTGGGGCCATGAAAGGATAATAGCTCTGCTCACGCGGCCAGGAGACTTAAATATGCGCCATCCTCCTTTTGTGAATACTGTCATCTGCATTCCGTCATCGAACATAGCTGTGCGCTGGCTTCAAGTAGCTGCATGAGGCCAGCTCGTGTGAGAGGCGCAGATGTAGCATGAGTCAGGCCCATTTCCTAGGGTGGTAGCCAATGATGTACGATTACAGCGGTGAAAGCCATCCCGCGGCCAGTTGCTTTCTAAGTTATCTGGTGGGACTCTAAACGTTTGCACACGTCTTTCCCCACCATCCGAAAAGGCCGTACGTCCGTTTAGTCCGCAAGACGCGACGGAAAGGGCATACACTAGATGGCCTTTCGAGCGGTAGCCGATCCTGACAAGGTCACATTCTCACGTATTGGGCTCTAGCGAACAGGCAGGGGAGTTACGGCCAAGTCGTGCCTTGGATTTGAGGCAAAAACGGGTAGCCAATGCATGGACTAAACGACGAAGCCCACAAGCATGTGATCCTTGCTCTCTAGAATTCATAGTGCAGGGGCTCTAGCGGAATGCTCAGAAATGCGAACATTCCATCAAGCAATAATGGTGGCTGAAGAAGGCCCAACTCTGGAGCCGTGGATTTTATGAACGTAAAGGCCAGTAGCCCTCCCTCCTGGTTTCTGACTTCTAAAGAAGCTCTACCCGATATTAGGGCGTGAAAGCAAAAGGAAAAGAAAGGAAAGAAAGGGAAAAGCATCCAACAACCATCAATTTTAAACATCTTATCCGAACATCCATGTAACAGATGTGTATCTTAGGGATGGGTTTTACCGTTAGGGGTGTAATTTACATCCAACGCATGGCGCGGGAGGCTCTGCACTCTGATAAATATCGGGCCTTGGTTTCCCAGAGACATTCAAGTAGCCTACAGCGCCTTTATCCAGGCGAAATATGGCGTGGTCTACAAGGGTATATGTCCCAGGGACCACCATCTTCATATTGACGATCGTCGCGGCACCTGGGGGAACGCTGACGGTCTGTATAGAGGATGCAGGGGGGCTCACAACGTCGCCGTCGCAGTACACGTTTCTAAAGTTGCTGCCCAATACGTGGAAGGAGCTCGTCAAGTTCGGTCCTGCGTTCCCAAAATAAATGCGGATGGTTTCGTCGGTATGGGCCTTGAGAGGTCGGTCTCTCGTTAGGGCGGACTCGCTCCCGTTGAAGACGACGACGTCCGGTTCCTCGCGCAGCGCGTTTGGATACGAAAACTCCACCATCGA
>JAABUS010002054.1_pt1 | contig 39939 bp, 39 predicted proteins | sample 5560161 | NCBI WGS metagenome assembly JAABUS01 (sample SAMN10711885, study PRJNA513376) | rock metagenome | isolation source: Antarctica rocks | place: Antarctica: Victoria Land, Trio Nunatak nord | collected 2016-01-04
CTTACCAATGGCATCAAAAGCATTATTCCATGGAAAGTCGTCGTAGCCATCCAGCTTTACTGAGCAGAACTCAACAAATCTGGAAAACTCAAAAGCTAATTTTGGATCATTGATATTGGTGGTCTTGGTGACAATTTTATTTACCGCTTTAATTTGCTCGAAAGCTTCCTGATCAATGTCCTTAGAGGCCTCAATTAGTTTGTCGAAATAATATTTGCCAGAATCAAGAGTAATCCTGCTACCGACAATGGCGGCTCTTGTATAATAATCAATTTGATTAGATGCCGATAAGGTGCCGTTGATAATTCTCTCATCGGCTAACTCTAAAAGCCTAAGCGTAGGAACAACTAGTTTTTTTGATAATGATAACCTTTCAGCCATTGAAAGCAAAAGGTTTATATTATCAACTTTATTTGATTGTAGTTTTTCTTCAATAATCGTTATTAATTCGTCAGGCTCTTTAAATTGATACACAAGATCCAAAAGCTTTACAGACAAGAAATTTGTCATGTGTCTAGATTCAAAATGGTAATAGTAAGATAAGTCAAAGTCATTACCATAATTTGAAACAATTTTGGTGAGCTCTTCGATTATTTGTTTCCGAGACAAGATACCCGTATAGGTTCTTGCTAATAAAGAATATGTCGGTAATAAATGTTTGTAATAGGCAACAAACTTTCTTCGCTCCTGCTCTTTGTATTGTTTGTCTTCATACTTTAATTTCTCATCAATCTTTTTTAAGCTTTCAGGTAGCAAGTCTTCGACAACAATTTGTTTATTGAAAACAACAGCCCGCATTGTAACAACCCTGAAAAAAACATCGATTTTCTGAATTCGATTTTCATCATGAAATTTATTTACATAAAAACTCGGCGATTCATTTGGCGTTTTGAAATCAAAAAGCTTGAGTAGCTTCTTAATTTTACTTGACGAATACCGCTGTTGTGACAGTTGTTCAACGAGAGATATTAATGATTCCCAAAACGGCAGTTTAATATTTTGCTTTATTCTGAAATATTTAATTGCCTTTTTTGACAGTTCTTCAATGTCGAAGGGGGGTTTATAGCCGTTTTTAAAGCAGATTTGGTTAATCTAAAGAGCAACATCCGTTCGCAGCACTGGGTTTTGAAACCATTTGTAAAATTGTCTCGAACTACTTGTTGCAGTAAATTTTCAATCAGCGGTTCAATGGTAAAATAGATAAGTCCTTTTGGTTTCCATCCTTGTAACCACCGGATGGCACTTGACGGGCCAAATATTCTAAGAATAGCCTCTGTACCGCAAGCAAGGTCTTGATCATCTATATCGTACTCACGCAGCTTATGTTCAGGAAGGCTGCGGCGGAAATCAATCCAGCTTCTGCATTTCTAAGATGTTTTTTTGCAAGGTCATGCGTTGCCGGATTTCTCGAAAAAATGGCTGCGCTTCTTAAATGAACACGTCCATACCAATGAGGGTTGCCATCAGTGAAATAAAACTGCATATTTGCCTGACCATTTCCAAATGCTAATGATAATTCCGGTTTTTTAAGCATAGTGTCTTCAATGACACTGTTCGCCTTCGAAGCCTCAGCAGCTACAATTTGAAGTTTCAGATAGTTTAGATTATTACTTGTTGTAACCGTATTTTTCATAGCCAGCCTTGCACGTTCTATAAATACTTCCCTATTACGAACAGGGTCTGTAGGCAAGTTGATGAATTCACGATTTAATACTATTGTTTCTAATTCATCTATCTTACCTGAAGAAGCAAGAAAACGACCTAGATAAGTGCTGGCATATTCTTCCTTATTGGCTAAAGATTTAAAATAATTTGCAATAGAATTTAAATCGACTGATTCTGTTGGATATTGATCACGAAGGAAAGTTTCGAAGTCCTCGTTGTTAAAACGAATAAGATCATTTTCGATAACAATTCCTTTCGAAAGATCATAAGCGATATCTTTTACAAAAGAAATACTTGCGCCGGAGGTTTGTGAAAGGTATTTCGTAGGAATAGGTCTTGGAAGAGCTATAGCATGTCGAATAACCTTTTTGAAGAGTTTGCGATCTCCCGATTTCTTCTCTGCTACGTCCAATAATCCCCCGAAAATATCATCAAGATTCATACCTCCAGGTTTAAGAGGTTTGAGTTTTTCTTTTAAGGTTTTACCGGGAGATTCTAAAGTGAAAGTCATAACTCGTGGAATCCCTTTTGTCAGTGTATTAAATTCATTTACCTGTACATCAGAAAAGATTGTTTTGGGAAATTTATAGTTTAGATAAATCCTACACTCTTCTGTATTAAACGAATTAAGTAATAGAGATAGATGTTTGGCAGGAAGTTTCAAGCCATCCATTCTGTGCGACCTGGAGGTTAGTATTAGGCGCACATTATTTGGTATATCCATCTTAACAAAATCATGGACAAATGTTTCTTCATGCTGTTCCTCTGCTGCCGTTACAGAATTGTCTGCGGCATCTACCACAATACAAAGAATAGCTAGGGGATCACGCTTTAGCAAAATTCGAGATGCAAGAAAAAGCCTACGGGAAAACTCCTGGATATAAAAATTTTTGTCGCCACTCCTGGTTAATAAAAAAGGACTGCCTGTTTTTAAAGCAAGTTCGTTACTTAAAAATAATAGGGCATTTTGATGAAGATGACGTTTATCATTTGAATTCAAATACGTTCCTCCACCATAACAGTCAAACAATATCGTTTCAGACATATTTGGTAGAAGCGATGCAATTTGTTTTGCCGTAGTAGATTTGCCAATACCCGCAACGCCGTGCAGACAAATAGGATCTTTTCCAGTGGCGGCGATAATCTGTTTTTTAATTTCTTCAATTTGTAACCTTGGTACGGTTTGCGTCAACTTCTCAAAATTCGGAGGTACTGGAAACACGATTCTAAATCAGGAAACTTAAAATGTGTAAGAATATCTTCTTTTGTAATCCTATTAGTTGACTTTGCATCTGGCAATGTTTTATTGCGAAGGAGTGATTCCAGAATTGCCAGTTGATCTCTAGCATCAAAAGCACCTAAATCAGTGAGGGATTTGAGCGAGTTTTGCTTTAATATATAGCGAGAGTCAGAATTGCAATCAGAAAAGTCCAACAAGGAAAGGAATAAAATAAATGTTTTACTTGGCAACCCGGAAGCTAATTGTAATTTATCTATCGCTTTGTACTCAGTTATTTTGGATTTTTTCTTTAATAACTCAACAGTTGCATTGTTTGGGTTTGAAACCAAAAGTAATTTTGCCTTTGACACAAGTTTTGAAAGAAGCGGGGATGCTGGGCGGTTGCTAATCAATTTGATAGTTGTCTTTTTTAAAACCATCACCAACTCGTGCACTTTGACTAAGTTACTAAAGGTGGTAGCCAGTCTATGAACAATTGATCCGCTGACGCTTTTTTTTCAAGTACTTATGGAAAATGCTGTCCATTCTTTTGAGGAGTGTTTAGTACTATATTTAAGCTGGCAGATAATAATTTTTGAAGCCTGCTTCGATTTGAACTAAAATAATATTCGGTGAGATCAATTCCAAGCAATGCACCAGTATTCGGGTCAATTTTAGCAGAATCTTCCTTGTCTATGCCCTCAATTGCTATTGATTTTAATCCATCTGATTTAAAGTTTAATAGCTCAAGGCATTTTTGTACTGCCCAAAGAATGTGAAAATCAGTTCCGGCGTTTGATTCATGCGCATCAATTAATGTTCTTTGCTTTGTTTTTGACATGATCGCAGATCAGTTTCTGTGCGGTTTAACAAATTGAGCTCATCGTAAAAGTAAAGGTAAATGATGACGATGCTTTTCGAAGTATAAGCCAAATATATTTGGCAGATATTGCCTACATTGTGCGAATGAGGAAATGGTCAAGGTTGTAAAATTGAATTCAATTGATGCTCGGGGATATGGCACATCATAAAATTAATCTAGCTCAAACACATTACAAAAAAGGGATAGAACCTTTCATTATAAAGTATCGCACAATGAAAAACATTTCGCCATTGTAGATTTCATCTCTTTAATGAGCCTATAGGAATCGAACTTTTTTCAATTGAATATCAATAATCTTCGCGTGATTTGCTATATATAATACTATCCAGCCAGCTTATAAAATAATATCTAATATAGATTTTTAGTCAAGAAGTTTTAATGGCGGTGGCATAATTGTTCAATCTCTTGGTTTTTCCATTACGGGTATGCACAATTACTTCGGCTTGTTCTTTTTTAGCTAAACCGGTTGCATACTCTATTGCTTCATTTCTACGTGAGGTAATTACAATTGCCTTGACAGACCCCGAGACTCTTACAGCCCACCCGCTTCCAAGAGGAACTACATGTTGATTACGTTTTGCCATTTTTCTTTTTTGTAAAGTTAGTTATTTTACAAAAGTTCACTTATCACTTTTTTTGCTGAATTATAAAATGAAATAGCTTTAACTTTCCTTACAACCCCTGAATTATATCTTAATAGCACATTCCATGATTTTACAATATTCCATTCTGTTGGGTAATTATTTAAGATATTGATTTCCTCACCCGAATAAAACAACAATCCCGTCAAATTGTGTATTTTTAAATCTCCTATACTCTTAATAGTTGTGCCGGTAAATCTTGATTTGCCGCTTGTGTAAATTTTAAATTCAGGGGGACTTTTCGGGATAACCACTTCCAAAACGGAAAAACTTGCTTATTCGGTATTTTAAGGCAAGTTCAACAGCATAACCTGCTAAATAAACAGAACTTGCATACCTTTTGTTATCCAATAAAACTTTGCTATCCTGTAAATATCGGTTAGTAAGTTTTTTTAGATCTGGTTTTGAAATCATTGTATGCAGTTACTATTAATTTCGAATATAAAATGAATTTTTATAAAGTAGAATTAATAAATCCAAGAGTAGTATAAAATCTCTCAGGAAGAATATTGTCGAAAGAAATAAAGAAGTGTTGAGCTAATCCTTATTCTTTGTTTTTTGTTTTAAATTTGCTCAACCTTTATGCAAAACTTAAAATCTATACAAGATATTCAAAAAGCAGGTAATGAGGCTGTACAAAGATTGCGCAAGCAAAAACACTTACTTTTAATTCAGTTTCCTGCTTTTGTCCTCTTCCTTCTGCTTTGGTTAATCCAAACTGCAGTTCAATTGCTTTCCGTGCCTGTTCAGATTGATTTCTTCCAATGTTGTTCATTTCTATTTTACTGCCGTCTCTTTCAATATTAGTACTAACAATATGAATATGAGGATGACCTGCATTATGGTGCTGATATACCAGGTACGGCTGCTTTTCAAAACCGATTCCCTGCATATACGTCTTAGCAATTACCGACAACTTTTCTTTGTTCAATGTGTCGTTCTCATGAAAGTTTAAAGATATGTGAACACTGTTTGCCGCTACCCGTTCATTGAGCTCTGCCTGATTCTCCAACCTGTGCAGCTTATCATAAAAATTCATAGCATCTAAATCCTTCGGATAATTCACTGCCTCAATACACGCGGCCACTCCTGCCTGTACTTTCTTTTCATTGTAGTTTAATGACCTGGAAAGGCTCTGCGTCCTTTTAATTCTCGCTACCATTTTTCTGCAAATTGATTAATACGTTTTTTGGTTTTTTCCACCTTATTAATAAAAATTTCATGGTTCAAATAATGCGTCAAAATCCAGTCTCTGAACTCTGGTATTTTGTTCACATTATTCAACTTATGAACCGCCTGGTTATAGTTGCTTCCAAGCGCACTTAGTTCATTTCTTAAGCTAATCATCGCTGTCATAAAGTCATTGAGAGACTGGTTTCTGGTAAGCACTGTTACCTTACCTGTAAGTAAGACTTTCCTTATATAATCACTTAGCTTACGGCAGGTGGTAGTCTTAAACTTCTTGTTTATTTGCTCAAACTCTGCAGGAGTTAGCCTTAAGATTACAAGTCCTGTCCGGTTTGTTTTTTCTTCTTGCATCACTTTTTTCGTTTGCACTTTTTTAAAACATTATAGCTGATTATTATATAGGTCTACCATATTGGAATCTTCAACTAATTGATTTAAATCAATTTTTTTAATTGACCTTTTAGTGTCTTTCTTTCCCCTGCGAGTTTCGAGCTAAGGGGGTTAAATTCTCGTTTGTATTACACACGGACATTTAACCAAGTGACAGGCCCTTTAAAGAGAATCCTCAGTACCATCAGCTGCATAATGATTTTTTTAACTCTTAAAAACTTTGAATTATTAAAACTTTTAAAGATGTCTTCTTAACTTAAAACTCTGTTTGTGTTGCTGGTTTTGGTGAAAGAGGTAGTCATTTAAGTCCTTGTAGTTTTTGTATAAATTGCTTTTGTCGGAGCATTTTATATTCCACTTTAAAGCATTTTGTGTGTAATTAATTCCAGACTTATCCCTGTCTAAATACAAGTTAATTTTCTGATATTGTTCCATCAATTGCCGGCTCTTTTCAAAAAAAGAAAGTGAGTTTAGGACAAGAAAATTTGTCAGTTCAGAAGTATTTTTTTGCTGAAGAGTTTGGTAAGAAAGGAAGCTGAAAAATCCTTCGAAGACTGCAATTTCAGCGGCATCCAAACAATTAATTTGAGTGAGATCTTTAGGGAACTGCTGCCTTTAAAATGCTTGTTTCTAAGTTCAAATCCGCCTGATTTGTTTTCAAAGCCGATAGCAAAATATTGCTTGCCATACAGTTCAAAATCTACTTCTTTGCAATACTTATCAGCAATCTCTAAAGGTATTTTTCTGTCGTCAAGATAGCGGCAAAGGGCAGGATTTGTGAGTGGCTTTGCGGCTATCACTTTTATCTTAGGTTCAAGTGCCTCTTCAAGGTTTTGTGAGTGGGTTAGAGGCTGTTGAACCGTTAAGGTCTGCCAGTGAAAAGAAAATAAATCACTTATCTTTTGTGGTACTTCATTCATTCTGCAGTTATGGTACAGCATAGCAAAGTCAATAATGCTTCCTCCTTTGCCTAAACCATGGTCATACCACATGTTTAATTTCCTGTTTACCTTGAAAGATGGTTCCTTCTCGTCTCTTAGTGGGGAGAGATACCAGTAGTCATTGTTCCTGATTTTGTGTGGCTGGTATCCTAACTTTTCCATATACTCCACAATGTCTATCTGCTTCACATCCTGGTAGGAAAAAAAAGGGTGGTTCATGTGGTAATTTTTTGATGCATTGACAAAAACCTTTATAAGTACTTGTACTTTAATTAATTATAGCAGCATCAAGTCCGCATCGACCTTTAAAAACCCGCATCAACTCTCTTTTTTTGATGCGCTATTGATGCGACTTTTGATGCGTATATCTTTTTGATTAAGAAGAAGTTATAAGAATGGCATCAAAATCATCAAGATTATTGAGATGAAAAATCTTTTTTTGATTAATCCTATAAAATCTTCCTGTTATATTGAAATCATAGATGTTTCCATCAGTACCAAACCTGTATTGTAGATAAGTAATTGAATTGCTCTCAGGCCTCAAATTCCAGGTGTTTTGCAGCACATTTCTGATTGATCCGCTATCGTATCCTCTAAAACCTTTTTTGGCTAACCAGTCTTGTATGTCTGACAGGCTGAACTGTATTTCTTCGATACCCTCCTTTACATATAGTATAGATAGAAGCAATTGCGCCATCTCCACTTCCAATTTATTCCGATTGTATCGCTTTACTCTCTTTAAAGCCGGAGTTGCAAGTTGTTCAGGCCGAAACCACATTCGTGTGGTGGGCTGTGTAGTAAATGGCCGTTGTATCAAATAGTGTATGAAAAAGGAAATTTCCTGTTTGAGCTCATCCAGTAAATTTTTGTTATCCTGTTGTAGGGGACGGCAATCTTCTGATCCAGTAGCGAATTTCTCCCGGATCAATTATGATGAAGTTATCCTCGTTGTTACTGCAGAGAACAAACTTGCCAAAGAATTCTATTTCCTGCCTGTCTTGTCCTTTGGCTTCGATTTTATAATACTTGGAGGTGCTCAGACTTTTTATCCGCTCAGAATCTTCCTTTCTGTCCAGGAAAGTTTCATCCACTCCGATAATCAGTTTGTTTGCCCATTCTGCATTGAAGTTGCTTCTGAAGTCCTCATTGCTGTTTATGGTCATGTTGTCGCCAAACAAAGCTTTGAGAAAGTTCAGGAAAGTTGTCTTACCGGTGTTCCGCTCAGTACTGACCAGGCACAAAATAGGCAGTATCAGCATGGGATACATTAACACGATCTTCAGATAATCTAATCCTATTTCCAGCTGTTCACCAAACACATGGTTTAGAAACACAAGTATCGTTTTCGGATAGCCGGGTAAGGGTTGATGCAAAAATGGATGGTAGCGGTTGTAAAAATTTTCGATCTCTCTCTTGTACTGCAGGTGGCTGGGCACAAGACAAAAGCCGTCAAAGCGGGGAACAGTGGAAAGAAAATGTTTACCATGATCCTGCTTGATGCATTCTGTTGACCAGGGTAACAAAAACTCAACTGCATCACCGGAAGCTAAAGGCTTGCGCACCTTTTTATAGTAGGTTGTACCTATACGCACATAATCCATAAAAAATATTTTACCGGTAAACAAAACGATCAGGTAGTCTTATTACTTCTGGTTAGGTAGGCCAGGATTTCCTGCTTATTGAAAAATACTCTTGACCCTACGTAATACTTTTTATAATAGCCGTTGGCTACATGACTGTCAATGGTTGGCTTTGATACCTTTAACATTTTACAGACTTCGTGCTTTTTGAGATACACATCATTATCTTCTTTCTTAAGCGAAGAAAGCTCCTGCTTAATGGATTGTTGAATACATTCCCTGAGCTGTCCGTAAAAATGCTCGGGAGTATCACTGAATAAAATGGAGGCAGACATATTTTTGATTTTAGAAAGCAAATCAGCTAACTAAATCAAGAGAAATAAAAGGAAGGTATACCCTAAAAGGGGGTGAGGTATACCCTTTTTTAAAAAAATCAATCAAAATAAAGAAATAGAGTTTCTGGTATCTTTTTCTTGCCTTACTGAGAGGAAATACTTTTAAGAACGTTTTCAGCAAATGCAGAAACATCCTCTCCAAAAGTTGCAGGATTGACTGCAATTTGTTCAATTTGAGGTTTCAATTGTCCTATAGCATTACCATTATTCTTACCTGACAAAATCTTCTTGTAAGAAAAGCTTTTCATATCGGCAATCCTGCCTGCTATCCTGTTGGCTTTAAATTTAGCAGTAATAAAGTCCTTTAATGCAGAAGTATCGCGGATGAGCGTTTCATAATGCAATTCATTATTATTTATCTCCAAATACGTATGGGCGGCAATGACATAAGCCCTTACGGGGAAGTCAGCAATAGGTAGGGAGTCATATTTGTTGGTAGTCTGTTCTGGTTGAGCAATTTGCTCTGGTTGACCGGAACGATTAAGCAAGGCGTTTACCTGATTGAAGAACTGCTTTATTTCCTCTTTGTTAAAAGCATTGTGCTTTTTTTCAAACAGCGAGATCATTTGCTGTTTCGCTTCCTTGTTTTCGAGGATTCTTTTTATAACTGCGAGAGTCAAAGACTTTTTATTTACCGAGGTCTGTGCTGGTATCTCATTTTTTATTTCACCGGAAAGATTATCGAGGTATAAAGAGGCAGTAATGGTGGAGTCTTCTTTCCTGCAGAATTGAAAGTGATAAAATTTAAAGTTGATATAATTATACCGGGAGGGATGAAGATCATACAATAAGCCTAATACTGCCCAATTTTCATCGTAATTATAGCATCCCAAATTTTATTTTTTAAAGATACAGAAAGATAAGTAAGATGAGAGAAAATCGAATTAAAGCGGTGTCAGGCAATTAATAGTTAATTTGAAAAAAGGCTATTATGTAAGCGTTGAATAAGCGCATAGATTATCAATATTTAAAGTTTTCTGCTTTTATCTATTTGCAAATTTTGTATTACCTAACTAATGCGAACTGCAGGGGGCATACGTTTCAAGATAGCAAATAGCACAAGTTCGAAAAGTACATATCCGGCAAAAATAAAGTAACCCGGTTGCAATGAAGTATTGTTGATTGTTAGCATGTTAAGGTAATTGTTGTGAATGTTCAAATTGGAAAGCTGGCTTTCTAAAATACCATTCAGACCTATGTAAGTCATCAGGATGCCTACAACCATTACATCGGCCATAACCCATTTGTCAGACTGAAAAGCAAAATATTTTACGACTTTATTTTCTGAAAGTTTTCTGGAGCTTACGATGTGAACACCGGTTGCTATCAGTTTCAAAACCGGGAAAACAATAACAAATACAAGAATCAGTACACCTACAAGTACAGCGTCAGGTTTTGGCTGTTTTACCAACACCTCAACAATGTTAAAAATGCTTTGACTTTGAAAAAACAGCACCTGGTTTTCAAAAGCAACTTTTTCGCCGAGAAGCACAAAGTCAAGCGTTTTTATTCGTGCATCAACCTCTACTATAGAGGCTGTTGAACCGACTGCTAAAAGAATAAGGGCAGATAACAGCGACATGATAAAAATTGTTGCATGTAAGTGAACTTGCTTTCTCAAAAACCACCACAAGCCAAATGCTGCCAAAACGCAACCGAGCATAGCGAACGCATAGTTGTAGGTGATTGTCCTGAGGGAAGCTAACTTGGTACCAAGTGTTTTATTGAATTGATCCGTATTGGAAACATGATATTTCCGGTACAGGTAACTGGTAACCGCGTCGGCAGCCGTTTCGGTACTATCAAAAGTTTCCCTTTCGAGCTGGTTTATTTTACTTGCAGTTATATTTTTTAGCCTTTTTTTGCTGGCCGGGCTATTAATCTTGGTAATAATGGTTTTTGCAAATGCAGGTACCTGTGCCTGTATCTGATCGGCGTTCACCAGTTTATTGAATGCAAATTTTTTCAGCCTTCCGGCAAATGTGGCTTGTGGTTTATTTATTTGCGCAACTGCCTTACTAATGAGCCCGTGGAGCTGTTGTTCAACCTTTGCCTGCATCGCTTTCTGCTGTTTTCGGGAAATGCTGAAATCACTTACCTGGCGGTCTGCAACTGCGGCAATCTTATCGCGCCACTGACCCACAGAAAACAGCCCGAAGGTTATGCTGTTTAATGTGCTGTAATCTTCTTTTATTTGCTCCTGCTGACTGGATAGGGAGTGAAGGCGATAGCCAAAATATGCCTCGCCGCAAAGCAGGACACTTAAGACAAGAATGAGGATGATATTGGGCAACCCGGATTTTTTAGCTGGCAGGTTTTGTTGATCAGTAGTCAAAGCAGTTAATATTTAGATTACTAAATTTAATTACATTGTTAAAATAACAATGTTAAAGCGAATCATGCGGGGTAATAAACTTCAGTATCGTGGAAAGTACAAGTCCATATAATACAAAGCTTATAAATATGATGTAACCCGGCTGCAAAGCTGTGTTATTCGTAGTAATAATTGTCAAAAAGTCACTGCGAATATTCATGCTTGCCAGTTGGCTTTCTAATAATCCGTTAAGCCCTATATAACTCATTAATATAGCTATAACTATAACATCGGCCATACTCCACTTACCGGATTGAAATGCAAAGTATTTTATGAATTTATTCTCGGCAAGCTTCTTTTTGCTAAGGAGGTGAATTCCTGTAGAACTCAATTTCAGTACCGGGAAAAGAATACTGAAGACTAAAATCAGTATACCCACAAGAATAGAATCAACCTTAGGTTGTTTTACCAATACTTCTACTACATCAAGAATACTTTTGCTCTGGAAGAACAACACCTGGTTATTAAAAACAACCCGCTCTCCCAAAAGTACAAAGTCAAGTGATCCAATACGTGCATCAACTTCGATCATTGATGCGGTTAAACCTACCGCCAGCAGTATAAAAGCGAACAGCAGCGACAATACAAAAAGTACAGCGTGTACCTCAGTCCTTTTTCTAAATATCCACCATAAGGTTAATACGATAATAATACAGCCCAGCATTCCGAAAGAATAATTATAGGTGGTAGTCTTGATACTTTTTAATGATGTGGTAAGCTTGTTATTGAATTCATCGGGACCGGACACATGATATTTATGGTATATCCTGGTTGTTATTGAATCATTTGACTTGAACGCACTATCAAAATAAGCGTTGTGCGCCATTTGGTTAAACTTACCCATAGCCATCGTACTTAAATTTTTTTTGATCGAGGGGTTATCTACCCTGGCTATAATCATTTTTGCAAAGCCGGGTACCTGGGCTTTGATGTCATCAGCACTTACAAACGCATTGATTACTAATTTTTTTAAATTCCCGCTTATTGATGTTGGTGGTTTATTGATTAACGCTTCGGCTTTATTAATCAGAGAAAGAATAATTTGCTCAACCTCAACCTGTAATTCTTTCTTTTGTTTGGGAGTCATTGTAAAATGACGAACCTGGTGGTTAACGATACCTGCAATCTTATCGCGCCACTGCTCTGGAGAAAACAGCCCAAGTGTAACGTTATTGATATTGCCGTAATCTTCTTTTAACTCCTCCTGCTGATCTGACAGCTTATGCAACTGGTACCCAAAATATGCTTCTGCGCATAACAGCACTGTCAATCCTAAAATAAGCATTAAATGAAGCAAACCAAATTTATTGGCTGGTCTGGTTTTTTCTTCTGTAGTCAAGTTTTTTTAAATTAGTTCTGCAATATACTAAGAATAACAAAAAAGCATGAGATACAAAAAGATAAGCAGGATGAGAGAAAATAGAATTAAAGCCGTATCAAGCAATTAACAGTAATTTGAAAAAGGCTATTATGCAGGTAAAATCTTTTACAGTAAATTCAATTTGTACCTATTAATAAAATACGAAGACTTATCTAACTGATTTTCAATCCAATTTAAGGAAGTAGCCCAAGCATAGAGTTATCGAACAAATTTTTAGTTGATTTGAAAGGATTATATGAATTACAGCCGCTTTTAGAGCCAAGATAATAGTATAAGTGTTTGTTTTAAAATTAATGGGATAGCATTTAGTATTGATAATATCCCCAATTGACATTAAACCAGTATTCAAGTGATAATAGATAATAGTATTATTGAATACAGTAACAATTTATTAAATATTTTAGCATGCTATTAAAACAGAGAGACTAATGGAGAATGAATCGAGTATTTCTTTTTTCCTTCAAAAGAAGCAACACACGGCACAGAAAGACACATTATTGTCATGAAGATACGATTCATTAATTTGCCAGATAATTAAACTAAAATTTATACAAAATCTCATGGTGTTTACTGATCATCATTTAAAAATTCTAACATATTTCTTTGAGCGGGGTAATGAATACTTAACTGAAAAAGAAGCACCTGTTGAAATTGCAGGAATTGGATATCGGCCAGAATTTCGTAATACTATTTATCAATTATACACAAGTAGACTTTTAGAAAAAGAAGTTCAACAAAATTTACTTAAACATTCGGATGATAGATACAGAATTTCACCGGAGGGCAGGAAAGTGATTTTAAAAGGAAAAACTGATGCTGAGATTAAACATATAATACTTGGATTGTTAAAAACAAACGTGGAACAACCGTTCCAGTTAAATGACTTAGAACAGGCTATCCCGATTGAAAGAGATAGAATTGCTTACCTGTTAGAGGAGTTGGAAGAAGATAAAAATGTAATTATAAAAAGATTGGAGGACAGCGATAATTGCCTTATTATAACAGTAAGTAAGGGTGTAAAAAGCTATTTAAAATCTGAATATCTTAAAGCAAAAGATAAAGGGAATAAGCCTAACGTGAAAAGTGAAGACAGGGATAAGAATGAATATGAAGAGTATGAGTTGTCCGATACTGGACATTGGGAAAATGTTATTAGCAAAGAGAATAGTATCAGAACAGACAATTTTATGAGTACGATAAAATACCGGAAGCCCAAAATATTTATTGGATCATCAGTAGAAGGTAAAAGCATTGCAGAGGCAGTAAATGTCAATTTGGAATATGATGCATGGTGTACACTGTGGCCAAATACAATTGGTGCATCTGGTGTAACAATCGATTCTTTAATTAAAAACTGTAGTGATTACGATTTCGCAATTTTTATATTTTCGCCTGATGATGCAGCCGACATGAGAAAAGCTACACTTTCGGTAGCTCGTGATAATGTTGTATTTGAAACAGGATTATTTATGGGAGAGCATGGTAGGGATCGAGTATTTATTGTACAACCTCGCGATATACCCAACTTTCATGTACTTACTGACTTATCAGGATTTACTACAGTTACGTATGAATCTGAACGAGCAACACGGCAAGATGAATTGACAGGAGCGGTTGCGGCAGCAGCAGGTGAAATAAAAAGGGGTATAAAAAACAGTACGTGGTCACAATTGAAACTGAACATAAAAGCGCGAAGCAAAGCCGAAGAAGGAAAGATTTATCCGTTGAAGATTGAATTTGAAATAAAGAATACACATGTTTATCCTGTTACTATACAGTCTATCAATTTTATATTAGGGGATGGATTAAAATTTGCGCCTAATAGCTCCGAAGAACAGCATAAGCCATTATTTTTAAAAGTGAAACAAAATAGTTCCCATCAATATACAGAACAAGTTACTGTTGAACATGGAGAACAGCTAATGTCTTGCTGGTTACCATTAGATCCTATTATTGGTGAAAAAGTTTTAAGAAATGCCATAGAAGGAGGCCAAATTGGAACATGGACTTTTAGATGCATATGGATTAAGGAGCATGTGACCGTTTGCAAATATGAGGTGAAATTTTAAGGGTTCGGAAGTAATCAATAGGAGCAACTGAAAATTTAAGGGCTGAACTAATGTTTGCTACTAAAGAACAATTAGAGGCCAATTATGGACAGCAATTGTAGAACCTGAATGAGAGGCCGCTAAGTAATCAGGAGCTAAGAGAAGGAAATGAACCTACTTAATCAGCATTTGGAAAATGAAAGGCAGGAAAAGAATAAGTACAATATGCAAGTGCTGTGACTTCAGGAAAAAGTAAATAAACAAAAGAATTCAAGTACACCCTCTGGATCTTAATGATAGCTGCTTTATTGTAGGATCGTTAGTGCAAATTTCTAATAAATTTTAAAACGCTAAGATCTGTTTTCTGGACACTAAATAAATTTTACATGAAAGTTGTTGTTTATGTTCTGACTATTGTTAATTTTCTGCTCCTCCTTTACTTGTTGTTTGCGCAAATGCCAGGCAGTGGAGAAGCTGTGAGTCTAATAATTCAAGCCGTCTCAGCTATTGCAACTTTATTAGCAGTATTAGTTGCGATATTTCAAGATTGGATTAGATATATATTCCTTCCACCTAAATTAAAGATAGAATTGCATAATACCGAAGGAATAGTTATACCTTCCGGTGGAGGAAAGAAGACAATTTTTTTTCATTTAAAGGTTGTAAATTATCGTAAATGGTCTACTGCTAAAAATTGTGAAGTCCTCTTGGTAGAAATCAAAACGGAGTTACCTAATAAAAACTTTAGATCCATTCCACTGACTGTGCCACGAAACTTTAACTGGACACCTGCAGATTTAAAAAACTCTGCCATTACTTTCAATGATAAAGCAGTTTTTGATTTGGTAAAAATAGAATCAGAAGATAACTCTGTTGTGCCATGTTTAAATCGCTACTACCGTAATTCTGAAGGTGATTTCGAAGGTTTTATCAAACAAGGGGAAGTGAAGCGTTATGTAATTCAAATTACAGGTGATAATATACCTTTAAGGAAGCAGACTTTCGAAGTTACGTGGGATGGAATTTGGCCTGAGACTTCAGGAGTTCATCTTATAATTGAGGAGATTGTTCAGTAAGTGAAAGTAAACAAGTGAGAAAGAGGAAAGGATAAATTTAATATGATAGTACCGAGCTATATTAATTCCTAAAAAACCTTTTTTCAGTTTTGGTTGTATCAATTTAATTCAACTTAAAATAGAAACCTCTAAACATTTTTTCTTAATCACTGTGGTAAAATTGCAGGTTTTGAATTAATTAAATGAATACATTGATGAGACAAATACACTTACAACAACTTGCACCTTACATAGATGCAAAAGTAATAGATGTTCTATATTATTTAAAGGGGAGAGAGTTATTAAATCGACTTACTATCTGTGGGAGTTTGGGATTGGTATTGAATAGCAAACTCGAGAGGATAGTAAAGGATGTGGATATATTAACAAAAGTAGACTGGTATGGAACAGATCATCCTCTAAGTAATTTTAGAGATAGTGATGTAAATGAACCCGTATCACACCAGTTTATTTTGGACGGTATTAAAATAACTTGCCTCAAGGTAAGAATCTTTGATACAAAAATAGATATACTCTATAATCCCAAACAAACAAAAGGTGAAGAGGTAGAATTAATAACAGAGGGGGGTATAAGTATAAAGGTAAGGATTGAAGATCCCGAGGTAGCATTATCATTTAAACAAAAATATATAGTAGTACATAAGACTGAAGAAAGCAGGGGAAAGCATTTAAATGATATAAATATGATAAAGCGTAGGAATTTGATAGATGAAGAACCTTATTGGGATAAAACTGTATTGAAGCAATTTGATCCAGCAGATGATTTACCTTTTTAGAAAAAATAATTAAATGAAATACAACAATGGGTTTCGCAAAAAGTAATGAGAGGAAAAAAATAGTCTTTCCGCTTTGGTAGCCCCGACAGGAATCGAACCTGTATCTAAAGTTTAGGAAACTTCTATTCTATCCATTGAACTACGGGGCCAAAGAAAAGTTGAAAGTAAAAAATTGAAAATTGAAATGGCGAAAATTTCACCTGATTATTTTCGGCAGCAAAAATATAGTTTTCAGGCTATCCTTTTGCAAAACTTACTCCTAAAATATTCTTTCTGCTTTCACGCCTGTATCTTTGCAGCCCAATTGTAAAAAATATGAAGTTTTACAACCTTATAATAAAATATCGTTTCTACTTAAGTATACTTGCGCTGATTCTTGCTATAATTATCAATATTTCTGCCGGGTTTTGGCCTTCTTTTATATTGTATTTTCTTGCAGTTATAGGTTTTGCCAGTCATTTTTTTATCGGCCCCTTACGCCTGATTCAGGAGCCAATGGAGCAGGGCAATATGGAGGAAGTTCAGAAAATTATAAATTCTATCTGGTTTCCAAACTTGTTGTACACACCTATCCGCTCAACTTATTATACCCTTAAAGGTAACCTGGCCATGATGAACCAGGACTATGACTCTGCTGAAAAGCACATGAAAAAAAGTCTTGACCTTGGCTCCGCCATGCCAGAAGCGGAAGGCGCAAACAAACTGCAGCTTGGAATGATGGCCATGCAAAAAGGTGATATGAAGACGGGAGAGAGTTATGTGCGCCAGGCAATTCGTGCCGGCATTCCGGATAAAGAAAGCCAGGCTGTTGCATTCCTTAGCATGTGCCAGATCTTTATGAATAAAAGAGAGTTCAGAGCAGCAAAAGATTATTTTCGCAAGGCTAAAGCTTTAAAGCCGGCCACTAAACAGGTAGTGGAGCAGATAAAGGAGATCGAAAAGTACATTTCACGAATGCCGGGATAATATTAACTGTGTTTTACTATCTGTAGATTTTCTTTTAAGCTCTCAAATGTTTTTTTGTATTTCTTAGGAATTTTTTCAAAATCAATGGAAAAAGTTTTGCCATTATACTTCAATTGATATTGAGTATTATCTCTCATTTTTCCGGGATTGTCATCTGCCCTTATAGCGTTAATTAATTCGTCCATTTCCTTTTCATTCCATTCAATTTCTTTTGTCGCCTTTTTCAGCATTGGTATAATTCCACCTGTTCTTATAAGAGTGATTTCCATATTTTTTATTTCACTTTTGCGGCTTTCCAACCATCTTTCACAGCTTTTACTTCAGCACTTTTGGCTCCAAATAAATGCCCTGCTATTTTTACCGTAACCCTTTTTAAATCAGTGAAAGTCGCATTTTGTTTTAGGTTTGCAGTATCGGTGAGGGCAGCGTACCATATTTTACCTGCTTTCTCCCATGCGTATCCACCCATATTATAGGCCGCAACATAAAAAGCAAAATTGGGAATACCCGAGTTATAATGCACCCCTCCCCAATCACCAGCAGAGGTGTCAGGCAATTTTACAAAATCATCCATTGTAGCAGGCTGAGGATCATCGCCAAGCTCCGGATGTCTTTTATAGGCTGTTCCGGGTGCTTTCAGGCTTCTTAAAGCATATTCTTTTCCTATCAAAACATTTTTACCAATGAGCCAGTCGGATTGATGTACATCCTCGTTTAGCGTTCTTTGTTTGATCATAATTCCAAATACGTCTGAAAAGGATTCGTTTAAGGCTCCTGGCTGCAAATGATAGTCTAAGTTAGCTTCAAACTGGGTAACGCCATGCGTAAGCTCATGACCAACTATATCAATATCACCGGTAAAGGTACCGAACATTTTGCCGTCGCCGTCACCATAAATCATTCTTCTGCCATCCCAAAAAGCATTATCATATTTTTTGTCGTAATGAATATATTGCTGGATCATCATACCGAGGTTATCAACTGAATTGCGTCCAAAAAGGTCGTAATAAAAATGCCATGTAGCATTACCTGCTTTTATTACATTTTTAGCATCTTTATCAGCCGGAAGTGTAGTATCAGAATCTTTCCAAACAAGCTTTGCAGCCGCCAGGCTCGTTGATTTCTTACAATTGTACACTTCCATACCAGGAGATTTCAGCACGACCTTTTTTTTGGGAAGAATGCCCAGTACAGTTTTTTCTTCAGTATTGATGTTTTTAAAAAATTCGCGGTCACTTCTGAAACGAAAGCTCCTGAATTTTGTATTAATAGCAATTTTAGAAATATTCTTATCAGGAGAGGCTGTTAATTTATCATTTATGTACGGAGGAATAATACACTGAACAGGAGAAAAATGATTTTCATACATAGAATTGGTTTTGAAGGAATTAAATGAGAAGTTTGATGAAAATTACTATTTAAAAAGTATGAATCAAAGTATTTATGGGTTTTTTCTGGTGTCTCATAGAAATCATTTTGCCAATAAAGAAAATGAATACAAACAATTACTCTTCCTGCCATCTTCCAAACTTATCTTCAATTATTTTAAACCTGAAATCAAATATTTTTTTCAACTGCTTCTTTACAAGAAAGGTATTAGCTATGTCACCTAAAAATCTGTAAGGAACTTTATAATGAACAAGGTCAGTCATTTCTACACCATTCGCAAGTTCCTTAAAATGGTGCTGATGATGCCACAAACTATAAGGGCCAAACCGTTGTTCATCAACAAAATATTTTCCTTCTTCTACATGTGTTATTTCTGTCATCCAATAGATAGGAATACCAAACAAAGGTTTTACGGTATATTCTATTATTTGCCCTGCATACATTCTTTCTCCGTGTTGTTTGCTTTTTATTACAAACCCCATTGCAGCGGGAGTGATATCTTTAAGATTACCGGGGTTGCTAAAATAATCCCAGGCTTCATTTAATCTGGTTGGAATAGTTTGAACTGTTTTTAGAGAATATACTTTAGACATGCTTTTATGCTTTCCTGTACTAACGTTATTTGTGATTAAAGGTTTATAGTATTAGTAATATAAGATAAAAAAAGCTATAATGTTACAAGATATAAAATCATGATTTGTGTAAAAAGCAATCAAGCTTTATATCTTTAGCTAATTGTACGATTATAAAATATTGAATTTCCGTAAAAAAATATTGTTGCTAATAACGCTTGCTACGGCAGCAAGGCTGATTATAGCAAGCACTATAGAATTAGGTAATGATGAAGTCTATTATTGGACATATGCCCAGCATCTTCAATGGAATTATTTCGATCATCCGCCCATCGTGGGCTGGTTAATAAGGCTTACCACCACTAACCTTTTATTACATACTGAACTTTTTGTACGGCTCGGGGCTATTATTTTATCTGCCATTTCTACGCTTTTGATTTATAAAATTGGAACGTTTGTTAAAAACGAGCAAACTGGTTGGTATGCTGCTTTGTTATACACTGCTTCCATTTACACCAGTATTATTGCTGGAACGTTCATTCTGCCCGACAGTCCGCAGATGGTGTTTTGGCTCTGGAGCATTTTACTGCTGATAAAAATTGTAAACTTGCGCGTAAGCAGTTCTCAATCACGAAGGCTTTGGTGTTGGTTTGGTATCAGTGCCGGATTATGCATTATGAGCAAAGTACATGGCGTTTTTATTTGGTTCGCTGTCGTCTTGTATGCAGTTTTTTTTAACAAGAGTTGGTTGAAAAATAAAAGTATTTATTTAGCTGCTGCCATTAGTTTGCTCATAGTTTCTCCCATTATAATCTGGAATATACAAAACAACTTTATCAGCTACACCTATCATGGCAGCCGCGTAAGTTTGTCCGGAGCAGGATTAAACATAGATGGATTTGTAAGAGAATTGGCAGGTGGGTTTTTCTATAATAACCCACTAAACTTTTTACTTATTTGGAGCAGCATAATAAGCTTTTGGAAAGGAAGGTTGGCAACTAATAAAAACGAAGTTCGTTTGCTGTTATGTTGCAGCCTTCCCCTGATTGGTGTATTACTTTTTGTATCATTGTTTAGAGATACTCTGCCTCATTGGTCAGGCCCTGCCTATAGTAGCCTTATCATTTTGGCGGCTGTTAAGTTAGCGTCTGTTACTAATAATAATATTAACCATGTTTCTACAATCTTAAAATCTTCATTAGCCTTTATTATAATCCTTTCAATTGCAGGAATAGGAATTATAAATTTTTTTCCCGGCACCTTGTCTCCAAAAAAATCAGGTGTAAATATTGGTGATGGCGACTTCACTTTAGATATGTATGGATGGAAGGAAACAGGAGTAAAAATAGACTCGGTTTATAAAAGAGACATTGCTCAAAATTTAATGCCTGTGGACGCACCCATTATCATTAATAAGTGGTTCCCCGCAGCTCATATAGATTTTTATGTAGCCTCTCTAACCGGGCAGCAGACATTTGCATCAGGAAACCTGTTTGATTTGCATCAATATCATTGGCTTAATCAGTACAAAAGGCCTTTGAAAAACGGGGATGCTGCCTACTTTATTATGCCTTCAAATTTATATAAACAGGAAGATATTGAGCGATTGAAACAAAACTTTTCTATCATAACTCCTCCGGTAGATATTCCCGTTTACCGCAGTGGCGTCCTTTGCAAACGAGTTTATATTTTTAGATTAAAAGGATATCATACTGTTACTGCCCCTGGTGTAAATAATATGAACCTTAATCAGTGATAGATGTATAATTGCCCTGATACCTTTATAATCGTTAGACTTTCCGTTCATTTTTTACTGGCAGGAAAATTGTGCAATTTGTAAAAAAGTTATGAGAAAGAATGTTTTATTAATGCTAATTATTACTATCAATTTCTCTTGTAACAATGGAAAAGTGGACGAAAGAAAACTGGATGAAGCAGGGGATAAACTTCAAAAATCTGTAAAAAAAGTTGTAGATACAGCAGGAGCAAAAATTGAAAAGCTAAAAAATAAGTTAGAGAAAGAGGGTTCGGATACGATGCGTTAGTAAGTTTATAAGGTAAGTGTGTGTTTAAAAATATTTAGACATTTGACATTCTCCGAGCCTTAAAATTGCATTCATTTTTTATTGATTAATTTTGAGGTATGCGAATTAAGAAAACTCAAATCAAAAATTTCAAATCTTTAGTTGATTTTGAACTGGAAGATTTAAAACCTTTTTGCGCTTTTATTGGGCCAAATGCAAGTGGGAAGAGTAATATTTTTGAAGCATTGGAATTTTCTAATTACGTGTTTTTCTATTTATTTGAAGCTCCAAAATTTTTTGGAGGGAAAGAAGCGGTATTATCTTATAATAAAAAATCTTTTACAGACTTTTCGGCTTCAGGAGATATACTTTTCGAATTTGAATTTACAGATGGAATAATCATATATTTTGCTGCACTTTTTTCTGAAGAGGAACCAATGAGATTTGAGTTAATAGAAAACCATAATGATAATGAGTTGCTGTTTCTTGGTGGAATAAGGGATAAAAAGCTTAGAAATTTATATATAGAAAGGAAAGGAAATGTATATGAAAATGATTTCGAGCAATTCGTTGATAACTTTTCAAGAATTTTTGTAGGTAAATCTCAATTAAATCGTATAAATCAAGTTCAGACAAAACTCGCCCCTGATGCATCAAATGTTTCTCAAGTTATCGGGCAAATATTTGAAGATGATTTTAAAAGAAAAGATTTTATTGAATGGGTGCGTATTCTTATACCGGAATTTAAAAACATTGAAGTTATAAAATCAAATATTGATGGCAGCTTTGAGTTCTTTCTATACGAAAAAAGCGCTAATAAACCTTTTCCCAAACATCTGATTTCTGATGGTACTTACAATATTCTTTCTTTAATGGCAGCAGTTTATCAAACTAATCAACCTCAATTTCTTTGCATAGAAGAACCTGAAAATGGACTGCATCCACAAGCTATTCAATTATTGGTTGATTTTTTTAGAGAAAAATGTGAAGATGAAGGTCATCATATTTGGTTAAATACACATTCACAAACTTTAGTAAGATGTTTAGAAATTGATGAAATTATTCTGGTAAATAAAATTAATGGAGAAACTAAAGCAAAGCAGCTTACAAAAGATGATAACATAGATATAAAAACAGATGAAGCCTGGCTTACAAATGCTCTTGGAGGTGGTGTTTTATGGTCAAAGTAGGTTTTATTTGCGAGGGCTTTACAGAGCAAATTCTTCTTTTATCAGATAAGTTTCAACAATTTTTAATTTCAATTAATCTTCTTTTAGTTAATGTAATTAATGCATCCGGCTCAGGAAATCTTCTTCCGCATAATATACGAGGTTACATTGAAAGCCTTGAAAAAGCCGAAGCAGAAATAATATTCATATTAACTGATTTAGATAACGATGTTTGTATAACAAAAACAAAAGAACGCATACAAGCCAGAGAAAAGGATGTCGTGATTATTGCGGTTAAAAAGATTGAAGCTTGGTTTTTAGCAAGTGACTTTGCAATGAGATTGTTATTGAATAATCCTGATTTTTCTTATCCTGCTCCTGAAAAAGAACCGGAACCTTTTGAAACTATAAACGGTTTATTAATTAATCATACAGGAAGAGGTGTAGGCAAAAAAAGTGCAGGTAAAATTAAATTAGTACATAAATTATTAGAGTTAGGACTTGATATATTACAGTCAGCAGAACATCCTGATTGTACAAGTGCAAAATATTTTATTGACAAACTTACTCAAACGGGTTTAAAGGCAAATCGCAAACTACCTCTAAATAAACAATGAAAAAAGTATATTTCATCTCAGGTTTAGGGGCAGACAGCAGATCATTTGGATTTTTAGACCTTTCTTTTTGTGATCCTCAGTTTATACAATGGATTACACCTTCTCCTGGTGAAACACTTGCTTCTTATGCGGAAAAATTATTTACATCAATCAATGACGAAAACGCTACAATTGTAGGTTTATCTTTTGGGGGTATGCTTGCCACTGAGATAGCTAAAAAACATCCGGGTACAAAAGTTATTATTATAGCAAGCTCAAAGACTCACCTGGAAATTCCGCTTTACCTTCGTGTCTGGCGGCATTTACCCATTTATAAATTTCATTCAAACCGAACAAAAAATTATGCAGGACAATTTGTATTGGGGATTTTAGGCACAAGAGGCGTGGAACAAAGAAAAGTTCAGCAACAAATATTAAGAGATTCTAATCCTTTATTTACGCGCTGGGCTATAAATGCTATTTTAAACTGGAATAATACCGTTATCCCTAAAAATATAATTCATATTCACGGCACTGCGGACAGACTCTTGCCTTACAAATTTGTAAAAGCAGATTATATAATTAACAACGGAGAACATGTAATGATTATGGATGAAGCAGAAGAAGTATCAGCATTATTAAAGAAACTGATAATCACTTAACCTGCTGCAAAACCTTCCATATTTCTTCTGCCACAAGTTGGTTGCCATTATTGTTCAAATGAACTTTATCATAGGTTAGAATGCCATACTCATTATTTTCGACATTATTAGTACGATTATAATTAAGAAAGGTCTTTCTAAGGTCAACAAGAGGAAGATTATATTTTGCTGCAAGATTCCGTACTATTTTACTATATATTTCTACATCTGCATCCTGCTCATTTAAATAATCAAATTTTTCTCCTATTACAGTTAGGGTACAAAGAATAATTTTTATTGCCGCTGCGTCAAGTTTTCTTATAACAGCTTCATAACCAGTTTCAAATGTTTTTTCATCTGTTCCACCGCCTGTAAGCTTGTGCCATACATCGTTTATACCAATAAAAATGACTACAATATCTGCACCTTTCGACAAAATATCATTATCCAACCGCTGGTATAAATCCAACACTGTATTACCATCGACTCCTGCACCCACCAGTTCATAATTATATTCAAGATCCGCCTCTTTTAACAACCGGATTATTCGTGTAATATATCCGCCCGGTCTTGCACCCTGACTGGTTATGGAGTCTCCAAAGAATACTATCTTCTTTCTTTTTCTCCTGTGATTTCCTGCCATTAATAACATGCATGCAACAAAGACGGCCAATAATAAAAGTTTCTCCGACACGATAATTTTTTAAAAAATTAATTTTTATGTTTCGGGCAATATACTCATATTTTAAGTCTGTTTTCCAACGTAAGTATATTTCACTTAGAGGGTTCAAAGGAGCAAAGACCCAAAAAAAAAAGGTATTTTTTGTGTGAGAAAATCGCGAAGAAAATACTTGAAGCTTAAAAAATATAAAAGGCGACTGGAAAAAAAATTCCAGAAAGTTAATCCCAGTCTGTCATTACAGGCGTTGTTTCTTTGGCCATACGCTCAACAAAGGTGCGCTCATGTACAAAAAAACCATTTCCCTTTGCACAGAGATGCACTTTCAAATTTTCAACGCTCATCGGGTTGCCTTCGGGTATGTCTGCAATGTTGCTGTGGCGAATATCATGACCGTCAATAATAATAACAAGGCCGCTGCCTATCGCTTCCATTTTATTTCCTTCGGTAATGAGCATGCCGGTATCTTCTCCCAATCCGATACCAATGCATGATGGGTTTGCACCCACAGCTTGTGACAGCCTCACAAATCGTCCGCGTTTTTCAAAGTGAGAGTCAAAAATTACTTTATCCATAAAGGCAAGTCCGGTCGTGATCTTTACTTCTCCTTTTAAATGAGCCTTTGTTGCATCACCATCATAGATCATAGTACTGCTCATCGCCATTGCTCCTGCAGAGGTACCTGCAACTATAAAGGGTTCACTTTTATACCTGTTTTGAATAATTCTTAATAGTTTTGTTCCTCCAAAATTAGAAGTAAGACGCAACTGGTTGCCCCCGGTAAACATAACTGCATTACAGTTTTTAATTCTCTCAATATATTCTTCGTTCTGCACATCTTCACGGGTTCTGATATGCATTACGCCAATATTTGTACAACCTATTCTTCCAAATGCTTCAAGGTAATTATTTCCTACTTCGAAAGGTATCATCGAGGCTGTTGTTATTACTTCTATCCTGGCCATAATACCTCCGGCCTCCTCAACTATTCTACGAAGGATACCTAATCCAAAAAAATTTAAATTATGATGGATAGCGAGAAGTTTTTCCGCTTCTGTACCCTTATCTTCTGCACCTCCGATTGCAATAAGCTTTCCTTTAATTTCCGTCATTCTTACTATTTAACCAATAATACAAATGTAATCCTATATCGTTGACGGCCTGGCGTCGTGGTGGTATTCATTTGAATGTCAAGCCGTGAGCCGAAGCCCGTTAAAGATATAAAGTTTACTGTTTATTACTGTTGCTCAATTTATAATTTCAAGCTCGAACTACTGATGATTAGCGAACTAAGGTTGTTGATGTTGCGTTTCGTCTGCCGCCATATCATCCAACTGATTGTTGTAATCCACCTTTCTGTCTCTTAGCGAACTGTCAGCTCAACTTTTTTCCCTAAGCCAAATTCAAGAAGTCGGTAAAGTGTCGAAAGTTGTATATCGCTTTGACCATTCTCAATTCTTGAAATAAAACTTTTTTTTGCTCCAATTCTGTCAGCTAATTGTTCTTGTGTCATTTTTGCAATACGCCTTTCTTCTTTTATTACTTCTCCGATAAGAAAAGCTTTTGCTTTTATTTCAAACTCCGTTCTTGTTTCACTCCCACGCTTTCCATAACGCTTTGTCAGATGCTCACTAAAAGTGGTAATATCTTTTTTCTTCGTTGCCATAGTCATTTATTTATTGTCAAAATATTCTTTCATTAATTTAACGGCAAGGTCAATTTCTGCCTTTGGTGTTTTCTGGGTCTTTTTCTGAAAACAATGAAACAACACAACAATTTTTCCTTTGTCAAAGCAGCAAAAAATGCGGAAAATATTATTGCCAGCTTCAACTCTTATTTCGTATAGCCCTTTCTGGCCTTCGATGTGCTGTAAGAATTTCTGAGGAACTTGTCAGCATGTGTTACCACGAAAAGCACATGATCAATTTTCTCTTTAACTTTTTCAGTCTGTTGGGTCGAAAAACTCTTTGAAATAATGTCGGTAAAATATCAGTTCTCTTGTTTGTTCCATTAAAAAAATGGGTCGAAACAAAGTTAACTTAAAATGGAACAAGAAGTAAACTAATTTCGGCCTAGTAAAATTTGAGTGTTTCCAAATAAGGTGGCTTTACAACATTTTAGTAACGGCAAAATCAATCCATTAAATATACAACCTTTACATAAAACTGTTTTCAGAAGGTCGGCCCTTTCTGCAATTTATTCTATTTACTCTATAAAATATTTCAGCAGATTTTTAAAAATAGGGTGAATAATCAAGACAGGCAAAAAATATAAATCCGGGTTCAGCAGGTAAAATTACCAGGCTATCAATATACCAAGTCAAATTATTTTAACGTCATTCTTCAGTAGTGTTTCATGAATTTGGTTCATCAATTCACTTCTTATAAATTGTATTTTGTGTACATTATTTATCCATACAAGGATATTCATACTGACGACTTTATCTGTTATGGCTGTTAATAAAATTTCTGATCTGGCAGTTTTTAATACATACTCACTATTATGCAACACCTGCATTAGCATCTGTTGTATTTCATTAAAAGTGCGACCAGGTTCAGCAGATATTGGTAATTCAATCCGTACATTATCATCTCGTAAAGTCCAGTTGATGACGCGGCCGCTTAATAAGTCTCCATTAGGCATTATAACTTCAGCTCCTTCCTCCATCACGAGTTTGCTGCTGCGGATACCGATATCGAGTACCCGTCCTTTTTTATCGCCAAGTTCTATATAATCACCAATACGAAAAGGCTGCTCAAAAATTAAAATAACACCTGATACGAGATTGTTTACAATACTCTGCAGGCCAAGGCCGATACCTACACCCAATGCACCTAAAACAATTGTTATTTTATCTATAGGAAGGCCCGAAGCTGCAACAGCTATTAAAAAACCTGCGACGATAAGAACAAGCCTTGTCATAGCGAGACGTGAGCCATTCTTCCTTATTTCGGGATCCCAGGAGTCTTCGGTTTTACCATATAACGAACCTATGCCTTGCTGCAGCAGGTTTGAAACATAAATGATAAAAATAAAAAGTAAAATATTACCTATTTTAAAAGAAGTATTTCCTATGTTACGAGGGGTGTTTAAAAAAATTTCTGTCTCTTTTAATAATGAATTATAAAGATTAAGGCTGATAGTAAAAACAATTGTCCAGATACATACAGATAAAACCATTAAAGTACGGCGGAGGAAACGACGGATCTTATCAAAATTTAATCTTGCTGTTATTCCGCCTTTCAACTGATTTACGGTAGTTTGTAACTCAAAAGCCTCCATCACAATTATTATGAAAACAGAGAGCCCCACAATTTGCGTTAACCCAAATACAGCAGTTATACTAAGTATCTTTGCCAGACTTAGCCTTCCAAAAATATTGCAAAGAATACTTGAAACATTTAGGACGATGTAAATGACAGAAACTAACTTGATCATTTCTGAAAAAGCAAGTGTATGTTTTTTTATAACCCTCATCCACCGGTAGCCGAATACTACAGAAACAATATTAAGCGATAAAAGAATAAGCCGAAAGCTCAATCCAGGTGTAAGAAAGGTACCCGTTAAGGATAAAATAATGTATAAAGCGCCAAGCCAAAGCCAGTAATGAAACAATTCTTTTGGCCGGCGTTTTCCTAAAAGTAACGTCAGCGCTGCAACAAGAAAAAACTGCAGGATTTCTACATAAGCAGTAGGCGGATGAATATCGAAAAAAGGGGCCAGATTAAACAAAACAACGAGCGTAGGAAGTATAGAAATTTTCTTTATAAAAGTCAATCTAAAACCTGATTCATTTCGAGGTGCATACTTTTCTAATTTCTTAAAATTAAAAAATATATAAATAAAAACCAGGAGGCCGGTTAACAGCATCCACACCTGGTTATTCCAGTTTCTTTCAAAATAATATCCTAATATCCTTCTTTGCCCTGTGAAAGATTTTTTTACAAGATTATTTACACGTTGGTTTTCTTTGGCTGAAGCAAGGTGCACATCCCATAGATAGTCGTACTCTTTCTCTATAGATTTAGTGCCTGTTTTTCTAAGCAGATCTCTGTTTTTATTACAAGGTCTATGGTTTCAAAATACTCCGTTGACAATGTCGCCTGTAAACTATTTATTGTATTAAGAGTAGTATCTGTAGACTTTTCAGCATCCTGCCAATCATCTTTTAAATCTGCTAATTCTGCGGCATATAATTTTATGAAGGCAGAGTCAGACATTAATGCAGTTAAAATAGCGTCCTTTCTAAATGTCTCCATTTGCCTGTTCATTGATACCAGTTCTTTGTTGTATTTAAACAATACAGTACGCCATGCTGTAAGTCTTTCCTGAATATCTCTAAGTAATACGTTGATCAATTGGAGGTTCTTTACATCTAAAACTCCATTGTACAGAGATAGGTTTTCTGCGATAATATCAATACTTGAATCAATTTCAGGGAAATCTCTTTCAATATCGTGAGTATCAAACCCAATGGGTGGTAATAGAATTGACGCGGCTTAAGGTACTATGAACATTTTGAATTTTATTTAGTAATTCATCAATACCAACAGCATTTAATGCACTTTCTGAAAATATAAGGGAGTGTTCTTCGGCTTTAGACAATGCAAAGTGTGTAGTATCATGCTTATGCTGCCCGTAACTGTTTTTAGCAGTAAGAAAAATAAAAAAGAAGTGTATTAAAAATAAACCAGGTATCTGAAATATAAACAGCTACACTTTCTTTGGGCTTTATTTATCATTTTTTTCTGCCTTATTAATCTAAAAATAAGCGTAATAACAGTAATACAAAAGACGAAAATATTAATTTATCCAGGATAATGTTTCAGTTTCTCTTCTCAAAACGTACGTTCTCCCACATTTGGTATTCACTTTTTTGTCAAGCAAGCTATATTAGAAAATCTTGGAAAACCTTAAAAAAAGCATATAATCAAGTATCAGGAATATCTCCAATACTCACAAATAACGGTAAATTAGAAATTGATAAAATTGTGAAAATTTATTAGCTTGTGCTTTGAAACGACGATAGTACAAAAGCTTGCATCCATAATCGTAATGAAAGGTTTGTTGTAACTGCATTTACGAAAGTGGATGTTTTTTTTGAGGAACTTTAGGAAGGGCTATATACAGAAATTAAAAAATAGAAATGGAAGCTTTGCATTATTGCAATAGTAAAACGTAAGCTAACAAAGCATTACATCCTGCAAAAAACCAGACAAGTGAATAAACTGCAGTAAGTATCAACCATGACAATCTCTTACCGTAATAACATATGAAAATAGTAGAAACTAAAGTATTGCGCGGCCCTAACTACTGGAGCATCCGCCGCAATAAATTAATTCAAATGCGGCTCGACCTTGAAGAAATGGAAGAGCGGCCTACTAATAAAATTCCTGGTTTCAGGGAGAGGCTCGAAAAATTATTTCCAGGCATGTTTTCTCACCGTTGCAGTGAAGGTGTGTCTGGGGGTTTTTTTAAAAGAGTAGAAGAAGGCACCTGGATGGGGCACGTAATCGAACATATTGCACTTGAACTGCAAACCCTCGCCAGTATGGATACAGGTTTTGGCCGGACACGTGGTACGGGCAAAGAAGGTGAATATTTTGTAGTATACAGTTATATGGAAGAAGATGCAGGTGTATTTGCTGGAGAAGCAGCGGTAAGAGTTGCCCAGTCACTTACAGACAATGCTGAATATAACCTTGAAGCCGATATTCAAACATTGCGCGAAATACGGGAAAATACCCGGCTGGGTCCATCAACAGGCAGTATTGTGAATGAAGCAGTGAAACGTGGAATTCCTTTTATAAGGTTGAATAAGGAAAGCCTGGTGCAGTTGGGCTATGGTATACATCAAAAAAGAATTAGGGCAACCATTGCCAGTACTACATCAAACATAGCAGTTGATATTGCCGGCGACAAAGAAGAAACCAAAAATTTATTAAGTGCTGCAGAAATTCCAGTACCCGCAGGTACAATTGTAAGTAATGAAGAAGAATTGAAAGATGCAATAGATGAGATTGGCTATCCTATGGTTTTGAAACCAATAGATGGCAATCATGGCAAAGGAGCAACTACCAATATTACCGATTGGTCACATGCCGTAAAAGCTTTAGCTGCAGCCCAGGCTTATAGTACCAGTGTTATTTGCGAACGCTTTATTACAGGCTATGACTTCAGGGTTCTTGTTATAAATCATAAGTTTATATGTGCAGCATTGCGAACACCTGCCAGTGTAGTTGGCGATGGAGAACATAACATACAGTGGCTGACAGATGAAACCAATAAAGATCCGCGCCGCGGATTTGGACACGAAAAAGTGCTTACCCGAATAACAGTTGATGATTTTACGCACACGATGTTATCTAATCTTGGTTATACCCTTGACACTATTCCGCCTAAGGATGAACTTGTTTTATTAAAGCCAACTGCGAACTTAAGCACCGGCGGTACGAGCGCCGACGTAACCGATGAGGTACATTCTGACAACATATTCATGGCAGAAAGAATTTCAAAAATCATAGGGCTTGATATATGCGGCATTGATATAATGGCTCCTGATCTTAAAAATCCTATTACCCAAAACGGCGGAGCCGTTTTGGAAGTAAACGCTGCTCCCGGTTTCCGTATGCATATTGAACCAACCGGCGGACTGCCACGCAATGCATCAGAACCTGTAATTAATATGCTTTTTCCTAAAGGCAGCACGGGCCGTATTCCCATTATTGCTGTTACCGGCACCAATGGCAAAACAACCACAACCAGGCTAACAGCACATATATGCAAATCGGTGGGTTATAAAGTGGGATTTACCACTTCTGACGGCGTTTATATTCAAAACAATCTTTTAATGCGCGGTGACTGTACGGGACCCCGCAGCGCACAATTTGTTTTGAAAGATCCTACAGTTGACTTTGCGATTTTAGAATGTGCAAGAGGCGGCATTTTAAAATCGGGCCTTGCCTTTCAGAATTGTGATATTGCTATTGTCACCAATATCAGCGCAGACCATATCGGGCTGGGAGGTATTCAAAATCTTGAACAAATGGCAAAAGTAAAAGCAGTTGTTCCTGAAACAGTTTTCCCTCATGGTTTTGCAATATTGAATGCTGACGATGATCTTGTATATAATATGAGAAAAGGTCTTAGGTGCAATGTGGCTTTTTTCAGTATGGATGAAAATAATCCCCGGATAAAAGAACATTGCGAAGATGGCGGCTATGCCGCTGTTTACGAAAACGGCTATGTATCTATCTTAAAAGGTACCTGGAAGATCAGGGTCCATAAAGCAAGCGATATTCCAATCACTTACGGGGGCAAGGCTGTTCATAACATTATGAATACTTTACCCGCTGTTTTAGCTGCCTACCTTTACCGCAATATAACTATTGAAGATATAAAACAAGCAATTCTCACATTCATTCCTTCTCCCACTCAGACTCCTGGAAGATTAAACCTTTTTCAGTTTAAAAAATTTAAGCTGATGCTTGATTTTGCACACAATCCTGCAGGTCTTACTTTGCTTTGTGATTTCTTAAATAAAATGGATGCTACGCATCGTGTTGCTATCATTTCCGGCACAGGCGACCGCAGAGATAATGACATCAGAGATTTAGGCAGAATAGCTGCACAGAATTTTGATAAAATCATTATCAGGCAGGATAACTCATTAAGAGGCAGAACAGCAGATGAAATTGTAAATTTACTGGTAGAAGGAATAAACGAGAACAAGCCCAAAAACCTTTCTGTAACTATAATATTAAGTGAGAAAGAAGCGATAATGCATGCTTATACAAATGCTGAACCCGGCTCGCTGATAACACTTTTAGCAGACGATGTAGATGATTCACTTGAATTTGTAAAAAAGCTGCAGGAAGAAGAAGACAAAGCTTAATGGCACGCAGGTTTGTATGATCGTTACCATTCATTATGATTTTGTATAAGGCAATCGTAATAATCATAATAATCAGCGTTCTATCCTTTTATAAGGGTATGGATTTAAAAAAATATTGGTCAAAATATGCTCAACCCTTATTTTTGCACTCCATCAAAACGAATTGCCCGATAGTATAACGGTAGTACGACAGTTTTTGGTACTGTTTGTCGTGGTTCGAATCCATGTCGGGCAACAAAAAGCGGATTTAGATTACCAGTCCGCTTTTTAGTTGTTTTGTAGCCTGCATTCAGTCTCTCTTCAACTTTGCTTGCGAGGCTCGTTCTTCTAAAGTGATTCTATTAAACTTTTTCCGTGTTATGATAATTTTTCCCGCAGATAGCGCTGATGACGCAGATACATCGCAGACAAATTCTTTTTCTTAATTTCCCATCAATCCCACAAATCCCAGTTCAGACAAATAGCGCTGATACCGCGATCCATCGCAGAAAATTTCTTTTTCTTTAATTTTCACAATAATCCCATAAATCACGTTTCAGACACTAAGCATTTCCGTTTCTTTTTCTAACTTAAAACGCTCAATATCTTTCAATGTATAATCCGGGCATGCTCCATGATGTTTTGTAACAAAAGCTCCTAATGCAGCCGCGTAGCTTACTGAAGTATCAGTACAACTTTTTTGTAATTTTTTTGCAAGAAATCCCGCCAGGAAGGAATCGCCGCTTCCTATTGTGTCAGCAACCTCTGCTTTATAAGCCACATGATTTAGTTGCAGAAATGGTGTGTAGTAAGAGGCGCCTTTGCTTCCCATAGTGACCAGAATCTCTTCTATATTAAATTCGTCCTGAAAAAAGCGAACACATTCTTCATCTGTTTTAACCGATGAATTATACCACCCTGCCACCTCTATTAATTCATTGGCATTTAACTTAAGTAAATTTGTTTTGGGCAAAAGCTGGTTAATGGTGTTAGCAGAATAATGAGGAGCACGAAGGTTTATATCAAATACTTTATAGTTGGCCATATCAAGCATAGTGCGAAGGGTGTTACCGGAAATATTATTCCGTGCACTTAAGCTTCCAAAAACCAACGCATCTGTATTTTTAAGTAAAGGCTCAAATTCCTGTTCAAAAGATATATAATCCCATGCAACAGGAAAGAGAATGTCATAGCTGACTTCATGATTGTCTCCAACAACAGCTATCACTTCACTCGTTCTGTATTTTGGATCAACCTGGCAGTATTTGGTAGAAAGCTGCCAGGAGTTTAAAAGCGAGAATAACTTTTTGCCGGGCTCATCGTCCCCGACACGACTGATTAACGTAGTATTTATTCCGAGCTTATTTAAATGATACGCAACATTCATAGGTGCACCTCCCGGCATAGAGGCATTGGGTAAAACATCCCATAAAATTTCACCAAAGCAAACGGCAGAAGGTTGGTTTGAAACCATAAAAATTTTTTAAACGATTTTTATCAAATTAATATCTATTTCTAAAAGGAAAGCTGAGTTCAGCAAATACATTCATAGCTGTTTACAATATAAATCTATAAGAAAGCCGGGCTTCAATAGTTTAAAACATAGCAAACATATTTATTATCAAATTGATTTAGAAAAAATCTTCGTAGTACTTGCCTATACTATTTATAAATATTTTTTAAAACGGATATTTTTATTCTTATGCCTTACCCGTCTTTCCAGGCTGGTCAAAAAAAAGCCAACCTTGATAGATTGGCGAATTAAAATAAATTACGGAAAGTTCCTAATCCCTTTCAGATAATGCTTCTTTATATTTTTGTTCATTCTCTATGTCCTCTTGCGTTATTTGCTTGTCATCACCTTGTTTGAAAGGATTATGAAAAGGTAACGATTGCTGTTCATTATTTTTTTCATCCTGGGCAGCACTACTGTTTTAAGCAGAAGAGTCATTATTTACATTCTTTTCATTATTCATAGTATTAGTTTTATTTTTTATTATAAAAGCGGGTTAAATCAAAATACTAAATTAAGAGATACTTCATCAGTAATCAGTACAATTAAAACTTATCCTTATCCTAATTTTTTTTGCGTTTACTCTTAACGGTCATCTTAAAGCTCTTTTTGGATGACGTCTTGTTCTATGGTGAACATTTTTTGTTTTTCTTATTGTTGATTGTTCTGCTGCAGAGTCCACAGTACTTTTAGATGAGTCCTGCTGAACCTGGGCTTTGCTAGTTTGATCATCGGTTTCTATTGCTGAACCCGCAGGAGAACCGCTCATATCTCCTCCGGCTCCGCCTGTACCCATAGGGCTTCCAGGTGTCGTGTCTCTGCTGCCATGGTATTGGCCGCTTCCTCTTTGCTGACGTTTTATACCTTGCCTGGCAGTTTGTGTTTTTCTATTACCGGCGGAGTTGCCATTTCCTTTTGTTTGTGCATTTGCCGCGCTTATGCATGCAGTAAAAATGATTAGCATTAATATGTATTTCATAAAATATATTTATATGATTATGGGCAAAGGTCAGGCCAGATTAATATCAGTTTGCATCGCATCATGGTCTCTTAAAAATCCACCTAATCAATAGTAGATATAGCGGTTCACTTTTCATCCCAATCCTTAATAATCAAAAAAATCGTGGTTCTAAATGTCAAAATTGCCAGATAGGTTTTTAAAATGTCCATTTAATTTTATCCGCTCCTTTAATACTTCCATTTCACTAACCACAGGCAACACTTTATTTAAATGCCTTTTAATATATTCAAGACGCTGGTCTTCACGCAGCAGTCCTAATAACTCATATTCTTCCTCTAAAGTCAACCCAATATGATGAGCAACATCATATGATAACAATTCATCGTCGGGTTTATTAAAAGATTTATTAAGCTTAAGAACTTCATGCAGATCCCTGATACTCTTTACCACTTTTCTTAAAAGCGGAATAAACTGCTGCTCCTCATTTAGCGGATAATTTACAATCGCTCCGCTATAAAGCTTTTCCGGAATGCTTTTTACCACCTCTAAAATTCTGAACACCGAAACGGCTTTTGTTTTTATATCAAGCTTGCCGTCTTCGTACACTTCTGCTATTTCTTTCACCTCAACAAGCGTTCCTCTTTCGCTTAAACCATTTTTTAAAACTGTAGGTATACCAAAAGGTTTGGCCTCTGCAAAACAATCAGTTATCAGTTGTTTATATCTTGGTTCAAATATATGCAGGTTTAGGTCTTCACCTGGAAATACTACTATACCTAATGGGAATATGGGAATAAAATTCGTCATAAATAAATTAAATGTTTTTACCTATCATCTTTTGCCTTACGCTAAAAGTTTACAGAGTTAAAAAAAATTTTCCTCTTCGACAATATAAAAATAGTTAATGAAAATTTCTGGCTTCACATTTTATAAAAAATGCATCATGAACGATTTTTTGCAGCAGAAGGCAAAGCCATACATATAAAGAAAAAATAAAAGAAGTCAGTCCTTAAAATGCATCAATAAATTTTATTTTTCCAACATTCTGTAATGCAATTAACGGGCTTTATTGTCGTTTTAATACAAATAAAATTTTCTTTTTAATAAAAATAAAAATAAATCAAAAAACCTTAATTTTGGTATATGAAGAATATGGTTAAGAAATTGAAATTATTATTAGTGATAGGTACAGTAACTATACCGACAATTTTAATGGCACAGGACCCTCCCGATGATGTGACGGATGTACCCTTTGATGGTGGTGTTAGCTTGTTAGTTGCAGCCGGAATAGGCTACGGGCTTAAGAAAGTATACGATGAGAAAAAAGCAGAAAGGGAAGAAATTTTATAGATTATATTTCTTTTTATAAAATAATTGCTTTTAAATAATTACCATTCTTAAGCTGTTATAAATATTTGATACAGTCTTTGTGAGTGTATTACAATGATAAAAGTTAAATTGAAATGTTCAGATTAACTTTTTTTGTTTTCAGCTATTTTTTTAAGGAAGTTTTATTCTTTTTTATATAAAATACGCACTGTTTTTTATGGCATATTGTAGAACGTGCAGTGCTTCGCGATATCTTAGTTTTTCTTGCGATTATATCTGTATCTTTTGCTGTAAAGAACGTGTATTTATAACATCCTAGTTATTTATTGACAATTTCAAATTTATTTGATTTTAAAAAAACCAGGAAGTCTGCTTGTATTAGTTAGAAAGGTAGCCCAAAAAGGTTTTATTACGACTTTGCAACAATAAAACGTCTTCACGCTGTTTTATTCCACAATATTTTTTTAGAAATAAAGTTTAAAAACATGTTATACTCTCTATCCAGCCTGAAACAAAAAGATTATGCTCCTTACTGCACCTTCAATATATTTAAACAGAAAAAACATTTTTATAGTTTATAAATCATTTTTCCTTCTTCTGCTTTTCATGCAGACTTATTTTGTTTCTATAGCACAAGTACCTGGCAGGTCAAAGCTGGCAATTCAGTTATTATTAAACACAAATGGAGGCCCTCAGAATACTGCAGACGGGGTTGCCGCTTTTTATGCTGATAATTTTTCATCAGCAGTAGGAAACGAGGACTCTTATAAATGGACAAATCTTGATGAAAATCTTGCAATAAACTGTAAAGGAAAACTATTGAGTATTGAAGGCCGGCCAACAATTCATGGAAGTGATACACTACATTTAGTGATGTGGCAATTCAGGCAGAAATCTTACTACTTACAATTGAATGCCAGTAACTTTGCACGATCAGTAAAAGCTGTTGTAAAAGATAATTATTTACATAAGGAAACAGCAGTCAATCTTTCTTCAGTTACTTTGTTGCCCTTTAGCATTACCACTGACTCAGCTTCTTTTGCGGCAAACCGTTTTTCTGTGATATTTAAAACTATAAGAGCACTGCCTTTAAGCGCTAAATTAAAATTTAATTCAGTATTTGAAGAAAGCCTTTCTCTTTCAATAGCTCCAAATCCTGTTACCGGTAATGTCATTAGCTTACATCTTAATAATATGAAGAAGGGCAGGTACGCAGTAAAACTTTATAGCAACAGAGGTGAGGTATTTTATTCTGATACTATTATACATAACGGAAGTTCTGCTGTAAAAACAATTGTAATAGACAAACGAATACATAGAGGAATATACAGTTTACAGTTAACCTCGGGAGATGTAACAATAAACAGAAACGTTTTATTTCAATAGAACAATATAAGTGTAAATTTTATCAATTCAATTGTTCCAATTGTTTTTTGTAATCAAAACGCAGGTCTTCATGTACCTGCTCGACAAGAGCATTCAATTTTTTAAGTTGCTGATTGTAAAGATTTGATAAAGCTTTATTAGCACGAAAGTGAATGGCCGAATTGTGTAGGTTTATACAAAAATGAATAAGCATTTCAACCTCTGAGTCTTTGGTTGCAGTATGTTTACTGTACTTTGTTATTGACCTCAGTATTTTTCGAAGTCCTTTTTTAATAATGTACATATTACCCCTTGGAAGATTCCAAAATTGATCATTGATCTCTTTTTTAAGACTTTCAATATAATCCTGCTCATTATGTGCATCAAACAAAAGGTAGCTCAGGAGTTCCTTGTTTTCTTTCCTGAATTTTGCAAGACGAACACACAGTTCAAGCACTTTTTTCGGCGGCAGTGTCAATAATTCCTGTTTTATTTCGTTTATGCTTGCTGCTTTCATTAGTGGTTTTCAATTAATCAATGCTTTTCCCGGGGATTAATTAACTGTATTTTTTGCAGAAAAGTAGAAAAAACTTTTAATTCCTAAAAAATAATGGAGGTGAATTGTTGTAAAAACAGAAACAATTTGCATTTCACAGGACCGAAAAATATTTTTTATCAATAGGTCAAAGCTTTACGTAATGCCTTGACTTCTTCCGGTATAACGGCATTATTCAAATAATCATTTTCAGATTCAGCAAATTCCGGATGAATAAAATCCATTTTACTTTTAGAAAAGCTGCTTAATGAAGAATGAAATTCGGTGGCACCGGTTTTCTCCGCTAACTCTTTTATATTTTCCTTTCTGACACCGCTGCCCGGCATAATAATAATTCTGCCGTTTGAAACTTCTGTTAATTGCTTAATCAATTTTGTTCCTTCAATTACTTTAACCTTTTGTGCAGAGGTAAGTATGCGTTTACATCCGGCCTGTATTATATCTTCCAAACCTTTAAAGGGATCCAGGCATCTATCGAATGCACGATGAAAAGTAACCTGCATGGGATAAGCTAATTCGGTTATAACAGAAATACGATTTTTATCAATATTTCCGTCTCTTAAGAGAAAGCCTGTTACTATACCGTCGCAACCTGTTTGCTTACACAAAAGCACATCTTTTTTTATGATGTCAAATTCTTTCTCTGTATATAAAAAATCTCCGCCCCTTGGCCTGATGATGGGAAATAAAGGAATATTGAAATCATTACAGCATTGCAAGATTAAGCCATAAGACGGAGTTAGCCCTCCTTCAGATAAAGCGCTGCACAATTCGATGCGGTCTGCGCCTCCTTTCACTGCAGAAGCAGCGGACATATAATCAGTAGTTGCTATTTCTATAATAAAAGCCAATGCCTTGATATTTACATTTAGAACAAAAAATTGCTGTTATTCGTATCAATCTTACAATATCCGCGTCCGCTGTGTTCCATCTGCTAAAGTGTTTTGTAAACCTTTCCATCTTTCATGACAAAAATTACATTTCTTAAAGTCTTTATGCTTTCATCAGGATGGCCATGGACTGCTATAATATCCGCAAACAATCCTTTCTTAATCCGGCCGATTTTAACCGCGTAACCAAACACATCAGCATTTACTGAAGTTGCAGATCGTAAGACATCTGATGCTTTCATTCCATATTCTGTCATAAGCTCCATTTCCCGCACATTGTCTCCATGAGCAAATACACCTACATCGCCGCCCATGCAAATTGTTACGCCTGCCTGTAATGCATTTTGAAAAGATTTTCTTTTTGTTGTAATACTTAAAGGCTCGGCGTCAGTTCCTTTTTTCCAGCCTCTGTATTGCAAAATAGCATCTCCTGCTGCAAGTGTAGGGCATAGGGCAATATTCTTTTCTTTCATTAATTTAAAAATTTCGGGTGTCCCCTCATCTCCGTGCTCAATAGTGGCGACGCCAGCCATTATACTCCTTCGCATTCCCTGAGGAGTAGTCGCATGAACTGCAACCTGCCGTCCCCCGCTTTTTGCTATTGCTACCGCCAATGCTATTGCTTCAGTACTAAATGTGGGTTGCGCTTCACCATTTTTCCCCCAACGATAATCTGCATATATTTTTATTACATCTGCACCTTTACTTATTTGTGTTCTAACTTCATTTGCCATATCTTCCATACCTGCAACTTCCGCTGCGCCTTGTGGTAATACAACATCAGGAGATTCGGATTGTGGTCCGTAAGTTCCTTTTGCTACAATGGCTCTTGTCGCAACAATCATTCGTGGACCTGGTA
>JAABUS010002055.1_pt1 | contig 39934 bp, 1 predicted proteins | sample 5560161 | NCBI WGS metagenome assembly JAABUS01 (sample SAMN10711885, study PRJNA513376) | rock metagenome | isolation source: Antarctica rocks | place: Antarctica: Victoria Land, Trio Nunatak nord | collected 2016-01-04
AATTAATATCGCTCGATAAATAATAATCTAATTATATAAACTCTTTAATAGCGCGATATTATACGATTTTAAATAGATAACGCGCTAGATATTAAAATTTTATTATTACTCGCTCGCTAGCGCTAGCGATATTTAATAAAAATTAAATAAAAAATTTTAAAATTAACGTCGCTCGATAAATAATAATTTAATTATAAAAATTCTTCGATATAATATTATATTAACTTTAAAGAGGTAACGCGTTAAATATTAAATTTTTCTTATTATTACTCGATCGCCGGCGTTATCGATATTTAATAAAGAATAAATTAATTCTTTTTAAATATATTCTTTTTAAATTAATATCGCTCGATAAATAATAATCTAGTTATATAAAATCTTTAATTCTATAAGAAATCTTTAGAATATACATTTAATTATAAATAATAATAGAGTTTAAATATTTAATTATTATTTATAATATTACGGTTATTATATATTTAGTATATAAGGCTAGTTTATTAAATAACGCTAAATCTAATTAAATTAAACTATGAAGGAGATTCTACCTAAATATTAATACTCTTATCTAGAAGCGACGACGTTATAAATTAATAATAATACTAATTTATTAAATAATACTCTTTATAGTTAATCCTAATATCGCCGGTATATAGGCGAATTTATTAGAGCCTACTAGTTTCGTTATATAATTAATAATTATAACCGACGTATTAATATAGAGAATTTTTAATTTATATATTTCCGATATTAATTACCTTATAAAATAGTAGTAGTTCCGAATATATTTAGTATACGAGTAGTTCACTAGATTTAATATTATTTTAATAGTTAACTAGTTATTAATATTAAAATAAATAGGGTTAAGATTATTATTATTATATCTTAAATTTTTAATAAATAAATTAAGGAATAATAACTCTTTAATAGTATTAGTTTAAATTATATATTTAACTTTAGTTATCGATAAGCTATATAGAGTTTACTATTTAAATAAATAAATAATAGATTTATTCTATAATTATAATATATAACTTAATATAATACGACTAGTATTTTTATAGTCGGCCTATAAATTATTAATCTAAAATATTAATTTATCTTTAAAATTAAGACTAATATTATAAATATTCGATTTATAATATAATCCTAGGTTTATAATATTGATTAAATATTTATAAATTTACTTTATAGTATTAAAATAAATACTAGTAGGGTTTATAATATAACGACCGTATTTATTAATAATAAATACTAGATCGGGCCTAGTTATAGTTATTAATTATTATAGTATTTTTATTAAGAATTTATATATTTTAGTCTCTTCCTTATTAATTTTATAATTATTAAGAGTTTTTTATATATCGTTACCCTAGTTTATAAGAGTTACCGTCGGGTAGTATTTAAATATATTAATTTACTCGAGTAATTACCTAATAAAACTAGCCTAATTAATATAAATAATATAATTAAGACGATCGCGAATAATCTTTATATTTAGATATTATAAAATTCTATTTAAATACTTTATTCTAAAGTATTTATCTAGTTATCACTTTAGTAAGCTAGTACCGGATTTAATAAATATAAGAATAAGAATATCGTCGATATAAATAACTACTATTATTCTATTCTTATAAATAAATACCGAATAATTTTTATTAAAACGCTCGTATTTATTTACCTCGAAAAAGATACGTAAAGTATTATATTATTCGTAAGGTAATTATTTAAGGCTATATAATATATATTTTAATAAATAAATAATATTACGATCCCTATTAATATATCTATATAGTTATTCGATATAGACCTCCTTTTATAATAGTATTTCTAAGAATATTAAAATTACGTTTAAATATTTTATTTCTTAGTTATATTTAACCCTTAATACTAGTAGAATATACTAGTTTAAAGACTTTGTTATTAAAAAGAAGATTTTATAATAATTAAAACTCTTGATTTACTTGAATTCTTTAGTAACCTAACGAGCCTTATATCGATTAAATACTTTTATTAAATTTAGTTTAATTACTAGTACCTATCGTCCTAATAGTACTTTTTTACCGGGCGGTACCGGAACGAGATCCTAAACTCTATTATTTATAAAGTTATTTAACTCTTCGGTAAATACTATATACTATTTCTCTTTATCGGGTTTATTTAGTACTTCTTATATAATTAATAAAACGGTAGGTATATTATTTAATTTAATTTTACTAACTCTTAATATAAATCCGTATTTAATATATTACTTAATATTATAAAGTTTATAATAATTAATTTTATCCCGGTTCCTACTAGTTCTTAACTAAAGAATTAATTTATTATCTAATATTTTTATTTTTTAGATAAATAATTCAAGTTATAATTTAATTTCTTTAAGAAATACCTTTATATTATTAATAAATAATATTATTATAAGATTATTAATAGTAGTATTATCGTTAAAGTTATCTACCTCTTTATTTATAAATTATACTAGTATTAAATTAACGTTAACGATATCTTTAGAAAAGAAATTCTAAGAATTATTATTATATATCTTACCCCCCGTTTCTTTATTAATAATAACGTCGTTAAATCTTATTTATAAAAAGCGAAAGATTTACCTATTTCTAAGGTCTTATAAATAATATTAATTTAATTCTTTATAATTAAGGAATTTATATTTTCTACTTTTATTATCTAGTTTCTTAAATACTAGATTCGTATTATATATATAAATAATATAGCCGAAAGTATATATATAATTAAATCGGGGTTTATAACCGTATTAGGTCTTAAAAGAAGTTATTCTATTAAATACCTTAATAAGCGAACGGTTTTTATAATAAATTATAAAATTTAGGGCTTCGCCCTATATAAATTAAAATAAATTAATATTATTTAGAATACTTCTAACCCTCTCGAATAAAATACGAAAGATATATTTTATCATAAAGTTTTAATTTAGATTATAAGAAGTAGATAATTTTTATTAAATCCCGTATTCTTTTAAAAGATCCTAAATCTTATAATTAATATAAATAATTTTATTATCGGTATTAAATCGTTTTATTAAGTAATCTTAAGTCGATATTTAATTTAAATAATTCCTAATAATAACTAGTATATCGGATTTTCTCTTTAATAAAATTATAAAAATTATATTAATAGTATTATTTATAAAGAATTTAGTATAAGAGTATCTTTTTATTATTTATTTAATTAATCCGCTCTTTACGAGATTAAAGTATATAAATATACCCTTTATTATTTCCCGTTTATTAGGGTTTTAATAACGAGGTTAATAAAATAGTTCTTTAATTTATTTCTTTATTATATATAATTTATATAACTTATAATCTGGAATTAACTTTTGAAAATAATTTATTTCGTTAATATTGATTCTTTTATTTATAGTAACTAGCTTCTTTATATTTTATATATTTAAATATATTAGACGCTAGTATTATTTATCCTAAAAGTAATAATTTACTAGATAATTATATAACGATTTTAATATATATAATATTTTTAAATACTTTAAATCTAGTAGGTAATTAGTATTAATATATATTCTTAATAATACCTTTTTATTATTAGAATTAATAATATCGAATCTACTATTTATAATAATAGTAGAATATCCTATTTATTCGAAAATAATAACTAAAAATAAGTTATAATTTATTCTAGGTATATAATATATATTAATAAAGATAATTTAATCTAGTTTATTATTAATAATTATCGGATAACGTATAAATCCTATATCTTCTATATAAAGATATTAGTTATTAATTTTATTTAAGGAATCGTTATACGGTTTATAAAAAATAAACTTAATTCTATCCTATAATATATATACGTTAGAGGTAGTATTTATATAGACTACGTCCTCCTTAATATTATATACGATATTAATATTAATAGATTTCTATTTAATCGTAAATAATTTAATTTATATACCTTTAAAATTATTATTATCCTAGTTTTAAACCGTAGCCTTATTTGATTTTTTATTAATATTCTTTTTTATATAGTTTTCTTTACTTTTAAATAACTTCTAGTTCTATAGATATATTTTAGAGTAAAGATAACGATATTTACTTTTATTATAATAGGGCGATTTATAATAAGAGTAGAAAAATTTCCTTTTATTCTTTTTATCTTTTTTATCTTTATTATTATTATTATTAATAGTAGGAGGTTTTTTTTTTCCAGATTTATCCTATTTATTAAATTTAATTATATAAATATACTAATTTTCTTTTTTATCTTTAATTATCCGATTATATTAACCGAGAGTAGCGGTTATATTATTAATATTAAATTTTTATTTCCCTTTAATACCTTAAATTAAGTTAAATAATAAAGAAGTTAGACTCTCTTTTAAATTTATATGAAAAAAGGTATTAAATATTTACTCCGGTAATAATAACTTTATTTTAATTAAAATTTAATATATTATTTTAATTACTAAAATATAAACCTCGATAATAATATATTTTAATAAATCGACTCTTAAGATTTTAAATATTACTTTATCCTTAATACCTAGATTATTTTAATTATATAATTTTATAAATATAACTTATTAATTAATAATATTCTCGATATCTTTTATATATCTCTATAGGCCTTCTTTAATAAAGAATATTAATTTAATTATAACTTTAATATTCTTTTTATCCTAGGTCTTTATTACTTTTTATTATTTTATTAGTTTTTTTTTATAATCCTCCTTTTTTTTTAACTAAAGGGTTTTTCTATTTCCTAAATAATTTTTATAAAAGTAATAAATCGAAGCTCTTTACTTAATACTATTTAATCAATATTATTAAGGATATATTTACCTATTATTTCGCGTTTAAATTTAGGCTAGTTCTTCGGCCTATTTAACTTTTTAATTTTAAATTCCTAGAAATCCGTTATAATTATTATTTATTATTATATAAACTAGGATCTAGGGGTAGATTTAGAGGTAGTATTAAAATCGTTATATATATAATTTAAAGACTTCTTTAAATATATTTATTAAAGAATAGTAGATATTAAACCCGGGTTTATAACCCTTTAGAATATATATTTAATTATAAATAATAGTAGAGATTAAATAATTAATTATTATCTATAATATTACGGTTATTATATATTTAATACGTAATTTTAATTTACTAAATAACGTTGAGCCTAACTAAGTTAGACTATAAAAGAAATTCTATTTAAATATTAATAAAAGCGGCGGTATCTAGGTTTAATAATAAGGTTAGAAAATATTATATATAATAACGTCAGAGATTTAGTTATTATATAAATAAAATAATCGAATATTAAACTTAGGGTTATTTAAATATAATTTAATAATAATTACAGATTAATACTATTCTTTATTAAATTATAGTATTAAATATAATCCTAATTTACGAGGCTTAATAATAAGGTTATATAATTATTATAAATAATAATACTAATATTATAACCGTCGTATAATTTATTAAGGGACGGAATTAGTATCTAGATATTTATTAAATTAACGGCTAGGTTTATTAAACTATAACCTAGTTATAATATAGGAGTAGGCTAAAATAAAAGATAAAGGACGAAAACTAGGGTAGGGCTAGCTACTATCTAAATAAAAACTAGTATATAAAGTATTTATTTATTTCTTATTCCGATTATATTAAAATAGAAATAGGGAAATTAATTTAAATTTAAATTAAATTTAAAATAAATTAAACTAAGTTAAGGTAAATAAAATTATATTATAATAATAACCCCCTCTTTAAAGTCGAGCTACTACGAGATAAATAAATAAATAATTAAATTAATTAAATTTCGTAACCCTAAATCTTATTTAGGGTTACGAAATAATTAAGATAAAAGCGCGTCGGAGTATTCGAGTCATCGATAGTAATAAATAAAGAATAAGACGGGTAATAGGCGGCGGTATATAAATAAAGTTAAACATTAACGTTATTATTTATAAACGATAACGGCGGGGCTAGGCTATTTCGACCTCGACCGTAAAATTATAATAAAAATAAATATATTTAATTATATATCTAGAGGAGTCTTGTCCTAATATAATTATTAAAATATTCTTCGTTTTATTATTTACTTTTTAAAGAAGTATAACTTTATAAAATATAATTATAAAATTTATAATAAAGAACTTATAGTAATTATCTGTATATTCGAGGAGTAATATTTTAAATTAAAGGGATCTACTCTTTTAACTTAAATAATATCCGATTATAAAACTTTTAAATATTTTATTTTATCTAAAATATTATTTTACTATTAAATAAAATAGAGTAAAGTTTTATCCTATTTTAATTATAAGATTATTTACCGGCCTAATAAAAAAGGCGGTATATTTAATATATTAATATATTAATTAAAAGATCTCTTTAGAAAGAGAGATAAATTAAACCCTAGATATTAAAATTAATATTAGATAATATTAAAAAGAAAAAATCTATCCCTATAAGTCCTTAAAAATTATATTTATAATATATTATTAAATATAGCGATTTTAGCCTTAATTTTAATTATTTTAACTATATTAATAATAAATTAAAAGATTCTCGTCTAGTTTTTTTAGTTATATTTTATATTAATATATACGATCCCGATAAACCTCGATATAAATATAAATTCGAAATTATATACCCCGTTTATATTTTACGAGCCCGAGTTAAATAGAGATTAATTTATTAATTTAAACGAAAACTTATATAATACCCCGATTTCTTAATTATAAAATATAATTAGTTAAATCGATTAATTCGTTTTTAGAGTCCTAGAAATATTATATTCTAAAATATATTATTATAATAAAATTCCTATCGCTGAATATAAAGATAGGGATAAAGTAATCTACTTCTAAAAAAATAATATATTCTGAATTCTAATAAATTATACCTTTATCTAATTTAGTTAGTTTATAATAATATCGCGAGTAATTACTTAATTTATATTAAATATTATAAATTAATTAGTCGGGCCTATTAGTAACCTAATATCTATATTATTATCTAGTAATTCGTTAAGAATTATTATATATACCGAAGAATTAAACCTTCCTATTAATATATTTAAAAATAACTACGTTTATCACCGCCTCTATAACGACGTTGGAGAGATATTTTAATAAACTATATAAATCCCCTACTATTTTATACCTTTATAAGAATTATTTATTAATATATTTTAATTTTTATAGATTATTGTAACGCTATAGTGCGTTCCAGGTTAAGTACTATAATAGGGGTGTTCTAGCGTTGGCCCGAACACCCCGCGCCGCTCTTTTGGCCTATTAGTATATGCCTTAGGCGTTATAATAGTGTTCGGGCCACGCTTCTGGACTAGTTATCCGGGAGTAGGCCGCTAGAGAGAGCTGCATAAACCCTACTTTAGGGTTTTAGCTGTGCCAAGGCGGGGTGTTCGAATACTGGGGGATTCAAATTGTTTTCGGCTCTTGGCGCTGCGGCGCCGGAATGATTAAATTTCGAGGGATCTTCCAGGTTAGGGGTGCCTAATTGGCCCTATAACCGAACCAATTAAGGTTCGCAAAATGCGCCTATGTGCGTATGCTCGGGGTCACTCCCTTAGAGCTCCAGTAGTGCCCGTTTAGGGGCTCTGGAAACCGCCAGTAGTACCCATTTTAGGGGCTCTGGAAACCGCCAGTGGTGCCTATGTAGGCCCCTGGAAAAGTCGTATTTAATGCGCACTCCGGTGGTACCTTTCGGGGGCCCTGGAAAAAGTCGCATTTAATGCGCACTCCGGTGGTACCTTTCGGGGGCCCTGAAAAAAAAAAACCTTGTAGGTGCCTGATCAGCCCTAAACCCTGTTAGTGGTGCCCGTTAGGGGCCATAACGCCGCGCCTATATGCGCACTCCAGAGGTGCCCTTCGGGGGCCTTGGAACCAAACCGCGCGTTGTAGCGCACCGGTGGCGCCCTTCGGGGGCCCTGGAACTCGGGTTTCAACTCCCAAAGTGGCCGCGTATGCTCGGGGTCGTACCCTTAGAGCTTGGTCACTTTTAACGCTGTAACTACCTACCTACCTTCGCCACGGGGACGTGGCTCTAGGGGGGGGGATAATTATAACGCTATAGTGCGTTCCAGCTTAAGTACCATAATAGGGGTGTTCTAGCGTTGGCCCGAACACCCCGCGCCGCTCTTTTGGCCTATTAATATATACCTTAGGCGTTATAATTATTTAACTAAAATATAATACTTAATATTAATTATATTAATAGAAGTAGACGAAGTTTAAGACGCTTTCTACTAGAATATATAGAAGCTCTATAAATTACTAAATATTTTTATTTTAAATAAAGAATCTTAATTTATATTAAAGTTCTAAAAGATTTTATATAAATATTTTAAAATTAATTAATATATATTTATAAAGTATTATTCTTAAACGGATAATTAAACCGAGTAATTTAATATTATAATAAAATACTACCTCCGTGTATATATTAATTATATATAGGATAATTAGTTAATATAACTCTTTAGAGTAAAGTTTTCTAATAATAATATTAATTTTTTTAATACTCTAGCCTCGTCTTTTTTAACTAGTTATAATTAATATTTATATATTAGTTTCGAGTTTATTAAATTTTTATTTTAAGATTTTACCGCCTAAGCCCGTAATTATTTAATTAATATTAATAAATTTACGATATAAATAAAAGTCTTAAATAACTACCTCCGCGATAAAATATATATTATTTAAATTATTTTTAAATCCTCGACTAATTAACGAAGGCGCCTATATTCGATATAATTAATAGATAATTAAATATAGCTAAATATTAAGAATCTGAATACTATATACTTTTTAATTTAAATTTAATAATATCGGCTCTTTCCGAGTCTTTAAGGTTTTTAATAATCCTTCTATAATTTAGTTAGATTTTTTATATTTTATAAAAATTTACCCCGTTTTTTATATTAATCTATTATAATTAATATTTAATAAATCTTTATTTAAATAAATCTAGTTTATTTAAAAACTTATAATTACCGAAGATAATTAATATAAATAATATATTAACGGTGTCTTAAATTCTAAATATAATCGCCGTTATAGTTTATTTTTATTAAAATACTACGTTAATTAAAAAGATTACGTTATTAATTAAAAAGCCTTTTAATACTTTTCTCGTTATTAATAATTCATTAATAAATATTATATCTCGAATCCTAGCGCCGCTAGCCTCTACGAATTACTATATATTATTTAGAAGTATTAGTATAAGGAACCTCTACTATTTTTATTTTAATTTAATTTTTAAAAAGTTAATTCCCGCTTATACCTTAGTTTATTTTTTATCTATTATTATTACCTCGGTTATTATTCCGTATCGACTTCGACCGATACTTTATATTAATATATAAATAAATAGTACCCTATAACCTAGCCCCGCCGTTATCGTTTATAAATAATAACGCTAATACCTAATTTTATTTATATATCGCCGTTATTCCCCGCTTTATTCTTTACCCGTTATTATTATTATAATTAAATATTCTATATTAGTCTTAATCAATCCTTTATATAATAAAATTAAATTTAATAATATACCTAGTCGGTAATCGCGTTAATCGACCTTTAATTAAACCGCCTAATAATACGATATTAAATAAATCGAGGGACCTATTTAATTACGATTACGGGAAATATATAGATCTAGAATAAACTTTAATATAAAGAAGGGAGGTAACGGTAAATACCTCTAATATTAATAATAATAATAAAAAAACCTAAATAATTCGCGCCCTAAGATTTAAAGAATAATATAAAATAGTTATAATTATAAAGAAAAGAAAAGACTAAATAAATCTAATCGAAGATATCGAAGAATATTGAAATATTAAAATTATTAATTAAAAAGTAAAAAACTAGGCCCGTTAATAATAACTAAATAAATAAAATAACTATAATATAACGATTCTTATATAAATTATTAACCCGGCCTAAAAGGGAGATTTATTCGGGGATTAATTCGATTACTATAATTAACTAAAAAAGACTAAGAACTCTATAATATAATTTAAATATAATAAAATCGGATTAAATAAATTTTTATACCGAATAAAGATATTTATAATCCGTAGCGCTAGTTACTAGTATAAATAAAGGAAATAAAGTATAAAGTATATATTATTATTTTACCCGAAACTAGCTAGAGATAAAGCGGAGTTAATAAAATAAATAAATATATATAATTTTAAAAAGATATTAACCTAGGCCTAAAATATATATATAGCCGCGCGGTAGATAATAAAGACGGGGTAACTCGGTTAATTCTCTTTTATTAAAGAATAATTAATATAATCTAAACTACTACTAGGACCTAGCGATATATTTAGGCCTATAAAGAAAAAGAAGAAGAAGAAAAAACCGCCGGCCGGAGGGCCGTAAATATCGATTATTTAATAAATATATAATAAAGCGGCCTATAGGCCTACGAGATAAATAAATAAAATTAAGAAAACTAAAATAAAAGAGAAACGGAAAGAAGGGATAAATAATATTTTAAAATAATTATAATTATCGGCTATTAACTAGTAAAAAAAGGAGATAAATTATCGATAAATTAAAGTTTTTAACCGACGAGGTTTCTTTAGTGACTAGTAGGAACTACTAGTAACCCTACTAGAAAAGTATTCGCGGAACTCTCTTATTAATAAAATAGTTTTACTAAAGTAAATATATAAATTAATTAATTAATTAATTATATCGAAGTAAAGAATAAAATATATTTTAAGCTCGTTACTAAATTTATTTATATAAATTCAAAAAGTTTACCGAAACTAATCTTTATCGGTATAATTATATTTTATATTAAATAATTTAACTTTTAATAATAAAATATTATCGAAGTTATAATATCCGTAAAAGAGTTTTAATCGACGGTTTTTAAAAAACTTATTTATAAAACCGCTAGAGAGTCGCGTAACGTATATTTACTCGGTTATTATATAGTTTATTTCTAATCCGAAGGGATAATAATTTATACCCGATTCGGATAATTACTCGGATAAAGATTTTAAATCTAATATTTTTTTTTTAATTATTAACCTCCCCGTACCTCGCTCTAGTAAATATTATTCTACCGATATAATTATTAAAGACGATATTATATTAATACCGCTTAAAATTATTATAAAGATCATTTATTCTATTATTTAAATTAATACGTCTTAAGGATAATACATTTTATAGTCCTCCGCGTTTTAGAATATTTATTTTATAATATCGTTATTTATATAATTATTTAATATATATCGTTCTTTTAAGAAATACCTATATCTTTATTTTAAAAGCGACTTTTATTATTAATATCGTCCTCGTTCTTTTTATTTATATAAATTAGGGGCTTTGTAGAATTTTTATAAAAATACGTTTATTTCCTACGCGTTTAATTAAAGTTATTAAATCGGTCTTTATATTATAATAAATACCTAGAAAGACCGTTATTATTAAGATATTACTTTTTAAAGTATTAATACTATCGATTTATTCGTTCTAATAATAATATAATTTGAATTCTCTTTTCTTAGTAAATTTATTAATAAAGTAAGATATCGATTAATTTAAAGTCCTTATATAATTAATATTTAGGTAATTCTAGTACTACTTGTTAATTATCCGAGATATATACGAACTACGTAATATATTAAATTATTCGTATATTAGGTATACTAGACTTCGAAGGTAAGATTTAGTCTTTAGAATATTAAAGAAACCTTATAAGGTCTTAAAAATAAATCCTTAATACTAGGTATAATAATTAACCGGTATAACCGTAGTAATAAAATATTAATATTATAAGAATATCGTCTAGTTTAGTATATAAAAGAGTATAAAAAAAGAAAAATTATTCTATCTATTTAAACGAGAAAGAGGCTAGATTAAATTTATATATTAAATACTAGAGTTAAGAAAGAGGATCTTTTAAAAGTTTATATATATTAATTAATAAATATACGAGAGTTATTTTTTTAATATTTAATTTATAAAGGTCTTTATACTATCTCTTTTCCTCTTTATCGGATCTTTTATAAAATATATTTACCACTAAAACGGGATAATTACCCGTTAATATAAGTATTCCTCTATTTAATAAAAATACGATATACTAGCTTATCGTATCCCTAGCGATTATATTTAATAATTATAATATTCTCGATCGTAGGTAAACTCTACCGCTTCTAATCTAAAATATAATATAATATTAATTAAGAAATAATTATAGTCTAAGTTTATTATTATATTCAATAATAACTATAAATTATTAATAGTACTAGAGTATAGAATTATATAAATATTCCGATAATATAATATTTAGTTAGAAGTAAATAGTTTTTTATATTATTTATTTTATTTATTTCTCCCGCTATATCTTTCTTTATAGTATATTAAGTATAGCCTTAACCGACTCGGACGTTTTTTACTATCTAGCTACTTTTAAGATTTAAGAATTTATAGAAATCAGAGTATTAACTTTTAATAGTAATTTTATTAATTACCCGATCGAATATAATTCCGCTCTAATAAGTATTTAGTTATATATAATTTTAATTCGTATTTAATACGCGAAGTTAATATTATTTTAATATTCGTTTCTAGTTATTATTATTTTATTATTCGTTACCCTCTTTATTTTTATTTAAACCTAGGATCTTCTACTTTATTATATTTTAACGTTATAATAAATAGGATCTTATTAATATTAGTATTAAATTTCGACGAGTTTAATATTATCGTCTTAGCGCTACTAGTTATAAAATAAATAATATATTTATTTACTTTATTTATAGAAAATTAATACGTACTCTTTATTTATCCTTTCGCCGCCTTTATTTATTAATTATATTTTACCCTCTTTATTTTAATTCTTAATAATAATATTTATTCTTTCTAACGTAGATAAATTACCTACCGTAGTATTATCGATTCTTAACTTCTATATTAATATCGGTTTAAATAATCTCCGATAGAATATTAAGAATATTAAACTCGGTTTATAATATATATCGAAATTCTTCGCCGTAGTTAAAATAAAGTTAGAGAGGAGAATATAAAATATAAAAATATTAAATAAAACCTTCCGTAATAATAAAATTAAAATTACTCGTCGTTAAATTATTAATATTATTATTATTAATTTTAATTTATCTAATTATTCTCCTTTAGTTAAAGATAAAGGGATACGGTAACTTTTATATTTAATTAATAAAAATACTATTAAAGTTATAAACCGTTAATTTAAATAAGAATCCGAGGAGTTATATAAATCCCCGCGTTCTAAATTTAAAAGGACCGAAGACGATTATTTTAAAAATAAATTTTATATAAAAAATTATACCTCGCCCCCTCGAATATTTAAAGATTCTATAACGATTTTCTTTAAAATCTTATATAACCGTAATAATTAAATCCGGTTTATTCGATTTAATATTATCTTAAAAAATAATATAAAAAATAATAATAAACCGGTATAATTCCGGGTTAATTATATTAAATTAATCGATATTTTAATAATAAAACGCTTTTAGGATAAGTAAGATAATTTATATTATAATAAACTTTAGTATTCTACTCCTAGCGAATATATAAATATTAATTATAACGAGGACTTATAGGATATATTAGTTAGTATATAATAAAGCGAAAGTCTTAAATAATCTCTTTATATTATATATAAACCTCTCCGTTAATTAATTATTTTATATAACGATCGAGATACTAGTTAATAGAAATATTAATATTAATAAAAAATACGGGGTTTATAATCGGCTAGTATATTTAAGAATATTATAATCCTCTTTTACGAAGAGAAAAAATTTAGTTAAAAAGGTTTTTCGTTTTTATCGAATATTTAAAAAAGTTTTTTATATTACTTTTTATTATTTAATAACCTCGTTAAACGAATCCGCCCCCGCTTTCTTCTATTAAGCGAACTAAAACCTTTATTAATATTATATCCGATAATAATAAAGAGGAAGAAGAGGCGCTAAAGGGCTTAATTATTAATTAATTATATTAAATAAAGAACCCGTTCTTATATAATATTAATATAAAGAAAATAACCTCGGCGAGGGTCGCCGAGGTAAATATAATATTTATAAATATAAATAAACGGGAAACTTTATAAATTCTTTATTCTTTATTTTTTAATTTATTTATAATTTATCTACTCCGTAGTTTTATTATAATTAATAAAGAGGACCGACCCTAATAAAATAATAAAATATAAAAATTTATAAAATAGTTATTCTAGTTAAAACCCGGTAATAAATCTATTTATAATATATATATTATACGAGGGTTAAAGTCGTAGAAAATAATAAATAATAAAATAATACCTTTTAAACTATATATTTATTAATTCTATAATATTATTTAGAGAAGGCGGTGGGCTAATTATTATAAAGAGGTTATTAACGATAATAATTTAAAATTTAATAAAATTCGTTTTTAATTCTAGATTTCTTTTAATAATATTATTAAATTAAATTATATTAATATCCGATTTAATTTAGATATTTAATATTTTCCTTAATTTTATTATTAAATGTTAGTTTAATTTATATTATTATTACTCTAATATTTAGAAGAAATTTCGTGATCTTAAAGAATTTAAAGAATTCGTTTATTATAATAAATATCTCCCTTTATACGAGTTATAATTATAAACCGACGGTAATATTTATCTCTTTACGGGTCGACTAGATATCCGTTACCCCTATATATATAAATATAAATACGTTACGGAATAGGGTAGGGAATCCCTTCCCTTCCCTAGCCAAGAAAAAGAACCGGGGAAGAGAAGAGAAGAGAATAAAAACTCGATAATTCCCTTCCCTAGAGTAGGGAAGAGAAGAGAATAATAAGGAATCTCTTCTTTACTCTCCTTATAGGGCTGCCCCATATATAGCCTATATATACGTATATATATACCCTATTACTGCCCCTATATATAGTTATATATACGTGTATATATACCCTATTACTGCCCCCGTGTAGTTTATATATACGCGTATATATACCCTATTACTGCCCCTATATATAGCTATATATACGCGTATATATATCTTATTACTACTCCCGTATAGCTTATATATACCCTATATATAGTCTATATATACGTGTATATATACCCTATTACTACTCCCGTATAGTTTATATATACGCGTATATATACTCTATTAAGTAGTATAAAGATTAGGATAATTCGGAAAGCGGTTAAGAAATACTAAACTTTATATCTAATTTAGACTAGCCTTTTAGTACTAGTTATATATAATTTATAAGAGTAAAAATAAGTTATATATAAAAATAGTAACGGGCTATATATAGGGGTAGGAATAAATTATATATATAAATAATAACGAGCTATATATAGGGGTAGGAATAGGCCCTATATAAAAGTAATAATAAATTATATATATATATATATATACCCCATTACTACCCCTATATATAGTTATATATATATTTATATATACTCTATTAATACTCTCATATATAGCCTATATATATATTTATTACTACTCCTAAATATGGTTTATTACTATTCTAAAATATAGTTTATATATACCCCTATATATAGCTTATTACTCCGCGTATTACTACGCTAGTCCAAATTAAATATAAGATTTAGCGTTTCTTAACTACTTTCCGAATTATCCTAATCTTTATACTACTTAATAGAGTATATATACGCGTATATATAGGCTACACGGGAGTAGTAATAAGGTATATATATACGTATATATAAACCACACGGGAGTAGTAATAATATATATATACGTGTATATATAACTATATATAAGGGCAGTAATAGGGTATATATATACGTATATATAAAGTATACGGGAGTAGTAATAGGGTATATATACGCGTATATATAACCATATATAGGGGTAGTAATAGGGTATATATACGCGTATATATAGGCTACACAGGAGCAGTAATAGGGTATATATACACGTATATATAACTATATATAGGGTCAGTAATAGGGTATATATACGTGTATATATAGGCTATATAGGAGCAGTAATAGGGTATATATATACGTATATATAACTATATATAGGGGCAGTAATAGGGTATATATATATATATATATAACTATATATAGGGGTAGTAATAGGGTATATATACACGTATATATAACTAGCCCTATAGGGAGGGTAGAGATAGAGAATAATAAGTAATCCCTTCCCTTTTTTATTTTCTCTTAGTATTCTCTTCCCTTCTCTATTCATTCCCTTCCCTACTCCGGGGAAGGAAATAAGGGTTAATTTTATCTCTTTCTTTCCCTATTCCGCGGCGTAAATATAAAGATATTATTATTTATTTTATATAAAGTATTACCCTAATTATTATTTTAATAAAAATAATAAAGAATTAATTAAATTAAAAAATTAAAAAAATTAATATAAACGATAAAGATTCAAAATTTTAATACTTCTATATTTAGGCTAAAAAAAGTATCTTAATATTAATATTTAGCGATTTACCCCCGAAAATACTAAATTACTACGTTATAAATTAAACGGAGTTATAAAAATCTACGACCCGTTAAGGCCTTAAATAAGAATTCGAGGAGTTATTTAAATCCTCGTATTCTAAAACCTAAAGGACCGAAGATAATTATTTAGAAAATAAACTTTATATAAAAAATCGCCCCTCGCCCCCTTAAATATTTATAAATCTTAAATCGATTCTCCTTAAAATCTCGTATAGCCGTAATAATTAGATTAGATAAATTCGACTTAATATTATTACGAAAAATAATATTAAGAATAACGATAAAATAGTATAATTTCGGTTTAACTATAATAAAATAATCTATATCTTAATATTAAAGCGCTTTTAGGATAAATAAAATATTCTATATTATAATAAAATCTAGTATTCTACTCCTAGCGAATATATAAATATCGAATATAACGAGGGCCTATAGGATATACTAGTTAATATATATTAACGCGGTAGTTTTTAATACCCTCTTTATATCGTACGTAGGCCTCTCCGTTAATTAAGTTATTTTATTTAATAATTAAAGTATTAGTTAATAAAATTACTAATATTAATAAAAAATACCGAGATAATAATTAATTATTATATTATAAAAACCTATACTCTTCTCGCGCGAAGAGAAAATATTTAAATCAAAAGCGTTTATATCCTTTTATTAAAAATTTAAAAAAGCCTCCTATACTACCTCCTATCATTTGAAATATTATTAACCGAATTCGTTTTTATTTTCTTTAATTAAATAACTTTAAACTCCTATCGAGATATCTTTCGGGCTATAAATTAAATAATAAAAAGAAGAAAAAAACGACGTAAAATTTAATTATTAATAAATCGTATTAGATTAGAGACCCGTCTTTATAGAATATTAATATAAAGAAAATGGCTACGGCGAGGGTCGTAGATATAAATATAATATTTATAAATAAAGACGAGCGGGAAACGCTATAAATTCTTTACTCTTTATTTTTCGATTTAATTATAATTTATCTAGTCCGTAGTTTTATTATAATTAACGAAGAGAATATACCTTAATAAAAGGATATAATATAAATATTTATAAATAAGTTATTTTAATTAAAAAGCGATAATAAATTTATAAATAAATATACGTATTATATAATTATTAAAGTTGTAAAAAAGAGTAAATAATAAAATACTAGCCCCTAAATTAAATATTCATTAACTATATAATATCTTTAGAGAAGGCGGCGGGCTTCCCGTTACGGAGGGGTTATTAATAATAACGATATAAATTTTAATAAAATTCGTATTTAACTCTAGGTCTTTTCTAATATTATTATTAATTTAAATAATATTAATATCCGAATTAATTTAAACGTTTATGATTTTCTACTCCCGTATTCTCGAATAATAAAATACGATATATCAATATAATTCTCCTTTTATTAAAGAGTTTAAGATTTTCGAGGATTTTAAAGATTTCCTTTATTATAATAAATACCCTCTAGACGAAATAAAATTATAAATAAATTAAAAGATCCGTTTTTTTATAAATTTATTAATCTTCGATTACTTTAATATATATAAAGATAAAGACGCTTTTTCTTTCCCTTAAAATAAATATTATCCTTATTATTATTTAAGTAAAGATTATAAGTAATTAATTAAAATAATAAATTAAATAAATCGATACGAATATTAAGACTCTAAAATTTAGATACTTCTATATTTATTTTAATAAAATATATTACTAGGTTACTAATAAACGATTTATTTATATAAACGTAGAGTTATTATATTATAGTTTTAATAAAGTATAAAACTCGGTTAAAAAAATACGATAATTATTTATAACTTTTATTTATACGAGATATAAATTAAAAAAGTTATATAATAAGAGTACTAACCTTAAATATAATTTCTATATAAGATATATCTTTATAGACGAGTTTTATAAAATTAAAATTAGAGAGGGTAAAGCCGCCGAATTTATTTAAAAAATTAAATAAAAAATCGAAGAGCGGGTTTTAAAAATATTACTAAAGAGTAACTTTAAGAAATCCGAATTATATTAAAGGCGTAAATTAATATATTATTAAGATTTATCTTTTATATAGGGTTTCTTTATAACTTTATAAATTTATATTTTAAAGGAATATATAACTATAATCGGGTTAATTAAAATAACCGTAGTAATATTAAAATTCGTTTACTAAATATATAGTATTTCTTAAAATCGAGGATACCGGTTAAAAAATAATAAGCCTACTCGTTTATATATACCTAAATAAGGATATAGAAAAGGCGGTTATAAATAAAATAAAAGTAATTCTTAATTTTATCGAAATTAAACGAATACCTTTTATTAAGATTTTTAAGGGTACGGTCGAGTTTATTAAACTTCCTCGTTATTAAATAAAATAAATCCGTTATTTAATTACGAATATTTAATAAAAAAAACGTTACTAAAAGTAGTCGCGAATCTATAAAAAAGTATAAAAAGAGTATCGCGAAGTTATATTAATTATTAGAGAGGCTAATAGATTACCGTTTATATTAATAATTAGTAACTATTTTAATAAAATTTATAAACTTCGTATAACTAGTATTATATTAAATCTTTTAATATACGCTCGAATTTACGATCTAATAATAATAAATAACGAGTTCTCCGTAAATTCTCGGTATAATAATAATAAAGATCGTATAGTATTCTTTAAATTAAAGGGAAATATATAGAGTAAAATAAATACCTAAAGAATAATATTTATATTTATTATTTTAACGAGTTTATTATCGCCGAGTTATAAACTATAAAGTCGTAGGTATATAATAAAATTATAGTCTATAAATATATACCGGCTTTAATTTACTCGAGATTTTATTTTTAATAATCGATTTACTACCTCGCTATTATACTAGGGCTTTAGGGGTATAAATTAATATTTTAATTATATATCCCCTTCGGCCTTAACTAAAACTTATAATAATATTTATATAGAGGTTAGAGAAATACTACCGTAGCGAGTCTCTATAATATAGTTTATTCGTATATTAAATTAACGGGACGAAAATTATGTCTAGTTATTTATAAAAAAGAATAAAATTGTTTTCTCTTATTTATTAAATATATTTTTAGGACTAGGGTAACTTTGACTCGTATTTTTTATAATATTAATCTCGATATAAACTAGATATAATCCTTCGATATTTAATACGACGGGCGGGTTACGCGCTTATTTTAAAAGAATAAAAAAACGTATAATTACTACTTTATTCTAGACGATAAAAATTATTTAAATTAAAAGTTATAAACTAAATTTATCTTTCCTAAAATTAACGCCTTTCTTTAATAAATCTTAAATTATAAACCGAGTAATTTACGATTTAGAAAATTAATATTTATTTTCTTTATTAGGCTTATAGCTCCGCCTTTTATATTTAATATAAATATAATATTATAGGCCAATAACGACTACCGATAACTAGATAAGATAATAAATTAAAATAAACAATATAGATTAAAGGCTTTTATATCGTATCTATTTTTATATTTATTTAATATATAAAGTACCTTAATATTAATATATAATAATTACCTTAAGAATATATATTACGTATAGTATTAAATTAATATAAAGACTAGATTCGGTCTAGATATTAATTTAGGTAGTATAATTTCTATAATTTAATACTCATTATTAATAGTTATTTCTAGAGTATCTATATTCTTTTATCGTATATTTAATTACTATATTTAATAATTATTTATAATCTACTAACTAGGTATACTAAATATTAATTCTTCTAAATATAAATAATATATAATATTATAACTATTAACGATATAGAGGTCGATAAAGGAATAAATAGTTATATTTTTTATAACCTCGTCTTTACTATATTTATATAATATTATAACTATTAACGATATAGAGGTCGATAAAGGAATAAATAGTTATATTTTTTATAACCTCGTCTTTACTAGTAAATAACTCTCGGTAGAAGTATATTATAGAATAGAGTAGGGATTATCTTCCCTTCCCTTCTTTTCCCTAAAGGAAGGGGAAGGGAAGAGAAAAAATAGATTTAAAACTATTCCTTTCCCTAGTCTAAAGAAGAGAAGGGATTCTCTATTATTTCCTTCCTCCCTTCTTAATAAGGCTAGCCTTATATAATTTATATATATACGTATATATACTTTATTAATTAGGATAATAATTAATATAAATAATAAATATCTTTAGGGTCGTTAATAGTGTTTTATTAATTATATTAATTATTATTCCTATTAATAAGCTATATCTACGCGTATCTTTAAGACTATTATAATAACGATAATATAAATAAAGTATATTAAGATTTAATAGCGCGATTAAATAGATTAACCTTTATACTACCCTCGATCTAAATAATTAATATATACTATAATATCCTAAAACGACGAATCGTAGTTATTTATATATTAATTTTAATCGGTATCCTCCGCGTATAAAATTATATTAATTTTTATATTAAATCTTTATTAAAATCTTATCCCCTAAAGAAACCCCTTCTCGCTTTAACTATTAATATTTATTTACCTACTTAATATTTTCGTTAAAGTTTTTAAAAGTTTAATGTCCTTCGCCTATAGAGTAATACGCTTACCGTATATAGTATATAAATTAGTTATTAAATAATATAAATTATAGTCTATCTAGGGATAATATAAGAAATAAATTTATTAGAGAATATATATATTAGATAACTTTTTATAATCTTTTATAAAGCGTTAATTATATTATTTTAAAATCGTATATTCTTAAAAAGGTTTTAGTAATAGATCTCGCGGATTAGATATAAAAAGGGTACTTTTAGAATTAATAAATCAAAAGTCTTTTAATATCTTTTAATTTCTTAAAGTATTTTCGCTAACGGGGATTAATACCTTAATTAAGATAAAGGTAATTAAAGATAATATAAAATTTACTACCGGGCTTTATACGTCGTCGGGTAAATATAGGAATTTAATTTACTTTTCCCTACTTCTTCCGTTTAATCTTAGAGATACGAGAAACGGCTTTATATAGAAATTTATTAAATATCGATCTCGTAGTAGTTTTACTACTAGGTAAAGATTAAGTTATTAAAGAATTAATACTCGAGCCCTCCTCGTTATCTTATAGTATTATATAAATTAACTAGAGGCCTTTTCCTTTCTCTATTTATATATATTAATATATTACTTATATCGAATTATAGAGGGGAAAATACGTATTATTTCTAGTTATATTTATGGGTTTAGGTTTATCTTTATCTTTATTTTTAAATTTACTTTTAAACTTATCTTTAAATTTATTTTTAAATTTAGATTTTTATACTTTAGAGGCTTTATATATAATTAAAAATTAATATAAAAATCACGATAAAGTTAAAAAGGAGGTAATATATTTATTACTTTATAAGGTCTCTAAATTTCTTTAAGGCCGGTCGCGTTTATTAATAACTATATCTAAATTTATAAATTAATATAAAGATTAGGATAAAGCTAGGATATATAATAAAATAATAAATATTTATTTTTAGTTATATTCTTAGCGTTCTTTTCCTTTATAAACTCTTTATTTTTTACTATTTACTAATCTCCTATTTAACGAGTAATCGCGGTATTAAATTCTAATTTAATATTACTCCTAAATTATCGACGAGTATTAAAAGGTATTATATTAATATCTAATATTATATTCGGCTCTAACGGATCCTCGTTTATATCCGAATCGATTTCCGACTCCTAGAAAAGATATTAGAATCTATTATCTAGATAATTTCTATATACTCCGTTAGAGTATTTAAAGACGTATATTAAATTCCGGTTTAAATATAACGTACACGACCCTAAATCTAAATTACTTTAATTATTAGGATTATCTTTATCTTTATCCTAATTTACTTCTAGTATTATAAAACTAGTTCGATTTAATTCGTCTAGCTCTTTCCGTAGTACCGATTTTCCTTTCTTATTTAGATTTTTTAATAATATTAATATTTCTTTACTCTTTATACGCCCCTTCTTTTTATCCTTATCTTCGAGAATATAAAAAAGCTTATTCTACTAGTAGTATTAATATATATTAATTAAATCAGGGTCACTATATAAATATAAATAATAAATAAATAAACGCTTATATTCTATATAAAATTAATTTAATTCTAAACCGCTATTATTATTAAACTAGTTTTTACGATTATATTAATTATTATTTTACGTTATTTCGCGGGATATTAATAGAGTATATAATATAAATAACGAATTAAGGGGTTCTCGATTTTATTAACCTCTAAAAGGTATTTAAAGGCGATTTTTATAAATAAAATTAAAGATATTATATCTTATTCCTCCGACTCCCAGTAATTAAGGTACGGTCTACTATATTTTATATATTTCGTAAATATAATTTACTTTAAGATTTATATTAATAATTTTACTTATAATTAAGAATTTATTATAAGGCCTAATCTTAAATAAAAGGCTTATAGTTTACGCGACTATATTTAATAAATTCGATTAATATAATTTATCTTAATCTTTATCCTAATAATTTTATATTTATATTAAATATATCCGATACTATAAGAACTAGTTTTTCGGATCCTAGTTTAGACGATTTATAGCTCCGAGATTACTAGATTTAAAATATATAATTAATATTTATTATCCTAAAATCTGTCTCGGCGATATTATCTTTTTATTAAATTAGTTTTAAGATTCATCGCCCTTAAAAGGAGGTATTTACTATATTAAATACGTATAATTAATACTATTAATGATATTATTAAAAATAACGACTTTATTTATTCAATTTCGAGAGGAAATATAAGAGGTATTTTTTATTAATCGAATTAATATTATTTATCCTAATCTTTATCCTAATAGTTATACTAAACAATAATTAAGTTTATAATACTATAACTACGATAATTAAATACGTTATTTAATAATAGTAAAATTTAATTTAAATCGAACTTACCTAAAGAGATAAATATAAAGATAAATATAAAAATAATAACGACTAACTAGGCTATTAATAGCTAATTATACCGATCTTTATATATATAATATATTAAACGTAATTTCGAATTAAGATTAATGTTTTTTTAATACCGTAATTAATATAGTTTAGGTATAGGGAAAAATAAAGTAAGAAATAATAAAAATAATCGGATTTATAATACTAAAACGGGATTCTTAACTATTATTTATTTTAATTTATTCTTTAAAGTTATATATTTTCGTTAAAAACCTTTATCTTTCTACGAGCTCTAGTATCGTAATATATTAATATATAAACTAATTATTCGTGCTATTATTAAACGATTAATTAGATTGTTTTACGATAAAATCGTAAATATTTATTTATTAATTAATCTCTCTCGGAATCTACTACCTTAATACTTTATATTAATCTTTATATTAATTTTTAATAAAGATTTTATTTCCTAGCGAAACTCTTTTTTACTTTAGATATTAATATTTATTTACCCGCTTAATATTTTCGTTAAAGTTTTTAATAATTTAATATCCTTCGCCTAAAGAGTAATATATTTATCGTATATAATATATAAATAAATTATTAAATAAATTAGATCTTAGTTTATCTAGGGATAATATAAGGAATAAATTTACTAAAGAATATATATATTAAATAATCTTTTATAATCTTTTATAAAGCGTTAAATATATTACTCTAAAATCGTATATTTTTAAAAAGATTTTAATAATAGATTTCGCGGACTAAATATAAAAAGGGTACTTTTAGAATTAATAAATTAAAAGTCTTTTAATATCTTTTAATTTCCCGGAGTATTTTCGTTAATAAGGATTAATACCTTAATTAAAATAAAGATAATTAATAATAATATAAAACTTACTACTAGGCTTTATACGTCGTCGGGTAGATATAAAAATCTAATTTATTCTTCCCCTCCTCCTTTTTAAAACTTAAGCGCGGCTTTTAAATAAAAGTTTAAATAAAGCTTTAACCGCTCGTATTCTTATAAAGATTTAATTAATAAATAAAAAGCCTTAAGATAAAGGCGTAACTAATATTAATATCTAGAAATTAATATAAAAGTTATAATATATCTAATATAAAGAAAAAACTTATAAATTTAAATACTTTTAGCGCTTTTATATATAAGGTTCTATACTTTAAGACCTTAATAAATTATATAATATTAATAAAAATATTACGATAAAGTTAAAATTAAGGTAAATTATTTATTATTTTACTTTACTTTAATTTTTCCTAGAGGATATCCGCGTCTTAAAGGAGCCTCTATAATAACGGATTAATATAAAGATTAAAATAAAGCTAGGATATATAGTAAAATAATATATCTTTCTCTTTAATTATAGTTTTAATTTTTTATACTTTACTCGCCTTCTCTTTTTTTTTTACTATTTTTTAATTTATTTTTAAATTCCTAAAAATTACCTAGCGAGTAATATATATTTCTTTAATAATACTCTTTAAATAATCGAGAGGTATTTCGCCCGTACTAGGTCTCGATAGATTATTTTTATTAATATAAGAGATCTATTTTAGTTATTTACTACTACGGGTTTTATCCCGATATTTATCTTAATTAAAAAGGTTTTAAATATCCTCCTCTATTATTATATCTCCTATATCTTAATTATTATAAGAGTAATCGAGTATAAAATACTTTAAATTATTCTACCGGTAATTCTTATACCCTCGGAAGATAAGATTAACTTCTTTTAAATAAAAGTATAGGATACGCTCTTCTATATAATTTATATAAAATTTAATACTATCGAATTTAGGTTTATTTTTATTATTTAAGGCCGAATCGTCTTAATCTTTATCTTAATTATTATTCTCTTAATAGTCTTCTAGGATCTCGGGTATTATTAATTAAATCTAGGTATTATTCGAGGAATTAACCGGATAAGAATAATAAAGATATATATTCCTTATTTTATAATCCTACCTTTCGATAATATATTCGTAACTATTATATTAATATTTTTAATATAATTATTAATATTTAGGATTATCTTTAACTTATTCGTATATATTATTATTATTTATATAGTTTATACAACCTTCTAACCTTATTATATTATTATTATTATCGATAGTCGCCTCGTTATCGTCGTTAATACTATCGTTATCTTTAATCTTAATGTCTTTATTTAAATTATATTTATTATCTTTTACTCTATTCCTAGATATAAGTAGTTTATATAATTAAATAAATATCGATTAAATTATATTTTTTAATTTAAGGTAGATAGACTAAGAGAATTAATCTAATATATTTAATTAATTCGTATTAACGATATTATTAAAGTCGATTTATTCTTATATAAAACCGAATAACTACGGTTTATATATTTTATTAGAATTATTTATCCTAATATTTATACCGTAAGATTTACCGGAAGGTTAAAGTTATTTTATATATCTTTTATTTTAAAGCCTTAATATTTAGGCGATTATTATAAACTTTATTAATATTATTTATCTTAATTTATATCCTAGTAATTTTACCCCTCTATATAATAAATTAATTACTTTATAATTTAGAGGCTAAAGAGTTATTTTCTATAAATTAAATTAATATTAATTATTTTAATCTTTATCCTAATATACTCACTTAGTATTTTAAGCGCTAACGATTATACGATTATAATAATTTAATATCTTATTAATTTATAACCTATTTTTATTTAATTTTACTTTACTTATAAGAACTAAAGTATAAATAAATATAAAGAAAATTACGATTAATTAGTTTATTAATAATTAAATATACCGGCCTTATATATATAAATATATTATATAGTATTTTAAATTAAGATAAATACTTTTCTAATAGTATAGTTAATATAGCTTCGATATAAAGGAAAGCGAGGTAATAAATAAATAAAGTAATCGGATTTATAATATTAAAAACGGGATCTCTAGTTATTATTTACTTTAATCCTATAATAAAAAGTTATACTCCTTTGATAACGATTTTTATATTAAGACAATCTTTTATCCTATATCGAATTAATAAATTATAATATTAATTTTAATAGTTATAAACGATTAATAAATTATTTTAAAATAGAATCGAAAGTTTAAAAGTTTATAATTAAGTCCAAATTTCGTAGTAAAAATAATAATATTAATTTAATCGGTATAAAGATTAGGATAAATTTAATAAAGTATCGACCTTCGGATATTAATTATAATATATTCTTACCTAGTATATATAGTCTTTAATCGCCGTATAAACTATATATTCTTCGAGGCTATAATAATTTATTTATTATAAATTACGTAAAGATTAATTACTATAATTAAAATTAATATTATATATTTATAAAAATAATACTAGGTTATTTATTTACGAGTTTTTTAATTAATATCGCCTCCGAGGCCTTTTATAACGCGTTTAGACCTATAAACTATATACGAAAATAATATTTATAAAAGGTATATATAATTTCGTGTATAAAGCGCGTAAAAAGTAGTTTTAGGATTAAAAAATTAATAATCTTTTAAAAAAGCCTGATTTTTTATAAAGTAATAATTAAAGAATTAAATTAAATAATAATTTAATTATAAAGGTCCTATTAACTACCGCTCTTTAGTTTTTTATTTTATACCGCGACTTTCTTTACCCGGGGTTTTCTTATATATATTTTTTATATACTAGGTACTTTCCTGGCCACTTTTAAATTCCGTCGTATTTTTAATAATCGAGGGCTTTAATTTACTCTCGTATTATTATTAAAGTCATTAAGTAATTTAAGGTTAATATCGGTTATATTTTTATTAATAATTAAAGGTATAACTACTAACCTAAATTAATAAAGATTTAATTAAATCTTAAAAGAAATTTTTAAAGGAGGGTTAGAATATTAATTTATTATATATTTAAAATTATTTTTTAGCGGGATATTAACCTAAAATATATAAAATAAATATAGATCTATCTTTATAATTTTCTTATCCGGTATTAATATAGTTAAGTTATAACTACCGTATATAACGTACCTTTATAAATTATATAATCGTAAAAGAGTTAATAATTCTTTTTATTTTCTTATCTTCTTTACTAGTTTCTAAAATACGTATTTAGAATATCTTAAAGTAGTAACTTCGCTATTAATAATCTTAAATCTAAAAATTAATATTCTTTTATTTTTAGTTTAGTTATTTAAGATAATTCTTTTATAATAAGTTTAACGACTAAAGATTCCGATAAATATTATTATATATATATAGTAGAAATAGCTACCGTCTTTTTAGAATAATTTTATAAATAAGAGTAATATCGTGCCTAAAAGATTAAATAAAAGAATTAGAAATATAAGGATTATATATTTAATTTCTCCTAGACGTCGCCTAAACCGGCTTTAAAATAGGAGTTCTTTTATAACGATACTATAATAGGTATAAGAGAGCCGAGAAATATTTATAAAAAATATAACCGAATAATTACGAGGATTAATATTTAGAATAGTATAAAAACGTATTTTATATTAAATTAATATAAGAGGAAAGTTTTATATTTAGGTATAAAATTAATCTATATTATATTATTCTTTAAAGACTAAATATATTCTAACCCGTTTAATATATAAATATAAAGATTAATATAAATATTTATAATCCTAATTATAGAGAAGTAAAAGAAAAGTTAATATACTACGGTTTAATAGCCGAGAAATAATACTTAAGGATTTCTTTAAATTATTTATATAAATAATTATCGGGCTTAGGCTCTCCTTACGATCTATTAATAATATTAATATATAACGAGTATTTAAATATACGAATTCGTTAATTACTCTACCTTTTATATTTATAATTAAAAATTATATTATAAAGAAGTATAATAATATTTAAAATTAACTCCTTCGGAATTTATTTAACGACGGTACGAAAATTATTATAATACTAGATTTATAATCTTCTAAAAACCGATAAAGTTATATAGTTATAAATATATACTTTATCGATTAACGATAATAATACTACGAGGTACTCCTAATTTTTAAATATATAAAGAGAAAATATAATAATATTAACCTAACTTTATACTTAAACGTTATTATTTATCGTTATAAATCAAAAGATCGGATAATATTAATTATTACGGATAACGCTTTTAATAATAATAGTATATATTAAACCCTCGAAACTATATTACCGGAGGAAAAGGCCTAGTTTTTAATTATAAAGAAGGAATTAGAAGATAAAATCCGCGATTTCTATAATAATTAAAATATTTTTACGAATACCGGAATTCACCGCGTTTTATATCTTTTATATATTATTTAACTAAATTTAAAGAAACTTCTTAAGGTAATTAAAATCTTATTAATAAATAAAGACTTTTAAAAAGATTAAGACGATAAAATAAATAAATAAAAACTTTCTAAAATAAAGAAAAAACCTAAGATCCCGTTTACTTTAATAAAAATACTTCCATATTTTAAATAATATACTAATTATTATACCGATATCTATTTCTTTATTAATATTAAGGGATATAAATTCGTAAAGTCTTTACCTACTTTAATAAAAATAATTAACGGCGTAAGCGCTTTCAGGATATTTAAAAACGGTTAAATAATAAAAAGTATTAATTAGCCGGGCCGAATTAAATATAAAGAATATATAATAAGAATTATCGAAATAAATTTACGACGTTAAAACTCTTCTAGGACGTAGCGACTAAATAGGATTTAATTTATTATATATTAATCCGCGCCCTAAAGCTAAGGCCGGCGTTAGAAGGAATTTTTCTATAAATAAATAAAATAATTATAGTTAGACGAGGATAAATAAATTTAAATAAAATACCTTATCGAATTTTATAAACCGTTTTATTAATATATATAAATAATAAATATATTATATACGCCGATTATTTATATAACTTTTTCGGTTTATAATACGTTATTTAATTATCTTAAAAATAAAAGATAAAAATTTATAAAAAAAACTACGCCTTAAAAAAGATTTATATTAAAAGGTTTAAAAAAAACGTAGGATAAATTTAACTAGTATTATTCTTAGACCTAGTTAACTTTAGACGGGCTATATAATATAATAACTTTTTTAAAATTAATTTAAAAAATGATTATATTTAAAGACTAAAGATAATATAAAGAGACTAGGTAAAAGTAAAAAATAATTTATTAAAAATAATTTAAAGAGTAATTCAACCGGCGCCCGTAAATTATTTAATAAAAGAAAATTTATACTAAAAGAGACGTCGAGGTAGATAATCTTAAATATTTAATTAAAAGTAAAAATAAGGCGTTATCGAACCCGAAAAATCGGAGTAAAGAATTTCGAAAATATTAGGAAATAAGTAAATCTTTTATTTATATTAATCTTTATATTAATAAATATACCTATTAATTATATATAGTATCTAATAATAACGACGGTAAATTTATATTTAATAAATAAAAGAATCTTTTACTAGTATTTAATTATTTCTTTTATACGGCCCGTAATATCCTAGTCGTACCTTATATAAATATTAAATATAAACGAGTATTTAATATCGCTACCTAATTATATATAACCTAAAAATTTTATAGTCCCGAGATATTCTTAGCTTTTATAATCCTTAATCGCTTTTAATTTAAAAAAAACGAAGTAATAGTATCTTAATAAAATTTAGACTACGAAGAAATAATAACTCTTAAAGAGTATAAAGTAAAGATATAAAGGCGGGATAAAGCTATAATAAAGAATAATAATAATTTTATAAATAACGAAGACGAAGGCGGGTATAATAATTTTATAAATAAAACTATCGTCTTAAAACTTAATAATAAAAACGAGGGAAATAAAAAATCTTTAGCCTTAATTATTAATTTAATTTATAATTAAAAAAAATTAAAAAATCTAGCCCTTATATAAAAATTTATAAAATAATATAAATACGCGTAAAAACTATATTAATAATAAAAAGACTCGGTAAAATAATTTAAAAACTAAAGTTTCCGGGCACTAAATAAACGAGAATAATTTAAAATATATATATTTTATTTAAGACTCTACGTCTAGCTATTTAATATAAAGGAAAAAATCGAATATAAGATTATTCTTTAAACCGGAGGTAATTAATAGGTTTAAAGAATTAAAGAATAAATAAAAAGATAAATAAATTTTATTAAAACTATATAAAAAACCTAATCTTATTTTAAAATCTTTAAAAGATTATAAAAAGACGAGTAAAGTTTTAAAGTATAAAAAAAGTTAAAAAAGATATAAAGAGTAAAAATATATAATATAAATCGAATAAAGTTAGTATAAAGATTAATATAATTCCGACTAAAAGCTTTATAAACTAATTATATTAGATATTTAAATATATAATTAAATATACCCTTTATATTTATATTTAAAAATTTATTTAATAATATAATCTCCTCTTAACTTAAAGGGGGCCTTAAAAATACTTTTAATTTAATAATCTATATTATCCCTTTTAAAATCTTCTCTTAATTTTTAGAACGAATAATATACTTCGCCTTTTTTATAATTTAGGTATACTCCGGCCTTAATATTATTCTAAATATTTTCCGCGCCTCTTTTATATTTTTATTCGGTCTTTAGTTATATTTTTCGAATTTATAATTATCGGGGTAAAGATAATATAATCTTAATATTATAATCTACTCTTTATTAATTTAAGTAAATACGAGATTTATATTTATTCTACGACGCCGATTTTATTAATTAAGGTTATACTATTTATATCTTTTTAAATTCATATTAAACTAGGTAGCTATATTCTTCTAAATAATATTTTCGGTAAGAATAAAAATATAATAAATTAATAAATCCCTTTTTAATAAATCTTTTCGTTTATATTAATTTATAATTAATATATAACCGGATAAAGATTAGTATAAATAATATACCTTAAAATTTTATCTTTTATAATATAAAAACCCTTTATATATATATACGCGAAGACGGTATTTATTATAGTAATCGATTTTAGCGCGGAGTAATTTTAATATTATAATTTAGTATTCTTTAATAATATTATAGACCGACCGGTCCCCGGATTTTATTTATAAATTAAATAAGACCTAAATATTACGAGTCTTAATTTACTTTTTATTTTCGTTTTAAATATTATAGGTTTCGTTTTAATTTAATTATTAATATACTTTAAGAATATAATTACTAATATCTAGGGAGTTATCGATATTCTTTAATAACTATTTATCGACCTAATCTACGTCTTTATTATCGTTAATTATTATTTATTTAATTAACGAAACCTTGTTTACCTAGGTAATAACCTACCTATATTTATTATTAATAATCTTATTATATATTAATAGTATCCGCTTTAAGTAGTATATAATAGTATAAAGATTAATATAAACCTTTTATTAATCGTTTAGATCTTAACCTACTTTAGTAATCTTTATTATTTTTATTCTAAAAGAATATTTTATTTTTATTAATTTTTTATTTTCTTTTAGGCTCGCTAAACTACTTTTATATTTATAATTTTTATATATTTAATAACGGCGTCTACCTTTAATAATAATAAAAGGCGTTTTCTTAATTTTATTATATTAAGGTTCCTAGAAAGTTATTCTTCGGTTTTTCTCTTTAATTATAAATCTAATATATACCCTCTCTAGCCTCTTCGTAATATAGAATTTCTAAAAGGATTTATTCTTTTAATTATTAATATTAACTATTTATATTAAATATATAAGATTAATATTTCCGATAATTTATAATTTAATATTAAGCTGAAGTCGTATCTAGATATTAATTAATCTCGCGTTTCTTCTTCTTTTTTAACTATAGTTTATTATTTATTTAAACTTTAGATTATTCTTTTTTATAATATACTAGTCGTTATTATAAAGAGCTTTATAATAAAGGCCGTAGATACTAGTCTAGTTATTTATACTAATCTTTATACTATTTAAATTAGAACGTCGATCTAAAATCTTATTTAAGAATTATTAATAATAAGAGTTATATAATTTAATAATAAGTAAATAGGGTTTACTACCGAATTAAATATAATAATATAAAAACCGATAATTAAATAATTAAATAATAAAGGACTTAAACGATTTAACGAAGTTATTTATAAAATAAATAATTCGTTAAATCTAGAAATAAAGGAAAAGCGGAGGCGTTTTAAAAAACCGTTACTAGCGCGGCGCTAGTAATAAATCTAACGGGTAATAATATTATTAAATATAAATAACCTTAACGATCTTTATATATAAATACTGCGTAGTTAATATATAATAAATTTTATATTAAATTCTATAATCTATTTTAATTAAATAATATACTTTTATTCGAAAAATTAAACGTATATTAACTAGTATTAATTAAATTTATAAGTATATATTCTTTCTTATAAAGCGCTCGTTTTACTACGGTAGTAATAAAGAAATAAACCCTCTTTTTATTAATTTAAAACGTATTTTAAAGACTTAAAGTATATTAATATCTACTATTAATCGCGATATAAATAAAGATTAATATAATTAATAAACGTATTAGGTAAATATTTAGGTTTATTTATATTATTAACCCTACCCAGGAAGGGAGGAAAGGAATAATAAATAATTCTTTTCTTTCTTTAATAATTTCTACTCTTTCCTTTCTACTCTCTTCTTTATTAAAAAGGAAGGGAGCGAGGGTTATTTCTTTCCCTTCCCTTCCTTATTCCGTAATATAAATAGAAGGCGTTATAATATAACGAATATAATTTATTTATAAATATTATAATATATAGAGTATCCGACTCGGATATTATATTAAATAAAAAAATAGTCCGAGTAAAACCCGAAAAGGAAATATATTATTCGGTTAATATTAAATTATAAATATTTTATTCTCTTTAACTTCTACCTTAATTATATTATATTATATTTTATTAAATATATAAAACGCTAAATATTTTATTATCTAAATATAAATCCTTTATAAATACTTTTATATATATTAATTTATTTTTCTAATAATATAGTTATATTTTAAATTAGAAGGAATAAAAAAGAAATAATATATATAATCGAAGAAAGATTTCTTTAGACTATCTATTTTTATATATATTTAATATTATTATATTTTAATTTCTAGATTTATTATAACGATTACCCCGATACTACCTTTATTTATTATTATATTTATATTAATAAATTATAAGAATCGGATTTAATTAATACTTTATACTATTTATTTTAACCTAGATTTCTTTTTTTAAAATTATTAAAACGCTCCCGGCGCCGTATAAAATAGCGTTCCGTTAATTTATAATATATTTATTAATAAAGATTCTATTTATATAAATAATCGTAGATAAAATAAAAATTATAATTATTATCGAATAATACGAAGATATAATTTAATCGCCGAGTTTAATAGTGTAGTTCTACGTCCTATTAATATAGCTCGAAAGCCGGCGGTATAATATATATTATTAATATACTATACCGTATATAAAGGGTCCGTTATTAAATATTATCGTTAACGTTCGCTTTAATAAATAATATTTAAAATATAATTTAAATCGATCCCTTTAATAAACCTAATATATATTCGTCGAGGTAAAAAAAAAAAGATTTTAATAATTCAAAATATATAAATAAAGATAATTTAAAGATATTATATTATAGGTAAATTATTTTACGGTATAAAAAAAAGATAGGAGATATTAAAAATATAATAATTCGACTCGGAGAAAATTTTAAGTTTAGTATCGACGAGACTTTAATTAACTTAGTAAATCTTTATTCGACTCGGTTAATAATCTTTAAACTAAATTAATAAATATAATAAAAATAAATATAATAATAACGCGCTAAAGAAAATTTATCTTTTTTTAAAATTTTCGCTCTTTTTTTATCCCGGATTCTAAATAATCCCTTTATTAATTTTTATATATTATTATTAAATAATAGCTTTACGTTATAAATTTCTAATAAAGTCGATTCGATATAATAAATAAATAACGGGTAAATTTTAATAATAATAAAAGATTAAAAATCGAAAATTACTACGAAAGTTATTATAGCGAAGGGGTAAATTACGAAGCCGGCGAAAAAATAAAAAATATATCTAAATATATAACTAAATAAAACGATTATTAATATAATAATATATTAAATCCCTTTAAAGAGATTATAACGAAGGTATATAAAATAATAACGACGAAGGAGGTAATATAAAAGAGTAAAGAAAATATATAAAAAAGAGTAATTATAATTTTAAAAATATTATCGATATATTTATAAACGACTAGATAATCCTTTCTAAAATAATAATTAATATTAATATTATTAAATATTCTTCTCCCGATAACTTTAATTTTAAAAAGGACCGCTTATTTATAATTATTACTAAAGTATATTTTCTTAATTATACGAAATATATACGGATAATAACTTTTATATAAGAAATAAAATAAATAGGTTTTCGAAATAAAAATTATATTATAATTATAAATTATATTAACTCCCTCTTATAAATAGGAGTTAATATTATATTTAATAAAAATAATCTTAATTATTATTATTAAATATTTACGGCCTTAATAACTAGTTATAATTTTAAGAAAAAAATATAAATTATTAATCTTTATTAAACGTATGTCGGGTATATTAATATATAAAGAATAAATTCCGATTATAAAAGGAGCCCGTTAAAAGGGCTTCGACGTAAAAAGATATTTCTTAATTTTAATAAATAATATAATAAGGACGTATTATCTTTAGATATAATTAATATATTTAATAATATAATAACGAAGTAGTTAGATATTACTAGATAAAGATTACTTTTTCTAAATTAAAAAACGACCGGTATAAATATCCGAATAAAAAATAATTACCGAGATTAAGTTTATAATTAAATATAAATAAAAATTAATAAAGAGACTAAACCTTAAGAAAGGAGATATATTATTAATAAATTTCTCCTAAATTTTTAATCCGATAATAATTAATCTCGATAAATTATATAAGCCGAGTAACGGTAGTAAAGAAATAATAAACTACGTTCATAATATAAATAATAATAATAGAGTAAAATAAAATAAATATTATTATTCTTTTTTAATCGTCGTATTTTAAAGTTTAAATATATTACGCCTAGATATCCGCCCCCTTTATATCCTATATTTATAATTATATCCGATATTAAATATAAAGATAAGAGTAATAAATATATTACGTAGGTTTTAATTTCGACCCTTTAGGGTAGGAAATACCGCCGTTATAAAATAAAATACGAAAACTTTAAAATTTATTAATATATTATAAATACTACTACGCTTATATTTTTTTTAAAGATTATAAATAATAACGATATTAATAACCTAATATTATAACCGGAATATTATTATATAAAAGTAAATAACTTTATAACTAGAATATAAAAGGAATAGAAAGATTTATTTCGATATATATAAAAATCGTAGATTTTAGGCCGGTTATATAACTTAAACAATATCCCTACTCTTAAAGAAATATAAAAAATTATAATCTTTACTTTTATATACTACCCGTTATATATTAAATAATAATTAATAATAACGTAACTCCTAAATAACTTAACTAACTTTAGAAATTAAATAATAAAAAAGATATAAAGTTAGGTTTAAATAATAATAAAATACCTAGGTTTAATAATAGAGTAAACTAAAAATAATACCTCGGATTATATATTCGATCTACGGTTTACCCTTCCGGATTTATAAAATAATATAAATACTATTACTTCTTATATTCGAATAGAAATTTATTATTTACGAGTCTAGTATAAGGGTCGCTTCCTAGCGCCGTTTATTATAATAACGATATATTATATATTCTTTTATAATAAAGTAAACGATATTAAGCTCGGGTAGTATTACGAAAATATATAAAATCTATTACTTACTAATATAATTAGTCTTATAATAACGGCGCTTTATTATAGGTTTAAAGAATATAAAATAAAATATTATATTATTAAAAAATAAGACGGTAATGAAATTAGAGGTAAGATAGTATTTTATAATATGAATATTAATATTTATATTAATAGATCTTCGAGTTATATTCGAATAAATTATAAAAACGTAGTATAAGTAAAGAGGAATAAAGGTACGTATTATTATAAAGATATTATATAGTCGTATAATAAATATTTATAATAAAAATATATATAGTAAAAACTATCGATAACTAGTAATTAATTTATTTAAAGAATCTCTAAAGGACCTAAAAAATAAACCGGACTTTATAATAATAATTATAGAAATATAAATAAAAGATATTATTAACTCGCTACTCGATAATATAATTAATAACTCGTTATATAACGAGGATACTATTAATTTAATTAATAAAAATAATAATATAACCTAAAAATAAAAGTAAATAGCGGGCGATATAATTTCGATATATATAAAGAAGATAATTTATAAATATTATTAATTAATTTTAAATATATAGACCGAAGATATATTTAATAGCCCGGCCGTTAAAGAATATTAATCGGGGGAAAAGGAAAAGAATATATTTAATATAAAAATTACTAATATTAACGGCGATAAAAACGATTTTAAAATTAAAATATAATAATTATAAAGTCTTTATACCCTCCTAAACTAGATTTATTTTATCGCGGGGTTATAAAATAAGGAATAACTATAAAATAAAAATAATTAAATTATAAATAATAAAGCGAAGTATAAAAATATAAAATAAAAGTAGTTAAAAGATAAATAAATAATATATTTATCCGTTGATACTATATATAGGAAGGATCCTAAATAACGATTAAATAATTTATACGAATAATAATAAATAGATTTATATCTATTATATAATAGTATTTAAAGAAAAGATCTAAGCTACTTATTTATATAAATACGAGTATATATATTTATTAGGAATCCGCCGGGTTATAAAAATCCTTTTATATTTTAAAATTATCCGACTCGGACGATACTACGTATATAGATAAATTATTAAAGTCGTCCGAATTAAATAAATTTTAAATTAAAAAAGACTTAAAGGAGTTATAAAACCTAGATAATATTAAATACTTATAAAATATTTAAAAATATAATAATTAGTAATTTAAATAATTAATAAAATTTATAAAGAATAATAAACCTCTATCGGTAAAGCGGGAGACTATATATAAAAGTCGAGGTACTAAATATACTTTTTACTACTTTAAGCGGAATAATAATAAAAAGAGAATATTATTTAAAAAAAAATAAAAAAAAATAAAAAAATAAAAATAAAAAAAAAATAGTAACTTCGGATTTAAGATTTTAAATCCGTGATTTTCTATTAATACCGGGTAGCTCGTTAAGGTTATATAGAGTATTATAGCTACACTAATTTAATTTAGATTTTAAATTACGTCGATTTATAAAAATTATATATACGCGTTATACCCCTCTAAACTAGCGCGGTATTATAGACTATATAAATTACTTATAACTATATATATCTAATTATAAACCGGTACTATTTAGACTAGTTTATTTTAATTTTTCAAAATTATTCAAAATAAGTCGAGGTATTAAATATATATTTAATAACTCCGGTATTAAATTAATCTTTAGGGTTAATATATAAGTTAAATAGATCTAAACGTCTTTTCTATCTTTTTCGATAAAATATAGATTTACCGCTTTACCGATATATATTACGAAAGTTATTAATATATATATATAATAAACTAGAGTTACTAAACTTATTAATAATAAATATTATTCATTAATAAGACCCTACCCGGACCTCTAATTTACTAATCTTATTAAATCTCGGGTTAGTATTTAATATAAAGTTTTAATATAAACTCGTAAACGGCTTTCTAATAATATTAATAATATTTAAAATATATTAATATTTACTTTTGAGATTAATTAATATAATATTTAAATTTAAGCTTATTTACTTTTAAGGGGATTATAAATATCGAAGAATATTTAATTATCAAATAAAATTCTAGACTTTAAGAAATATTTTAAAGATAATAATTATTATAAAAAGATTATTATATTTAAATAAAGAAGTAATAAATAATTTAAAAATCTAAAAAAGTATAAATATATATAAACTAAGGCCTCTAGTATAATAAATATAAATAAATAAAAGTATTAAAAAAATTCAAATAAAGATTAATAGAAGGATATTCGGGGAAGAAGTAATATATATTTAATAATATAGAATTTATTATTACTACGGAGTAAATAGATTACCCGAATTTTAAGGCTCTATAATTATAATAATTTTTAAAAGAGGCGACCTTTTTAATATAATCTCTTTTCCTATTTTTAGTTTTCTAAATAATAAAGATTACGAGGACTTATTTATTTTCTATTTATTAAAATATATTATAAACGTATTAATACTAGATATCTAGGAAATTATTAATTTATTAATATTAATCTTTAACGATATAAATATTATAAATAATTACGTCGAAGAGTATAATATAGATAGTACGTAGTAGGATATTAATAAAAATATAATAGAATTCGGCGACTCGAAGTCTAATCCTATCGTAAATAAATAATAATATTATATTCGTTATCGGATAACGAGATTAGACTTAAAGTATTTATATTTCTTCGATTCCTTATTTTTCTTATTCGGCGTAAATATATTTCTTAAGAGTAATTTCTAGTCTAGGGTTAACGAAATTATAATAATTATAATTAATTAAAAACGTAGGAGAGAGGTTAGAAACTAGTTTAATTTATTAAATAATATTTACTATAACTCTAATAAAGATATATAATAATATATAAATTTTAATTATACTATAATTGATCGAGTAAAAGATAGTATAATAATATAAAAAAATAAATAATAAAAAAATAAAAAGTAGATAAATATTATACTATACTAAAACTAGCTTTATAGTAGTTATTAAACGTAATATATAAATCCTATAAAGAGAGTATACGGCGTAGTTATACTATTTATATTATAATATTATATTATAGTTTCTAGTACTCCGGAGTCTTTTTTAAAAATAGGAGGTTTAGAGCCCTTACTCTAACTCTTTAAAGATTAATTTTATTATTTTAAATATAAAGATTATTATCCTACTAAGATTTTATATTTATTTTTATATTATTATAAATATTTTAAATATTATAACTTAATAGTTTTAATCTCTTTTAATCTTTATAAATAATAATTCGTTAAAAATATAAAAAACCTCTTTAGAAATAATCGTCCCGAAGGCGAGATATATAGGATTAATATTTTAAAAAAAAATCAAAAGATTTACTAGAGAATATTAATTTAATAATAAATTAATAATTTATAAAATTAAAATATAAATAAAAAGCCCTCGAGAATAAGGCCTTTATTAT
>JAABUS010002056.1_pt1 | contig 39921 bp, 33 predicted proteins | sample 5560161 | NCBI WGS metagenome assembly JAABUS01 (sample SAMN10711885, study PRJNA513376) | rock metagenome | isolation source: Antarctica rocks | place: Antarctica: Victoria Land, Trio Nunatak nord | collected 2016-01-04
TCGCGTTCAGGTCGTAGACCTCGACAGGGTCCCGCACGATGTTGTACGAGAAGTCGTCCGTCTCGCCGTAAGTCAGCCCGGCCTTGACCCCGCCGCCGGCCATCCAGATCGTGAAGCAGCGCGGGTGGTGGTCGCGGCCGTAGTTCGTGGCGGTGAGCTCGCCCTGCGAGTAGATCGTCCGGCCGAACTCGCCCCCCCAGATGACCAGCGTGTCGTCGAGCAGCCCGCGCTGCTTCAGGTCAGTGATCAGCGCCGCGGAGGCCTGGTCGGTGTCGCGGCACTGGCTCCGGATCTGCTCGGGGAGGTTCCCGTGCTGGTCCCACCCCATGTGGTAGAGCTGGATGAACCGGACCCCGCGCTCCGCCATCCGGCGGGCGAGCAGGCAGTTCGCGGCATAGCTGCCCGGCTTGAGGACATCGGGGCCGTACATCTCCAGGGTAGACTTCGACTCGCTCGCCAGGTCGGTCAGCTCGGGCACCGAGGACTGCATCCGGTAGGCCAGCTCGTACTGCGCGACCCGGGTGAGGATCTCCGGGTCGCCGGTCTCCTCGTGGTGCAGGCCGTTGAGCTCGCCGATGTCGTCGAGCATCTGCCGGCGGGTCGGCCTTGAGAGGCCCGTCGGGTTGTTGAGGTAGAGCACCGGCTCCTTGCCGCCCCGGAGCTTCACCCCCTGGTAGCGCGTCGGCAGGAGTCCGCTGCCCCAGAGCCGGTCGTAGAGCGGCTGGTCGGTCCTCCCTCGCGAGAGGAGGACGACGAACGCCGGCAGGTCCTGGTTCACGCTCCCCAGGCCGTAGGCGACCCAGGCCCCCATGCTCGGCCGTCCCGCGAGCTGGGATCCGGTCTGGACGAAGGTGATGGCCGGGTCGTGGTTGATCGCTTCGGTTTCCATCGAGCGGATGATGCAGAGGTCGTCGGCCACCTTCGCGGTGTGGGGGAGCAGCTCGCTCAAGGACGCCCCGCTCTGGCCGTGGCGCGCGAACTTGAAAACGGACGGGGCGACGGGGAAGCTCTTCTGACCGGAGGTCATCCCCGTCAGGCGCTGGCCCATCCGGATCGAGTCGGGCAGTTCGATGCCCCGCCGGGCATCGAGCGACGGCTTGTCGTCGAAGAGGTCGGCCTGCGACGGGGCGCCGGACTGGAAGAGGTAGATGACCCGCTTCGCCTTCGGGGGGAAGTGGGGCAGGCCGGGCAGGCCTCCGCCGGCATCGGTCGGCGACACCGAAGCGGCACGAGCCCCATCGCGGCCCAGGAGCGAGCCGAGCGCCATCGCGCCGAGGCTGACGCCGGAGCCGGCCAGGAAGTGGCGGCGATTGATCCCTTGCACGACGCCCAGTCGATCCACGGTCGTCCTCGCATTCTGGACTCGGGAGGGGAAGCGATCGAGTCGCCATCACTCCAGTGAGATCGTCTCGTCGAGGTTCAGGATCACGCCGGCGGTCGCCGTATAGGCCGCGAGCTCGCCCGGATCGAGCCCGTCCGCGACCGGGCTCTCGCCGAGGTGGACGAGCTTCCCGGCCGCCTCGCGGTCGGCCTGGTAAGTCGCCCGGTGCCGCTCCAGTCCGCGCAGGGCGATACGCAGCTCGGCCTCGACGGGGGCGCGGGCGAGCGCCCGCCGGAAGGCGTACGCGATGCGAGCTTCCGGAGTGCTGCCCCCCTCGGAGAGCATGAGCTGGCCCAGGCGGCGTGCGGCCTCGACGTAGGTGACGTCGTTGAGCAGGCCCAGCGATTGGAGCGGGGTGTCGGTCGTCGACCTCCTCACCTGGCACATCTCCCGGCTCGGCGCATCGAAGGTCGCCAGGGCCGGGTGGGGCACGGTCCGCTTCCGATAGATATAGAGGCTGCGTCGATAGAGGTTCTCGTCCTTATCCTGCACGTAGGGCGCCTCGCCCGCTCCCCCGGCCAGCTCCTCCCAGAGCCCCGCCGGCTGGTACGGCTTGATGGACGGTCCGCCCACCTTCTCCACGAGCAGCCCGCCGATCGCCAGGGCGTTGTCGCGGACCGCCTCGGCCGACAACCGGTAACGCGGCCCGCGTGAGAGCAGGCGATTCTCCGGGTCGAGGCGTTGTCGCGACGGGTCGGCCCTGGAGGATTGCCGGTAGGTGGCGCTGGTGACGATCCGCCGGTGGATCGCCTTGACATTCCAGCCGGTGCGGACGAACTCGGTGGCCAGCCAGTCGAGCAACTCGGGATGCGAGGGGACCTCCCCCTGCACGCCGAAGTTCTCGGCGGTCTTCACCAGGCCGGTGCCGAAATGGTGCTGCCAGATCCGGTTCACGGTCACCCGGGAGGTCAGCGGGTGATCGGGGGCCACCAGCAGGCGGGCCAGGCCCAGTCGATTCCGGGGCGTCCCCTCGGGGGGGTTCGGCAGGCAGGCGGGGACGCCCGGCTCGACCTTTCGATCCTTGTCGGGCAGCTCGTAACGGCCTCGACTCAGGACGAACGTCTCCCTCGGCTTGGGGAGGTCTTCCATCACCATCACGGTGGTGATGCGTCCCTCGTGCTCCTTCTTCTCCTTGCGGAGCGTCGCGAGCCGGTCGGTCTCCTGGCGGAGCGTCTCCCCGTATCGGTCGCGGAAGAATCTCGATAGGAATGCCCGCTGCGACTCCGAGCGACGCTTGGCGGGGGTCCTCGCAATCAAGAGCGCCGGGCGGTCGGCCACGCGGCTCACCTCGTCGGGCGTGAGGGCGCGCGGGTAGGCGCGGATGTCGGCGAGCTCGCCCTTCAGGGGCAGGCTCGCGGACCGCTTGCCCAGTCGCAACGGCTCCTCGGTGACGATGGTCCCTTTCAACTGATCGGTCAGCACTTCCCGCTTCGCCGCGCGGCCGTCGATGGAGACCGCGAGGCCCGCCGCCTTGCCGGATCCGTCGTAGGTCACGAAGACGTGCGTCCATGTGTCCTGGATCAGGGTCTCGCTCGTCGCGACCTTGATCGCATCCTCCGGCCACGAGTGGACCAGGTGGACGACGACCTTGCCCTTGTCCACCAGCAGGTCGAAGCCCCGGTACGAGGCGCGGTCGTCCATCTTGCTCAGGATGGCCCCCCCGCCATGCAGCCTGACCCATCCCCCGAAGGAGACGGGATCGGTGCGGTCCGGGCGGACGGCCCCTCCCGCCTCGACGAAATTGGCTTCCGCGCCCGCGAGCTTCAGCGCCTTGCCGTGTGGCCCCTCCGACCAGGCCGGAGGACCCTCCCCCCGGTAGTTGCCGTCGCTCGTCTGGCCTCCTGGAAGCATGATGCGTAGGTCGCCGTCAAGCGTGCTACGGAAGGACCAGTCGCCCGGCTCCGTCGTTTCCTGTCCGTTCTGTTGTTCCACTTCCCACGTTTGCTGACGCGCGGCGACGGCCGATTCCTGTTCTTTCACCGACCGCTCCGCGGCGGCGATGGCCTCGTCGAGCTGCTTCCCGCGCCTCTCCTCATCGGGGTTCGGGAGGGCGACGAGCGGGGGCACGTTGCCGCGCGTCTCGGTGTAGACCCCCTTCTCGTTGATGCTATTGAAGAAACCATAGAACTCGTAGAACTCCTTCTGCGAGACCGGGTCGTACTTGTGGTCGTGGCAGCGGGCGCAGCCCATCGTGAGGCCGAGGAAGACGGTCGCCGTGGTCTCGACGCGGTCGACGGCGTTCTCGACCCTCCATTCCTCGTCGATCGAGCCCGCCTCGGTGACGGTCCGGTTGTTGCGATTGAACCCGGTGGCGATCCTCTGTGCCCGCCCGGCCCCCGGCAGAAGGTCTCCGGCCAGCTGCTCGACGAGGAACTGGTCGAACGGCTGGTTGCGGTTGAGGGCATCGATGACCCAGTCGCGCCAGGGCCACATGGACCTCGCGAAGTCGTTCTGATAGCCGTTGGTGTCGGCGTAGCGGGCCGCGTCGAGCCAGTCCATGGCCATGCGTTCGCCATACCGGGGCGAGGCGAGCAGGCGGTCGACGACCTTCTCGAAGGCTTCCGGAGACCGATCGGCGAGGAAGGCGTCGACCTCCTCGATCGTGGGGGGCAGGCCGGTCAGGTCGAGGGTCGCCCGTCGAATCATCGTCGTCCGGTCGGCCTCGGGCGATGCCTCCAGCCCTTCCGCATCGAGTCGGGCCCGGACGAAGCCGTCGATCGCATTCCTCGGCCAGCGTTCGTCCCGGACCTCGGGCGGCTCGGGCCGTCTGGGCGGCTCGAAGGCCCAGTGCATCCCCCACTTCGCCCCCTCGTCGACCCATCGCTTGAGCAGCTCGACCTGGCGGGGCGTGAGCGTCCGGTTCGACTTCGGCGGCGGCATCACCTCGTCGGCATCGCCGCTGAGGATGCGGCGGATGAGCTCGCTCTCCTCGCCCTTCCCCGGCACGATGACCGGCTCCTCGACGCGGAGGGCGTCTTCCTTGAGGTCGAGCCTGAGGTCCGCCTTGCGCGAGGCCGCGTCCGGGCCGTGGCAGAGGAAGCAGTTCTCGGAGAGGATCGGCAGGACATCCCTGCCGAAGTCGACGTCCCCGGCCCTCGCGACGCCCGGGGCCATCTCCCAGGCCGGGGCCAGGGCCCCCAGCAAGAGGAGCATTCGCGATACCCGGCCGGATGAAGAAAGGCGAAGGCGGCTGGCGGTGGTGAGGGATGCTCGCATGGCTCGCTTCGGTCGACTCGGGGGGCGGATCTCAGGTGGCGGGGCGATCCCTCCATCATGATTTCCCCATCGTCCGAGAACAATGGGGAACAGGGACACGCGCGCTCCTACGCCCGGGGCGCTCGCGGGCACCCACTGTCGATCCTTTCGCGACAATGCCGCGCGGGGTCGTGGTGACGCGCCGCGCGGCATTGTGATCACTCGCCCTGAGAAGACCGCGGAGCGTCAGTTCTGCGGACGGGGCTCGTACACGACCTGGAAGGGCTCGCCGGTCATGTCCTTCCACGCCTTTTTCTGATCGTCGGTCAGGACACCGACGGCCTTCTCGGTCGCCTGCTTGCGAACCTCGCCGATCTTTCTCATGGCGCCTTCACGGTCCGACTGGGCGCCCTGAAAGGCCTCGCGCATCGACTCGCCCGACGCATCGGAGATCTCGCGGAACTTGGACTTCTGCTCGTCGGTCAGCTTCAACGCTTCCTGGACTCGCGGCGACGCGAAGGCGGCGACCCCGGACTGCTGGAGCTGAATCTGCTCGAACCGCTTGACCTGCTCGGGCTTGAGGAATCCTCCCATGCCCTTGACCAGCTCGGCGTTATGGGTGCGTGCCAATTCTTGCATCTTCTCGCGTCGCTCCTCCTGGGAGAGATCGCGGAGACCCTGGGACTCCTCGCGCTGCTTCCCCATCATCTCGCGGGCGAGGGTGTTGAGCTTCTCGGCCTGCTCGTCGTTGGCCTTCAACTCCTTCTGCACGCCCTTGTTCGAGAGTAGGGCCGCGCCGCCGCCGCCGAACCCCCAGCCACCTCGGCCCTGCTGGGCGGAGGCCGGGACAGTAATCAAGGCGACCATGCCGCAGGCCAAGGCCATCCTGCCGAATGTCTTCATCGTCTTCTCTCCCTGGTGCCCAAACGGGAAATCGCCGCGACACACGCATTGGGCCGGCACGCACCGCGACCGCAGTCAGATTCGTCCGAGTTTACGCGAGTTGTCGGCCAAGTCCATCAGGGAGCCCCGCGTAACAGCCCTACGGACTCAACACCGACGCGAGGGATGTGGACCGAATCGGCGGGAAATGAGCTCGTGAAGAGACGGGGAGGCGCCCCACCTCAGAGATAATCCTCGCGGATCGGGTGGAAGACGTCGAGCGCGACGGCGGGCGCATCGAGGGCTCGGACGCGGTGGACGACACCTCCCGGGATTCTCCACATGTCGCCGGGGCCGAGGACCTTCGTCACGCCACCGACGGTGAACTCGGCCCGTCCCGTAATCATCATCCCCATCTGCTCGTGGGGATGGGAGTGGTCGGGGACGACCGAGCCCGGCTCGAAGGTGACCAGGGAGAGCATGATCGCCCGGCCGGCGGTCGTCTGGATCTCGACCCCGGGAAAGATCCGGTGCGTCGACCCGTGCCCGGCCTCGACGAAGAAGTCATGCTCACTGGCGTCTTCATTCATCGCGCCGACCTGTAACGCATGCCGATCCAGTTGTCCGAAGCCGTGAGGAATTGCCCACGGTCCCCCTTCAAGACCGATTGGATCACGTCATCGAGCTTCGCCTGCCCGCCGAGCATGCCGCGGACGAAGGCGGGGAGGGCGGGCCGGGAGGTTGTTGCCATCCACTCGATCAGCGCGAACCCGACCGCGCGGACGTCGTCGGATTCGCCCTCCCCCCCCAGGGCTTCGGTCGCCATGGTGTTCCAACTCCGTTCGCGCAGCGCGAAGGCCTGCTTGCGGAGCCCCTGGAAGTAGGGGTGGCGTGGTTCGACCTGTGACGCGAGATAGGCACCCATGCCCAGGGTCAGCCACCTGGGAGGGTCCCCCGCCTGCTTCAGGAATCCGATGGCAAATTGCTCGGTGAGCACGCCCCCGAGGCTCCGGCTCATGCCGGCGCCGGAATCGTCGCGTTTCGACCGGGCCGTCTTGCGCGACGAAGGACCGGCGGTTTCCTCGCGCCCGCCGAGCGGATCGATCACGGCGACGTAGGGTTCGGACCCCTTGAGGTCGGACGTGGCCTGGTCCCCCGGCTCGACCTCGCGGTTCTCGATGCCTCGGACGAATTCGACGAAGCTGTTCCTGTCACCGAAGACATAAAGGCTGAACTTCTCGGCCCGGTCGAGTCCGGGCGCCTTCGGTGTCGAGAGCATGCCGCGGAGCTGGAGGTATTGCGCCTCCATGCCCTTCAAGGTGGCGGAAGCACGCTCCTTGGGCAGGTTCCCGAAGAGCAGGAAGTGAGGGCTTGGCGTGACCTCGGGGGTCGTCTTGGAGCTCACCTTCTTCCAACGGTCGCGGCCCACCTTCTCGACCTGGGCATCGCGAGCCTCGGGAGTCATCCCGGCGAGCTTGGACTGGCGAAGCTGCTCGGGCGTCGAGGCGATCGAACTCAGTGGGGCGTTCTCGTCGATCCCCGCATCGAGCCGGGCTCCCCCCTGGACCCACTTTTCGATCTTCTCGATCGCGAAATCGGCGAGGTTGCGGTTCCCCGGCGGCATCTTAGGCGTCTCTTCCCCCTTGATCCTGAGGACCAGAGGGCTCGCGTCGGACTTTCCCGGGATGACGACCTTTTGCTTGTCGGAGCCCACCATCAACTTCTTGAAGGACGTCATGTCCAACTTGCCGCGCTTGTCTTTGTCCTTCGCGTTGTGGCACCCGATGCAATTGCCGACGAGGATCGGCGCGATGTCGCGCGAGAACTTCAGCTCCGAGTCCCCCGCCGAGGCCGGTGCCGGGGTTGTTCCCGCCTCGGCATCTTGGGCCTCCCCCTTCTTCGGCATGCCCCGCTTGCCGCGGGCCTTCTTCTTCGCCACCTTGGCCTGCGCCAACCGGATGACTCTGGACGAGCCATGCCGAAGGGCTGCCCCCGGCCTCTCGTGCACGGGGACATCCGCCGCGAGGCCATCGCGGCCGAGGATCGACCCGACCAGGAGAGCTGACCAGACGCAGGCATGGCCCGGCAGAATGCGCGGCATCGTCACGTCCCCCCTATGGAGTCTCGGCGCGGTGGATCGACCCTATTGTCACGCTTGACGCATCCGTTCGCAAGGCACGCCGTCGCGGCTCCGAGGTATATCTTCAGGGAGGCGCGCGGGATGCGTCCCGACGAATGGTTCGAGCCAGGCCCGGAAGCGGACCCCACGATCGGCCGGGGGACGGCCGACGCGTCGACCTCAGGGGAGGATGGAGAAGGGGATCGCCGAGGACGTCGAGCGGCCGGCGATCGCGTCCTCCTGCGTCAGGCGGAAAACATAAGAACCGGGGGCGAGGCCCCGGGGGAGGTCGACCCGATAATTGGCGTAATAGTCGCGCCGACGCCTTCGGCAGAGGTCCTCGGCGGCCCCCAGCGAAGACCGCTTGACGACGGGTTCTCCCCCCGCCGCGGGGACGACCTCGTAGTGCGAAGCCAACCGCGACCGATACCCATCGCCCTGGGCCTCGCTGCGAAGGCCCGACAGCTCGCAATAGATGATGACGGCCTGACCTGCCCTGAGGGAGGAGGCGTCCAGGGGATCGAAGTTGCCGAATCCAGTGACCTTACGGCAGAGTCGAAGGTCGGTGATTTGCAGGGGCGCCTGATCTTCCAGGGCGAGGATCGCCGCGTGCAATGCGTCGACTCGCGGGCGATCCGCGGGCGCCTGCGGCTCGTCCGTCACGCCGAGGGCCGGCAGGACGGTCCTCCAGAGGTCCGCGTCTTCTCCCACTTCGCCGGCCTTGGCCAGCGCGTCCAGCAGCAACGCGCGGGGCGTCCATATGCCGTCCGCCTCGCCGGCGTGACCCCGAACGATCGCTCGAAGCCTTTCGATCCCGTCGCGCCACTCGTCGCGAGGCGGGGCCTCATCGGCCGGCTTCGCCGCGGTCGCCCGGGGATCATCACTGGCCGTCGTCTCGGACTGCGGCCCGGACGAGGCGGCGGGGGGCGTCGTCGGGCCGTCCTGGATGACACTGACAGTGACATTCAAGGGCTCAAGTGCCGGTTGCGGAATCGGGCTCGCGGTCGACGCCATCTCCGCCGGTGGCGGAGAGGAGAGCCCGGTCGGGCCGCTCATGCGGGCGGTTTCCGAATCGAGTAAGGTCGCCTCGGAAGGGGGTCCCGGAACCTTGGCGAGGGGTTCGCCGGTGACCGGTATGTTCGGCAAGACCTCCAGTTCCACCGGCCCTTTGGGCGTGGCATCTGGCGGGGCGGAGATGGCCATCGTCTCGGGTGTCGAGGCCTCGGCGAAGGACGAGGGCCCGAACGGATGGACCGGCATCCGGCAGCAACCGGCTGTCATGGCCACCACGAGCACGATCCCGGCGAGCCCTGGCGTGATCCGCCCTTCTCGGTAGCCGTGCGGCATCGGGCGTCCGTCCCTGTCCGTGACTCGATTTGGCGATCCGTCAGGCCCGACCGGCCTGGAGGAAACGAAGAAATGGCGTGGCGACGATGTACCTGATCGTCGAGAAATGAGCAACCTCAGTCTTCCTGAAAGCGGCACCACAGGCCACCCCGGCGAAAGCCCAGGCACGCGGAACGGCGTCGGGTCCCGACTCGAGCTACGTCACTCGTGTCCGGGAGGAGAGCCGAGGCAATCGCCACGGGCGTCGGCCGCCAGCGCGGCCACGCACCGGAAATACCCGGCGCGTGCGAATCGCTCGCGTCGATCGATCCGGCGGGCCTCGGCGGTCTCGATCCGTCGGAACCGCAAGACGTCGCCCGGACGCGCCTGACCGATCCGGTCCAGGTCGGCCGTGATGACGTGGGCGAGGTGCGGATAGCCCCCCATCGTCCCGCACGCCACCCCGAGGATCATCGCCCGCCCTCCCGCGATCTGAATCGCGCCGGGGGCGACCGGGGTGGAGAGTCGATCGGGAGAAGGGGGGACGACGGGGACGTCTCCGTCGAGTCTCAGGCCCATCCGGTCGCTCTGGCGGCCGACCGAAAAAGTGCCCGCTTCCCAGGCCCCCCAGTCGAATCCGAGGGGGGCGTCCGGGCCATCGACCACCCGGATGGGCTCGTGGCCCGCCCCGGCGGGAGGGAGATGCACAGGTCGTCGGAACGGGGTGATCCCCGGCCCGGCCGGCAGGACGTCGCCCGCTCGCACCCGATCCTCGCTCGAACGGCTCCCGAGAGAGAGCGGGGTTAGCCAGCCCCCGCGCACCGCCAGATAAGTGCGTGCCCCGACGGCGGAAGGGCCGAGGACCAGGCGATCCCCCTCGCCGAGGGGGGCAGATTGCGGGATCGCTAGCGGTCGCTCCCGGCCGTCGCGATGGACGATCGCGGCGGGCATCGGGGCTCCCGCCAGGGCGATCGCCAGGGGGATTTGTGCCTGGAAGGTGCCTCCGACCAGGGTCAGCTCCAGCACCGCGACATTGGCCGGGTTGCCGAGCAGGGCATTGGCCAGGGCCGAGGCGCCCCGGTCGAAGGCCCCCGCGACGGGGACTCCCCACTCGCGGTAACCCGTGCGCCCCCGATCCTGGACCGTCGCATGCAGGCCGGATTGGACGACGAGGAGCCCCATCTCAGAAAGCGCCCTTCCGCGTGATCCCATGCCGTTGCAAGATCGTCCGAAGGACGTCGGCGTGTGAGACGGCACGGGGGTCGTCGCCGTGCAGGCAGAGCGTGTCGACCCCCTCGTCCACGAGGCGAATGACCTGGGCCTCGACCTCGACGGGATCATGGAGGAGGGCGTTCGGCTCGTCGCGAGGGACGAGCCGGCCGTCGGGCCGATAGCGACGGTCGGCGAATCCCTCCGTCACATAGCGCACCCCTCGGAGGGCGGCCTCGGCGTGCAAGACGCTCCCGGGCTGTCCCAGGACCGGCAGTTGCAGCCAGGCCGCCGCGTCGAGGACACCCCGGGCGATCTCCTGCTGGCGCTGGGCCTGGTTGTAGAGGCCGCCATGCGGCTTGAGGAAGCGGAGGGTCAGGCCGACCTCGGCGGCGAGGGCATCCAGGTCGCGGACCTGGTCGAGGATCAGGCGTTCGACCTCGGAGGCGGTTACGGACCGCTCGCGACGGCCGAACGCCTCGCGATCCGCATAGCCCGGGTGGGCGCCGACGTGGACACCTCGGGCTTTTGCCAGGCGCAGGCTGTCGAGGATGGTCGTGCGATCGCCGGCGTGGGCGCCGCAGCAGATGCTCGCCGAAGAGATGCGATCCATGAGCTCCGCGTCGTGCGAGGCCCCCTCGCCGAGGTCGGCGTTCAGGTCGATCGAGCGTGGTTGTGGGCTGGTCACAGGAGTTCCCCTCGCCTCGCCTCGAACTCCTCCGCGTCGATCGGCACGAAGCGGAGACGGTCGCCGGCACGGATCGGGAAATGGCCGTTCCCCGGATCGACGATCCGGAGTGGGGTCGTGCCGAGCAGCCGCCACCCCCCCGGCGACGCGTTCGGATAGACCCCAGTCTGCCTACCGGCGATCGCGACCGAGCCGCCCGGCACGCGGACACGCGGCGATTCCAGCCGGGGGACGTGGCTGAGCGCCTCGGGGAGATACCCGGCATACGGGAACCCGGGCAGGAACCCGACGGCGAAGACGTCGTAGTCGCAACCGCTGTGCGTCGCGATGACCTCACCCTCGGTCAATTGCGTCAGGCGGGCGACCTCCAGGAGGTCTTCCCCGTCGTAGAGGACGGGGAGGCGAATGAGCGACCTCTCGGCGTGCTCTCCCCGGGCGGGGGGCAACGCCAGCAGTCGTGCCTCGAGGTCGTCGAGGTCGATCCGATCGGGGTCGGCGAAGACGGCCGCCGCCTGGTAGGCCAGGACCACGTCGACGACCCCCGGCCAGACCTGCTCGCGGACCGCCGAGGCCCATCGTCCCGCCTCCTTCTCGGTGGCGAACCGCGCCAGGAAGGCCCGATCGCCCAGCGGCAGCAACGAGATCACGGCGGGATATCTCCCTCGCCGACGGGTTCGCCCCCGCGCGGGGGCGCGTTGCCGAAATAGTTCGGGTCTTGCAGGCCGAAGGCGTCGGCCACGCGGTTGAAGAAGGCGAAGAGCGCGGTCACGTAGACACACTCGGCGATCTGCGGGTCGGTCCAGCCGAGGGCGCGTAGCCTTTCCACGTCGGCGTCGGTCGTCCGGCTGGCGTGCTCGGTGACCTTCCTCGCGTAGGCGAGCAGGGCGCGCTCGGCGTCGGAGACCGGGGCGGCCTCGAGGTCGCCGCGAGCCAGGGAGGCGTGGAGATCGGGGCTGGGGTCCTGCAACTGCAGGAAGAAGGCGTGGCTCCCGACTCAGTAGGGGCAGGCGTTGAGCGCCGAGACGTAGGTGGCGATCATCTCCTTGATCCGCCTCGACAGGTGCCCTTCGGCGAAGTGGACCCGGTCCGACACGTCGATCATGCCGCGGAGCAGGTCGGGGCGGAGGCTCATGCATTTCAAGATGCCCGGCACTTCGGGACGGCCGGGATTGGCGGCCCTCCACGCGCCGTAGATCTCCGCCGCCGGACCGATCGTCTCTTCGTCGCCCACCCATCGGATTCGAGCCATGCGACACCTCCGGAGGAGGGACACGCCCTCGCGCCAGGACCGGGGCGAGCCTCTCCTCCCGGGAGCGAGTGCCGGCGCCCCGACCGTCCGGCCGAGATTACGGCCCGCCCGACGATTTGGGGGCGAGACCGCCCCCCCTCCTCCGAGGAGCCCCCGCGGCCCGGGACGCTCAAAGTTTCGATTGAGCCGGCCCTTACGCCCGGGTATGCTAGCAGCGGCGCGAGACGTGGGTCAAGGATTCCGGTTGGTGTGATCGGGTCGCCAGTAGAGCGAAAGGGACCGGCCGATGGGATTGTTTTCGGGGAAAAAAGGGCTGGTCCTGGGAGTCGCCAACGACTACAGCATCGCCTGGGCGATCAGCAAACAGCTCCTGGACGAGGGGGCGGAGATCGGCTTCACCCACCTCCCGGGCGAGAAGATGGAACGTCGCGTCCGCAAGCTGGCCGACCCCATCGGCGCCAAGCTCGTGACGCCCTGCGATGTCCAGGACGACGCCGACGTCGCCCGGGTGTTCGAAGAGGCCCGCTCGACCTACGGATCGCTCGACTTCGTGCTCCACTCGATCGCCTTCGCGCCCCTGGAGGATCTCAGGGGCCCATTCGTCAACTCCAGCCGCGAGGGCTTCAAGACCGCGATGGACATCAGCGTCTACTCGCTGGCGATCGTGGCGCGGCACGCGGCGGAGTCGATGCCCGATGGCGGGGCAATCGCGACCCTGACGTACTTCGGCGGCGAGCGGGTGGTCACGGGCTATAACCTCATGGGCGTCTGCAAGGCGGCGCTCGATGCGGCGGTGCGCTACCTGGCCTACGACCTGGGCCCGAAGAAGATTCGCGTCAACGCCATCTCGGCCGGGCCGGTCAAGACGCTGGCCGCCTCCGCGGTCGGCGACGCCGACAAGCTCGCCAACCTGTACGAGGCCGTCGCCCCCCTGGGCCGCAACATCACCCGCGAAGAGGTCGGCTCCGCCGGCATGTTCATGCTGTCGCACCTGGCCAGCGGCATCACGGGGGAAATCCTCCACGTCGATTGCGGCTACAATGTGATGGGCTCGCCCGGCCGGGCCTTCGACCCGCCCAAGCCGCCACGCGCCTGACCCGACGAGGCCCGCATGTCGGACGTCTCCGAAGAGCGGCCGGTCCGCGTGGGGATCGCCCTGGTGGCGCGCGACGGCCGCTATCTGATCCGGCGGCGGCCCCCGGGCAGCAGCATGGCCGGCGTCTGGGAGTTCCCCGGCGGCAAGTGCGAGCCCGGCGAATCGTTCGAGGCCGCCACGGTGCGCGAGTGCCGCGAGGAGACCGGGATGGACGTCGTGCCCCGACGCTTGCGGCAGGTCATCACGTATCGCTACCCGCACGCATGGGTCGAGATGGCGTATCACGATTGCGCCGTCGAGGCTCCGGCGGCCGAGCCCGATCCGGCGTCGGGGTTCCGGTGGGTCGCGGCCGACGCGTTGCCGACGCTGGCCTTCCCCCCGGCCAACGAGCCGATCCTCCGGCAGCTCGCCCGCGAGGCGACGCATGCGGATGTGGCCGGCCTCTCGACGTCCCCGCCGCAGGATGCCGGGCGGAGGCCGTCATGATCAGCGCCTCCCAGGTCGCGCTGACGGCCGGCCCGCTGGCGTTCTACCTGGCGGTACTCGCGGCCTGGCAAGGGGGACGCCACCCCCGCGTCGTCTCCGGCCCGCTCGACTTCGGCCTCCTGGTCGTGGGAGTCGGCGGGCTCTTGACCTTCGGGCCTTTCGGTCAGCTCATGGCTCGTGCCCTCTTCGGCAAACCGAACCCCCTCGACTGGCTCACCTTGATCTCGGGCGAAGGGCTCGTCGCGACGGTCCTGACGCGCCGGGCCTTGCGGCGGGTGGTGATCTATTGCGTCGACCCCGAGACCCTGAACCGGTCGCTCCGCGAGGCGCTCGACCGGGGGCCGGGCCGGTATCTCGCGACGCTGGGAGGGTTCGAGGACCAAGTCGAGGCGAGGGGCATCTCGGTCGAGATCACGCCCCGATCTCGGGCTGCGGTGATCGAAGCTTATGGGCGGAATCCCGAAGACCTGATCAACGAGCTGGCCCCCCGGCTCGAGGAGCAGCTTCGGGGCGTCTCGATGCCCCCCTCGTCGCTGTCCTGGGTCCTCTCCGGCCTCTGGGGGCTGACGACACTCACCTTCGTGACCAGTCTCTTCCTCGCCCAGCCCCAGGCCCGCGAGGCCCTACGCGCCTTCTTGCAGCGGCTGAACGGGGTCTAGGTCCGTGGCCGGCCCTCTCTCCTCGACATCCTGATCGGTAGCGATCTCGCGACATCCTCGGACCCGACAGCCGCAGGAGCCACACCGTGGCCCGACGCCCCCCACGATCTCGAACTTCTCCGCGCCCGAAGACCGCCGACGCCCCGCGTCCCGAGACGGCCGGGCCGGCGGTGACGGACCTTCCGATCGCTTCGGCCGCGGGAGGCGGGCGCGGCACGGGTTCATTCTGGACGCGGTCGCGAATCGTGCTGGCTGTCGTGGCTCTGGTCTCCGTCCACCTGGTGCTGGCGGTCCGGAGCCTGGTGCTCGAAAGTCCGACGATCGACGAAGTCGTCCACCTGCCGGCGGGCCTGACCTACTGGGAGAAGGGGACGTTCCGGCTCTATCACCACAATCCCCCCCTGATCAAGCTGGTGGCCGCACTCCCGGTGCTCGCGTCGGGCGTGGTCACCGCCCCCCTCTATCAGGGCGCCTCGTGGCGGTCGGCGTTCCCCAACAAGGCCGCCTTCGCACACGAGTTTGCGCAGCTCAACGCCGGCCAGTACTTCGAGCTCTTCACGCGCGCCCGCCTGCTGATGCCGGCGTTCTCGGCACTCGGGGCCCTGGTCGTCTTCGCCTGGTCGAGGCGACTGTACGGCGTCTGGGGGGGGATGCTCAGCCTCATCCTCTGGGTCTTCTGCCCGAACGTCCTGGCCCACGCTCGCCTCATCACCACCGACGTCGGCGCGACGGCACTCGCGGTCCTGGCGACCTTCGTCTTCCGACTCTACCTCCAGAAACCCGACTGGAAGAGGGCGACCCTCGCGGGCCTCTGCCTGGGATTGGCCCAGCTTTCCAAGTTCAGCCTGGTCCTCTTCTACGGCCTCTGGCCCCTGCTGGGGATCGCCCACCTCCTGGCGAACCCGGATCGCGCCGGGCTGACGCGTCGGTCCGCCCTCGGGGCCGCACATGCGACCTGGATCCTCGCCCTGAGCGTCCTCACGATCGACGCCGGGTATGCGTTCGAGAAGGTTGGAACGCCGCTTGGACAGTTTCAATTCGTCAGCCGATCGCTCACGAGCCCCGTATCCCCGACGATGGAACCCGTCCCTCCCGGCGCGGATTTGCTGGAACGGGCCTGGAGATATCGGGGCAACCGGTTCCGGGGCACCGCGCTCGAGTACGTGCCCGTCCCGCTACCCGAGCACTACTTGCTCGGATTCGACGAGCAGAAACTTGATGCCGAGGGGGTCCCCAAGAAGTTCTTCAATCCGGGACTCATCGGCCCGGAAGGCGATGAGATCAGCGGATATCCCGTCTACCTCGACGGCGAGCTCCGCCAGAAAAGCTGGAAGTCGTACTATCTGAAGGCCCTGGCATACAAGGTGCCCGAGGGGACCTGGGCCCTGGTCCTGTTGTCGATGGCCGTCCTTGTGCTCTCGCGGAGGTCGCGCGCCACTCGGTTCGATGAACTGATGCTGCTGTCGGTCCCGGTCGTGGTGATGGTGGCGATCACCTTCTTCACGAATATCAACATCGGCCTGCGCTACGTGCTGCCGATCTTCCCGTTCGTCATGATCTCGGCGGGCAAGCTCGCCCCGTGGGCGGCCGGACTGGAGGGGCGGGCGAGCCGATGGGTGGCGGGGGCCGCCGTGGGGCTCTGCCTGACGGCCACGGCGACCGCGACGCTGGCGATCCACCCGCATTACCTGGCCTACTTCAACGTCGTCTCGGGGGGGCCGACGCGCGGCCCGGAGCACCTGATCGACAGCAACATCGACTGGGGCCAGGACCTTGTCAACCTGAGGCGATGGCTCGGCGACCACGCGCCCGGCGAGCGGGTCGGGATCGCGTATTTCGGCCAGATCAACCCGGGTATCTTCGCGCTGCGCGGGGAGGGGCTCGACTGGTATTTGCCCCCGGCGCTGCCGGGTACGATGGAGATCCCGCCGCCGCGTTATCGGGGCGCCGGCCCCGTCCGGCTCGAGCCTGGCCTGTACGCGGTCAGCGTCTCGCTGGTCCGCGGCCTTCCCTGGCGGGTCTATGACAGCTCGCGCTGGAGGCCGTGGGAGGTCTGGATCGACGCCTTCGCCTATTTCCGGACGCTGGAGCCGATCGCCCGGATCGGGCACTCGATCCTCATCTATCGGGTCGACGAGGCGGAGGCGGCCCGAATCTCGAGGAGTTGGGAACGGCCGACGGTCCCAGCTATCTCACATTGAGGTAATATCGCCACGAAATTGATTTGCGTGTTGGCCCGCGAGCCGATAGCTTTAAAGGGACGAATCTTGGTTCCGTGCGGTCGCACGTCCACGGGGCGTTGTGGTGGGGCCTTCCAGTTATGGATCATCAACTCCTCGTTGTCCGCGGCCGGAGCGCCTCGGAGATCATCAAGCTGGAAGAGGACGTCACGATCGTGGGTCGTCACGATGAATGCCACGTGAAGATCAAGTCGTCCCTGGTGAGCCGGCAGCACTGCCATCTTTTCGAGAAGAAGGGGCTCCTGCTGGTCAAGGACCTGGGGAGCGCCAACGGTACATTCGTCAACGGCAAGCGAGTCCAAGAGCAGCAGGTCCTCGAGCCGGGCGACGAGCTGACCATCGGCGACGTCCAGTTGCGCGTCGAGCGGATCGGCCAGCCGACCGCGGTCGCCCCCCAGTCGCGCGCCACATCGAAGGTCGAAACCGCGATCGTGAGTAGTCCTCCCATCCCCGCCGCCGACGTCGATGATTTCGAGATCGACTTCGGCGAAGAATCTGATGAACCCACCCTGACGCCAGCCCCGCCTGCGAAAACGAACGCCAAGGCCAACACCAAATCCGAGCCAGAGCCGGAGCCGGAGCCTGAACCCGTCGTCGGTGACGATGCGGTCGCGGATTTCCTGTCGACGATCCAGCTCGATGACGAAGATTAACCCCCCTCGTCCTCAAGCACCACTGGCCTTACCTGCTCCGGGCGCCGGACTTTGATGCCGGCGGGACGGAGTCTCCCTCTCACCTATCCCACGAGGTGCGCAGTCCGGTTCGGGCACCGGGGCCTTTCGCCTTTGGAGAACCAGGCGCTTCGCGGACAGAGGGGACGAGACAGGCCGAGGTGTGAAAAGGCATCTGCAGCAAGTTTCCCACCAATTTTCGCCATATCAATCTCAACATGGCTTAAGTATAACAAAGGGCCTGGCTCGGATTGAGCCTGTTTGTCGCCCCAACATTGAAGTGCGGCGTGTCCTCTGCAGGATGAATCGTCATGGCCAGGCGCAAAACCACGCCCGAGTTGGTCCGCGAGAAGAATTCCCTGGCGGAGCGGCTCCGAGCAATTCGAGCGGAATTGTTTGGAGAACGAGGCGGGCCGGAGATGGCCCGACGTCTGGGGATCCCGGTACGGACGTGGTACAACTACGAGGCGGGGGTGACTGTCCCGGCCGAAGTCGTGCTGAGGATCATCCAGCTGACCTCATTGGAACCCTCCTGGTTGCTGAACGGCAAGGGTCCCAAGTTTCGATTGTCGGCTTCCGAAAGCGTCCCCGGCACACCCGGAGTCGACTTGTCGGTCCGGGCATTACTCCGGACCGCGCTGCAACGACTGGAGAAAGACGCGGCGTCCCCGCCGGCCGCCGAGGTGTTTCGCGAGGCCCCATCCGTCGAGAACGCCACGTGGGGGGGCCTTATGGAAGGGGCGATCGTACCTCTCGGCGAGGACGGAGCCACGCCCCGGCCGCTCTCGCTGCAACCGAAAATCAATGATGGCGTCGCGAGTCGGGAATGGTTCGAAGCCCGGCGCGAGTCCCGTTGTATCCAGGTGGTCGGCGACGCCATGTCGCCCCTGCTCTCGGACGGCGCCTATGTCGCATTCGCCAGGTCCGAGGAGTCGCCCGCCGAGCTCGATGGCAAGCTGGTCGTCGCCCTGGGAGAAGCCCCCCCTATCGTCCGTTGGTTCCAAGACTGCGGCCGATACGCCCTGCTCCGCGCCGAGAACAGTGCCGTGGAGCCTGTCCTGGTCGACTCCGCGGACCGTCTGGGGTCCCAACGCTTCCGGCGCGTGCTCTGGATCGACACGCCGCACTAGCGAACGAGGGGGCGATCCACACACGCGGCCACACCGCCCGCTTATTAAACGGGAGATTCCGGGATACACGGCAGGATCATGATCTTGCCGTCGCCCATGCGACCGGTCCGCGCCTGGCCGACGATGGCCTTCACGGCGGCGGCCACGTCCTCGTCGTGGACGAAGAGCGTCAGCTCCACCTTGGGGAGGAACGAGGCGTCGTACTCGCTGCCCAGGTATCGGTGGAGCCGGTTCTTCTGGCGACCGTATCCCATCGCCTCGCGGACCGTCCCGGCAAGGACCTCGACCGATCCCAGGGCGGCCAGCACCTCCCGCGCGCGGAACGGTTTGATCAGCGCGACAATCTGGACCAACCGATGACCTCCGTGGGCCCGGGTCCGACGGTCCGCGTACGAGAACCGATCGATCGTCCTGGGGCGATCCCCGGCCCGACCGCTTGACAATGCGCGACGCTCGCCGGACAGTGATCGTGAAGATCAGGCCGGGCGAACCGGCTCCCCGAGACCGACGGCGTGAGGTGCATTATGCGGCGGGTCATGGCCATGGTGGCGACGACGGTCCTCGTCTTGAGCGGGGGGTGCGGCAGCAAGAGCTATGAATACCGGCTCGAAAGCACGCTTGCGAGCATGCGGTACAAAAAGCGTCTCGATGAGAACCTGATGCCCCCGCCGGCCAAGGGGATCGCCCCCTTCGAGGAGCTGTCGATCTTCCTGCGTCCTCCCAAGAACCTGGCGCAGAGCAAGGAATTTCAGATGACGATCCTGGAGCCGGGCCAGTTCGACCTGCAGTCTAGCTTCTTCGAGGAGAAGAAGCAAAACCTTCATGTCCTCGCCCGGGTCAAGAAGCCGAAGGGGGCGGCCTCCAAGAAGCCGGCCGCGCCCTCCCCCGCCGATACCGCCGTGCGAGGCGAGTTCAACCGCGACGTCGTCGGGCTCGTCGGCAACGTCTATGGGGTCGCAGACGACCTGGGGATCGAGAAATTCAAGGAAGTGGCAAAGCAGAAGAACAAGTTCCGGTATCACACCTTCGCGACCAGCGACAAGAACGTCCAGGTCTATCTCTACAAAGTCGACCCCTTCGAGGTGGCCTTGATCTTCGATTATCCGAGTTCGGAGCAGGCGAGCCTCTCGTCGAGGATCAACCTCGCCCTGGAATCGTTCGCGGTCGGTGCCAGGGCCAAGAGCAGGTTCGCCGGGGCCCTGGGCGAAGAGGGTACAAGTGAAGGGGGGACGACGGAAGGCGCACCGGGACCGGCCTTCTGAGCGGGTCGGTCCGCCATTTATCGCCTGGATGGCGTCCGGCGGAGGGACGGCCGATCGGCCATCGGGTCGGGCGCCGGCTCGGGTTGGACCAGTTCTTCACGGAGGATCGCATGGTCGGCCGGAGCCTCGATGCCGAGGCGCACCTGGCTGCGATCGACCTTCACGATGGTGATCCGGATGTCCGGACCGATGAGAAGCCGCTCGAATCGCTTCCGGCTGAGTACCAGCATCTCCACCTCCGGTTCAGGTCCGCAGCGGACCGGCCTTCTTTATCGCTCGACCTTGCCCTTGCGTCACCGGGTCCGAAAGGCCGTTGCGCGTCATGGGTTTCGTCCATGAAGTAGTCGCGAACCGACCCTTCCGCCCGACACGACATTTCTCCGCTGGCCCGAGCCGCCCCGCTCAGTCCGATGGTCGTTTCAGCCGGTAGGGGATCATCCAGTTGAACCACGGCCTGTGCAAATTCCCGGTCGCGAGCAGCTCTCCCAGACCTCGCGTGACCCCACCGAGATGGCCCTTCTCCTCCGCATCGCTCGCGAATTCGGAGAGCCAACGCAAGTAGAACGGCCCATTATCGACGCATGGCCCATGCCGGACATGCAGGAGCGAGCCTTCGGTGCGGAGGTCGAACTCGCTCGCGTAACGGATCCCGAACGCGTTGCGTCGATGGCGGTGGGGGATGAGCTGGGCATCCTCGCGGACCTCGACGGGTCGGCCCTCCCGCAGGAGGATGGACAGCGTTTGCGCCGGGGCGCGACGCGGCTCCGATCGATAGTAGACCCGCGTCAGCGGGCCGTCGTGGACGCGTCCCCATTCCCAGCGCGTCATCGCGAGCGAGAGTTCTTCGGAACCGGCGTTGTGGTCATGATAGCCCCTGCCCTGGAACGCCAGGGCCGACCCGGACGGGCCGACGACTTCGACACGCCCCGCGACCCGGCAGTCGGCGGCCGCCAGGATCCAGTCGTGCGGCGCCTCGGGCGATCCCAGGTTACGCCGCAAGGGCTCCGTCCCCGGCGCGGGCAGGAAGTGGAGTTCGGCTCGGATGCGATGCGTCCCGTCGACGCCCGGCGTGTCGACTCGCAGGCGATAGCCCTCTTGGCTCCGGTCCATCCGATTGCCGGCCACCTCGACGGCGATCGGCGACGTCGAGAACGCGAACGCGTCCCGGCGGTAGGCGTTGAGCGCGTAGGCGACCGTCTTGCCGTCGCGATACCAGCTGATCCCGAGCGCGCAATGGTCGAGGGGATCGGGGGCGGGAAAGCGGCGGGGACTCTTCAGATGCCGGAGCGTGGCGACGCCGTACGCGGGGTCGAACGGGAGCCCGGCGTACCAGACGAGGACCAGGGCATCGCGGCCGTCGTCGCTGATGGCGTCGAAATACCACCATTCCTGCGCGCCTGGCGTCTCGAAGTCGAGGAAGTGGTCGGGGTCGGCGGCGGTCGTGGATGGGGGCACGGCGTGGTCCTGTCTCTCGGCTCGAGGCTCATCCCCAGTATCGTCGGGCCCGGTCCTGCCACGTCTCGGCCTGGCAGGCGGCGAGGGTGGCCAGCTTGCGCGTGAAGGGGACGTGGGCTCGGGTGCGAAAGACGTCGCCGTCGAGTTCCTCGATGGCGGTGAGGATGCCCGCGTAGAGCCTGCCCATGACGCGGACCGTCAGCCGGCTGGCGTCGCCCACGAGCCAGGGGACGCCCGCCTCCGACTCGGCATAGTACCGCCGCGCCCGCTCGATCTGGAACCGCATGAGGGCGCGGAAGTGGTCGTCAACCCTCCCCTTGCGCAACTGCGCCTCGGTCACGCCGAACCGGTCCAGCTCGTCCTGCGGCAGGTAGATGCGGCCCAAAAGTCCGTCCTCGGCCACGTCGCGGAGGATGTTGGTCAGCTGCATGGCGGTCCCCAGGGCCCGGGCATGCGGGAGGCAACACGGATCGCGATAGCCGAAGACGTGGGTCATCATCAGGCCGACCACACCCGCGACGCGGTGGCAGTAAAGGTCGAGCGCGGCGAAGTCGGGATACCGGACCCGGTGCAGATCCATGGCCATCCCTTCCAGGAGCTCGTCGAAGAGCGATCTGGGTACGGAGCACCCCCGGACCGTCCTCCGGAACTCCGCCAGGCCCGGGGGGACCTGAGCGTCCGAGTAGGCGAGGTCGAGGGCCCGGCGGGCGCGGTCGAGTCGGGCGGACGCCTCGGCGGGCGAGCGGGCGTCGTCGACGGCATTGTCGGCCCACCGGCAGAAGCCATAGACGGCATAGGCATGGGCCCGGGTGGGGCGTGGCAGGCACGCCGAGGCGAAATAGAACGTCTTCGCGTACTGCCGGGTGATCCGTCGACAGAGCCGGGCACCTCGTTCGCAGGTGCCATCGGGGCCTCGCCTGGCGATCGCTATCGCGGATTGCTCGTGCATTGCCCACAGCCATCGAGAGAGGTCAGTCCGCTCCTCCCTTCTCCCCCCGGGAGAAGGAGATCAGTCGACGGCGCAAGGGTAAACCTCTCTAGACTTCCACCGGCTCGAAGGAGGTCTGCGGCACGCCCGCCGACGAGCCCGGCGGCTGCTCCTGGACCATCCGCTGGGCCACCAGGCGGCTCGACAGGAAGACCATCGGCACCCCCGTCCCGGGTTGGGTGCTCGCCCCGACGAAGTACAGGTTCGAGACCTTCGCGTGTCGGTTCGAGGGTCGGAAATAGCCGACCTGGCGGAAGTCGTGCGAGAGGCCGAACGCCGAGCCCTTGGCCAGGTTGAACTGCTCCCGCCAGTCGCTGGGCATCCAACGCCTGGAGACGACCGTCTGCCGCTTCAGGTCCGCCATGCCGAGCTGCCGGGCGCAGCGTTCGTACACCGAGTCCAGGAGCGGCTGGAGCCCCTTCTCCCAGTCCTGCCCGGGCGCCTCGTACGGGACGGGGATGAGCAGGTAGATGATATCCTTGCCGGGGGGGGCCAGGCTCGGGTCGGTCGCCGTCGGCCGGCAGACGTAAAAGCTCGGGTCTTCGGGGATGGCGAGCTTGTCGAAGATCGTCGCGAACGTCTCGCAGTAACCCTCGCCGAAGACCGCGTTGTGGTGCGGGAGGTGGTCGTAGCGGCGATCGCACCCGAGGTAGACCATCACCGCCGAGGCCGTGAACTTCTTCTTCATGAACCGCGACGTGGCGTGCTCGCCCAGCAGAGACTCATACGCATAGGGCAGGTCGGCGTTGATCAGCACGACGTCCGCCGCGACGACCTCGCCGTCCTCGAGCCGGACCCCGCTCGCCCGGCCGTCGCGATAGACGACCCGATCGACGGGAGCCCCGAGGCGGACCGTCACGCCCAGGTCGTCGGCGACCCGGCCCAGGGCCTCGACGATCGCGTACATCCCCCCCATCGGGAACCAGATCCCCTGGACCAGCTCGGTGTAGGGCAGGAGGCTGTAGACCGCCGGGCTGTTGAACGGGCTGATCCCCAGATACATCGTCTGGAAGCTGAAGGCGCGGCGGAGTCGGTCGTCCTTGAAGTAGGACGAGACGTTCTTGTATAAATTCTTCAGCGCCTTGACCTCGAGGACGAGTTTGAGGTGGCGCGGGGTGAAGAACTCGGCGGCCGTCCGGAAGTTACGCTCGACGAAGTGGGATCGGCTGACCCGGTACATCCCCCCCGCCTCGGCGAGGAAGCGGAAATACGCCTCGGAGGACCCCGGCTCGAGCCGTTCGAGGCCCTCGGCCATCGTCGCGAGGTTGCTGCTCAGGTCGATGTCGGAGCCGTCGTGGAAGAAGATGCGGTAATTCGGGTCGAGCTGGCGGAGGTCGAGTTCCTGCGCGACATCCCGGCCCGCCGAGGCGAACAGCTCGGCCAGCACGTCGGGCATGAGCAGGAGGGTCGGCCCGGTGTCGAACTTGAACCCGTCGACCTCGATCCGGTTGCACCGCCCTCCGGCCTGCGTGTTCTTCTCCAGGACGGTGACACGGTACCCGAGATTCGCCAGGCGGACGGCGGAGGCCAGGCCCCCCAGCCCCGCGCCGACGACCACGACGTGAGTTTGCATGTTCCGGATTCCTCCGCGAGGTTGATCAGTCTTCGGCGACGAAGCCGTCGGCCTCGCCGCAGGTGTAGGTGACGAGGGGGATGGCCAAGGTTTCGGCGGCTTCGGGATCGCCGCCACGCGCCTCGGGACGACCGGGCCGGGAAAACAAGTCCGACAGTGCGATGTACGCCCGGCGCTGGTCGGGGCGGAGCGGGGCCGCGCCAAGGGCCTGGACCGCCTGGCGGCGCAGGCTCTTGAGCCGGGCCCGGCATTCGTCGACCGCCTCGCTGGCCCGGATCAAGGCCAGCAGGCGGCGGCGCCGCTCGACGCCGACGGGGGCGGCAAGCGCCTCGTCCATCGCCCGCCGGCCGGCCTCGGAGAGGCGCCGGTACGCCTTCAAGAGGAGGAACGTACGCTTGCCGGAGTCGAGGTCCGAGTGTTCGCCATGCTCGGGGTCGGCCTCGATCGCGTCGAGGTCGTTCTGCACCTGGTAGCCGAACCCGAGCAGGTCGCCGAACCGCCCCAACGCCTCGCAGACCGCCGGGGGGGCGCCCGCGATACTTGCCCCCAGGACCAGCGGCCCCGACACGCTGTACCGGGCCGTCTTGCGCAGGTAGGCCTCGACGATCTGCTCCTCCGCCAGTTGCGCGAGCGGGCAATCGTCGTAGAGGACGTCGAGCGCCTCGCCGAGCCCGGTCTCGAACAACATGTCGGCGACGATCCGCTGGGCGCGCGCCAGGACGTGCTCATCCAGGCCCGAATGGCTCAGGGTCCGCATCCCGAGCGCGAAGAGCAAGTCGCCCGCGATCAGTCCCAGGTCCGAGGCGCGCTTGCGGGCCCCGGGTCCGTCGGGTTCCTCCCCGTCGAGCCGGATCGCCTCGTGCAAGGCCGCCCGGTCGCGCCGCACCGAGCTGCCGTCGATCAAATCATCGTGGACGAGCATGAACGCATGAAAAATCTCCAGGCTCGACGCCCCAACCCACACCGGCCACGGCGTCGCATCTCCCGCATCCGCCAGGATACGGAAACTCGCCAGGCAGAGTCGCGGGCGGAGCCGCTTCCCACCCCAGAGGACGAATTCCGAGATCCGCGCGAAGAGCGGCAGCAGCCGAGGGTTGGACGCATACCGACCCTGCGCCTCGCCCAGGGCGGTCGCCAGGCAGCCGTCGATCTGGACCCGGTCCTCCGGGGGCGTGAGCACGCGGGCGACCGTCGTTCTGGTATGCGTGGCGACCTGGAGCACGGCCGTCCTCACCGAAAAGTGTCCACTCGACGCCCCGCCGGACTACCGGTGCAGGGACCGACAAACATCCGCGAATCGGATGCGCCTGCCGTGGCTCGTTTCCCGACTTCACCAGGATTGTAACCGGCCGGACAGGGCGAATCCTCAACAGGACGATCGCGACCGCCGACGTGGGCACGAGGCGGGGGCGATCGAGATCGACCAGGGTCGGCGATTCCGCCCGGGAAGACCCGGACCTCCTGCCGGGTCGGCGCCGAGCGGGATCGGGCCGTCCCCGCGACCATTCCACCGGCCTCGGGTGCGGCAATGCGGCCGTGACGCCGGTTTTTCCGTGGGCGCAGCCCGGGTGACCTGATCCAATCGGTGAATGACGGGCGGGATGGTGACGCCCCGTCTCGCATCTGCGAGGACGGCGAGACGCGGAGAGACCGGGATGGGACGCCCGCCAGGGATCGGCCGCGGCGGGTTCGGACGGGCGGAGACGCACGACGTCACGAGACTCACGAGAGGTACGCGCGATGAAGTCCCCTGTGGATCGACGTCAGTTCCTGGCGACCGCCACCGCGACGGGAGCCGCGCTCACCCTGGCCAGGACGGCGGCCGCCAAGGAGACGCCGGCCTTGATGGGGGGGACGCCCGTCCGCCGCGAGCCCTTCCCCGGTTGGCCACGGGTCGACGACCGCGACGAGAAGGCCCTGGTCGACGTCCTGCGGAGCGGCCACTGGTACCGAGGTTCCGGCGACGAGGTGGATCGGTTCGAGTCGGCCTACGCCGCGCTCACCGGGGCCGAGCACTGCGTGGCCACGGCCAACGGGACCTCCTCCCTCATCACCTCCCTCGCCGCGCTCGGCGTCGGGCCGGGCGACGAGGTGATCGTGCCGCCGTACACGTTCATCGCGACCGTGAACGCGGTGCTGCTGCATCATGCCATGCCCGTCTTCGTCGACACCGACCCCGAGACCTTCCAGATCGATGCGCGCAAGGTCGAGGCCGCCATCACCGACCGGACCGTGGCCCTCATGCCGGTGCACCTCGGCGGCTCGGTCGCCGACCTCGACGCGATCCTCGGAGTCGCCCGGAAGCACAAGCTCCCCGTCGTCGAGGATGCCTGCCAATCCCACCTCGCCGAGTGGCGCGGTCGGAAAGTGGGCACCTGGGGCTCGGCCGGTGGTTTCAGCTTCCAGAACAGCAAGAACCTGACCTCCGGCGAGGGGGGGGCCATCCTCACCAACGACGGCGAGCTGGCCGAGCGTTGTTACAGGTTCCAGAACAACTCCAGCGGCCGGCAGGGCACGGGCGACCACGTCTCCTCCCTCGGCGGCCGGGGCGCCAACCTCCGGCTGACCGAGTTCCAGGGCGCCTTGCTCATGTCCCAGATGTCTCGCCTGGAGCACCAGTCGCGGACCCGCGAGCAGAACGCCAAGTACCTGACGACCCTGCTCGAAGACATCCCCGGGGTCTCCCCCGCGAAGATGTATGAGGGCTGCACGCGGAATGCCTACCACCTGTACATGTTCCGGATCAGAGGTGAAGCCTGGGAGGGACTTTCTCGGGCGAAGTTTCTCAAGGCCCTCGCCGCGGAGGGGATTCCCGCCTCGGGGGGCTACAGCCCGCTGAACAGGCAGTCGTTCCTCCGCGATGCGCTCGCCTCGAAGGGATTCAAGCGGCTCTACCCGAAAGAGCTCCTCGCAGGGTGGGAGGGCCGGAACCGGTGCCCCGCCAATGACCGGCTCTGCGAGGAGGCGGTGTGGTTCACGCAGAACATGCTCCTGGGCGACCGCGAGGACATGGAGCAGATCGCCGCGGCTGTCCGAAGGACCCAGGCCCATGCCGGGAGCCTGGCCCGGGCGTGACGCGATGACCCTCGACCCTTGGTCGAGATCAGGGTTCAAGAGGTGGGTGCCACGAGTTCTCCGCAACACGCGGATCGACCCTCACTCGCCCCGGCCGCATCGGGCTGACCCAGACTCCATGGTCCTCTCACCGGTGTCCCCTCGACCGAACTCGTGTCGACGCTCGTGAGTCGCCAAATATTCCAGGATCGAGACTTGCGGCGAACGTAACGGGCCTTTATGGAACTAACCTTGTGGGAAAGAAATGTTTTAATCATGAGATCACCTCAGATCAATACTTGACTCGCCCCGACGCAAGGCTGCAGGATGGGTGACATCGATCATCCGATTGCCCTGCCCGACGACAGGAGCGTCCCCGATGGGAGGAGAAGACGCGAGCCGGTCCGAGGCGGAGCGATTTGCCGCGGATCGGCCCGGCGGGAATGGCGAGGTCCCCGGGGTGGGCGAGCCCTCGACGGATCCGACCCGGGATGGCCACAGGCCCCCGAGACGTGCGCCGAGGCCGGACGCGACGGAGCCCTTGGACACGGCATCGAGCGGGTTCGCCCCGGCGTCGGGAGAATCCCCGGCGACGATCCGCGTCTTGCTGATCGAGGACGACCCATTACTCGCGGCGGTGCTGCGCAAGATGATGGGGAGGACGCCGAGAGGGGCCGCCGGCATCGTCTTCCGGACGGAGTGGGCCGATTCCCTGGCGACGGGGATCGACCGGCTCGCCGGCCGAGAGTTTGATGCCGTCCTGCTCGACCTCATGCTGCCGGACAGCTCCGGCCTCGGCACGCTCTCGCGTCTGCGGGAGGTCTATCCCGGATTGCCCATCGTGGTGTTGACGGCCCTGGAGGAGGAGGCGCTGGGGATCGAGGCGGTGCGCCGGGGGGCGCAGGACTACCTGGACAAGGCGGGGATCGACGGCCACCTCGTGTCTCGCGCCCTGCGGTATGCCATCGAGCGAGCGAAGGGCGAGCGCCATCGGGTGGCCCAGTTCGCCGTGGCGCGGGCGCTGGCCGAGGCCGCCTCGCTCGAGGAAGCGTCGGTGCCGATCCTCCGGTCCGTCGCCGAGTGTCTCGGGTGGGACTGGGGGGCCCTCTGGAAAGTCGACCGGCCGGCCGGGGTCATCCGCTGCGTCGCGACCTGGCACGCACCGGAGATCGGGGGGACGGAGTTCCAGAGGGCGACCAGGCGCCTGGAATTCGCCCCGGGCGTCGGGCTCCCCGGCCGCATCTGGGCCGGCGGCACCCCACTGGCGATCGAGAACATCGTCGCGGACCCCGCCACGTACCCGCGGGCGGAGGCCGCCGCGAAGGACGGGCTGCACGGGTGCTCCGGCTTCCCGATCGCGATCGGCGGCGAGGTGCTCGGCGTCATGGAGTTCCTCAGCCGAGAGGCCCGGCCGCCCGACGCGGACCAGCTCCGGACGATGGGGATTATCGGCAGTCAGATCGGCCAGTTCATCGAGCGGAAGCGGGCCGAGCGGGCGGCCAGCGAGTCCGAGGCGCGCAAGGCCGCCGTCTTCGAGACGGCGCCCGACGCGCTGGTGACGATGGACCAGCACGGCAGGATCATCGAGTTCAACCCGGCCGCCGAGAAGACCTTCGGGTATCGCCGCGACGCCGTGATCGGCCGGCCGATGGTCGAGCTCATCGTGCCGCCGTCCCTTCGAAAGGCCCATGCTCAGGGCCTGGCGCGGCACCTGGCGACGGGGCAGTCGGACATGCTCGGCCGTTGGGTCGAGCTCTCCGCGATGCGGAGCGACGGCAGCGAGTTCCCCGTGGAGCTGGCGCTCACCCGGGTCCTCACCGACGACGGGCCGACGTTCACCGGCTATATCCGCGACATCACGGAGCGGGAGCGGCAAGAGCGGGATCTCATCCAACAATCCCTCCTGGCTGGCCTGGGAGCGAAGGTCGGTCTCACCCTGGTTCAGGGGGACCCGCTCCCGACCCTCCTGGAGCGATGCGGCGAGGCCTTGATCCGTTTCCTGGAGGTGACCCTGGCCCGAATCTGGACGTTCGACGCCGAGGCCGGTGTGCTGGAGCTCCAGGCCTGCCGGGGGACGTTGCCATGCCCCCGCGAGCCCCGCCGGATTCCCTTCGATCCGTGCCGCATCGACATCGCCGCCCGGGCCCAGGCGCGATGTCGCGCCGGCGTGATGGTGGACGACGTCCCCGAGTGGTTGAGTCGCGAGGGGGCCGTCTCGGTCGCCATCCATCCCCTGGTCATCGAGGGTCGGCTGGTCGGGGTCATGGAACTGTTCGCCCACCAGGAGCTCGATGAGGCCGCGCGAGTCGCGCTGGGGCCGGTCGTGGACGCGATCGCCCAGTGCATCGAGCGGAAGCGGGCGGAGGACAGGTTGCGCGCGAGCGAGGAGCGGCTCCGAATCCTGTTCGAGCAGATGCCGGGCGTCCTTTGGACGACGGATACCGAGCTCCGTTTCACCTCGTCGTCCGGCACGGCCCTGACCGGCCTGGGATCGATGCAAGAGACGCCGACCGGACGGGTGACGCTGTTCGAATACTTCCGCACCGACGACCCGGCGTACCTCCCCATCGCCTCCCATCGGAGGGCGCTGTGCGGGGACTCGGTCAGTTACGAGATGGAGTGGGGCGGCTGCACCTTCCAGAGCCACGTCGAGCCGCTGATGGACCGGGACCACCGGGTCGTGGGCTGCATCGGGGTCGCGCTGGACAGCACGCCGCTGAAGCAGGCGGAGACGGCGCTGCGCCGGAGCCTCGAGGAGTTCCGCATCGCCGGCGAGATTCAGAAGGTCTTCTACCCGAAAGCGATGACGGCGCCGGCCGGGTTCGACATCCACGGGGATTCGCGCCCCGCGGTCTCCGCCGGCGGCGACTGCTTCGACTACGTGAGCCTGCCCGACGGCGGGATCGGGATCGCCATCGGCGACGTGAGCGGTCACGGGCTCGGCCCCGCCCTCCTGATGGCCTCGACGCGCGCCTATCTGCGCGCATTCGCCTCGAAGTATTCCGACGTCGGCACGATCCTGACCAAGCTCAACCAGGTCCTCCTGGCCGACGTCGGCGACGAGCGGTTCGTCACATTCGCCCTGGCGCGGCTCGACCCGGTGACGCACAGCCTGGCCTACGCCAATGCCGGGCACACGACCGGCTATGTCCTTGACCGCACGGGGGAGGTCAGGGCCCTCCTCGAGAGCAACGGACTCCCCCTCGGGCTGGACCCCGACGGGCAATACACATCGACCGGGCTGGTGCTCGAACCCGGCGACCTCGTCCTGCTGCTGACCGACGGGGTCGAGGAAGCCGGGGCCGCCCAGGACCGCCCCTTCGGCAAGGAGCGCATGTTGGAAACCGTCCGCTTGCACCGCGCCGAGCCGGCCAGCTCGATCGTCGCCGCCCTCCACCGCACGGTCCTCGAGTTCACCCGCAGCGAGGTCCAGGCCGACGACATCACGACCATCGTCATCAAGGTCGAGCTCGATTAAGAATTCGTCTCAAACACGCCCTTCAAACCCTTCCAAGTTGTCTAGTCGTCTCCAGAAGGCGTCGACCGGCTCCGGCCGCCCGTCTAGCGGGCAAACCACTAAGTTGTAGCGACTTACGCCCATCTATTCGGAGGACTTGAGCAAATTCCTGGATCGGTCCATGACGAATCGGACTTGTCGCAAGGTTGGAAATACGATAATATGGGCCATTGAACGACTTCACCGGCGCCTGCCGTTCGTCCCCTTCCCGGCCCGCCGCCTCCTCGGCGCACAAACTTCCCATGATCCGACGCAACGACATTCGAAATGTGGCCATCATCGCCCACGTCGACCACGGCAAGACGACGCTGGTCGACGTCATGCTCCGTCAGAGCGGTCAATACCGAGCCAGTCAGGTCTCGGGCGAACGCATCCTCGACAGCAACGATCAGGAGCGTGAGCGGGGCATCACGATCCTGGCCAAGAATATCGCCATCAATTACGGCCCGACCAAGATCAATATCATCGATACGCCGGGCCACGCCGACTTCGGCGGCGAGGTCGAGCGGACCCTCCAGATGGCCGACGGCGCCCTCGTTTTGGTCGACGCCTTCGAGGGGCCGATGCCCCAGACGAAGTTCGTCCTGCGCAAGGCGTTCGCCAACGGAATCCGCCCGATCGTCGTGATCAACAAGGTGGACCGGCCCGACGCGCGACCCAACGAGGTCCTGAACGAGATCTTCGATACCTTCGTCGAGCTGGGCGCCGACGAGCATCAGCTCGACTTCCCCTACATCTTCGCCTCCGGGAAAGCGGGGTTCGCCTCGCATGACATGGCGGCGTCGTCGGGCGATATCCGCCCCTTGTTCGACCTGATCGTCGAGAAGGTGCCCGGCCCCGAGGTCGACCCCGACGGCCCCTTGCGGATGCTCTGCACGACGCTCGACTTCTCGGAATACGTGGGACGGATCGCGATCGGCCGGATCGCCTCGGGCCGGATGCGGCGCGGCCAGAAGGCCGTGCTCATCGGCGCCGGGGGGGTCCTCACCCCCGGTTCACTCGACAACGTCCTGGTCTTCGACAAGCTCGGACGCGTCGAGGTCGACCAGGCCGAGGCGGGAGACGTCGTGGCCGTGGTCGGGCTCGGGACCGTGGGGATCGGCGACACGATCTCCGACGTCGATCAGCCAGGGGCCTTGCCCCGTATCGAGGTGGGCGAGCCCACCCTGAGCATGCTCTTCACCGTGAACGATTCGCCACTGACCGGCGAGGGCCAGTACCTCACCTCGCGCCACCTCAAGGAGCGGCTCGACCGCGAGCTGCGCTCCAACGTCGCGCTTCGGGTCGACCCGACCGAAGAACGCGACTCGTTCACCGTCTCGGGCCGGGGCCTGCTCCACCTCTCCGTCCTGATCGAGACGATGAGGCGCGAGGGCTTCGAGCTGGCCGTCGGCAAGCCCGAGGTCATCGTCAAGGAATTCAACGGGGTCGCCCACGAGCCGTACGAGTACCTCGTCGTCGACGTCCCGCACGGCCAGATGGGGCCGGTCATGGAGCTCGTGGGTGCCCGTCGCGGCGAGCTCTCGAAGATGGACGTCAAGGGGGCCTACGCCCACCTCGAGTTCCAGATCCCCGCACGCGGCCTGCTCGGCCTCCGCACCCGGCTGATGAGCGGCACGCAGGGCGAGGCGATCATGCACCACAACTTCCACGATTACCAGCCCTTGCGGGGCGACATCCCGCATCGGAGCAACGGCGTGATGGTCAGCATGGTCCGCGGCCCGGCGGTCGCGTTCGCCCTCGACAGCTTGCAGCAGCGCGGGACGATGTTCGTGCAGCCGGGCGACGACATCTACTCGGGGATGATCGTCGGCGAGAACGCTCGCGGCGACGACATGACCGTCAACCCGTGCAAAGAGAAGAAGCTCACCAACATGCGGGCCTCCGGCTCCGATAAGAACGTCCTGCTGAAGCCCCCCCGCCAGTTGACCCTGGAAATCGCCCTCGAATATATCGAGTCGGACGAACTGGTCGAGGTCACCCCGTCGAAGATCCGCCTCCGCAAGAAAGAACTCAGCGAGGAAGGCCGCAAGCGCGCCGGTCGCGGCGGCAAGAAGGTGAGCGTCTGACGCCGGGCCGTACATCCCGCGACGGTCCGGCTAGGCCCTTTTCGAAGGCTTTTTCCCTTCGTCTTTACGCTGTGCTTGCCGGTGCCTGTGCATTCAGCATGCCGTCTTGAACCCATCGCTCGGTTGCAACTCGAAGCTAAACCGCTGCAAGAAATGAGCCAGCGGAGGGGTGCGAATCCCTCATCTTTTTCAACTACACCCGGAAGCGGGCACTCTCCCAGTAGCGTGGAGCTATAGAGGCGTCGTCCCTGCCATGCTCTTCGACGATCGCTTCGGTCGAGAGAGACAGCCATCGCTGTTCTTTCTCTTGGAGATTCCGCGATTGTTGCCCATCGGGGTCTCTCTCTCTGTGGATACTCCCTGATCAGGGCACGTTTCGCTTTGATGATCGCCAATGCCGCCAGGCGCAGCTTTTCCGCGTTATTAGAGACGTGTACCAAGCCTTTACCTGTCTTGACAGCTGCCCGAAGACGGCCAACCCTCTTTGCGAACAAATCTAGCTTCCTCTCCGGTTCTGAATGCTGTGAGACCCAGGATGGCATCAGGACCGCCTTCCATTGTCTATGGAGCGTTGATTCGAAGTGGGGCGGCGCGACCGGGACGAGGTAAGCACGGGCTGGCCTAGTCGGGTGTCGGTCGGAACGAGAAGTGGTCGGTTTCCAGGATCGCGAACAGGTCGGCGTCGAACCAGTTCCCGTCCCGCCACATCTTCTGCCGTGCGACCCCTTCGTGGCGGTATCCGCATTTCTCGTACACCCGGCGCATCGCGGGGTTGATCGTGTGCCCCTCGATCCGATGCAGGCCCAACTGCTCGAAGGCGAAGCGGGTCCGCACCCTGACCGCGTCGCTGGCGTAGCCCCGGCCCCAGGCATTCCGCTCGCCGATCACCAGGCCGCCGATGCCGGACCGGGCGCGCCATTGAATCTGGTGGAGCGCGATGAAACCGATGTGCGAGCCGTCCTCGGCGAGGATCGCCCAGTGCAGGTCGTTCTCGCGCCGGGTCTCGATGTGCTCGAAGTAGGCTTCCTCCTGGCGACGGGTGACACCCAGGTTGAGATCGAGCCGGGCCGTGACCTCGGGGTCGTTCATCCAGCGTAGGGCGTTCTCGAGGTGACTCGACGCCTGCGACGGGACCAGCCGGACGCTCTCCCCCTTCAGGCCCACGACGTCCATCGGAGATATACCTCCTGCGCTGAGGCCGAGCAAATCAAACCGAACCTTCCGGGGCTTCGGACACGCCCCGAGGACGTCGAGTTCGGATTGGCCACGCTCAGGTCAGACCGGCTCGGCTCCTCATGAAGGCAAGGCCGTCGCGGCAGAGACCCATAGGGTCGGGGAAGAGGTCGCGCCAGACCTTGGTCGCGGCGGCCAGGGCGGGTAACGCGCGGCCGAAGGCTTCGATGGTGATGTAGCCGTCGTATCCGCCGGCCAGGAGCGCCGTCCAGAACGAGTCCCAGTCGACCTGGCCGGTCCCGGGGATGCCGCGGTCGTTCTCCGAGACGTGGACGTGGATCGTCTCGGCCGCGCACGAGGCGATGGCCGCGGCCTGGTCCTTCTCCTCGATGTGCGCGTGGAAGCTGTCGTACATCATCCGCAACGAGGGATGGTCGACCGCGCGGACGAAGCGGGCGGTATCGGTGGCGGTCGTCAAGAAGTAGTTCTCGAAGCGGTTCAGGTATTCGACCGCGATCCGGATGCCGCGCCCCTGGGCGATCTCGGCGGCCTTGCGAAGGGTGTCGACGCCGTGCGCAAACTCATCGGCAGTCGGCCCCGCACCCGAGAAGTGGCCGATGGCCGAGTGGGTCGGCCCGCAGAGGATCTCGCAGTCGAACCGCGCGCAGCGGTCGAGGACCCGATCCAGATAAGCCACGGCCGCCGCCCGGATTGCGGGGTCGGGCGAGATCGGGTTGGCCTCGGGGCTCATGATCGTGACCGCCGTGGCGGCGAGGCCCAGGCTCTCCAGCCGCTTGCCCAGCCGGTCGTAGGGGGCCGGGTCGTCCAGGGCGAAGACGGGGACCTCGACGGAGTCGAAGCCCATCTGCTTGATCTCGTCGAGCAGGCCGTCGTGCTCGGGCGTCAGCTCGGTGGTCCAGAGCAGCAAGTTCATCCCGGTCTTCATCTCGGGCTCCTGTTCCAGTCGGGGCGATCAGACCGGCACGACGGACTGCCAGTGGCCGACCTCGGCCGAGTCGAGCACGGCGTCGCAGACGGCCTGCGTGGGGAGCGAATCGCGGAACGTCGGGCTCGCGGGAGTCCCCGTCTCGAGCCCCTTGAGGAAGTCGGCCAGGGCGTTGATGAACGTGTGCTCGTAGCCGATCGTGGTGCCGGGGACCCACCAGTTCTTCATGTACGGGTGCTCGAACCCCGTGACGTGGATCGAGCGCCAGCCTTGCAGGTGGTCGGGGTCGGTGTGGTCGAAGTACTGGAGCCGGTGGGGGTCCTCGAGGTCGAAGGCGATCGAGGCGTTCTCGCCGTTGATCTCGAAGGCGTTCTTGTTCTTCCGACCGCGCGCATATCGGGTCGACTCGAACGTGCCGAGCGAGCCGTTGGCGAACCGGCAGAGGAACTGGCAGGCGTCGTCGATCGTGACCGCCTTCGTCGTCCCTCCCGCGTCCTGGACGGGGCGTTCCTTGATGAAGGTCTCGGTGTCGCCGACGACCTTGGTCACCGGCCCGTTGAGCCAGATGGCGGTGTCGACCGCGTGGCTGATCAGGTCTCCGGTCACCCCCGAGCCGGCGACCTCCTTGTCGAGCCGCCAGAGTGTCTGGCCCCCCTGGGGCAGATCGGGGCTGATCGTCCAGTCCTGGAGGTAGCAGGCACGGTAGTGGAAGATGCGGCCGAGCCGGCCTTCGTCCATGATCTGCTTGGCCAGTGTGATCGCCGGGACGCGCCGATAGTTGAACCAGACGTAGTTGGGCACGCCGGCCCGCTCGACGGCCTCGGTCATCGCCGAGGCCTCGGCCAGGTCCATCGCCAGCGGCTTCTCGCAGAGGACCATCTTGCCCGCCGCCGCGGCGGCCAGGGTGATCTCCTTGTGCGTGTTGTTCGGGCTGCCGATGTCGATCGCGTCGACGTCCTTGCGCTCGATGACCTTCCGCCAGTCGGTCTCGGTGGACTCCCAGCCCCAGTTCTGGGCGAACTTGGCGAGCTTGCCCGCGTCGCGGGCGCACGCCACCTTCATGACCGGCCGGTAGTCCAGGTCGAAGAACTGGTTGACCTGCCGATAGGCGTTCGAGTGCGCCCGGCCCATGAAGCCGTAGCCGATCATCGCCACGTTCAGCGTCTTTGCCATCTCAATTCGATCCCGAAGGGATGGGTCGTCCTGGTCGGGCGGAGACCGCCCACGATAGGGGCCCGGAGGGGCGGGGGCGCCGCCCGACCGGGAGGAAAACTTCTGTGTCGGATCCGCGGTCGTGGCCGTTCGGGTCGCCGACTCTAGACAGCCCTGGGGGCAGAGCCGACCTCGGGTACGTTGGGGTGGACCTCGGGCCCGAAGTAACGCAGGCTGACGAAGACCTCGGTGCCGAAATTCTTGAACGTGACGCCGGCCCTGGCCCTCTTCTCGGTGATGAAGACCTCGTCCCTGGTCACCTCGCCGAAGCGGATATAGACCGGGCAATCGACGTCGAGGCCGCCGATCGAGCCGCGCCCCTGGGTAACGATCACGCCGGAGGCTCCGTCATCCTTGATGGTGACCGTGGCCCCCGGCTGGACGGTCAGCTCACGGGCGCTGAAGAGGCTCTTGCCGCCGACCTTGCCGTACACGACCCACTTGTCGACGTAGCCTTCGGAGGACGAGTCGGCGACGGGGATCGGCTCGAGGTAGTGGTGATCCTTGAACTCGGGGTCGACGTTGCGTTCCCAGTCGAGCTGCTCGACGAGGTAATCGAGGTCCCGATGCTTGTCCGCGGGGACGTCCTTGACCAGGAGCTCCCAGGGGACGCGCCGGCCTTCGACCATCGACTGGTACATGCCAAAGACGTCGGAGCCCCACTGCGGCTCGTACGTCAAGAGCGAGCCGGGGGCGTGCAGCACGTCGGGGGGAACGAGCCAGCCGGTCCCCGGCTTGAGGCGGTACGCCTTCGAGTGGTCGAGGATTCCGTTGTCCCCCTCATCCCAGCGCTCGAGGCAGCGGCGGACCTGCTCCTTGGTCGTCCCCGGCTCCAGCCCGAAGAAGGTGTAGGGGAAGTTATTCCCCGTCCAGTTCAACTGGGGGGGGAAGTAATAGCTCTCCGGCTTCCCCTCGAGGCCGAGGAGCGCGGCCTGCTCGGCCGACTGGTGCATGTGGTGGGGGATCGGGCCGAGATTGTCGAAGAACTTGCTGTAGACGGGCCACTTCTTGTAGGTGTTCCACATCGTCGCCCCGATCATCTCGGGGCCGTGCAGCGCGATGGCATCTCTCAGCGTGAAGCGGCCGCCTTCGTGGACGACGTAACTGAGCCCCTCATCGTCCGGGGCCCCCTCGTTCGCCGCGGCGGTGGTCGAGGAGAACCAGCGCTCGTCGATCCCGCCGCGATGCGTCCCCAGGGCATACAGGTCCTGGCGGGCGAGCTTGAGCCGCCCGCCCGGCATCAGGAACGAACGTGGGACCCACGTCGGGGCCAGCCGCAAGAGCCCTTCACCGGCATCGAGCGCCGCGCGGACGCGCGCGGCAAGGTGCTGATCGCTCATCCGATCGAATCTCCCCGAAATCGAACTCTTCCCCGGACAGGCCCCGAACCGCGCACAGCCCCCTCGCCTCGGGCCTCCACGTTCTAAGGCCACACCCGCCGAGACGCAAGAAAAAACTCGCCGCGGGCGGCGGTTTGAGATTTGTCCGCTGGGTCCGTCCTTCATCGCGGGTTATGCTGACATGCGGCATCTCCCCTGATGGGCAGGCCGACCTCCAGGATCGCTCCCCGGAAGAGATAGGTGACCGATGATGGATGTCACGGCGGTTCTTCGGGGATAGGGACCCCATCGCGGTTCGCGGCGGTCAGGCTGTGTTTGAGGCTCGTTCGTGGCGCCTGTCGAGCTGTCGATGGACGGCGGCGAGCAATTCGTCATCCTCGACATCCCAGATCGCCTCACTCGTCGCGCCGCGGGCGACGACGGCCAGGTTCGCGATCATCTGGCCGAGTCGCCACTCCGGGAACGCCGCGCTCAACTCGCCGAGGGCCAGCAGGACATCCTGCCTCGCGGGATTGATCATGATAAACGGTCCTTGACAGCCGGTAAGTGGCCGAATGGCGTCGCCAATTCGTCGAGCACTTCGACGCGGACGGCGGTGCCCGGCAGGAGCTTGGCGACCCGCGTGGCCCGCGTCACACCATCGGAGATCATGATCTCCGAGTCGCTGCCCCGATAGACCTCGAGGGCGGGCATCCCGGTCGTGGAACGCCCGAACCGGGCGATCTGCATCTGGAGCTTGTAAGGGTCTGCTCCCTGGAGCCGGGAGGGGGGCAGCCGGAGCTGTCGAGGGTCGATATCGAGGAACTCCCGGCGATCCATCTCACCAACTTACAGCACGTCGCCGAGCCGGACAACGAGCGACATCGCGAGAAGCGGATTGAATCGGGGAGAGGACTTGCTTTCCGGTCGGGCGGAACTATACTAGTTTTTGCCTCGGACCACTGAGGACGTCGCGCGAGTGACGCGGATGGATGGAGTGGCCGTCGGGCATGTCTGCGGGAGTAGCTCAGGGGTAGAGCGCCACGTTGCCAACGTGGTTGTCGTGGGTTCAAATCCCATCTCCCGCTCTTACTTTCGAGATTCATCTTTGGCCGGCGGGTCTCGCTCGGAACGCGTCGGGTGCGTGATGGCGACCTCGCCATCACAGCCCGAAGTCAACCGAGGGACACCCTTCGATGAGCACCGGCGAACACGATCTCGACACCGCCGAGGAGACGCAGGTCGCCGAGGCCGAACAGCCCAAGCGCAAGCTTGACCTCGATGTCCAAATCTCCGACGTCGGCCCCTGCAAGAAGCATCTCAAGGTCGCGATCGCGCGGACCGAGGTCGATCGCCAGTTCGATGAATCGCTCGGGTCGATGAAGCGCGAGGCCTCGGTGCCGGGCTTCCGGCCCGGTCGTGCCCCGAAGACGCTCGTCGAGAAGCGATTCCGCAAGCAGGTCTCCGAGCAGGTGAAGTCGTCGCTCCTGATGGCTTGCCTCGAGCAGCTCGACGAGGATTATGACCTGAACCCGATCTCCGAGCCGCACCTCGACCTCGAGACGATCGAGCTCCCCGACGAGGGGCCGATGCGGTTCGAGATGGATGTCGAGGTCCGCCCCGATTTCGCCTTGCCCGCCTACAAGGCCTTGACGGTCAATCGCCCGCACAAGGTGATCTCCGACGCCGACGTCGAGACCCAGTTGACCTCATTCCTCGAGCGCTATGCGCAGCTCGTGCCCAAGTTGGAGGGGGGGGCCGCGGTCGGCGACTACATTACGGCCGACCTCCGGTTCCATCGCGATGAGGTCGTGCTCAATGAGGCCAAGGAGATTCAGTTTCGGCTCCAACCCGAGTTGCGGTTCCAGGACGGCTACGTCCCGGACGTCGCCAAGGCGCTGACCGGGGTCAAGCCAAGCGAGAGTCGCGAGACCGAAGCCAGGATCGGCTCGGGATCGGCGGACGCGAGCCTGCGCGGGCAGACGATCCGGGTGACGTTCCAGGTCCACGACCTCAAGCGCCTCAGGATGCCGGAGGTCGACGCCTCGTTCCTCAGCACGATCGGCTTCGAGAGCGCGGAGGAGCTGCGCGATGCACTCCGAGGCGTCCTCGAGCGTCGCCTGCGGGGCCAGCAGCGCCAGGCGATCCGACGCGAGGTGCTCGACCAGTTGATCGGCGTGACCCCCTTCGAGTTGCCCGCCGACCTGGTCGCGCGGCAGGAGAAGGCCACGGTCCGCCGCCTCATCATGGAGATGCGGCAAGAGGGCCTGAACGACACCGAGATTCGCGCCCGCGAGGCGGAAATCCGCGGTAATGCCCACGAGGCGACCTTGAGGAGCCTCAAGGAATTCTTCCTCCTGTCGAAGATCGCCGAGGCCGAGGGGTTGAAGGTCGAAGAGAACGATCTCGAAGACGAGATCGAGCTGATCGCGGCCCGCTCCGACGAGAGCCCACGCCGGGTCCGGTCGCGCGTCGAGAAGGAAGGGCTGGCCGACGCCTTGGCCACCCAGATCCTGGAACGGAAGTCGCTCGACCGGATCTTCGACTACGTCAGCTTCAAGGATGTCGAGCTCGTCGAGGCCCCCGCCGTCGAGACGCTCGACCAGTCCTCGACCTCGGCCACCCACGAGGATGCGGCCGAGGCCCCGCCCGCCGACGAGCCGTCGACTTCGACCCCGACCCCGACCTCGACCGACTGACGGATCGCCCCTCCCCCGGAGTTCCACCCCCAGACTGGCTCGGCCCGGGCCGCCGGACATTTGATCGCGGCGGCTGCGGGCCGGGGCGCTTGAAGGACTGTCTCCATGCATCCCGATTACCCCTCCTCCCCGCCGACCGTGCAACGTTACCGCGACTATGCGCGGCAACGCCAGATGACCCTGGGCGACCTCCTGCTGGAGAATCGGATCATCTTCCTCGAAGGCGTGATCAACGACGCCGTGGCCAACAACACGGTCATGAAGTTCCTCTTCTTGCAGTACGAGAACCGGACGCAGGGGATCAGCTTCTACATCAACAGCCC